>Ga0315281_10000302_pt1 | contig 67070 bp, 56 predicted proteins | sample YL17G07_0_MG_FD_204540 | JGI IMG/M metagenome (GOLD analysis project Ga0315281, IMG submission 204540) | Sediment microbial communities from Yellowstone Lake, YNP, Wyoming, USA - YL17G07_0 | ecosystem: Environmental > Aquatic > Freshwater > Lake > Sediment | place: USA: Wyoming | collected...
TGTCCTATTCTCCGGAGGGATCGATTCCACGACGGTGCTCTATTGGGCACTCGCCAAAGGCCGGGACGTCCAGGTCCTGACGTTCGATTACGGCCAGCGGCATAACGTTGAAGTTCGCCTGGCCCGGCGCACAGCGCGGAAGGCCGGCGTTCCGCAGACGGTCCTGAAGATCGACCTGCGCCAGGTCGGAGGCTCCGCGCTCACGGATAAAGCGATCGAGCTCACCCGCTACAAAAAATTGGCCGAGATGAAGCCCGGCCCGCCGGCCACGTACGTCCCGTTCCGCAACGGCATCCTCCTCGCCCTGGCCGCGGCCTGGGCCGAAGCCCGCGGCATCCTTGAGATCGTCTGCGGATTCAACATCATCGACTCTCCGGACTATCCTGACACCCGGCGAAGCTTCGTCCGGGCGATGGAAAAAGCGGTCAACGCCGGGACAAAAGCCGCCTTCGGCGGAGAAAAGATAAAGATCACGGCCCCCTTCGTCCAGATGAAGAAATCCGAGATCATCCGGCTGGGCCTTTCGCTCGGAGCGGATTATTCCCATTCGGTCTCGTGCTACGCCGGGGGCGAAATTCCCTGCGGGGCATGCTCGTCGTGCCTGTTGCGCGAGCGTGCGTTTGCCGAGGCGGGGGTGCCCGACCCCTTGATCCAAAGACTCAGAAAGGAGGGACGCCGATGAGCTGGGTTCTGCGCGTCCGCGATAAATTTCAAGCCGCCCATTTTCTCAAGGAATACAAGGGCAAATGCGAAAAAATCCACGGCCACACGTTCCAGGTCGAAGTGGCGATCGAAATCCAGGAGCTTGACTCGGCCGGCCTCGGGATCGATTTCACCGTGATCAAGCAGAAGCTGGCCGCAGCACTTCCCGATCATACGCTGCTCAACGAGGTCTATGATTTTAATCCTTCGGCCGAGAACCTCGCCCGCCGGCTTTTCATCGAGCTAAAAAAGTTGTTCCCCGTCAAGGAAGTGACCGTCTGGGAATCCGAGGATGCCGCAGCCACATACACTGAAGATCGTTGAGATCTTCCCCTCCATCCAGGGCGAAGGTCTGCGGCAGGGCGAGCCCACGATCTTTATCCGGCTCGCTGGCTGCAACCTCCGCTGCTCCTTCTGCGATACCAAGTACGCCTGGCAGGGCGGACGCCGTTTGTCCGTCGACCTGGTTTTGAAAAGAACCCGAGACATTCGGAAGCGTTTTCCCTCCGGCTGGGTCTCGGTGACGGGCGGAGAGCCGTACCTTCAGGACCTCGCAGCCCTTATCCTTGGGCTTAAAAAGGACGGACTGAAGGTCCAAGTCGAAACCAATGGCACGGTCTTTCAGCCCTTGGCCGCAGATTGGATCACGGTCTCGCCCAAGCCGAATAATTATGCCTGCCATCCGCGGTTCCGACGGAAAGCCAGAGAAGTAAAGCTCGTCGTCACCAAGGCCCTGAGGTTCGAGACCGCGAAAAGACTGCGCGAGGAATTTCCCGAGGCTACGCCGCTTCTCCTCCAGCCGGAGACAAACGCTCCCTGGAGCAGGGCCAAGAGCCTACGGCTGCTGGACCACTCCCTGCGGCAGGGCCTTAAGAACGTCAGGGTTTCCTTCCAGCTCCATAAGATCTATAACATCCGCTGAAATATGGTCACCCCGGCGGATGAGGCAACGGAAGGAAATTCACCCTGAAAATCACCCGAGCTGCCGTATCTGGAGCGGGTCAAGACTATGGACCTGTGGGGGTTCAGCTATTGGACTGGACCCGGGCGGGGATCGACGAGTAGGGGATTAAGACGACCGGGGCCGAAGATTTCATCATCGTTTCCCTAGGAAAAAAGGAAATCCGGGAAAACGGGACGTATGATCCGCGGCGCGCTGGCTTATTTCGAGAAAGCCCTCTCCATCGGCCGGACATATCTCAAGAAGAAAAACGCAGAGAAGAAGATCCGACAGTGCTTGCGCCGGCCCGGCCGGCCGCGCTGGCGCTCACTCAGGCTGGCCCTTCATGAAAAACCTGTAACCCGCCCGCGTCAGATAGACCCCTGCCAGGATGACGACTGCTCCGAGGACCTGGCTGGAATGAATTTTATCCTGAAGCAGGATCGCGGCGAAAACGGCAGTGAAGACGGGCGTCAGGTTGTTATAGATCGCGGTCTTGGCGTTGCCCACTTTCTTGACCGAATAGTACCAGATGATGTACCCGAAGACGAACCCGAAGAGCGACGAGAGAACAAGAAAGGCCCAGGCTTTAAAAGAGATCGCGGCCCAGGGAATGGTCAGGACGTCCCTGGCCGTGAGAGGGAGATAAAACAAGGCCCCGAACGACACGGTCACGGCCGAGAACTTGAGCGGCGAAAGCTTTTCGAGAAAGGGCTTGGAAAAGACCGTGTAGGAGGACCACAGGATTGTCCCGAAGAAAATGGACAGGTCGCCCTTAAAATTCGCCGCCGAGAAATGGAGGCCGCCGTTCTGCTCGGTGATGATCAGATACAGGCCGATGAACGAGATCAGGATTCCCATCCAGGCGGCCCAGTGGATCCGTTCGATGCCGAGCAGCGCGGACAAGAGGGCGACGAAGATGGGCGACATCGAAAGGATGAGCGACGTGTTCGAGGCCGAGGTCAGGCTCACCCCCCGGATGAAAAAGACCTGATAGAGCGTGTTCCCGGCGACACCGATGAGCAAAAGCCTCCAGGCGTCCTTTTTTTCGAGACGAAATCCCTGCCCCGAGATGGCAAGAAGGCCCAGGAAAATGACCGCTGTCACCAGCAGGCGCAGACCGTTAAACCCGCCCGGCGTCAATTCTCGGAGGGCGATCTTGATGAAGCTGAAATTGATGCCCCACATCACGACGGCCAGGAGCATCCAGGCGTCGCTCACGCCGAAGGCGGCGTTGGCGTTGTTTCTGTTATTCATTCGACGGCTCGTTGTTGAGCGGTTTTCTTCCGGGATGAAACAGGCGGGAACCCGATGAAAGACAGGCGCAGGCAGGTCTAGCCGGACAGCCTCCGGGAGCGGGGATAGCGCGCCTCGATTACGGACTTGATGCCTCCTCTCGGGTTGAACTCTCCGGCGACCGACGCCAGGACGGGCTGGCAGGCCTTGACCACATCCTCGAGGATACGGTTCACGACATTTTCATAAAAGATGCCCAGGTTCCGGTAGGCCAGGATGTAATCTTTGAGGGATTTCAATTCCAGACAGCGCGCCCGGGGCACATAGCGGATTACGATCGTCCCAAAATCCGGGAGGCCGGTCTTGGGGCAAACGGACGTGAACTCGGGGATCTCGATCTTGATCTCGTAGTCGGGAAACTGGTTGGAGAAGGTCTCGATCGCCGGAAGCCGGGCGTCGAGGCCCGCCTTTGCCTCTTTTTTGGAATAGCGGCTCATCTGTCTTCCTCTCTGTCTAAATTTAGGATATAGTATAATTTCAACATCAAAAAATATCCAGCGTGCCGAAGTCCACAAGACATCAGGAGGTTTCCTTTGAGAGAATGTCAGATCCAGAAGAATTTTGGGCAATGCAACTGCAGCTATGAGCCCTGCGGCCGCAAAGGCATATGCTGCGAATGCCTGGCCTATCACTGGACGAACAAGGAATTGCCAGCCTGCCTTTTCCCGGCTGCTGTCGAGCGGACCTATGACCGGTCGCTGGCCCGGTTCATCCAAACATATAAGAAATAGAAGAATGGCCCCCCAAAAACCAACGGGCAATGACAATCATCATCTCTATGGGCCCGTCCCCTCCCGGCGCCTGGGTTTTTCTCTGGGCGTCGACATCCTGCCGTTCAAAACGTGCTCCATGAACTGCGTTTACTGCCAGCTCGGCTCCCAGCCAAAAACGACTGTTCGGAGGAGGGAGTTTTTTCCTGCAAAGGACATTCTGACCCAGATTAGGGCCGCTCTCAAGGGCCAGCAGAGGATCGACGCCGTCACGTTTTCGGGCTCGGGCGAGCCGACTCTCCATTCCGGCATCAGAAAAATCATCCGGGGAATAAAAAGGACCACGGACATCCCGGTCGTGATATTGACCAACAGCTCGTGCCTCATAAATAAAAAGGGGCGGGAGGCGCTGCTCGAAGCGGACATCGTCGTGCCCTCCCTGGACGCGGCGACCCGGCCGGTCTTCGAAAAGATCAATCGACCGCACCCCAGTCTGAGCGTCGAAAAGATCATCGAGGGCTTGGTTCGGTTCCGCCGGGAATACAAAGGTCGGATCTGGCTCGAGATCATGCTGGTCAGGGGGATGAATGACGGACCGTCCCACCTCAAGAAGATGAAGGAAGCTGTCGCCCGCATCCATCCGGATAAAGTCCAGCTCAACACCGTCGTCCGGCCGCCCGCCGAGACATCCGCCCGGCCCTTGAGCCGGCCCGAACTCGAACGGATCAAGGCCTATTTCGGGGAAAGCGCGGAGATCATCGCCGATTTCAAGGCCAAGGACCAGAGCGCGGCGGCCGGTGACATTTCGGAGGCCATCCTCGCCACGGCCAGCCGGAGGCCGGCCACCGCGCGCGAAATTTCCGTATTGCTGGGAAAGCCGGTCGGAACGATTTCCAAACATCTCTCGCGTCTTTTAAGAGAAAGAAAAGTGAGGTCGGTCTTGCACAAGGGGTCAACCTATTATAAAAAAAACGGGAGATAGGCCTCAGGCCTTTTTCCCGATGGGGACGAATGAAATGGACGCGACCTATTGCCAAAAGGGAATCATCAAGCGGAAAATGCCTCACGTCTATGAATGACTGAGGCCGAGAAGCCGCTGATCAATAACGTCTAAGCCAGACGTCCCCTCAACGTTCGAAAAGAAGGATCCCGCTTAAAAAATATATTATTTTCCATTTTTCAAAATTTTAGATATAATTTCATACCTTTAAGGAATTCCCGTGATCCAATCAAGGGGCTTTTTGAAGAAGATTAGCACCTACAAGCCGGGCCGGCCCATAGAAGAAGTGGCCCGGGAGCTGAATTTGAAGGGCAAGATCATCAAGCTCGCCTCAAACGAAAATCCCTTGGGAGCCTCCCCCCTGGCCCTTCGGGCCATAAGGAAGGCCTTGAAGGAATCCTTCCTCTACCCCGATGACAGCTGTTACTACTTCAGAAAAAAATTGACGGAACGATTGAGGGTTGAGCCTGAGAATATCTTCGTCGGCAATGGATCGGTTGAGATCCTTCCTCTTGCCACTTTGGCCTATCTTGATCCAGAGCACAGTGCGATCGGAAGCGAAGGCGCCTTCATCTGGTTTAAAATCGCGGCCAATATCGCCGCGGCGGAATTGATTGAAGTGCCGCTGAGAAACTACACCCACGACCTCAAGGCGATGCTGAAGGCTATAAAAAAAAATACCCGAATGATCTACATCGCCAATCCCAATAATCCCACCGGGACCATCGCTACCAAGAAGGAGGTTGAAGAATTCTTTCAGAAAGTTCCCGGGGATATCCTTGTCGTCATGGATGAAGCCTACTTTGAATACATTGATGATCCCCACTATCCAAATTCCTTCAAATATTTTCGGGAAGGGAAAAACATCCTTATCCTACGCACGTTTTCCAAGATCTACGGCCTGGCGGGTGTTCGCCTCGGCTATGGAATCGGGTCCAAGGAGATCATCGCGAGCCTGGCCAAGCTCCGCATCTCCTTCAATGTGAACCGCCTTTCTCAAATCGCCGGGATGGCCGCCCTCGATGATGATCGCCATGTTCATAAAGGCAAGGCCGTCAACGAGGCGGGGAAAGAATATCTCTACGACGCCTATAAAAAATTGGGCCTTTTTTATCTCCCCACGTATGCGAATTTCATTTTTGTCGACTTCGCGAGAGACAGCCAGATTGTTTTTGAAGCCCTCCAAAGGGAAGGAATCATCACCCGAACGATCAAAGAATACGGGTTTCCTCATGCCCTGCGCATCACCATCGGCACCGAAGAGCAGAACCAAAAATTGATCCGGGCCTTGAAAAAAGTACTCTAAAATATTTTTACATACAAAGGAGGTTTAGGATGATCATAAAGTTATCGAATGGCAAGGAACTGCCCGTCGAGATGCATAAGGCAAGGATGGTCCAGAAAATCACGCTCACGCCTGCTGAAGAAAGGCTCAAGGCCATTCAAGAAGCAGGGTACAACACCTTCCTGCTCAAAACAAAAGATATCTACCTGGACATGCTCACAGACAGCGGCGTCAATGCGATGAGTGACAATCAATTCGCGGGTTTTATGAACGCCGACGACGCCTATGCCGGGAGCATGACTTTTTATGAATTTGCCGATGCCGTTAAGGATGTTTTGGGCTACCAGTATGTGATGAACGTCCACCAAGGACGGGCGGCTGAACATTTATTGTCCAAGATATTCGCAAAACCGGGAGGCGCAGTCATAACCAATTATCATTTCACCACAACCAAGGGCCATATTGAATTGACCGGCGGGTCTGCCTGCCTGGAGCTCTATGCGGACGAAGCTTTGAAAACCAAGAGCACGCATCCCTTTAAAGGGAACATGGATATCCAGAGACTCAAGGATGCGATAAAAAAATGGGGACGGGAAAAGATCGGCTATGTGCGCATGGAAGCAACAACAAATCTCCTCGGCGGGCAGCCGTTCTCGATGGAAAACCTCAAAGAGGTCAGAAAGATATGCGATCAACACAACCTCCTCCTCGTCATGGACGGCAGCTTGATCTCGGAGAATGCCTATTTTATCTGGAAGAGGGAGAAGGGATACGGGAACAAGACCATCGCCGAAATCGTCAAAGAAATGGCCGGCTTGGCCGATATCTTCTATCTCAGTGGAAGAAAAAATACGTGCGTCAGAGGCGGATTTATCGCTTCCAATAAAAAAGATTTGATGGAAAAGCTAGAACCCTGGCTGCCGTTCTATGAAGGATTCTACACGTATGGCGGCATGTCGATGAGGGAGATTGGAGCCATGACTGTGGGATTGAGAGAAATGGTCGACCCCTCGGTCGCCGGATGTTCCATTGAGCAGATCAAATATTTCGTCGAAAAGCTTGATGGGATGGGCATTCCTGTCGTCACTCCTCCGGGGGGGCTGGCCTGCCATGTCGATGCCAGGAAATTTGTGTCTCATATCCCCAAAGAGCAATATATCGCCGGAGCTTTAACCGCAGCGCTCTACATTACCTCCGGGGTAAGAGCGATGGAGAGAGGCACCATTTCCACGGACCGCGATAAAGACGGGAAGGAAGTCTATGCCGATTTAGAGCTGACCAGGATCGCCCTCCCGAGAAGAGTCTATACGATATCCCATATCGAATATATCATCGACCGGCTCCAATGGCTATACAACAATCGTGAGCTGATCAAAGGATTGAAGTTTGTCTCCGAGCCGCCCGTGCTCAGATTCTTCCTGGGCAAGTTGGATGCTCTTGACAATTGGGGCAGAAAACTGGGCGATGCCTTTAAAAAGGACTTCGGAGGCAATTGGTAGAAAGAAATCTATAAAGGAGCCTGTGACCGGCAGCAAAGGAGATGGCTTTTTCTTTTAATTTCAGCCCCATAGGCATTGTCCGCTCGCCGTTCAAGACTAAAGACGACATCCCCCTCGAACGAAACGCCGCTCCGAATGGCTTTGATGACGTCAAGGGCAAGATCGAAATTTTCGAGGAATTCTCAGCCGGCCTCAAGGACATCGACGAATTTTCCCACCTCATCGTGATCTTCGCCTTCCATCAAGCCGGAGAGGGCAAGCTTCTCTCCCAGCCGCCGTTCGATGACCGGCTCCGCGGCGCTTTCGCCTCCCGGTCGCCCCACCGTCCCAATCCGCTCGGGATGACGATCGTCCGGCTGCGCGGCCGGAACGGAAATACGCTCAAGATCTCCGGCCTCGACATGATTGAGGGAACGCCGGTTCTGGACATCAAGCCCTACACGCGGAAGGACCGGAAACCGGACATCAAGACAGGATGGATGGAAAAATATGAGAAATAAAAAGGCGATGGTTCAATCTTTCCTTTAAATAAAAATAGGACCGTCCCCTTTTTAAATAAAAATAGGACCGTCCCCTTTTTACGATTTTTTGGGGGACAGAGACGTATGTCCCCATATTTCTAAGAAAGGAGTTTTCATTCATGCCTAAGTTCATTGCCTTGGCCCTGTCCGCCGCCCTGCTCCTCGCGATCCCGCTCGAGTCGCAAAAGACAAAGGTTTTCCCCTTCGAATACAAAATCGAGGAGCTGGAAAACGGGCTCAAAGTCGTCACTATTCCCCTTAACAACCCGAACATCATCTCTTTCTACACCATCGTCCGCTCGGGATCGCGCAACGAGATCGAGCCTGGAAAATCGGGCTTCGCTCACTTCTTCGAGCACATGATGTTCAAAGGCACGAAGGAGGTCCCCAGCGCCGCCTACGACGAGTTCCTGACCCAGCTCGGCGCCGGGACGAACGGCTTCACGACCGATGATTTTACCTGCTACTTTGTCGTGTTTGCCGGACGGGACAACCTGGAAAAGGTCGTCAAGATCGAGGCCGACCGGTTCATCAACCTCTATTACACCGAAGATATGATCAGGACCGAAGCCCCGGTCATCGAAGGCGAGTATTACTCGAGCGTCTCCAACCCTGACCGGCGGCTCTCCGAGCTCCTCCGCGGCACGGCGTTCGAAAAACATTCCTACAAACACACGACCCTCGGCTACCTCAAAGACATCCAGGATATGCCCAACCAGTACGAGTACAGCCTCCTCTACAAAAATCGCTTTTACGCGCCCGACAACACCATCCTCCTCGTCGCGGGAGATTTCGACTATGCCCAGCTCATGACGCTCGTGAAGAAATACTACAGCGGCTGGAAAAAATCGGGCTACGCGCTCCAGACGCCGGTCGAGCCGCCGCAGGTCCTACCCAAACGAGCCCACTATGACTGGCCGACGAAGACCCTGGCCCGGCTCGCCATCGGCTTTCACGGCCCGGCCTACTCCGATGAGGTGATCGACAAGGCCGCCCTCAACCTGCTCGCCGAGGTCTCGTTCTCGCCCTCCTCGCCCCTCTATCAGAGGCTCGTCAACGAAGAGCAGAAATGCGCGTCCCTCGGCGCGAACTTCAGCGACAACCGCGATCCTCACCTTCTCGTTTTCAATGCCGTCGTCAAGAACGACGACGACCTGGCATACGTGGAAAGCGAAGTCCTCAAGGAGCTGGAAAGGATCAAGAACGAGCCGGCCTCGGCGTCGAAGCTTGCCGACATCAAGTCCAACATAAAATACTCGATGGCCGACGCCCTCGGAACGACGGACGGCGTCGCCGGCACGCTGGCCCGATACCTCGAACTGGCCGCCGACCCCGGCACCGTGAATAAGCTGTTCGACCTCTACGAAAGGATCACGCCCCAGGATATCCAGGACATGGCCAAAAAATATTTCAAGCCGGCGAACAGCACGGTCGTCACTTTGACGGGAGGGAAAGCGAAATGAGAGCCTCAATTAAAACTTATCTCATCGGCATTCTTTTGATCGGAATCTCGGCCCTTCTGACGTCCTGCGGGAACAAAGTCAACTTGAACAAGCTCACCTCCGAGCTCCTGCCCGTGGACGGCAATCCGCTCGTGAGCTTCCGCGTGCTCGTGAAAGTCGGCTCGGCGAACGACCCGTCGGGGAAAGAAGGGCTCTGCCAGCTCGCCTGGAACATGCTCGCCAACGGCGGGTCCAGGACCATGACCATCAAGGACATCACGGAGAAGTTCTACCCCATGGCGGCAAGCGTTTCCCTGATCATGGACAAGGAGATGGCCGTGTTCTCCGGGACGATCCACAAGGACAACCTGGAAAAGTATTACGCCATCTTCAAGGACATGCTCCTCGACCCGGGCTTCCGCGAGGAAGATTTCAACCGCCTCAAGACCAACCAGCTCAACTTCGTCGAAAAGACGCTGGTCAACAACATGGACGAGCAGTTCGGGAAGGAGATCCTGAACCTGATGCTCTACGAGGGCCATCCGTATGGACACCACGAAGCCGGTACAGGGGAGTCGGTGAAAGGATTGACGCTCGACGATGTCAAGACTTTTTACAAGCAGCATTTCGTCCAGGGCAACATCGTCATCGGGCTCGCGGGCGGCTATCCTGCGGATTTTCCGGCCAAGATCGCGGCGGACTTCGCGAAGCTTCCGGAAAGCTTCACGCCGCGCCTGAGCCTTCCCCCGGCCCACATGCCGCAGGGCCTGGAATTCGTGATCGCGGACAAGCCAACGCCGGCCTCGGCGATCTCCATGGGTTTCCCGGTCTCGCTTACGAAAGCGGACAAGGATTTCTTCGCCCTCTGGATCGCGGGATCGCACTTCGGAGAGCACCGCCAGAAAGTCTCGCTTCTCTTCCAGAAGATCCGCGAGGAGCGCGGCCAGAACTACGGCGATTATGCCTACATCGAGCACTTCGTCCAGGGGCGCGACAAGTTCCCGGCGCCGAACCACGCCCGGGAGCAGCAATATTTCTCGATCTGGATCCGGCCGCTGGCGAACTCCAACCGGCACTTCGTCATCCGCCAGGCCTTGAGGGAGCTGAAGAAGTTCGTCGATGAGGGCATTTCCGAAGAGCGCTTCCAGCTTGTCCGCACGTATTTGCTCAATTACACCAAGCTTTACGCCCAGACCCTTGGCGAACGGCTCGGCTGGAAGATGGATTCCCACTACTACGGCCGCCAGGATTTTCTCGCCGAAGCACAGAGCGTGCTGCTCAAATTGACCCGGGAGGACGTGAACCGCGCGATCAAGAAATATCTGAACTTCGACAATGTCTGCGTCGCCGTGATCACCCAGGACGCCGATACCCTGAAGAACGACCTCGTCGCTAATACGCCGTCGCCGATCAAGTACGCCAACCCGAACATGCCCAAGAACGTCCTCGATGAGGATGTCGTCATCCAGGAATTTCCGCTCGACGTCAAAGCGGAAAAGGTGAGGATCGCGCTCGCCGCGGAGTTCTTCCAGAAAGCGGGCCTGCCCGCGAAGTAAAAACGAGAATATGACCGGAATAGCCTCGCTCTCTGGCGGGATTTTTTAGGCCATGAAAGGCTCGGACTGGCGCAAAAACACGCAGCTTAATATTTTATGGTCGCTTCAAGAATAGCGGCTTTGCCCAGAGAAGACAGAGTCGGAGGTGGGCCTTGAAAAGAATGAATAAACGGGCGATATCTTTCGGCATTTTTTCCCTGACGATTTTTGCCGTTCGAACATCCCTTTCCGCTCAGGACATGATGATGAAGCTGGGGCAGCCGCAGAATTACGCGAGCAAGCGCATCTCGTCCTACGACCGGACGGGAGGAAACAAGGATTCCCTGACGATCAAGGCGGGCGAAACAGCCATTCTCGCCGACATCAAAGGCGCCGGAGCCCTCCATCACCTTTGGGTTACGATTTCGGCGGAGCCTTTCTACGGCCGGAAGCTCGTCCTCAGGATGTTCTGGGACGGCGAGAAAGCGCCGTCCGTCGAGGTCCCGATCGGCGACTTCTTCGGCGTCGGTCACGGGCTCAACCGCAATATCAGTTCAATCCCCATCGCCTGCTCCTCGGAAGGCCGGGCGAAGAACTGCTACTGGTATATGCCGTTCAAACAATCAGCCCTGGTCACGGTCACGAATGAAGGAACGCGCGACGTCCCTGCCTTCTATTATTATGTCGATTACCGCGAATTGAACGATCTCCCCCCGGACACGCCCTCTTTCCATGCCCAATACCGGCAGGAGATGCCGTGCGAGCCCGGGACAAATTATATCATCCTCGACGCCGCGGGCCGCGGCCATTACGTCGGCTGCAACATGAGCATCCTCCAGCGAGCCATGGGTTGGTGGGGTGAAGGCGACGACATGATCTACGTGGATGGCGAGGACAAACCGTCGCTCCACGGCACGGGCTCGGAGGATTATTTCTCTGACGCCTGGGGCATGCGTGAGGACGAGAACCCGTTTTACGGCTGCCCGCTCCAGGAAGAAGACTTTCAGGTCGGGTCGAAGGCGACCGTCTATCGTTTTCACATTCCCGATCCCATCCCGTTCCAGGAATCCATCCGGGTGACGATCGAGCACGGTCACGCCAACGACCGCTCTGACTATTTTTCATCGACCGCTTACTGGTACCAGTCCGAGCCGCACAAGACCTTCCCCGCCCTCCCTCCAATCGCGGCCAGGCTTCCTTATGCGCTCGAGCCTCCGGCCAACTTCCTTTTGCCGAAATGGGAAGAAAAGAAAGATGGGAACATGTCGGTGTTCGAAGATAAAAAAAACGGTCTGCAGTTTAAGGCTGCCAAGCTGACCTCCTCATTGTCGTCTTATTACGGCTCCACGGGCGCCCGCTATCCGGTCCTGATGACGGAAAAAGCCGGGCTTGGAAGCGCGGCGGAACTTGTCTTTCCTATCGAGATCGGCGAGCTGTACAACATCGAGCTTTATTTTCTCAAGGGGCCGGCCATGGGAAATATCGAAGCGGCCCTCGTTGAAACCGGAAAGACCCAGGCCAAGATCGCGGCCGCCGTCTTCGAAGGCTATTCGAAAGAGAAAGAATTCGGCGTCCTATCGCTCAAAGACGTTCTTTTTGAGCCGGGGATGAATTCCGTCGTCTTCCGGGTGACGGGGAAGGCCGACCAGGCCCAGGGCATGGACCTCGGGTTCATCGGCTCGAGCCTCATGCCCGCTTCCCGCAAGTTCATCACGGAGTGGAACCTCATCGGCCCGTTCGATGCTCCGGACATGGACTATCTGACAACGGCCTATCCCCCGGAAAAAGAAGTTGCGTTTAATAAAAAATATCTCGGGAAGGCGAACAAAGAAGTCGGATGGCGCAAGATCCAAGCCGATTCGACAGGCTATATCCGTCTGACCGAACTCGTCCAGCCGAACGAGCAAGCCGTCATCTACGCGCTCGGCTATGTCTTTGCGCCCGACGACACGCAGACGCATATGCTCCTCGGGAGCGATGACGGCGTGCGTATCTGGATCAACGACGAGCTCGTCCATTCCAACCCCGCCTACCGCGGCGCTTATCCCGACCAGGATAAAGTGAGGGTCAATCTCAAGAAAGGATGGAACAAGGTGCTGCTCAAGGTCCTCCAGGGCGCGGGAGGATGGGGATATTATGTCCGCTTCGCCGATCCGGACGGCAGGCTCAAGTGGAGCACGGAGCAAAAGTGACCTCCTCAGAATGGCTTCTCTCCCGATCCGGGTTTTTAACGCCGTTCCTTCATCCATCGTGAGGAGGTCACTTTAAATAAAATGGGATGAGAAAATGAAAAAATCTTTTTTCCCATGGACGGAACAAGAATACTCCTTATTGAACAAGCTGGACCGGCCGATAAAAACTCAAAACTATTTAAACAGCCTCGCCTATGATCCGCTGCCGAGGACGGCCTCGCCGCGCCGGGTAATGAAGGAAGGGAAAGCCAATTGTTTCGAAGGCGCCCTTTTCGCCGCGGCCGCTCTGCGCCATATCGGCCATCCCCCGCTCCTTGTTGACATGCGCGCTCATAACGACGATGACCATGTCCTGGCCGTGTTCCGCCAGAACGGCGCCTGGGGATGCGTGGCCAAGTCGAATTATACGGTGCTCCGCTTCCGCGAACCCGTCTATCGCTCGATCCGTGAGCTCATAATGTCCTACTTCGACGTTTTCTTCAACTCCATCGGCGAGAAAACCTTGCGGGAATACTCCGCAGCATTCGACCTCGTGCGGTTCGACAAGGACGAATGGATGACGACCGATGAGGACCTGAGCTACATCGGCGACGCCCTGGACCGGGCGCGCCATTACAAGGTCATGACCCGAGCCCAAATCCGTGCCCTCGGAATCACCGATCCCGCCCTGGTCAAAGCCGGTCTGCTCGGGGCCAATGCCGCCGGGCTTTACAAGCCCAGATCATAAAAGGCGAGACACCATACCGATTTTCTTTCGGCGTCAACATCGGCACCCAAAATAGAGAGATGGGTATTGTGTCTCCGAATATATTCTCCGAATTTTTCCGTAAAAAAGTGATGTGTCCTCGTCCTCATTTGAGCAGCTTGGCTGAAATCGATTTAATCATATCCCAGGCTGCACGGACGTGCCGCTCTTCGGTCGCGCGCTGGCCGATGACCATGCGCAGCGTGAATTTACTCCGCAGCGCGGTATGGGTGAGGTAGAGCTTGCCCGTGGCGTTGAGCCGGTCCATGAGCGTTTTATTTAATCTTGTCAGCGCCTCCTCGTCCCGTCCGTCGTTCAATCGGAACGAGACCAGCCCGAAATGGACCGGGGCCATCAGCTCAAAGTTCGGCGTTTTCTCGACCCAACCTTTGAAAAGCTGCGCCAGCCGGCAGTGTTCGCGGACGAACGCCTGCAGTCCCTCGACTCCGTAGGAGCGGATCACGAACCAGAGCTTCAGCGCCCGGAACCGTCTCCCGAGCTGGATCCCCCAGTCGCGAAAGTTTTTGACATAGGGGTCCGCCCCTGTTTTTAGATACTCCGGATGGATCTCGAACGTCCGGATGAGCCATCCCGGCTCCTTAACGTAGTAGGCTGAGCAATCGAAGTTGGTCAGCATCCACTTATGCGGGTTGAAGACGAAGGAATCCATGTCTTCCGCACCGTCCAGGATCCAGCGCTTTTCGGGCAGGATGGCCGCGGTCCCGGCATAGGCGGCATCCACGTGGAGCCAGAGGCCGTGGTGCCGCGCGATCCGGCCGATGGCGGCCAGCGGATCGACGGCCGTGGATGATGTCGTGCCCAGGGTCGCAACGACACAGGCCGGAGCGAGCCCTGCCGCCTTATCTTTGAGGATGGCTTCTTCTAACTTCTCGGGGATCATGGCGAATTCCGCGTCCGAGGGGATCAAACGAAGATTTTCTCTCCCGAGACCCGCGATCTTGACCCCCTTCTCGATGCTCGAATGCGCTTCCTGAGAGGCATAGACGATGAGCGGCCGCTTTAATCCCTTTTCGTTGGATTCGAAATTCGTCGCCTTCTCCCGCGCCGAGAGCAGTGCACATAGGGTCGCCGTCGAGGCCGTATCCTGGATGACGCCGGCCATGCCTTCGGGAAGTCCCAGCATCCGCCGCAGCCATTCGAGAACCGCGTCCTCGAGTTCGGCGGCTGCCGGGGATGTCTGCCAGATCATGCACTGGGCGCCGATGCCAGCCGTCAGCAATTCGCCCAGGACAGACACCGGGCTGTTGTTGGCCGGGAAATAAGCGTGCCAGCCGGGGTGCTGCCAGTGGGTGATGCCGGGGAGGATGATATTCTTGAAATCGCCAAAGATCCGGTCCATGGACTCGGCTTTATCGGGCGGCGTGATGGGAATCCTGGCCCTGATCTCGCCCGGTTTAACCCGTGACATCACGGGCAAGGTTTCGACATTTTCCATATATTCGGCGATCCAATCGACGAATTCGTGGCCGTATTTCTTGAACTCTTTCGTGTCCATGGAAATCTCCTCGCCTATATCTTAAACCAAAAAGAGAGCATCACTCCACATTTTTTTGGACTCTCTTATAAGCGTCATTTTCGCTCACGTAAGACCGCTTTTTGGAAGGAAAACCAGCAAATCTGACCACGAAGGCCTGTATTAAGCCTCTTTTCCGAGCATTCGGAAGGAAAATCGGTAAAATTGGCCATCGTTCCGCTCTTCTATTCGCCTTTAATACACGCCAAAAAGAATTTTTTAAATATTTGAAAAAATTTGTTGCTTTTTGAATCATTTTGTGTTATAATTATTTATACTTTTGAAGAGGGGGAAACGGAAAATCAATAAGTGATTGAATTTGCTATATTTACGTAAATTTCCCCCTTCTTATCTTTTGCCTTAGAATTCTTTATTCTGAATTATTCATGAATTACGTTGTATCTCCAGATCCTGAATTTGCAGACGGGCGCCGAATTCGGGGACATGACCCAAATTCTCCGGAATTTTGGATCGTGCCCCCCCCGTCTTGAATTCGGCGCCATCTGCGAATTCTCTTCTCGAGGAAACGGCGCAATTTATGAATAATTCGGGTTAGATTGCAGCGCTCCCTGCAGTCGCTCGCAATCAGAGCGGATATTCTCCTCCATATACCAGCCATTTTGGGTCCACATCCCGAATTAAACGATCCGGAACGTGGTCCCGTCAAATTTAGTGCAACTTTCCGGCTGCTTCCTCCGTATATATAAATGAGATGAGAAAGATGAAACGGACGGAAGAAGACATGATAAGCTTGCCCCTCCTTTTTCCCTCCTCTTTTTTGGGAGTTCACGATAGATTTCGTTTATCTCCCCTTATCCATTCCCTTCGATAGGCTGCCTTCTCCAAGAACAGGAGAAGGCAGCCTGTTTCTCTTTTTCGATATTGACAGGCCCGAGGCTATTGGGCTATAAGTATGTTCTCAGGTTTAATAGCAAGGGAAGTCCGTGAAAGACGGACACAGCCCCCGCTACTGTGATCGGGGACAAATCCCGGAGGACGCCACTTTCCTCGGACGAGGAGGGGAAGGCCCGGGAGGAGGATGATCCGAGAGTCAGGAGACCTTCTTTAGACCTCGATGCCCGTCTTCGCGGGGAAGACAGGGCGGTTTTTTTTGCCTGAAAAAGCGGGGGAAGACAAACCGGGAGGTTGCCACGCCATGCGTAAAACCGTTCTTTTCTTCACCGCCTTTTTCATCGTTCTCTTTCGCCCATTGAGCGCTGAAGACCCAAAAAAACAAACGGGCCCGCCGCCCCTTCAGCACGAGGTCGTGGTCACCGCCACGCGGATCGAGACGCCGGCCAGGGAGATCGCAAGCTCGGTGACCGTGATCACCGGGAGTGACCTGGAAAAGACGAAAAAGCCGATGGTTCTTGAGGCGCTCCAGGGCGTCATGGGGCTTGCCGTCATCCAGAACGGAGGGTTGGGGTCGGCCTCTTCGGTTTTTCTCCGGGGCGCCAATTCCGAACACATCCTGATCCTGCTCGACGGTGTCGAGGTCAACGACCCGATGAATCCCTCGCGGTCGTACGATCTCGCCCATCTGTCCGTGGACAACGTGGAGCAGATCGAAATCTTGCGCGGCCCCCAGAGCACGCTTTACGGATCAGACGCTCTCGGCGGCGTGATCAACATCCTGACGAAGAAAGGCCAGGGCAAGCCGCGCTTGACGTTATCAACGCAGGGGGGAGTCTATAAAACGCTCTCCAGCGCCCTGGAATTCAGCGGCTCGAGCGGCACGCTCAATTATTCCCTCGGCCTGTCGCGGCTTTCGACCGAAGGGATCTCAGCGGCAGGCGCGGCCTACGCTGGAAATAAGGAAAAGGACGGCTATAAGAACCTCAGCCTATCCGGAAGGATCGGGCTCAATCTCAAAAAAAATATCGAGGCCGATTTCATCATCCGTTCCGTCGCGGCCAGGTCCGAGATCGACAACTTCGGCGGACCTTGGGGCGACGACCCCAACAGCACCCAGAATTACAATTCCTTTCTCCTCCGCGGCCAGGTGCGCGGGCTTTTTGTCCAAAACCGCTGGGAACAAAAGCTCGGGATCTCTTACGTCCGCTCCAGCCGGGAGCATGATAATCCCGTGGACGAATTTCATCCCTACGATGCGGAAAAGGGAATGTTTAAAAGCGATCTCATGAAGCTCGACTGGCAGAACAACGTCTTCATCCGCGAGGATAACACGCTCACGTTCGGCGCGGACATCTCGCGCGAGGAGGGTGAATCCGAATATACATCCTTCAGCATTTTGGGCCCCTATGAAAGCCCTTTTCCCTCGAAGAAAGCCGATAAAGAGGGGATTTATATTCAAGACCAGATCAGGGTCGCCGGCCGGTTCTTCGCCACGCTCGGAGCGCGCTTGGACTATCACAGCCGGGTCGGCACGGCCCTCACCTACCGCCTGGCGCCGGCCTATTTCCTGGAAAGAACGCAGACGAAGTTCAAAGCCACGATCGGCACGGGCTTCAAAGCGCCTTCGCTCTACCAGCTTTATGCGCCCGGGACTTTCTGGGGTCCGATCGGGAACGTCGAGCTCAAGCCCGAAGAGAGCCGCGGCTGGGACATCGGCGTCGAGCAATATTTTCTAAAGGGCACGGTCCTTGCGGGGATTTCCTATTTCAGGGATGATTTCCGAAACCTCGTCGATTTCGATTTCAGCCGGGGCTACATCAACGTCGGACGCGCCAGGACGCGCGGCGTCGAGCTATACGGCGAGGCCAGAGTTGGGGACAACCTGCAATGCCGCGCCTCTTACACGAGCCTCGAAGCCAAGGACCTCGACGACGGCACCGATCTTTTGCGGAGGCCGCGGGACAAATTCACGGCCCGGATCGACGGCGTGTTCCTTAAAAAATGGGCCGCCTCCTTGTCCGCGGCTTATACGGGACAGAGGGCCGACAAGGATTTTTCCGCCTGGATCTCCCGCGACGTCACGCTGCCAAGCTATTGGCTCCTCGATGCTTCGCTCTCCTGCAACGTCAACGCACGGGCGCAATTTTTCGTCCGTCTCGATAATCTCCTCAACGCGAAATACGAGACTGTATTCGGATACGGTGCGCCGGGATCTGCGGTTTATGGAGGGTTTAAAGTCGGTTTTTTGAATTAGAACGATGAATTGATCGGATCATGAATTGATGGGGTCAGACTTCAATTTCCAGAAAAAGAGCATTTAAGAACGGGGATAAACTCCTGAGCTAAAGATATTAAACCCCCTGCCCGCCTTACAAATCCGGAGACACGAACCTATTCTTGGCCCCCCTTGAATTCCAAGGGGGGAAGGGGGGATTAATGTCAATAATTAAGAGTCCTAAAACGTGTCTCCGGAAACTAAGAGGGAGTAAAAGGTCGATGGTCGAGGAGGATCTTGACCGCGATCAAGATTAATACCGCGCCTCCGGCCATTTCTGCCCACTTCCCGGCGAGCTTCCCGAGCACAGGCCCGACTTTCGTTCCGATCGCCGTGATCGTGAAGCATACGACTCCAATGATCGCCGCCGGATAGACGATCGGGACCCGGAGGGCGGCGAAGCTCAGCCCGACCGCGAGCGCGTCCAGGCTCGTCGCCAGAGACAGCACAAGAAGGGAAAGCCCTTTGGTGACGTCCCTTGTTTTCCGCTCCAGATGCTCTTCCTTATGAAACGACTCGATGATCATTTTGCCGCCGACAAAGACAAGGAGGCCCGCCGCGACCCAGTGGTCATACGATTCGATGAGCCGAATTATGCTCCGGCCGGCGGCCCAGCCGAGGACCGGCATCACGAACTGAAAGAGGCCGAAGTGAAACGCCAGCCGGAAAGTCTGGCTGCGGGTCAGACCGCTGGGCGCCAAGCTGAGCCCGATCGACACGGCGAAGGCGTCCATGGCCAGGGCGAGGGCGACACCCAGGACGAAGAAGAAATTCACTTCAGATACTCCAGGGCCAGGGCCGTCATCAGGAACGCGGCCGGCGGGAGGGCCTTTTCGTCGATATCGAAAGCCGGATGATGGTGGGGGTACTTTGTCCCGTCGCCCGCGCCAAGGAAGAAGAACGCCCCGGGGACTTCCTGGAGGTAATAAGCGAAGTCTTCGCCGCCCATGACGGGATCGACGGCGATGATATTCTCTTCGCCCAGCGCCTTCTCCACGACCGCGAGGACGAAATCAACCGAAGCCGGGTCATTGACGAGCGGCGGGTAGCCTTCCTCATATTCAAAATCAGCCGTGGCTTCGAACGCGGCGCATGTTCCTTCGACGATTTCGCGAAGGCGCTTTTTCATCAGGGTTTGGATCTTCGGGTCGAACATCCGGACCGTGCCGCTGAGCTTCACCTCATTCGGGATGATGTTATAAACCGTGCCGCCGTGGATTGTCCCGAAGGAGAGCACGGCCGGTTTGAGCGGGTCGACGTTCCGGCTGACGATGCTCTGGAGGTTCACGACGAGCTCGGCCGCCGTGAGGATGGGGTCTACGGTCGCCTGAGGCATCGAGCCGTGCCCTCCTCTGCCTTTGACCGTGATCCGGAAGTTGTCGGACTGGGCCATCATCGGACCCTTCACGATTCCGACGGTGCCGGTCGGCAGTCCCTGCCAGAGATGAAGCCCGAATATCGCGCCTACACCCTCGAGCGCGCCGGCCTTAATCATCAGCTGCGCACCGCCGGGAGGCAGCTCTTCGGCTGGCTGACAGATAAAGACGACATTGCCTTTGAATCGCTCTTTTCTTTTGGCCAGGAGTTCCGCCGCGGCCATGAGAACGGCCATGTGCCCGTCGTGGCCGCAGGCATGCGCCGCGCCCATGTTGAGGGAACGAAATTTTTTATCGCCTTCTTCCTGGAGGGGAAGCGCGTCCATATCGGTCCGGAGAGCGACCGTTTTGCCGCCAGGCCGGCCTTTGAGGACCGCGCGAAGCCCTGTCCCTGCCAGCGACTTTGCCGGAAGCCCTAATTTTTTAAAATGATCGCGCAAATAGGCTGATGTCCACTCTTCCTTGTGCGCGATCTCGGGATGCCGGTGAAGTTCGCGCCGCCAGGCCACGAGCCGGCCGCTCAAGGCTTCGACATCTTTTTTCAGATCTTCCCACATGGGCATCCTCCGTCACTCATGATTTCGGCAAAAGGCTCACGCCGACGGTTATCACGGCATTCACGGCGAGGGCAACAAATCCCGCGTTTAATCCCAGGAACGGGTCGTGCCCGCCAAAGACAAGGAAAATAACCAACGCGATCCCGGCAACCAGACCGCATACGACGCCCGCCCGGCTTACCCTTTTCCAGAAAAGGCCGAGAACGACGCCGGGAAAAAACTGGGATACGCCGTCATAGCCGATAAGCAGAAGATTGACTAACGCATTTGGAAAAAATAGAGCAAGGGCGAGGGCGGCCGTCATAACGACCAAAACCATAGCCCGGGAAAGCCGCATGATCCTGTCCTCTCCCGCCTCGGGATTGAAACCGGTTTGATAAACATTCTTGGCGAGGAGGGCAGCGGCAAAAAGGACGAGGATCGAGGCGGGAACCATGGCCGTCACGGCTCCGGCCGCGCCAACAAACCCCAAAAACCAGGATGGATACGTCTTCTGGACGAGGGCTAGAAATGCCGTGTCGCCGTTCTTCAAACCGGGCAGGACGAGAAACGCCGTGAACCCGACCATGAAGACAAGCAGGATGGGGATCTGGTAGAACGGCATGATGATCGCGTTGCGCTTGATGACCTTTTCGCTCTTGGCCGAAAAGGCCGAGCCGAAGACATGGGGCCACATGTAAAATCCCAGGCCGGTGAGCAAGACCGTGGACATGATCCAGAGGACATCCATGGACGGAGCGGCGCCGGGAAAAACCAAATGCTCCGGCTTCTGGGCGATGATCGCCTTAAACATTTTCCCGATGCCGCCGAAATAGATCCGCGGCACGCCGAGGCCGACGATGGCGACGGCCGCGATCATCATGATGTCTTTGATCACCGACACCCAGGCGCTTCCGCGGATACCGCTTGTATACACGAAGGCGCAAGTTAAAATAAATGAAATGCCGATCGCAAGCTTCGAGCCGACAGCGCCGTTACTCGCCACTTCGACGATGAACCCCAGGCCGGCGAGCTGAAGCTGGAGATATGGGAGAATGGAGAGGAACCCGATGACCGCCACGAGGACGCCGAGGGCTCGGCTTCGGTAAATCTTGATGAAAAAATCAGGCTGGGTATGAAGGCCGTGGCGCTTGCCGAGCTTCCACAGTTCGGGAAGAATAAAGAACGACAGGGTGTAGGCCAGCGTCCCGTAGATGAGGATATAGTACGTCGGCGCTCCCTTAGAATAGGCCCAACCGCTCGCGCCCAGAAAGGTGAATGTTGTGTAAATTTCCCCGGCCATCAAGAGCCAGATGAGGACAACACCGAACTGGCGGCCGCCGACCGTCCAGTTTTCAAGGTTCATCTTCACCCGGCGCCCGGCATAGACGCCGACGAGGGTCGAAACGAGGATCGTGCCGGAAATAATCAGGAGCGCCGCGTTCATCGCTTTTCCTCGTCGTCAGGCGGGTTGAATTTCTTTTCAATCTTATAGGCGAGGAAGAGGATGAGGGGCGTCAGGGCCACCCAGAGTAAAATCCAGAACAGGACAAAAGGAAATCCGAGGATGACGGGCTCGGCGCGGTTGACAAATGGGAGGGCGAAAACCAGCATAAGAAACGGCACCGCGCCGAGAAGGAGGGCGAATCTTGTCCCTTTCCGCATTTGACCTCCTTGGGTGCGCCCATTATAACAAAAAGAAAAACGAGGACGCATCACTTTTTTTCTACAAAAAACGTATCGACATGACAGCCGGTTTTCAAAATAAGTGATGGATCGCCCGTTTTTTGGAATTCGTTTTTTGGTATAATAGATTGTTTATTGGAACGATTTATTGACAATCATGGACGACGAGATCATCCTCCGCGGCGTCAGGGTCCACAACCTTAAAAATATCGACCTCAACATCCCTTTGCACCGGTTCATCGTCGTCACCGGCGTCAGCGGCTCGGGAAAATCGTCGCTCGCGTTCGACACACTCTACGCCGAGGGCCAGCGGCGCTACATCGAATCGCTCTCGGCCTACGCCCGTCAGTTCCTGGAGCGGATGGACAAGCCCGATGCCGACCTCATCGAAGGCATCACGCCGGCCATCGCCATCCAGCAGAAGGCCGCGACCAAGAATCCGCGTTCCACGGTCGCCACGGTCACAGAGACCTATGACTACCTGCGCGTTCTTTTCGCTCGGATCGGCGTTGTCCACTGCCTTCAATGCGGAAAGCCGCTCGCCCGGGACACGGTCGACTCCATCGTCGAGACGCTCTACAAGCTTCCGCCGGCGACGAAGGTCTTGATCTCGTTCGCCTGGCCGGCGGACAAGGGCCTGGCCCCGCTCAAGAAGCTCGGATTTTTCAGGGTCATCCGCGGCGGAGAAGTCTGTGAATCGAACGGCGTCAAGTTCAAAAAGAACGAGGCCCTGGATATTTTCGTCGACCGCCTCGCGCTCGATCCGGACGACCGCGAACGGCTCGTCGATTCCCTGGAATCGGGCCTCAAGCACGGCGAAGACCGGGTCAAAGTCCGGATCGAAGACGGCCACGAATTTATCTTCTCGGACAAGCTCGAATGCAAGACCTGCCGGATTTCTTATGATGACCCGTTTCCCAATCTCTTCTCGTTCAACAGCCCGCAGGGGGCCTGCCCCAACTGCCATGGGTTCGGCGACCTAGCCGTGCTCGACGAGGACAAAATTGTCCCCGACAAGTCCAGATCACTTGAAGACGGAGCCATAGAGCCCTGGACCAAGCCCGTCTCCCAAGGCATGATGCGCGAGATGCTGCGCGAAGCCCGGAAACGCCGCATCCCGACGGACATTCCGTTCAAGAACCTCAAAAAGGAATGGCAGAGGTTCATCCTCGACGGCGGCGACGGCTGGCTCGGCGTCAAAGGCTTCTTCGATTGGCTCCAGACAAAAAAATACAAAGTCCAGGTCCGGGTCTTTCTCAGCCGCTACCGGAAATTCACGACCTGTCCGGCCTGCGGCCAAATGCGCCTTAACCCCCAGGCTTTGAGCGTGAGGGTGGACGGGCTGTCCATCGGAGAAGTGGTCCGCCTGACGGTCAAAGACGCTTATGAATTCTTCCGGAGGCTTGAGCTCCCCGCCTTCCAGAAACACGTCGCCGAAAAGCTCATCGCCGAGATCCAGAACCGTTTGAAATTCCTGCTCGAAGTCGGGCTCGACTATATCTCGCTCGCCCGGATGACCTTCACCTTGAGCGGCGGCGAGGCGCAGAGGATCAATCTCGCGGCCGCGCTGAGCTCCTCGCTCGTCGGAACGCTCTTCGTCCTCGACGAGCCGTCGATCGGCCTCCATCCCCGCGACAACCGCCGGCTCATCCAGATCCTCAAGTCCCTGAAAGAGATCGGCAATACGGTCATGGTCGTTGAGCACGACCCAGAGATCATCCGATCCTCCGAATATCTCATTGATTTGGGCCCGCGCGCGGGCGAGCACGGCGGAGAGGTGATGTTCGCCGGGCCGATGGATGAATTCTTCAAAAGCCAGACATCCCTGACGGCACGCTATCTTCGCGGCGAAAAAGAGATCGCCCTGCCGAAAAAGAGGAGAGAGGCGAAAAGCTACCTTCTGATCAAGGACGCCCACAAGCACAACCTCCGCCACCTCGACGTGAGGCTGCCGCTGGGCGTGTTCACCTGCATCACGGGCGTTTCCGGGTCAGGCAAGAGCACGCTCGTCCACGACGTCTTGTACCAGGGCTGGGCGGGAGAAGCGAGCGAAGGCTTTGGGGACATCCGTGGGCTGGATTTCGTCGACAAGATCATCATGGTCGACCAGTCGCCGATCAGCGCCTCACCGCGCTCCATTCCCGCGACTTACACGAAAGCCATGGACGGCATTCGCGTCCTCTTCAGCCAGACCCGCGAGGCGAAGGCCATGGGGCACAAACCCGGCTACTTCTCGTTCAACACGGCCGGCGGCCGATGCGAAGACTGCCAGGGCGCTGGCCAGCAAATCGTGGAGATGCAGTTCCTGGCCGATGTGACGCTCACCTGCGAGGCCTGCAAGGGGAAGCGGTTCAAGAGCGAGATCCTCGAGATCAGATATAAAGGGAAAAATATTGACGATGTCTTGCACATGACCATCGACAACGCGCTGGAGTTCTTCGCCGACCGCCCGGATATCGTCAAGAAGATCCAGCCACTCCTGGACGTCGGGCTGGGGTATGTCCGGCTGGGGCAGCCGACGACGACGCTTTCGGGCGGTGAGCTGCAGCGGATCAAGCTCGCCTATCATCTGATCAACGAGCGCGACAAGCATATCCTTTATTTATTTGATGAGCCAACGATCGGGCTCCACATGGACGACGTCTCGACTCTTCTGCGTTGTTTCCAGCGGCTGGTGGACGCCGGGCACTCCGTCATCGTCATCGAGCACAACCTGGACGTTATCAAGTGCGCGGATTATATTATCGACCTGGGGCCGGAGGGAGGCGAGAGGGGCGGTGACATCGTCGCCCAGGGCAAACCGGAAGAGGTCGCCAAGTCACGGGCCTCGATCACGGCGAAGTATTTGAAAAGGTGCCTCTAAATCCCTCTAAACATCATTAAATTCAGCAGGATACACAACCGTTCCGCGAACGTCTTTTAGTCCGTCCGGGACAAGCTCAAGGGCCATGAAGACCTCATCGGGAACTTTAAACGGAGCTTGAATACCCCATCGGCTGGCTTTCAAAAAGCCGAAGCGGGGATAATACTCGGCATGCCCGAGGACAATGACCGATGTGAAACCCAGCCGCGCCGCTCTTTTTAATCCTTCCTGGACGAGCCGGCTTCCGATCCCCTGTTTTTGAAATTCGGGAAGAACGGACATCGGCGCCAGGGCCAGAGATGGAAATATCCCGGAATCACCTCGGATCTCAATGGGAAAGAACAAAATATGCCCGATGATTTGGCCTTGCGCCTCGGCGATAAGAGATAATTCGGGGATAAATTTTGGAGTCGATCGCAGCTTCCGGATGAGAGCGCCTTCGTTCGTCTGCCCGAACGCCCGCTCATTGACCTCATCGATGCCCGGATAATCGCTTTCTGTTTCTGATCGGATTTGACAGCTCATGATTTATCCTTGAAATCAAATTCTCTCTTGGGATTCTTTCGGAATCTTCGATGTCGTCGAGGCTTTTCGCCGTCGGCGCTTTGGCTTCAATATATCCGACGATGTGCTGTTTGCCGTCCCAGACGCGGAAATCCGGATTTCCGGCTTCCGTTTTTTTTCGAGTCCTACGGTATTGAGAATGATTTTCCGATATTCTTTATAAAGGAGGTAGCTTTTATTGATTGAATAGATCTTCAGATTTCCCCGGAGCTCGCTTTTTAAGAGTCCCTCGCTTTCCAGCTCTTTTAACTTCTTCACTAAGTTTCTTTTATCTAAATCCAATTTTCTCGATAATTCATTAACATATAAGCTTTCGTGATGGTTTACGAAAAAATAGTTGAGTACTTTTCTTATTACGCCGGATCTTAGAGATACCACAGAATCCCCTTTAATTACACCGATCCGTGTAATTAATTACACCAGCGATGTCAACTGATTTTTCGCGGTTTGTTTGCAGTTTGACTTCGCGCTTTTTCCTGGTATAAGCTACCGAACACACGGACATGGCGGCCACCATCGATAAAAGGACGGGCATTCCGCATGAAGATAGCCAAGCCTATTCAGTTTGATCTCGGACTTATCAGCGAAAGACTCCTCGGGAGGAAATCATGAAGCGGCCTTATAGAGCGTCGCGATTCTTTCTCGTTCTGATCGCATTCCTCTTTCTCCCGGCCCCGGCCTTCCGCACCTTCGGGCAAGACTCGTCTCCCTATTCTGGCGCCCTTCAACTATTCGAAAAGTTCGTCCGCCACCAGATGGACCTCGACCGAACGCCCGGCCTGTCCATCGCCTTCATGAAGGATGATTTCGTTTGGGCCCAAGGGTACGGCTTCGCCGACCTCGAAAACGCGGTCCCGGCCAAGCCCGAAAGCTCCTACCGCCTGGCCTCTGTGACTAAGACCATCACCGCCTTCGCCGTCCTCCAGCTCGTCGAGGCGGGCAAAATCAACCTGGATGCCGAAGTTCAGACCTATGTCCCTTATTTCCCGAAAAAGAAATGGCCCGTTACTATCCGCCAGCTTCTCGGCCACTTAGGCGGGATCAGCCATTACCGGAACGAGGCCGCCGAGAGCCACATCAAAGAGCCCAAGAACACGCGCCAGGCCATCTCCGTTTTTCAGGATTTCGACCTTGTCGCCGAGCCGGGCACGCGTTACGACTACTCGACCTATGGATATAACCTTTTAGGCGCCGTGATCGAAGCCGCCTCTGGAGAATCCTACGGCGAATACATCCAAAAACACATCTTCGCGCCGCTCGGCATGGAAAATTCCCGGATGGACAACCCGCTGGACATCATCCCGAACCGGGTCCGCGGCTATCAGATCATTGGCGATGTCCTCAAGAATTCCGAGTACGTCGATGTCTCAAGCCGGTTCGCCGGAGGCGGGACGCGCTCGACGGTCATAGACCTGATCAAATACGCGCAGGGCATCATCACCGGCAAACTCGTCAAAAGCGAAACGCTGCGGGAAATGTTCACCTCCATGGCCCAGCGCAATGGACAACTCACCGGATACGGCATGGGTTGGGGCCTGCAACCCTTGAAAGGACATTTCCAGACGAGTCACAGCGGATCTCAGCCTGAGACGAAAACGTATCTTCTGATCTTTCCAGCGGATCATTTTGCCGTCGCCGCCGCTGTAAACTTCGAGGAGGCCGCCCTCATGCCCTATGTCAAAAGGCTGGCCGAGCTCGTCCTCGATGAGGACCTGGACAGTGCGTCCTATGCGCCGGACCGGGGAAAGCAATTAATCTACAACGCCTGCGACTGGGCGTTTTCAAACGGTTTGAGCCAGTTCGTATGGAACGGGAAAGGTTGGGCCAAAAATAACAAGGACCTCGCGGACGCATTCGCGTATTTCAACGCCAACGTGAATGAACAAGCCCTGTGGAAGGATTTTGGCGAAACCAAGAAAAAAATACTGGCGGGCGTCCACTTGACCTCGAATCAAGCTTTCACCAACGTCGGATTTTATATGGCCTCTGTGTTGAAAGAGGCTTTTGGCGAGGGCAAACTTCAGGCTTACGCCAAAAGCGGCCCTGTTGCGTTCTTCAACGATTATATCAGGCTGTGCCGAACACGCTCAGGACATAATAAGGCCTTTACCTTCAAATCCGACTTCACCAAATTGCTGGCCGGCTGGGAAAAAGACTGGCTAAAGACATACGCGGATTCTGTCCGCCGATTGAATATCACCCCAGGAACCGACTTCGACGAACTCGCTGACATGCTCAAAAACACGTTTTCCGGCGCTTCTTTTTATCCCGACTTCAGCGAAGATTTCGCTTCTGCGGCGCAATTCTTTCTCGACAAAAATAGCCCCGACAAAGCTTTCCGCATCCTCCGCCACAGCCGGGATCTTTATCCCAATTCCCCCGCTCCTTACATCTCACTTGCTGCGGCCTCCATCTGGACCGGAAAATCTGAGGAAGCCCGAGCGCAGTATATGAAGGCCATTTCTCTGGATTCTACATCCTCGGCGCTAAGCTCGGACCAGTTCGCGGCCTCCCTGGGACAGTTGAGAAGGGCGAATAAATTAAGAGAAGCGCTAGAGCTTGGCCTCATCGCCCTGGAATTCCATCCGAAGAGCGCAAAGCTGCATTTGGAGACAGGGAACATGTTCGCCCTGACAGGGCAACGGGAAAAAGCGATTGAATATTATAAAAAGGCCCTGGCGATCGACCCAAACTTGGAAGCGGCGAAGATCAACCTGGAGAAGCTCGAGAAGATAAAAAGTTAGGAGGAAGCTCAATAAATAGAAGACGTTCCCCGATTTGGGTGTTCGTTCAGAGGGATGAAAATCTTTTTCGCAACGCCGAGGACTCTATGGGCGGACTTGCTCTCCGGGTCTAAAACTTCGAAAATGCTAAAGAAAAGATAGTCCCTCCGCCTTACTCCCTGCTCCATGATCGTTGTCTTAGCCTGATCCGAGAGCCCGGCGAAAAGTTGATAGAATGAATCGTTCCTCGTATTCTTGGCTCTCTCGATTTGTCTCTCGACGTAGCTTATAAAATCCTCGGAACGGGGGTTGGACATGTCCAGAGACACGAATCCCACCGTGATGATTACTATGACAATGAGTCTTTTCATCCTCATTTCCCTTCCGGCGACTCTTGTGAGGCCCGCGGAGGTCGGAGGCCTTAGTCGAAAAGATATTCCGGCATCTCATCTCAAAGAGTGGCCGTACGTTTGCCCGAGGGGGGCCCTGCTTCCATTTGTTTAGTCGCCAAATAGAGGGAAAAATTGAGTTTTTGGAGGTTTGCCTATAACCGGGAGGAGTATGTAAGAAATTCTTTTTCCGGTGTCAAGCCAGTTTAGGGCAGGGTCCTGTCGCGGCTCTTCCCCGGCCTTGCTCGCGGCCAGGCCGCTCGGCGCGGGCGGGGAGCCCCTTCGCCGCGCCACCCAGGTTCGACTCTCCGGCGCCCCGGAAAAAGAATTTCTTGCGAGAGGTACTTCCGCTCCTGTTTCTGGCGGAGGAGAATCCGCGTCCCGAAGAAAAGCGCCCGCCGTCCCGCGGCCTCTCTCAAAAGGCCCTCCGGGCCTATGGCTCGCATCAATCCCAGCCTCCCTCCTCGTGGTGTAGGACACCCAAATCTCCGAACCGCGGGTTGACGACGTTGCTGAAGATCGAGCCGAAGGTATAGCTCAGGCTGACTTGGAGAAACAAGTTATAGTCCGTGCGCAGCTCCTTCCGGCGCAAAAGGATTTCTTCGCGGCTGGCGCCGCGGGCCGGCAGGGACAATTGATCCCGGATGCGCTCATACATCCCGTCGATATTGAAATCGAGGCCCTTGAAGATCCGGAAGGAGAGCTCGGTGAAAAACGCCAGCCTGTTAAAATTGAAATCGTGAAAATAATGAGATCCCTCGAGGCTCGAAGACAACGTCCCCCAAGGCTCCTTGATCTCCAGAGTAGCTGACAGGGATTGGCCGAGGAGACTTTCTTTGTTTTTGTCGTAAATCGTCACTTCCCTGTACTTGACGAATTCATACCCGACTTTATAAAGGAACCGCAGCTGCCGCCGGGTCGACTCCGAATACGGGAAAAGGTCGTATTCGATGGCCGGGGCCGGCGTGATCTTGAAACGAAGGTTGCTGTAGGTGGAAGAACTCATGGTCAGGGCAAGACCCGCCGACCAGTGCTCGCCGAAGCTTTTGACGAACACCCCGCTGAAGTCTACGCTGTCCGAGTCGCTGGTGATCGTCTCATCTTCGTAATTGAACTCATCTTTTTCGTAACCCGTTGAAAACCCCGCCCGGAGCTTGATGTCGGGGGTCACTTTGTTGGCCGAAAAACTGAAGTTGATCGAGTCGGATTTTGTCTGGGATTCCCTATTGAACTCGCCGCCGACGCTCAGGCTGAAAACCCAGAATTTCCATCTATCCACGACGTCGGTCGGCTTGACTTTTTCTCTGAAGGAGACGGAGATGAGGTCGCGGATGGGCGTTTTCGCCGTATAGGGAACGAGCCCCATCTTCAGGACCGAGACATATCCCCGCCGGATCTCTTCCTCTGTATCGGTCTTACTCGAGGCATAAATCAAGGTGCTGTTGATGTTCGCATAGCTTCCCAGTCCGATGAAAGCGATCGTGTATTCCGTGCCGCCGCTGCCGGTATCCTGGGTCGTGATCAGGACATGGACATCCGCCTCTTTCCTGTCCCTGACATAATTGACGAAGGGGATCTCGGTCCGGATGTAATCCTGATCGCAATCTTCGCAGTCGATATAAACCTTGGGCGCCAATTTTTTCATTTCGGCGAGGCTGGATGGTTGTTCCTGGGCATAAGCATCGACCAGGCCCAACGAAGCGGTCAGAATCAGGGCCAGGGCCAAAACTAGAGCGGATCGCTTCATGTCATTCCTCCTTGGGGCAAGTTCATGAGTCTTCAGGATGATAACACCCGGGCTGGTTTCTTCGGATCGACAGCCCTTGTGAGACAAAATAATGGGCGAGGCCATAATCGCCGCTGTCCCTTATTTCTTCTTTTTCGGCTGGAATTCGACCCAGTTCTCCAGGAACCGCCTGTCGCCGGTCTTCTCCCCCTCGGCAACGAGCGATTCGAAGATGGCCCTGAGCTGGCCGTATGGCAGCGTGCCGATGATCATCCTGTTGTTGACGATGAGGGTCGGCGTGGAGCGGATGCCATGGGCGAATTTGTCCGAGGTCTTTTCATACTCGGCCCCGGTATCGATAATCCTCTGGACCAGGTCGATCGTGTTCTTGTCGCTGAGCGCGGCCTCCAGGCCGTGCTTTTTCGCCAGGTCGGCCCGCCATTGGGGATCCCGGGCTTCTTGGAAATGAGTGAAGATCTCGTCGTGGATCGCGGCGAACTTCGCCGGGTCGTAGGCCGCGATATACGAGAGATCGCAGGCGCCCGGATGCTTGCCTCCCTTTTCGACGACGACCGTGTTGCATTTGTCGAGCGGAAAGAACTGGAAGGCGATGTTGATCTTGCCCGCGAACTCCGCCTTCAGCCGGTTGAGCTGCTCAGACATGAAAAGGCAGTCGGGGCAGAGGAAATCCGCGTATTCGATCACTCGGATGGGCGCGTCCTCGAAGCGCTCTGTGGCCTGGGCGGTCCAGAAGGGCGAGATGAAGCTCGGGTTAGGCACTTTCTCCAGGCTGTAATATTCCTTGACCGCGCGCGCCGTGATGCTTCCGGTCTGGGCGTCCTGTTTGGCCTTATAAAAGAGATGGAAGCCGTAAGCGCCGGCGGCGGCGATGAGGGCGAAGACGATCAGCTGTTTGAGGGATGGGAAGGGGATCCCTTTGAGGCCGTATTTCCAATAGAGAAAGAAGCTGAACAGAGAGAACACATAGTATCCGGAGCAGAGCAGGCAGAGGCTCTTCAAAAAGAACACGGAATAACAGAATAGGGCGACGACGCCGAGGGCGTTGAGGAGCGAGAGCGCTTTCATGGTCCTCTCGAAGGCCCGCGACGGAAAGAGCGCTCCGAGGCAGACCAAAGCACCGAGGACGAGGCCCCAATAGCCCATCGGGATGCCCTGGAAATGAGCGATCTTGGAATAGGCCGAGCTGTTGCAGTTGAAAAAGGCGTTGATGTCGCAGAACGATCCCTTGAAGATCGATTCGGGGAAATTCGCGTTGAAGAAATGCTGGATCGTAAGGCCCGAAGCGGCTATCATCCCCGCGCCGGCGATGAAGCTCAACAGCCGGCGACCGAAACCGCCGTCAACCGTCAACGAATCGGCCATCCCGCTTCTCCTTTCTCGATGGATTGGGCGTATTATATCACCAATGCGGTTTGACTTTGCAATATCGCTGGGATATAAATCGAGCCTCATATCATCCTCCTTTCTGCCTTTAGAAAAGGGAGGCGAGCGGGGATTTTCGTGATGTTCTTGGAATCATCATAATGAAGACGGCGAGAATTCTTCTTTTCATGGTGGTTGTCATAACCTGCCCCGTTGTCTCTGCCGCCCAAATCCCGTTGCGAAAAACGATCTCCGCCGCGCCCGCGGGCGGACCGATCAAGATCAATGGGGTGCTTTCGGAGCCAGCCTGGCAGTCCGAGGGACGAAGCGATTTCACCCAGTCCAACCCCCTGGACGGCCAGCCGCCCACGGAAAAAACGACGATCTGGGTTGTATTTGACGAAGATAATCTCTATGTGGCTGCCCGCCTCTCGGATTCTGAGCCGGACAAGATCATCGACCGCCTGGGGCGCCGCGACGACCTTACGGACTCGGATTGGTTCTATTTCGGGATCGACCCTTACGTCGACCGGCGGAGCGGATATTTCTTCGCCGTCAATCCGGCGGGCTCCCGGGTCGACGGGACGTTTTACAACGACGAAAACGAGGATTTGACCTGGGACGGGATCTGGGAGAGCGCGGCGCGGATCGGCAGGGACGGATGGACGGTCGAAATGCGCATTCCTTTTCATCAACTCCGGTTCAAAAAGAAGGAGATCTACATCTGGGGTGTCGGCTTCCGTCGGGAGATCAAACGAAAGAACGAACAGGACAATTTCACCTGGGTCCCCAAGGAGGAGAGCGGGTTTGTATCCCGCTTCGCCGACCTGACAGGGATCTCAGGCATCAGCCCAGGCCGGCCCATCGAAATCCTGCCCTATGCCATGGGCAAGGGCAGCATCAGCCCCGAGGAGCTTGGCAATCCCTTTCGAAGAAGGCACGAATGGGCGGGCAACGCCGGCCTCGATCTCAAGGTCGGCCTCCAAAGCAACCTGACCCTCGACGTCACGGTCAATCCTGACTTCGGGCAGGTCGAAGTGGACCCCGCGATCATCAACATCAGCGACCAGGAAACCTACTATGTCGAGAAGCGGCCGTTCTTTATCGAGGGGTCGAGCATCTTCAACTTCGGCACAGGCGGAGCGAACGTCAATAAGAGTTTCGGCTGGACGAATCCCGCGTTCTTTTACAGCCGCCGTATCGGCCGCTCGCCGCAGGGCACCGTGACCACGCCCGGATACGTCGCCTATCCCGACTGGACGACGATCCTGTCCGCGGCCAAGGTGACGGGCAAAATCGGGAAGGACTTCAACCTCGGCTTTCTCAACGCCATCACCCAGCGGGAATACGCAGAGGTCGATGCGAACGGCGGACGGTCCGAGGTCGAAGTCGAGCCGTTCACGAATTACGGGGTGCTTCGCGGCCTCAAGGAGCTCAACGAAGGACGGCAGGGGCTTGGATTTATGGCCACAACTGTCGTCCGGGACCTGGGCACGGAAAATCTCACCGCGACCCTAAATAAAAATGCCTTTGGCCTGGCCATGGACGGCTGGACATTTTTGGATAAGGACAAGGCCTGGGTCGTCACCGGCTGGCTCGGAGGCGCGGTCGTATCGGGCAGCCAGGCCGCCATCACTCGCATGCAGCGTTCTCCGCTTCATTATTTTCAGCGGCCGGATATTTCGTATATCCATGTGGACGAGCAGGCGACATCACTCTCTGGATGGGCGGGCCGCTTTTATATCAACAAGCAAAAAGGGAACATCGTCTTCAACGCAGGCTTGGGGGCCATGTCGCCCGGCTTCGATTCGAACGATCTGGGTTATCATTCGCGCGGTGACGTCATCAACGGCCATGTTCAGTTCGGCTATCAGACGTTTCATCCGGGAAAAATTTTCCGGCGGTGGATCGCCACGCTCGCTTACTTCAGAAATTACGATTTCGGTTGGAACCGGGTCGGCGAATATCTTTATTTGGATACGGAAAGCCAATTGCTGAATTATTGGACGCTCGGACTTCACCTCGATTACGAACCGCCCAAATACAGCCACTATTTGACGCGAGGCGGCCCGATGGCCTTTTACCCCTCGGGACAGACGATTCGGGCCAATATGGCGAGCGACAACCGCAAGCCCTTCATCCTCAGCCTCAATGCCTATTACAGGACGCATCCGACCGGCGGCTATAATTGGGGTTGGGGCGCGTCTCTCGTGTGGAAGCCGCGGACTAATATCAGCCTGTCCGTGAGCCCGAGCTACACATGGCGCTATACCCAGGGCGAGTGGGTGACGAAGGTCAAGGATGATCTCATGACGGCCACCTACGGCACACGCTACATCCTGGCCGACATCATCCAGAAAACGCTGCCCATCGAGATCCGCGTCAACTGGACGTTCACGCCTACGCTCAGCCTCCAGGCTTACCTCCAGCCGTATATCGCGACGGGCGATTACCGGGAATTCAAGGAACTCCGCGCGGCACGGACGTTCGAGTTCAACTTCTTCGGCAAGATGAACGATTCGACGATCGACTACGCCGACGCCGTCTATACCGTGGATCCCGACGGGCCTGGGCCCGCCGCTCCCTTCTCGTTCCGCAATCCTGATTTCAACCTCAAATCCATGCGCGGAACGCTCGTCCTGCGCTGGGAGTTCCGGCCGGGGTCCACGCTCTACTTTGTCTGGACCGAGCGGCGGGCCGATTATTCCCACCCCGGCGACCTCGAATTCTGGCGTGACATAGAAGACCTCTTCCAGGCGCCGGGCGACAACATCTTCCTCCTCAAATTCTCCTACCGCTTCCAGCTGTAAAATTCGAGACCACGTGCCGCAATCAAAAAGCAGAGCAGAAGAAACCGCTTCAGGAAACTCTGAGAGAGCCGGCTCCCGTCCTCCCCGATCCCCCAACGACCGATCCTGACCGTCGATCGCCTTGACTTCAATGCCCAGTTATGGAAGGATATCTTCTTAATAAATTTAACGGCAGGCTTAATTTATGCGCGTTCACCGCATTCATTTTTTATCCAAGCAAAGGCCTTAGTCTGCATCGAAAGGAGATCGAATCCATGGCTGGAATCGTCGGCTACGGGGCCTACATCCCGAGGAACAGAATTAAGGTCGAGGAGATCGCCAAGGTCTGGGGAGCGGACGCCCCAGGCTATAAAAAGGGCCTGATGCTCGAAGAGAAATCCGTGCCGTCCCCCGACCAGGACACGATCACCATGGCCGTCGAGGCTTCAAAGAACGCCTTGAAACGGGCGGGCATCGATCCCAAGGCTATCGGCGCCGTCTATGTCGGCTCGGAATCCCATCCCTATGCCGTGAAGCCGAGCGGTACGGTCCTGGCCGAGGCGATTAACGCCACCCCGGAAGTCCACACGGCGGATTTAGAGTTCGCCTGCAAGGCAGGGACCGAGGGGATGTTTATCGCCCTTAGCCTGGTCCAAGTGGGCGCCATCGAATACGGCCTGGCCGTAGGCGCGGACACGTCCCAAGGAGCCCCCGGCGATGCGCTCGAATACTCCGCCGCGGCCGGGGCTGCCGCGTTCATCTTCGGGAAGGACAAGGTCGTCGCCGAAGCTCTCCAGACATATTCTTTCACGACCGACACGCCGGATTTTTGGCGCCGGGAATATCAGTATTATCCCCAGCACGGCGGCCGGTTCACGGGCGACCCCGCCTATTTCAAGCACATCACGGGCGCTGCCGAGGGCATCCTGGCCAAGGCGGGGATGAAGCCCGCCGATTTCAACTACGTCATCTTCCACCAGCCCAACGGCAAATTTCCTTTCCGCGTAGGTGAAATGCTGGGATTCACCAAAAAACAGATCGAGCCGGGCTGGCTGGTGTCCAAGCTGGGAAACACGTATTCGGCTTCCTCGCCTTTAGGCCTGACGGCGACGCTCGACATTTCCAAGCCCGGGGACATGATCCTGATCGTCTCCTACGGTTCGGGCGCCGGAAGCGATGCGTTCGTCTTCCGTGTCACGGAGCGTATTGACGAGGTCAAGGCTCTCGCCCCCAGGACGCGGGACCTTCTGGACAAGAACAAAGTCTATATCGATTACGGCGTGTATGCCAAGTACCGTCGGAAGATCCGGAAAGCGGAATAGGAGGCGGCGATGAGAGACGTTGCTGTGATCGGGATCGGAATGACCAAGTGGGGCGAGCTCTGGGAGAAATCGCTGCGGACAATTTTTGTCGAAACGGCCCTTCTGGCCATCGATGATGCGGGCGTGGATCGCCTCGACTCCATGGTCGTCGGCTGCATGTCCTCGGGCCTGTTCATCGGCCAGGAGCATTTGACGTCTCTGCTCTCCGATTATCTGGGAAAAAATCCCGTTCCTGCGGCGCGGGTCGAGTCCGCTTGCTCGTCGGGCGGTCTGGCCCTCCGGCAGGGATTCATCGAGGTCGCCTCGGGAATGAGCGACATCGTCCTTGTCGGCGGCGTGGAGAAGATGACCGACGTTACCGGCTGCGAGGCGACCTATGCCCTGGGCACGGCCGCCGACCAGGAGTATGAGGGCTACCATGGGCTCACCTTCCCGGGGCTCTACGCGATGATGGCTGTTGCCCATATGCATAAATACGGGACGACACGCGAACAACTGGCCATGGTCGCCGTAAAAAACCACGAGAACGGCTCGAAGAACCCCCTGGCCCAATTTCCTTTTAAGATCTCGGTCGAGGCGGTTCTCCAGTCGGTCCTCGTCGCAGATCCGCTCCACATTCTCGACTGCTCGCCCATTACGGACGGCGCAGCGGCCGTCATCCTCTGTCCCGCCGACATGGCCAAAAAAATGAAAAAGCCCGTTGTCCGGATCACCGGTAGCGGACAGGCCACGGACACGATCGCCCTGAGCTCGCGGAAGGACATGGCCTGGCTCGAGTCCACGCATCTGGCCGGGCAGAAAGCGCTGGCGATGGCCGGCCAAAAGATCGGGGACATCGATCTTTTCGAAGTCCATGACTGCTTCACCATCGCCGAGATCATGATCACCGAGGCCCTCGGTCTCGTCGAGCGAGGACGAGGCGGTAAAGCCGTGGAGGAAGGGCTGACCGCGCTCAAAGGCAAATTTCCGGTCAATCCGAGCGGCGGCCTGAAGGCCAAGGGCCACCCGGTGGGCGCCACCGGAGTCGCCCAGGCCGTAGAAGTCGTCAAGCAACTCCGCGGTGAGGCGGGCGAGCGGCAGGTCAAGGGCGCAAAGCGCGGCCTCACCCAGAACATGGGCGGCACGGGCGGAAGTTCCCTGGTCCATGTCTTCGAGGCGGATTAAACGGAGGACACGATGCCAAATCCATCGAAATATTGGCGCGAAATTCCTCAAAGGTACAGGCTTGAGGCGGGGAAATGCACGAAATGCGGATTTATCGCCTTCCCGCCCCGTCTTGTCTGTCCGCAGTGCGGGAACCGCAAATTCGAAAAAACAAAGCTCGTCGATTCCGGCACGATACTCACCTTCACGATCATCCGCGTCCCGCCCCACCAGTTCGAGGACCAGGCCCCCTACGCAGTCGGCATCGCGGAGCTCGACGACGGCGTCCGGCTTACGGCCCAGATCGTCGATTGCGATTCTGGAGTTCTGAAGATTGGGATGAGGGTCCGGATCGAGTTCCGAAAGATCTATGAGGAGGGCGCTGCCGGCGTCATCTATTACGGCTATAAGTTTGTGCCGGCATGAACTTAAGCTGCCGGCGAGCGGATTCCCGGCAGAATATCCCTCATGAAGGGAGGCAAAGGTCCGGTGAGGCGTATTCATGTTTAGAATAGAATCCAAAATCGACACTCAGAGTCCTGATTATCAACAGAATTTCGATCACATGAATCGGGTCGTCGCCGAATACAAGGAGCGGCTGGCCAAGGTTCAGGAGGGAGGCCCGCCCAAATATCGGGACCTCCACAAGTCCCGCGGGAAATTGCTCGTCCGCGAGCGCCTGGAGAAGCTTTTCGACCGCAACACGCCCTTCCTTGAGCTCAGCTCCCTGGCCGCGTACGGCATTTACGACGACGAGGCGCCCGGCGCCAGCATGGTCACGGGGATTGGCCTCGTCCACGGCCGCGAGGTGCTCGTCGTCGCCAACGACGCCACGGTCAAAGGCGGCACGTATTTCCCCCTGACCATCAAGAAGCATATCCGGGCCCAGGAAGTGGCCCTCGAAAACCGGCTGCCCTGCATTTATCTTGTCGATTCCGGCGGGATCTTTCTCCCCCATCAGTCAGGAACGTTCCCTGACAAAGAGCACTTCGGCCGGATTTTCTACAACCAAGCCCGCCTCTCCGCCCTCGGCATTCCCCAGATCTCTATCGTCATGGGGTCATGCACGGCCGGAGGCGCTTATGTTCCGGCGATGAGCGATGAGACGGTCATCGTCCGCCGCCAGGGCACGATCTTCATCGGAGGCCCTCCCCTGGTCAAAGCAGCCACGGGCGAGGAAGTGTCGGACGAGGACCTTGGGGGCGCCGACGTCCACTGCCGCATCTCGGGCGTTTCGGATTACTACGCTTTGAACGACGGGCACGCTCTCGAGATCGCCCGCAACATCGTCGAGACGCTCAACCCGCCCCGCAAGTTCGAGCTGGACATGGCCGAGCCCGAAGAGCCGTTTTATGACCCCTCAGAGATGTACGGCATCGTGCCCAGGGATCTGCACAAGGCGTTCGACATCAAAGAGCTCATCGCTAGGATCGTGGACGGCAGCCGTTTCCAGGAATTCAAAGAGCTCTATGCCCAGACGCTCGTCTGCGGGTTCGCCCGGATCATGGGCTATCCCGTGGGAATCCTGGCTAATAACGGCGTCCTCTTCTCCGAAAGCTCGCTCAAAGGGGCGCACTTCGTGACCCTCTGCGCCATGCGCAAGATCCCGCTCATCTTCCTTCAGAATATCACCGGTTTCATCGTCGGCAAGCAGTATGAGCACCGCGGGATCGCCAGGGACGGGGCCAAGCTCGTCCATGCCGTGGCCAACGCCGACGTCCCTAAGTTCACGGTGATCGTCGGCGGCTCCTACGGCGCGGGCAATTACGCCATGTGCGGCCGGGCCTACGACCCGCGGCTGCTCTGGATGTGGCCGAATGCCCGGATCGGCGTCATGGGCGGCGAACAGGCGGCCAATGTCCTGGTTACGGTCAAGGTCAAGAGGCTCCAGAAACAGGGCGCTCAGATGACGGAAGAAGAGAAGGACAAGATGATGAAGCCGATCCTCGAAAAATACGATGAGGAGGCCAGCCCCTATTTCAGCACGGCCCGGCTTTGGGACGACGGCATCCTCGACCCGTTGGAGACGCGGCAGGCGCTGGCGCTTGGAATCGCCGTGTCTTTGAATGCGCCGATCCCGGATTACAAAGTCGGGATCTTCAGGATGTAAAAGCTAAAGAGCGATGAGCGAGAAAAAATACGAAACGATCCTCGTCTCACATGAAGGAAAGATCGCGCGCGTCTGGCTCAACCGGCCCGAGATCCATAATGCCTTCAACGCCGCCATGATCCGGGAGCTCATCGACGCGTTTCGGAAAATCGCCGAAGACGAATTGGTCCGCGTTGCCGTCTTCTCCGGCAAAGGAAAATCGTTTTGCGCCGGAGCGGACCTCAACTGGATGCGAGAAGTCATCCATTATTCTTTTGAGCAGAACCTTGCGGAATCGCTTCAAATCGCCGAGCTTCATTACCAGATTTATTCTTTGCCCAAACCGACCATCGCCCGGGTCAACGGCACGGCCATCGGCGGCGGCACCGGGTTCCTCTCAGCCTGCGACATCGTGGTAGCGGCAGAGGATGCAAAGTTCGGCCTGAGCGAAGTCAAGATGGGCCTGGTCCCGGCCGCGATCTCGCCTTATGTCCTGCGCCGGATCGGGGAGAACCAAGCCCGGCAATACTTTCTGACAGGCGAGAGATTCGACGCCCGGCGGGCCCTGGACATCGGCCTCGTCAATGTCGTCGCGCCTCCGGAAAAGCTCGACGAAAAGATCGACGTGCTCATCCATTCGCTCCTCTCATCGGGCCCTGAAGCCTTGGTCCATTGCAAGGAGCTGCTCCGAAGGATTCCAGGCATGAGCTTTGAAGAAGCAAAGGAATATACAGCCCGGATGATCGCCGAGCTCAGAGTCAGCCGGGAAGGCCAGGAAGGCATGGCTGCGTTTTTAGAGAAAAGGAAGCCGAACTGGACTGATTGAAGAATTCGCCCATGACATTAGAAAAGCTGGTAAAAAAGAGGGATCTTTCCCCTCTCCCTCTTTAGCAAAGGGAGTTTGGGGGATTTGATTGTCCTGTGAAATTATATTGATCTTATGGAAAGGCTATGATTAACAAGATATTGATCGCCAACCGCGGCGAAATCGCCGTCCGGATCATCAAGGCCTGCCGCGAAATGGGGATCGCCACGGTGGCCGTCTATTCTGAAGCTGACCGGGACAGCCTCCATGTCCAGCTGGCCGATGAAGCTGTTTTGATCGGTCCGCCGCCCGCCACAGACAGCTACCTCAACATGGGCCGGATCGTCCAGGCCGCTCAGGCGGCTCATTCTCAAGCCATCCATCCCGGCTACGGCTTTCTGGCCGAGAATGCGGATTTCGCCCGCCTTTGCGAAAAGGAAGGAATCATCTTCATCGGCCCGAATTCGAACGCACTTGAGCTTGTCGGCGATAAGGTCCGTGCCCGGCAGACAATGGAGAAGGCCGGCATTTCGATCATCCCGGGGATGAAATCCCTTCCCAAGAGCGTCGCCGAATGCGAGGCGGCGGCACGAACGATCGGCTATCCGGTGATCGTCAAAGCCTCGGCCGGCGGCGGCGGCAAAGGGATGCGCATCGTTGGCGAGGAAAACGACCTAAAGCCGGCGGTCGAAGCCGGGATGCGCGAAGCCAAGTCCGCCTTTGGCGATGAATCGGTGTATCTAGAAAAATATCTTGAGGAGCCCCGCCACGTTGAATTTCAAGTCCTGGCCGACAATTTCGGCCATATGGTCCATCTTTTTGAGCGCGAGTGTTCGATCCAGAGGCGCCACCAGAAAATCGTCGAAGAAACGCCTTCGCCGGCCCTGGACGATGCGCTGCGGGCAAAGATGGGAGAGGCGGCCAAAAAGGCGATGCAGGCCGCTGGCTACAACAACGCCGGGACGGTGGAGTTTCTTCTGGATCGAAACCACAACTTTTATTTTCTCGAAGTCAATGCCCGTCTCCAGGTCGAACATCCGGTGACCGAGCTTGTGACCGGCGTGGATCTGGTCCGCCAGCAGATCCGGATCGCATCCGGCGAGAAACTGTCCATGGCCCAGAATGATTTGCGCCAGCGAGGCCATGCCATCGAATGCCGGATCTATGCCGAAGACCCGGCCAATAATTTCCTCCCTTCGGCCGGCAAGATCCTTTTCTTCAAAGAGCCGAAAGGCCCGGGCGTGCGGCACGACGGCGGTATCTACAGCGGCTGGAACGTGCCGATCTATTACGACCCGATCCTGGCCAAGCTCATCGTCTGGGCGGAGAATCGCGACCTGGCCTGCCGGAGGATGACGAGCGCCCTGGATGACTATGCCATCATCGGAATCCACACGACCATCGGATTCCTCAAGGACATCATCAATCATCCCGAGTTCAGGGCGGGCCGGACGAATACGGGTTTTATCAAGAGATATTTTGAGAGCTGGGGAGAGAAAGGGAAGGACCCGGGCATGCTGAGGCCTGTCCTGGCCGCGGCTGCTTTTGACGAGCTCAATCCGGCGGCTCACGTCCAAGGGGCGGAGTCTCGCCCATCCCGGAAGGAAAGATTTTCGCCCTGGCAGTCTCTCGGCAAATGGCGAATCGGAGGGATCTAGAGCAGTGGAATTCGAATTTCTGATCGATCATATCTTTCACAAAGTTTCAGTCGACAAGACAGGGAACGCGCTTCTGTTTAAAGAAGCCGGAGCAACGTTCGAGGCCGATATCCGGCCGATCTCAGAAAACGTCCTTTCGATCATTATCGAGGGGCGGTCTTATTTGGCGTACATCGTCCGGGATAAGGATAAAAAAATCGTTTTCCTCAACGGCCGGTCCACTATCGTCGAGAAGCCCGGCGAAGGAGCTAAGGCTTTCCATGGGGGCGAAGAAAGAACCCGGGAGGGGCAGCTTCGCATCACGGCGCCGATGCCGGGCAGGGTGATCAAGATCAACGTCGCCGAGGGCGAAAAGGTCCGCAAGAACCAGACCCTGGCAATCGTCGAAGCGATGAAAATGGAGAACGAAATCAAGGCTTCCTGCGAAGCGGTCGTGAAGAAGATCCATACATCGACCGGTGAGCTCGTCGATGCGGAAAAGCTTTTGATCGAGCTCGAGCTCGAAAAATAAAAGAGCGGGCCGGATTTTAGCCCGGCTATCTTAAAAGGAAGGCGGGACGATGACAGACGAAATCAAAGAATGCCGGGAGATGGTCCGGGACTTCGCCCTGGCCGAGATTGCGCCCCATGTCCGGGAATGGGATGAAAAGGCCTATTTTCCAAGCGATGTTGTCCGCCGGCTGGGTGAGATGGGGTTGATGGGAATCATTATTCCCGCTGAATTCGGCGGGGCGGGAATGAGCTATCGCCATTATGTCGCGATCTTGGAAGAGCTCGGCGCAGTGGAAGGCGGGCTCGCCCTCACTGTCGCGGCCCACAATTCCCTCTGCACGAATCATATTTATATGTTCGGGAGTGAGGATGTCCGCCGCGCCTGGGTGCCCCGCCTCGCCAGCGGGAAAATTATCGGAGCGTGGGGCCTCACAGAGCCTGAAGCCGGGTCGGACGCCGGCGCGACTAAAACCACGGCCGCGCGCGACGGGAAAGGCTGGGTTCTGAACGGGACCAAGAACTTCATCACTCACGCGGGCGTGGGCGGCGTCGCCGTCATCATCGCCCGGACGCGCCCCGGCACCGACCCCCGCGGGATCTCCGCGTTCCTGGTCCCGCTCGATGCCCCCGGCGTGACCGTCGGAAAACATGAGGACAAGGTCGGCATGCGGATTTCAGATACGGCCTCTCTTGTTTTCGAAGACTGCCGGGTCGGCGAGGACGCCCTCCTCGGCCGCGAGGGCGACGGCTTCATCCAGGCCATGGAGATCCTCGAAGGCGGCCGCATTTCTATCGCCGCGCTCTCCGTGGGGATCGCCCGGGGAGCCCTCGACGCGGCCGTGGCCTACGCCAAGCAGCGCCGGCAATTCGGCCGGGTGATCGCCGCCTTTCAGGCGATCCGCTTCAAGCTGGCCGACATGGCGACCCAGGTCCAAGCCGCCCGCCTGCTCACCGAACACGCGGCCGACGAGAAGGACGCGGGACGGAAAACGACGCTCATTTCGTCCCAGGCCAAGCTTTATGCCGCCGAAGTCGCTGTCAAGGTGGCGGAGGAGGCGATCCAGATCCACGGCGGCTATGGCTACTGCAAGGACTATCCCGTGGAAAAGTTCTGGCGCGACGCCAAACTGTGCACGATCGGAGAAGGCACGAGCGAAATCCAGCGTCTGGTGATCGCCCGGGAGCTCATCGGAGAATAATAAATTTCATGATCCAAAAAATCGATCATATTGGAATTGCCGTCAAGGACCTGGAAAAGGACACGAAGTTCTACCGGAACGTTCTTGGACTCTCCTTTGAGGGATATGAAGATTTGCCGGACCGGGGAATCAGAATTGCGGTCTTCAACATCAACGACGTCCGTCTTGAGCTTATCCAGTCCCTATCGCCGGATTCCGCCATTGCGACGTTTATCGAGCGGAGAGGAGAGGGATTGCATCATATCGCCTTGGGCGTGGATGACGCCGCGGAGATGCTCGCCGGGCTTGTCCAAAACGGAGTTCGCGCCATCGATCCCGAGCCCCGAAAGGGGGCCGGAGACTCACGGATCGCCTTCCTTGATCCCCGCGACACCGGTCATGTTCTCATAGAGATTTATGAAAAAGGCCGGGACGGCCATAAACGGAAATAGGGCTGGTCATTTCCTCCGAAAACGTTCCTAAGGGAAAGGGGGGCTGCCCAAAAGCGCGGGAACGGTCACGGCATTTCGGGATCGATTTCGATGAGGACCTGGTCGTTTTCGACCGCTTGTCCGGCCTTCACATACACAGACCGGATGATGCCGGCGTTCTGGCAAAATATTTCATTTTCCATTTTCATGGCTTCGATGATCAGAACGCCCGTGCCGGGGATCACATGATCTCCCGGGCTGACGCTGACCTCGACGACTTTCCCCGGCATGAACGCTTTGACGATCTCTGGTCCGGAGTGTTCCAGATTCGAGCGGACCCGGCGCATCCGCATCTTGCGCTCATTCAGGATTTCCGAGCGGAAGTATTGATTCCTGAAATGAAGCTCCAGTTCGTCGCCGTGAAAAAAGTAAGAAAGATCGCATAAGCGGTTCTCCATCAGCAGGGACATGCAATCTGATCCGAAGAACCGGACGTCGACGTCATAAGGAACCCCGTCGATGACGATTCTGAATAGGTGCTCATTGAGCGGCGTAATTTCCAGACATTTTTCGTTCCCATCCATCAGGACGGTATATTTTTTCATTAGTCGAAAGCTCCGGGCCGCCCCGACATCTTCCACGGCGAAATTTCCGTTTTCTTCGAAAAGGGGATCGTCATCCCCTTTTCATCGCCCAGCCAGGCCAAAATGGCGGCGGCCGCGAGAGTGACGACTTCCGGGTGGTTCTTATCGGCCCGCAAAAGCTCGTCCTCGTGTTTCACGATGAAATGCGTGTCATAAACCCCTTTGGCAAATTCCGGATGCTGGATGATTCTTCTCAAGTAGGGGATGTTCGTCCGGACCCCGATCAATTGATATTCTTCAAGAGCCCGGCTCATTCTCGCCAGGGTCTGCCGCCGCGTTTCGCCCCAGACGATCAATTTGGAAATCAGGGGGTCATACTCCACAGGAATAGCGTATCCGGCATAAACGCCCGTATCATCCCGAACGCCCGGGCCTCCAGGAGAAGACAGCTTTTTGATGACTCCCGGTGAGGGAAGGAAGTGATTCCATGGATCTTCGGCGTATATCCGGCATTCCATGGCTGTTCCCCGCATCGAAAGAACGTCGTCCTCAAGACGCGCCCCTTCGGCAATGCGGATTTGCCGCTCGACGATATCCACGCCCGTGACCATCTCGGTGATCGGATGCTCGACCTGGAGACGCGTGTTCATCTCCAGAAAATAGAAGTTGCGGTCCGCGTCCACGAGAAACTCGATCGTTCCGGCATTCGTATAGCCGCAGGCCTTGGCCGCTCTGACGGCCGTTTCGCCCATCCGAGCCCTGAGATCCTCGGTCATCAACGGAGACGGCGTCTCTTCGATGATCTTCTGATGCCGTCGCTGAATGGAGCAGTCCCGCTCGAAGAGATGGAGCGTGCGTCCATACATATCGGCCAGGATCTGGAACTCCACATGATGAGGCTCGGGGAGGTACTTTTCGAGATAGACGCGATCGTCTCCGAACGCGGAAAGGGCTTCGCGACGGCAGGCTTCGAAGGCGGGTCCGAGCTCCTCCGGACGTTCCACGCGCCGCATCCCTTTTCCCCCGCCGCCGGCCGCGGCTTTGATCAAAACGGGATAGCCTATTTTCCGGGCTTCGGCCCGGGCGTCCGACGCTGTCGCGAGCGGCGGAGTTCCCGGAACGACCAGAACCCCGGCTTGGCTCATCCGGGCCCGCGCCCGGGTCTTTTCTCCCATGAGTTCAATGGCTTCCGGAGGCGGGCCGATGAAAACCAGCCCGCGCTCATGACAGGCTCTGGCGAACCCGGGATTTTCGCTGAGGAATCCATAGCCGGGATGAACGGCATTGGCTCCGGAGCGCCGGGCGACATCGAATATCTTTTCCTGATTCAGATACGTTTCCCCGGGGGCGGATCCGGGCAAGGGATAGGCTTCGTCGGCGTGTCTCACGTGCAGGGCATGACGGTCGGGATCGGAAAATACGGCCACGGATGCTATGCCGAGATCCCGGCATGTTCTTTGAACACGGACGGCGATTTCCCCTCGGTTCGCGATCAAGATCTTTTTGATCTTCCGCCGTTTCATCATCCTTCGGCATCCATCAGAGAGGAATGTTCCCGTGTTTCTTGGGAGGATTTTTCTGGCGCTTATTTTGGAGCATTCTCAAAGACTGAATGATGTGACGACGGGTGTCTTCCGGATAAATCACCGCATCGATATACCCGAGCTCGGCAGCTTTATAGGGATTGGCGAATGTATTCCGGTAATTGGCCACGAGTTCTTCTTTTTTCCGATTGGGGTCCGAAGCCCGGAGAAGCTCATTGCGGAAGATGATGTTGACGGCGCCGTCAGGTCCCATGACCGCGATTTCCGCCGAGGGATAGGCAAGGTTCACGTCTCCCCGGATATGCTTGGAGGCCATGACGTCATACGCGCCGCCATAAGCCTTCCGGGTGATGATCGTGACTTTCGGGACTGTCGATTCCGCGTAAGCGAAGAGAAGCTTCGCCCCGTCCTTGATGATGCCGCTGAATTCCTGCTCTGTCCCCGGCAGGAATCCCGGCACATCGACGAAGGTCACTAGCGGAATATTAAACGCATCGCAGAAGCGGATGAACCGGGCGGCCTTTTTGGACGAATGGGTATCCAAACACCCGGCCAGATGGGCCGGCTGGTTGGCGACGATTCCCGCCGCTAGCCCTCCGAACCGGGCGAATCCCACGACGATATTCGGAGCATAGTGCTCGTGGATCTCGAAAAAATATCCGTCATCGACGACGTATCGGATGATCTCTTTGATGTCGTAGGGTTTGTTGGGATTCAAGGGCACGATCGTCTTCAGCGCATCTTCCCTCCGGTCCTGAGGATCGGACGTCAGCCTTAAGGGAGGATCTTCCATGTTGTTGGACGGCATGAAGCCGAATAATTCCCGGACCATCAGAAGAACATGATCTTCGTCGGAGGCGACGAGATGAGCCACCCCGCTTTTGGTGGCATGCGTCATGGCTCCTCCCAGCTCCTCTTTGGTCACTTCCTCATGCGTTACGGCTTTAATGACATCAGGGCCGGTGATGAACATATAGGATTTCTTCTGGACCATCAGGATGAAATCCGTGATCGCGGGGGAATAGACGGCGCCCCCGGCGCAGGGCCCCATGATGACTGAAATCTGAGGAACGACGCCGGAGGCCAGCGTATTTCTGAGAAAAATGTCGGCGTACCCCGCCAGGCTCATCACGCCTTCCTGAATGCGGGCGCCTCCGGAGTCGTTCAGGCCGATGATCGGAGCCCCGTTGTCCATGGCCAGGTCCATGATTTTGCAGATTTTTTCGGAATGGGCTCCGCTCAACGAACCACCGAACACGGTGAAATCCTGGGCAAAGACAAAAACCTGCCGGTCGTCGATTCGTCCATATCCGGTGATGACGCCGTCGCTCAGGATTTTTTTGGATTCCATGCCGAAATCCGAACAGCGGTGGGTTTTCAGCTTATCGAGCTCAATGAACGTCCCGGGATCCAGCAGCCGTTCGAGGCGTTCCCGGGCCGTGGCTTTCCCTTCGGCATGCAGTTTGTCGATGCGTTCCCGGCCGCCGCCAAGCTCCGCCTGCTTTTCAAGCTCGGCGAGCCGGTTTCTCAACCGTTCGAGTTCCTGGGGTGTTTTATCCGCCATGTCTGTCCAAAACTCCCATCACTCCGGCCGTCGATAGACGATGGCCACGACCGTTTTGTCGTTTCCGCCCATGTTGACCGATAGCGCATAAGGACGCTCCGGGGAAATCGCAACCTTCCAATTCCCCGCTTTTGCCGTGAGCTGCTGCCAGACGGTGACAGCCTGCCTTACTCCCGTCCCCCCCGTGGGATGCCCCCATCCGATCAATCCGCCGGAGGTGTTGAAGGGGATGGCTCCCTGCCGGGATGTCTTCCCGTCCAGAATATAATCCGCGCCGGAACCGGCAGGGGCCAGCCCGATCGCTTCCACGGACAGCAGTCCGGAAATCGTGAAACAGTCATGGCATTCCACGGTCCCGAGATCGCCGCGGGTTATCCCCGCGGACTCGAGGGCTTTTTTGACGGCTCTGGCCGTCGTTTCGAGCCGCGTCAAATCTTCGGGCGGGATCGTCAAGTCCGCTTCGACTTGGCCCCATCCTACGACCTCGACGGCGTCGGATTTGGGAATCCCGATCCTATCCAGGCCTTTTTCGGAGACGACGGCGATGCCGGCCGCTGCATCGGAAACCTTGGAGCAGTCGTAGACGTTTAAGTGATCGACGAAACTCCGAGGATTTGGCTCGGTCAGGGCCAGCGATTCGAGATCTTCCGCCGTGTTGTGGAATTCCTGGGCGGTTTCGCATAGGCGGGCGTTTTCGACAGCGTTCCGATACCAGCGGGCGAACGCGCGCCGCGTCTTTTCCCGGCCATATTTTTGGAAATAAGCACTCGCCCGATCGCTGAAGAGCGCTGGGAAGAAATAGGCGTGGCCCGCTTTTCGTTCGCCCCGGAACCAGCCGGCGCCGGCCAGGATGTCCGCGCCATAAATCGCCTTGACGGTGTTCTGAACTTCGACGCCGATAATTAGTGCGACCTCCGCCGTTTCGGCGAGCACGGATTTTATCCCGGTCATGAGCCCCAGCCCCCCGGAACCGCACGCCCCTTCGACACGGCAGCACGGCTTCCAACGCAGGCTTTCATCGACATAAGGAATCAGGGCCGCGAGATTGCCCTGTTTGTTGAATCGCCCGGCCATGAAATTGCTGATTACGCCTTCGTCGACGTTCTGCCCGCCCCCGATTTGTTTTAAAACTCCCTGCCCCGCTTCCCGGATGTATTCTTCGAGGCCCGGCCTGGGCTTTTTGGGATGGAACTCTTTGCGGCCGGTTCCCATGGAAACAGTCTGACAGCCCGCCGTCATAAAGACTCTGCGCCGATTGTTCTTCATCTTCCTTCCTCTCATTGGAAATAATGATTGACCGGGCCGTAGGCATGGTAGAAGCCTGTCATCAATACGGTATTGACGTCTTCTTCCCGGGCCGCCACGCGATCCTTTACCAATCCAAGCCCGATCTCCTTGGATCTCCGTCCGTATTTGCGGGCCAGATCGGCGCCCAAGGTGCTCATCTCTCTCAATTGTTTGAAGTAGCCGTCGAGGAAACCTGTCCTATCGGCCTGGGATATCACGTGCTTCCAAGGTTTGGCCTGACCGGGCAGAGGACCCAGCTTTTCGTCGCACCGTCCGGCGACCTCAGCAAAGGGAACATAGACCCGCTGACCGGGATCGAAGACTCCGGCGGGCCGTCCCTTTTCGTATTTCAGGATCCCGTCCTTTTGCGATCCGTCGGCGTTTTGACCGCCAAAAATCTTCAGCGAGATCAGCTTGTCTATAAAGGAGCTGTTGAGCCCGGCTCCGGGGAGACGCTCATTCATGACCCGCATGATGCATTGGCAGACGTCGAGGCCGACATAATCGACGAGCTGGAAAATCCCCATCGGACGGATCAAGAAATCCTGACTGATTTTATTCACGATGTAGACCGATCCGGCGAAGCCGAAATCCGCGGTCAGCCGTTCGACCTCGGAAATCCCGTGCAAAGCATCTCTCATGAAATGCCCGTTTCCGATGAAGCCCGCGACATCATTGGACAGGACGACGGTTTTCCGCAGTTTTTTGGCGAACTGCTGGGAAAAATCGGCCAGCTCGGGAAGCGTGGAACCCGCCCGAATCAATTCCACGAGCTTTTGAACGGCGGGCGGATTGTAAAAATGGAATCCGATGATGCGGCCGTTCAAATTGACCCTGTCGTTCAATTCCGAAATGGGGATGGACGACGTGTTGGTCAAAAACCAGGCATCCTTGGAATTATGCGTCCTGATCTGAGAAAAGAGCTTGACCTTGACATCCGGATTCTCGTTGACGGCCTCGAAAACGAGCGTGGAATCATAGGCGGCCTCGACCTTCGTCGAGGGCCGAACGATCGCCAGAACATCCTCAATATATTGGTCGACGATCTCCTCGTTTTCGATCAAATCCTTGCGGTTTTCATACGCTTTCCGGAGCCAGACCGCTTTCTTTTCCGCCTCCCGCTGAACTTGGTCCCGAAGATATTTCAACAGCCCTGAAAGAGCTGTCGAAGAGACATCCACGGCCTGAAGAGTGAATGTTTTGGATGGATTTCCAGGCTCCAGGCTCAGGTCGGCCATTTCCATGGCCGTGAGCAAGACGATGCCGCTCCCCATTTTCCCGGCGGCGCCCAGGACGCTGACGTTTTCAAGTCGATCGGCGTAGTTCATGGATATTCCCCGTTTCTTCAGATTAACCCTGCCACTTCGGCGGCCGTTTTTCCAGAAATGCCCGCATACCCTCGGCCGCTTCGTTTTCGAACAGCGAACCGAATGTCTCGGATTCGAGGGCGCAGCCCGCTTCGAAATCCATCAGAAATCCGCGCCGGGAAACACTTTTGACAAGCTTCACCGCCTTGGGGCCTTTGGACGCGATCGTCTTGGCCAGGCCGAGGACTGTCGGCATAAGCTCTTCGGGCTCCACGACTTTTTGGACCAAGCCCATCCGCAGGGCCTCCTCGGCACCGATCATCTCGCCCGTCAGGAGAATAAACAGCGCGTTTCCAAGGCCGATGAGTCTGGGGAGCCTTTGCGTCGCGGCGTATCCGGGGATGACACCGAGATTGACTTCGGGCTGGCCGAATTTTGCTTTGGAGCTTGAGACACGAAAATCGCAGGCCAAGGCTAGTTCCAATCCTCCGCCGAGAGCGAACCCGTTCACGGCGGCGATTATCGGCTTGTCCAGAATTTCCAAGCTTCGCAATGTCTTTTGGCCCGCTTTCGAGAATTCTGCGCCTTCGGCCTTTGTTTTATGGACCATCTCGCCTATATCGGCGCCCGCGACGAACGCTTTTCCTTCGCCCGTGATGACGACGACCTTGATATCGTTCCGCGCCCCAATCTCGGCGATCAAACTATCCATCTCCTGAAAAAAACGCGTGTTCAGAGCGTTCAACGCCTGGGGACGGGAAATCGTGACCGTGGCGATGCCTTCAGTAACATTGACTTTTAAAACCTCATAAGTCATGGCCTATCCTCCTTAGTCCGAGAGAAGTGACCGGGCAATCACAAGGCGATGAATTTCCGAAGTGCCTTCATAGATCTCCGTAATCCGCTGGTCGCGATAGAGACGTTCCACCTTGTATTCCTTCATGAACCCGTAGCCTCCGTGGATTTGGAGGGCCTTGTGGCAGACGCGGTGGGACATTTCTGAAGCGAACAGTTTCGCGATGGCAGCCTCTTTGGTATAGCGCTTCTTGGCCTCTTTCATCCAGGCGGCTCGGTAGAGCATGGTTTTCGCCACCTCGACGTCTACGGCCATGTCAGCCAGCATGAACTGCAGCCCTTGGAATTCGGAAAGAGTTTTCCCGAATTGGGTCCGCTCTTTCGAATATCGCACGGATTCGTCCAGGGCGGCCTCGGCAATCCCGACGGCCTGGGCCGCAATCCCGAGGCGCCCGCCGTCCAAGGTTGCGAGGGCGACATTCAGGCCTTTGTTTTCCTGCCCCAAAAGGTTTCCGGCCGGAATCCGGCAGTCGGTGAAGACCATTTCCGTCGTGCTGGACGAGCGGATCCCCAGTTTGTTTTCGTGCTTTCCCACGGCAAATCCCGGGGCGTCCTTGTGGATAAGAAAAGCGGAGATCCCCTTAGAGCCTTTTTCCCTGTCCGTGCTGAAAAAGCCGATGATGACATCGGCGAAGGAGCCGTTTGTCGTGAAATTCTTCGTGCCGTTCAGGATGAAATGATCGCCGTCCCGGACGGCGGTGGCCCGCACCGAGCCCGGATCGCTTCCGGCGCCCGCCTCGGTCAGGGAAAAGCATCCCAGCCATTCCCCGGAGGCCAGTTTGGGGAGGAATTTCTTTTTCTGCTCTTCGGTCCCGAACAACACGAGGGGGTCGTTGACCAGGGAATTCTGAACGGACAGCCCCACCGCCGTGCCCGCATCCGCCTTGCTGAATTCGATCATGGCCCCAACGTAGGGGACGGTTCCCAGGGCCGCCCCTCCGTATTCTTCAGGAACCGTCATGCCCAAATAGCCCAGTTCGCCCAGCTCCTTCAGGGCGGCCAGGTTAACTTCCTGCTTTTCATCGAATTCGGCGGCCGCCGGGGCAAGTTTCTTTTCGGCGAATTTCTTCGCCTCCTCGATCACCATTTTCTGTTCTTCGCTCAGTTCAAAATCCATGATGCCGTGTCCTCCTTTGTATAAATATCAATAAAAATGCTCGTCTGGCCGTTCTACGTGGACCGGGACCGGTGCCATGTTCGGATATAATCCACGATGGCTTGAATGTCATCCCCCGGCCCGAAGACCTTCTCGATCCCCAGCTCCTTCAGTTTTTCCTGATCTTTCGTGGGGATGATCCCGCCCCCCGTCAGGAGACGATCTCCCAAACCGTTCTTGTCCATGAGTTCCTTGACCCGCCTGAAATGGGTCATGTGGGCCCCGGACAATATCGAGAGGCCGATGACATCGGCGTCTTCCTCGAGGGCGGCGTTGACGATGGATTCCGGCGTCTGCCGCAGTCCAAGATACACGACTTCCATCCCGGCCTCGACAAGGGCGCGTGCGACTACTTTGGCGCCGCGGTCATGGCCGTCGAGTCCCGGTTTCGCAATAATGACTTTCATTGGTTCGACACTCATCTCTCCTGCCTCGCGTTTTAAACTAATAAAAAGGCTGTTCTTGATATTCTCCAAAGACGTTTATCAGGGCCGCGCTGATTTCACCCAAGGTGGCGTAGACACGCGCACAATCCAGCAAGCGGGGGATCAAATTTTCTGTTCCGGCGGCTGCCTTTTTCAAAGCGTCCAGCCGGGACCGGACAGCCTGATTATCGCGTTTTTGCCTGAGCTCCTCCAAACGTCTGATCTGATCCCGTTCCACGGATTCGTCGATCTCCAAGATGGGGATCTCCAGATGTTCGTCCTCGTTTATAAATTCATTGACGCCGACAAGGATCTTTCTTTTTCTGGAAAGCGCCATCTGGTATTCATAGGCAGCCCGGGTGATTTCCCGCTGGAAGAATCCCTGCTCGATCGCTTTGACCACGCCGCCCAGCTCATCAATCTTTTGAAAGTATCGTTCCGCCTCTTCCTCCAGCTCACAGGTCAATTTCTCGATAAAATACGAACCTCCCAGGGGATCGATCACGTTCGCCGCTCCGCTCTCGAAAGCGATGACCTGCTGTGTGCGCAGAGCGATCTCAACCGCTTTTTCAGAAGGGAGGGCCAGGGCTTCGTCCATGGAGTTCGTGTGCAGGCTCTGACATCCGCCGAGCACTCCGGCGAGAGCCTCCAGGGCTGTCCGGATGATGTTGATTTTGGGCTGCTGCGCCGTCAGGCTGCATCCGGCGGTCTGGACATGGAACCGGCACAGCCAGGACCGGGGATCTTTCGCTTTGTACTTCTCCTTCATATGCCGGGCCCAGATCCGCCGGGCGGCGCGCAGCTTGGCGATCTCCTCGAAGAAATCCAGATGGGAGTTGAAGAAGAATGAGAGGCGGGGAGCGAAGTCGTCGATCTCCAGCCCTGCCCGTAAGGCATGTTCCACATAGGCGAATCCGTCGGCCAGCGTAAACGCCAGCTCCTGGGCGGCCGTGGACCCCGCTTCGCGGATATGATAGCCGCTGATGGATATCGTGTTCCACTGCGGGACATGGTCAGCGCAAAAGGCCATGAGATCCGTGATGAGGCGGAGGTGAGGTTCCGGAGGAAAGATCCATTCTTTTTGAGCGATATATTCCTTCAAAATGTCGTTCTGAAGGGTCCCCCGAAGCATATCGAACGAGACGTTTTGTTTTTCGGCATTGGCCAGAAACATGGCGAAAATCCACGCCGCGGGCGCGTTGATGGTCATGGATGTCGAGACTTGATCCAGGGGAATCTCACGAAACAGACGCTCCATGTCCGCCATCGAATCCACGGCGACTCCCGTCTTCCCAACCTCGCCGGCGGACAGGGCATGATCGGAATCCCAGCCGTAAAGCGTCGGATTGTCGAAGGCGACCGATAAGCCGGTTTGCCCTTTCGCCAGAAGGAATTTGTATCTCTCGTTGCTTTGTTGGGGAGTTCCCATCCCGGCGAACTGCCTCATGGTCCAGAGTTTGCCGCGATACATGGAGGGGTGGATTCCCCGGGTATAAGGATATTCTCCCGGATAGCCCAGCTCGGTATCGACATCGAAGTCGGACAGGTCTTCCCGGGTATAAAGCGGTTCAAGCGGACGGCCGGAAATCGAAGAAAAATCCGCGTTCCGCAGGTCGGGACTGCGATATTTCTTTTCCCAATTTCTTTTATCTGCGGTTTTCACAACAGGTCTTTTCATTCACGGTCTCCATTTTTATTCGAGACGAGATTTTTCGAATAAAGGGATACGGGGACTGGCCGCTTTTCAAAAGATCGTCCGCCGCGGCCTGAATAACCTCTGGGGCGTTGGTCAGGGTCGAAAATTGTTCCCACAAATTCTCGAGGATGGAGGCTTTGATCTCGCCTTCAAGGCGGAGGCGCTTCTTTTTCTGAAACCGTCCGGATTGGATAAGTCCATGGATCAGGCGCTCCATTTCCGCGGAGGCCTCGTCAAGCCCCTTGTTGTGAAGAGCCGAGGCCGCAAGAATCGGAGGACGGGGGATTGTTTTTTGACGCGCGCTGATCTCGAAAATGAATCTCAGGGAGTCTAAAAGGGATTCGGTGCCTGGCAGGTCCGATTTATTGATGAGAAACATGTCGGCCGCTTCGATAATCCCGGCCTTGAGGGCTTGAATGACATCGCCGGTGCCGGGCTGGAGGACGAGAATGACAAGATCGGCACAGGTCAGCACATCCAGCTCCGCCTGGCCGACCCCAACAGTCTCTATATATATCCGGTCCATCCCGAAAGCGTCGAAAATATCCGCCGCATATGGCGTGGAAGGCGAGAGTCCGCCGTGCCCGTCCCGGCTGGCCAGAGAACGGATGAATATGTGGGGGTCGCCGATCAAGCTCTGCATTCGAACGCGATCCCCCAGAAACGCGCCGCCCGTAAAAGGGCTGGAGGGATCGACGGCGATGACGCCGACAGAGTGTCCTTTTTTGAGGGCGCGGCGGGCCAAGGCGGCCGTGACCGTGCTTTTCCCGACGCCCGGAGGGCCGGTCACCCCGATGCGGATCCCGCTTCTCCGATGAGAAAAGAGCTTATCCCGAATCTCGGGAACGAGCTCCGGGAAATTCTCGACGAGGGTGATCAGACGGGCGCAGGCCAAACGGCTGCCCTTGAAAAATTGATCCCACAATTCCGGCTTGAGAGAATGACCTGTGCGCCTGTCCGAATTCATGAGAGCTCTTTCTTGCCCTTTAGAAACCTGAGCCAAAATCGCTGTTAACGCAAGAAATATATCGCCTCTGGACGATCGATGTCAAGGAAATGATAGGCAAGGTAAGCATCTCTTTTTCCGTATGGACTAAAAATCCCCGTTCGGAGTCTGGAATCGTGTCTCCGGAAAAATAATCACCGCCGGTCGCATACGCTTCGGGCATCCGGCCGCCCTGGTCGGCACCACCCACTTCATGAATTATCAATAATCACCGAAGCGGAGATGCTGACATGGGAAGGCGTCCGGAGCCCTCAGAGCGCGACGATTTCCCGGACGGCGTAGCGGCCCCGGCCATCGATCTTGATACGCGCGGCAGGGACTTCCGGATCGTGCTCGAAAACGACAATCCAATCATGGGCGACCGCGCGGCGAAGAAAATCCTCTTTCTCCTTGAGCAGCGCCTCGACGCACATGTCATAACCCATCGTATACGGGAGCGGCAGATGGTGAGTGGTCGGGATCATATCGCTCGGATAGGCGATGGATTCCGCCCCGTTTTTGACTTCGATCCACTGCAGGCCGCGCGTATGGCCGTTTCCCTGATGGACCCAGATGTCGGGGCAGATCTCCTGCGTGCCGCGCGTCAGCTCCAGTTTGGCCTGTTCAAGAATGAGAACATCCTCCTTCAAGTAGCTGGCGCGTTCGCGCGGATTCGGGTTTTGGGCGCTCTCATAATTATCGGCCTGGACAAACACCCGGGCCTCGGGATAACAGAGTTCGATGTCCATCAAGCTTCCCGGCGCGTGCCGGGACATCCCGCCGGCATGATCGAAATGCAGATGGGTCAGGATAATGTCGGTCACGGCGGCGGGATCAAAGCCGGTTTCCTGAGGTGCGAAATTCTCGATGTCGAAAAGCCGGCGAAGCTTGTCCGGCCATTTATCTCCGGTCCCGACATCGGCCAGAAATATCCTCCGGCCGCTTTGGACGAGGAGGGACCGGGTGGCGAGCCGGATGCGGTTCATATCATCCGCAAGGATCTGGCGCGACCAGAGGCTTTTGGGAACCGCGCCGAACATCGCCCCGCCGTCCAAGCGAAAAAAGCCGTGGTTATGGACAGAAATCTTAAATCGTCCGAAGGTCATCATTTTCCCTCCCGCCGATCGGCATCTGGCTTCATCCTCTTGTCATGATCCTGTCGACAGTCCAAATTTAAAATGGCTTGCACGTCGAATTAAAATTATGTATTTTAAAATTGTCATCATAATAATTCATTGAATATCACTATTTTAGGAGAAGAGGAATGACATATCAACCCGCCGTTATAAAGCTCGATCAGATCGCGGAGATCATATCCCGGGAATTCCGGCATAAAGACGTCATCACCTGCTATGTCGGCTCGAACGCGGCGACACCGACGGCCTCCCTGGAATATCTGACCGCTGCCCTCAAGGCCGGCCAACCCAAGCTGCCTTACTTGAGGATGGTTCATATGCTGCTCCAGGGGCCTGTGCCCTACGTCGAAAAAGGTTTGCAGGACCGCATCATGGCTTATTCCATTTTTTCCGCCGGAGACGTCAGGCGAGCCGCGAACGAAGGACGGGCATTTTATCTGCCCTGCACGCTGGCGAATATCGACAGTCTCATCGGCAAGGGCCGGGAGTATGAACCCGACGTCGCCCTACTTAAGATTCGCCCCCACGAAATCACGAACGAATACAGCCTTGGCTTATCCGTCGAGGCCATCCATACCGCGATCGACCATGCCAAATGCGTCATCGCCGAGTTGGATTTCAGCATGCCTTTCACCCAAGGCCAAAGCATCGTCGACGCGCAGTCGCTGGACTTCCTCATCGACGATGACGGCGTGAAACCCGTATATGATTTCCCGGCCCCCGATTTCAAGAACCTCCCGCTTGAAGAGCGGCGAGTCGGCGAACTCATTGCCGAATATTTCATCATGGACGGAGCAACATTACAGGTCGGCATCGGACAAATTCTCGACGCCGTGGTCGGAACGATCAAGGATGCGAATTACAAGGACCTCGGCATCCAGACGGAGCTTTACAACGACGGCTTGATGTTTCTCCAGGAGGCGGGCATCGTGACGAATCGAAAGAAAAAATTAAATATGGGATACAGCACGGCGTCCCTCATCATGGGCTCCAAGGAGCTCTACGAATTCGTCCATATGCGCGCCGGCATTCAAATGCGCCCCTGCACTTACACGAATTCCGATGAAGTCATAAGAAAGAACAGTCCCTTCATCTCGATCAACACGGCCATGGGCGTCGATCTTTTCGGCAATGTCTGGGCCGATTATATCGACGCCCGCCGGTATTACAGCGGCGTCGGAGGCCAGCCGGATTTCGTCCGGGCCTTGAATGATCCTGCCTACGGCGTGCCCATTATCGCCATCAAAAGCATCACGGATAAAGGGGATTCCAAAATCGTCCCAGTTCATCCTCCCGGCGTGAGCCTGACGGCCTCCGCTTATGATGGCGTGGTCATTGTCACCGAGTACGGCATTGCCGACCTCCGCGGACTGACGGCCGGCGAAAAAGCGCTCGCCATCGCCAGTATCGCCCATCCTCGATTCCGCGATCCGTATCTCAAAAACATATGCGATGATCCGCTCTTCACGAAACCCATCGGTATCTCCATTGGAAAATGCCCTCACGGCGTGACCATGTACCAAGGAAATATCAAACTCGATGAAGAATAGGCTGAATTTCGAGGATCCCCGGGTTGTTAAGGAGTGATCATGGACCAAGGCATCGGCGACCGATTTCAACAGGAAACAAAATATCAACGGGGCAAACTGCCAGCGGGTCATCTCGACTGGAGCAAAAAGCCCGACCGCTATAAGGTCTATCCTCGGGCTAAGAAGATCAAGCTTGAGCCGCCCCAAAGAGAAGGAGGGACGCCCTTCTGGAAGACAATCGAGAGGCGGCGAAGCTGCCGGGCCTTCGGAGAAAGGCCTCTAAGCCGGGAGGCGCTTTCGCAGCTCCTTTGGGCGTCGCAAGGCGTCACGAAAACATACAAAGATTTCGAGCTCCGGGCCGCTCCGTCGGCTGGCGCCCTCTATCCCATCGAGACCTATCTCGCCGCCCTGAACGTCGATGGCATCGAGCCCGGCCTCTATCACTACGACGTGCGGCCGCATGAGCTCGAGCTTTTAAAGCCGGGGGATTTCCGGGAAAGCGCGGCCTGTGCCGCGCTCGACCAGGATTTTATGGCCGAAGCCGGAGCCGTTTTTATCTGGGCGGCCATGTTCGAGCGGACGAAATGGAAATACAAACAGCGAGCCTACCGCTACATTTATCTCGATACAGGACAGATCGCCCAAAACCTCGCCCTGGCGGCCGTCTCCCTGGGGCTTGGCTCCTGCCAGATCGGCGCGCTCTACGACGATGAAGTCAACGCCCTCCTCGACATTGACGGAGACGAAGAAAGCGTGGTGTATATGACGGCTGTGGGGATGCTCCAAGAATAATCCTCCCTCTCCCCGAATTTAATCGATTAGTTCGGGGCCGGTGAGGCCGCCGGAAATAACGGCGTTCATCGCCTCCGCGACGCTCCAGCCGAGCTCCCGAACTTGGGATTCTTTGACGATGATCATGAATCCCGATGTCGGATTAGGGCCCTGGGGAACGAAGAGTTTCAAGAGCCGCTCTCCGGCTGTTTTGTCATCGACATGGCCGGTGACGAAGCCGATCGACCAGACGCCGGGCCGGAAGTGCTCGACCATGACCACCCGCTTGAACGCTTGTTTCTCCGGAAGCGCCATGGCCGCGCCGAGCTGCTTGCCGAGATGATAGACCGTCTTGACTAAGGGAATGCGCTTCGAGATCCGCTCGAGCAGCCCGAAGAATCCCCGGCCCGCCCAGTTGCTGGCCGCCAGTCCGAGCAGGTAAAGGATAAAGAGAACCAGGATGATCCCCAGCCCGGGGATATTGAACCCGATCCATTTCTCGATGAAGTGGGCCACCCTCTGGTCCACGGCGAGATAAAGGAAGCGGAGGACGACATAAGACAAACCAAGGGGCAAGAGAGCCAGCAAACCCCTGAATATAAAAATTTTAAGGTGTCTAAAGATCTTCTTCACGACTGAGGTTTCGACGGCGTCTGAGGACGTCCGTCGAGAGCTTTTCTATCTTTCTTTCGGTCGATCCTCGCGGCCAGAAAGCCGACGAGGAAGCCGATCAAGAAGATGAAAAAGACGAGAATAAACATGGGCGCGTAGATGTTCCAGAAAAATAGTTTCAGATCCCTCAATCCCGAATTCTGTAACATGAGGATGAGGGCGAGAATGATCAAAACAAAGACGACAACGGTTTTTGTTTTCATAGCCTGCTCTCCTTCATAAAATATCCGGTCCGCACACGCCGGTGCGTTCGATGCTTAAAGCCACTTTTTCCGCTTGAAATAGACCAACAGAGAAATGCCGACGGCGACCATCACGCCCCAAATCAAAAAATAGCCCCACCGCCATCCGAGCTCGGGCATGAACTTGAAATTCATCCCGTAGACGCCGGCGAGGAACGTCAAAGGGATGAAGATCGTGCCGATGATCGTCAGGAATTTCATGACTTCGTTCATCCGGTTACTGAGGCTCGAAAGGTAGATATCGAGCATGCCGGACAGCATCTCGCGGTACGTCTCGATGTTGTCGATGACCTGGATGACATGATCATACACATCGCGGAGAAAAATGCCCGTCGCTTTCTTGACGAGGGGAGATTCCGCCCTCTCCAGCCGGCTGATCGCCTCGCGCAGAGGCCAGGCGGACTTGCGGAGGAAGATCATTTCCCTCTTCAGCTCATGGATCGTGTTCAGGGTCTGCCTTCTCGGGTCGGCGACAAGCTCGTCCTCCAGGCACTCGATCCGCTCACCCAGGCGTTCGAGGACGATGAAGTAGTCGTCCACAACGGCATCGAGGAGGGCATAGGCCAGATAATCCGGGCCCATCTTCCGGATGCGGCCCTTCCCCTTGCGGATCCGCTCGCGCACCGGATCGAATGTGTCGCCCGGCCTCTCCTGGAAAGAAAGGACGAAATTCTTGCCGAAGACGAGGCTCATCTGCTCCGTGGCAATTTTGGCGTCGTCATTCCCGGACTCGGTCATCCGCAGGACGAAGTAGATGGAATCGCCGAGGTCCTCCATCTTCGCCCGCTGCGAGGTGTTCATGATGTCCTCGAGGATCAGGGGATGAAGCCCGAAATGGCTGCCGAGCTTTTCGACGATCTCGGAGTCGTGGACGCCGTCTACGTTGATCCAGGTCACGGTGGACGTTTCGCGGAAACGGAAGCATTCCTCGACCGTCTCGACCTCTTTCTCGAAGACATTGTCGCCGTCGTAGTCGATGACCGTGATCCGGGTCTTCTCGACCTTTCGCTCGCCGATATGGACGAGGCTCCCCGGGGGAAGCCCCGTTTTTTTCGACCGCTTACTGACTTGATCCGCCATCATTGCTTTTACCTTCCCTAATTGACTAAGGGGGGTTGGAGTTTAATAGTCTAACATAAGGTATTTTTTCCTGCATCTCCATTGTTATTGCCCCGGCCGACGCAGCCGGTCCGGCAATGATTATCCAGGTTATTTGAGTCTCGTTTCGGCCGCCTGCCAATCGATGGCCTTGAAGAAGGCTTCGATGTAATCGGCCTTTTTCAGGCCATAATCGAGCATATAGGCGTGCTCGAAAACGTCCATGATCAGGATCGGCCGGCAGCCCGCCGGGTGGCCGGCGTCGTGCTCGTTGATCCAGAAATTGATGAGCCGGCCGTTCGCGGAATCCTGATAAAACGCGACCCAGCCGATCCCTCTCATCGCGCCCGCGGCTTTAAAATCCTTTTCCCAGGCTTCGTAGCTCCCAAAATCCTCGGCCAGCTTCTTCGCCAGTTTTCCTTCTTTGTCGATCGCGCTTTTTCCGCCGAGATTATCGAAATAAAGTTCATGAAGCCTCGTGCCGTTGAATTCCCAGCCCAGCCTTCGGCGAAGCTCGGCGAACTCCGGAGCGGCGGTCTTGCCGTCTTTGAGATACTGGGCCAAAGCGTCCAGGACCTTGTTCGTGTTCGTGACATAGCCCTGGTACAAGGTGAAGTGGTTTTTGAGGAGGGTTTCGCTGAAGCCCGGCATCCCGATGAGCTTAGCGTAATCTTTGGCCGCGTAAGCCGCAGCCTTTCCTCCGGTTCCCTGGCCGGATAAGGACGGAGCGGGCGTCCCCGCGAACATCGCCGCTCCTCCCGCGCCGGCCATTTTCAAGAATTGCCTTCTTTTTGTCATTTCTTGACTCCCATTAAAAATGAATATATCTCATGGATCTATATCTCGAGGAAATCTCGGGGATACGTACCTAGTTCAAAAGAATTAGCCTGCATGTCCCCGAGATTTTCCCCTGATTTTCCGGCGCAGATCCCCACTCTTTTTCTTATCCGATTGTCTATTTGGATTTCCTTTCAGAGCCTTTTTCTTGCGATTTCTCAGGCTCTTTTTCCGCATTTTCCGGCGCGGGCGGCTCGGCGATTAGACCGACTTTCTTCCGGAGATCGTACTCCAACTGGGCGGCGAGGTTCTTATTTTCCTTGAGGAGCTTCTTGACGTTCTCCCGGCCCTGGCCGATCCGCTCGCCCTTGTAGGAATACCACGTCCCGCTTTTCTCGATGAGGCCGTACTCCTGTCCGCAGTCCACCATATCCCCTTCCTTGGAGATCCCCTCGCCGTAGATGATATCGAACTGGGCTTCCTTGAACGGCGGCGCCATCTTGTTCTTCACGATTTTGACCTTGACCCGGTTGCCGATGACGTCCTCGCCTTCCTTGATCGCCATCAGCCTCCGTACATCGATCCGCATCGAAGCGTAGAATTTTAACGCGCGGCCTCCCGTCGTCGTCTCGGGATTGCCCAGGAAAAAGCCGATCTTTTCTCGGATCTGGTTGACGAAAATGAAGCAGGTCTTGGAGCGGGCGACGATGGCCGTCAGCTTCCGCAGCGCCTGAGACATAAGCCTGGCCTGAAGGCCCATGTGGGAGTCGCCCATCTCGCCTTCGAGCTCGGCCTTGGGAACGAGCGCGGCCACGGAATCGATCACAATGACATCCACGGCGCCGCTCCTGACCAGGACCTCGGCGATCTCAAGAGCCTGCTCGCCGTAATCCGGCTGGGAGATCAGGAGATTGTCGATATCGACACCCACCTTCGCGGCGTAAGTCGGGTCGAGGCAATGCTCGGCGTCGATGAACGCAGCCTGGCCGCCCAGCCTCTGGGCTTCAGCGATGACATGGAGCGCCAGGGTTGTTTTGCCGGTGGCTTCCGGGCCAAAGACCTCAACGACGCGGCCCCGAGGGAATCCGCCGATTCCCATGGCTAAATCAAAGGAAACAGAGCCGGTGGGGATCGCCGGGATCTTCATCGCCGCCTCCTTCTGCCCCAGTTTCATCACCGAGCCCTTGCCAAACTGCTTCTCGATCTGGGAAACGGCAGCCTCGAGGGCCCTGCCTCTTGAAGCGTGTTTCTGTTCTGTCTCGTCTTCTTTCATAATGTCCTCCTGGTCAATGACTTGTATGACATGCGGTCATCACGAAGGTTGCTTTCATTTAATGTAGACGCCTATCCGGTTGTTTTCGTCCCATGTCTCATCTTTCCCTTGTCCCGGGCATGAATTCACTCTTTTTTTATCACAATTTTTAAAGGCTGTAAACCAGACTTTTTGGGAAGCGGACGCGGATGACTCCCTGAATGTTTCGGGATTTTCCTTCTTTCCTATCCCGTGATCCCCGTGATCTCGCCGTCGTCCGTGACATCAATTCTCTCTGCGGCCGGGACTTTGGGCAGACCGGGCATGGTCATGATCTCGCCGCACAAAGCGACCACGAAGCCGGCCCCGGCGCTGAGCGACGCGTCTGTCACGATGACGGTGAAATCGCGGGGCCGGCCCAGGTGCTCGGCGTCATCCGACAGCGAATACTGGGTCTTGGCGATACAGACCGGGAGGCCGCCGAAGCCGTCCTTCTCGAACCGCTGGATCTTTCGCCGGATCTTTCCCTCCATGGCTACGCCCGCGGCGCCGTAGATCTTGCGGGCCACGGTCTCGATTTTTTCAAGCAAAGGCATTTCGAGAGGATAGAGAAATTGAAATCGATGCTCGTCCTTTTCGAAGGCTTCGAGGACTTCTGCGGCCAGGTCCTCCCCGCCTTTCCCTCCCTGCCCATAGACATCGCTAAGAGCGAACCGCACGTTTTCCTTCCGGCATAGGCCGGAGAACGCCCGGATTTCCCTGTCCGTGTCCGTCGGGAATTTATTCAAGGCGACGACGAGAGGCAGGCCGAAGAGCCGGACGTTCTCGATATGCTTTTGGAGATTCTCGAAGCCCTTTGTGACCGCCTCAATGTTTTCCACGTTGAGCGCATCAGGCTTGACGCCGCCGTGGTATTTGAGCGAGCGGAGCGTGGCCACGACCACGACCGCCGACGGCGGCGGAATATGGCCCGTCCGGACGACGATGTCGAAGAACTTCTCGGCGCCGAGGTCCGAGGCAAAACCGCATTCCGTGATCACATATTCGGCCAGGCCGAGGGCCATGCGCGTGGCGATCACCGAATTCGCGCCGTGGGCGATGTTGGCGAACGGGCCGCCGTGGATAAAGGCCGGCGAGCCTTCCAGGGTCTGGACCAGGTTGGGCCGGACCGCGTCCTTGAGCAAAGCCGCCATGGCGCCTTCAGCCTTCAGCTGGCTGGCGAAGACCGGCGCGCCGCCCGGATTATAGCCGATCCAGATCTTTCCCAGCCGCTCCTTTAAATCCTTGGGGTCCTTTGCGAGGCAGAAAATGGCCATGACCTCAGAAGCGGCGGTGATGTCGAAGCCGGTCTCGCGGGCGATCCCTTGGAGCGGACCGCCGATCCCGATGACGATGTCCCGCAAGACCCGGTCGTCCATGTCTAACGCCCGCCGCCAGGCGATGCTTTTGCAGTCCAAAAGTCCGCAGACATTGTCGAAATGGAGGCGGTTGTCCACCATGGCCGCCAAGAGATTGTGGGCCGACGTGATCGCGTGGATATCTCCGGTGAAATGGAGGTTGATGTCCTCGCTCGGAACGACGCGGGCCTTGCCGCCGCCGGTCGCCCCGCCCTTCATCCCAAACACAGGGCCCAGGGACGGCTCGCGAAGGGCCGCCGCGGCGTTCTTGCCCACTCGATTCAAGGCATCGGTCAGGCCGATGGCGGTCGTCGTTTTCCCTTCGCCCGCAGGGGTCGGCGTCATGGCCGTGATCAGGACGAGTTTTCCCGGTTCTTTTTTGCTCTCGAGGGATTGTCGGAGGTCAATCTTGGCTTTATAGTGGCCGTATTTTTCCAGGTATTCCGCTTTGATGCCAAGCTTCCGGGCGATCTCTTCGATCGGCCGCATGAAGGACGCGTTTTTTCTCTCGTCACTCATCTTACCCTCCGGCCCAGATTAAAGCGAGGACAACCAACAGGGTTCAAGTCCTCTGCTTCGGACTATCTTAACAGATTTTGTTTTTTTTGGGGAGATTGTCGGTGGCCAATGAAATTCGGCAACACGGAACGAATTTTTGTATCTATGTTATTTGGATCTCTTCCATTTCGTGTGGGCGATAAGGAAAAGATCAGGAAACGGCCGGGGGAAGGGCGGTCCGCGTCTCTGGGGTCGGCGGCGGGACCCGCGATGCGACTATTTATTCAGGCTGAGGAATAAAAGGTCGTAATCCTCGATCAGGCCGCGGTCGGAGAAGCTGAAAAAACAGTTGTTGCCGATGATGATGTGGTCGAGCACCTTGAGCTGCATGACCTTGGCCGAAAAAACGAGCTCCTTGGTGATCTCCCGGTCGCAGAGCGAAGGCTCAGGATCTCCGGAAGGGTGATTATGGACGAAGATGAGCGAGGTAGCGTCGAAACGGAGGGCGTCTTTCATGATCTCCCGGGGATAGACGGCGGACGAATCCACGGTGCCTTCAAAAAGCGTCTTTTCCTCGATGATCTGGTTTTTCGGGTCAAGGAAGAGCACCTTGAAGTTCTCTTTCTTCAGGTCGCGAAGCGAATGATACAGGTAATCGAAGACTTCGCGGGACGAGCGGCAATAGGGACGGCTCATCATCCTGTCCTTGAGAAAACGGCGGGACACCTCCTGGACGAGCCGAATGCCGAAAACGTTGTGCGAGCCGATGCCCGTGATCTTCCGGAGCTCATGGACGTCCGCCTCGAGGACCCCGCGCAAAGACCTGAACTCTCTGAGCGCTTTTTTGGCCTGCTCCTTGCAATCCCTCCGGGGCGTCCCCAGGGTCAGAAGAAGCTCGATGATCTCATAATCAAGAAAAGCGTTGAGTCCGCCGCGCAGGAATTTCTCTCGGAGGCGCCGACGGTGGCCTTCACGATCATGTTGAGTAAGACCGTTTTCATCCGAAGGGTATTCCATGAGGTTCATCCTTACGGGCCAATAATTAAGACGCTCATAATTGAGATATTTAGCAAATCCATAAAAAAATCAGGGTGATTTGGGAAAATAATCCTCCTTCCCCTTTTAGCAAAGGATGGTGAGGGGGGATAACTCGCTTGTTTTTAAAGGTAGCTCTTGAGCCCAAGCACAGGTCATAATTCTTCGAGGACGTCCCGGACGGCAATGACCTTTTCCGGAGGCAGGTCATAGGGCAGAATCCCGGTCCCGAGCATGAACCCGGGATGGCGGCGGCCGATGGTCAAAACCTCCCGGACCTTTGTTTTTATCTCTTCGGCGGAGGCCGCCAGGAGAAAGCGAGGATCAAGGTTCGCTCTGAGGAGGACCGGCCTTCCCCTGAGGAGATCGATGAAGGTCGCGAGATTCGCCCGGAAATCGCAGAGAATGTTGTTTGTCCCGGTTTCGAGGATCGAATCCAGGAGACAGGCCGTGTCGCCGCCCAAGATGTAGGGAACGAGGGGCACGCCCAGCTCATGGCGGAAATAATGAATGACGGCCGAGGTCGGGGGGAGAACGATCTTTCTATAGAGGCCCGGAGAGACGAGCGGCGGTGAGGCATGGGAGTCAAAGATGATCACGCCAAGCCCACGCTCTACAAACGCCCGACCATAGCTTATGGCGATTTCGGACGTTACCGCAAGGAGCCGGGACACCCATTCGGGATCGTCGATCATCGCTATTAAGAGTTGTTCGGCGCCGACGAGCTCGCAGGCTATCGAAAATGGCGCGCTGAGCGCGCCGCGGACGATCATATCGCGGCCAAAACGTTCCTGGATCCTCAGCCCGGCCTCGAGACAAATCGGCATGCGGCCGTCTTTCTCAGGGTCGGGGAGGCGCAACGTTGAAACGGCATCGTTGACCCGAACCGCCCGCTCTGCGATCGAAGGGACGCCGTTGGAATCATAGAATCTAACCGTGCAGCCCGCGGCTTCGGCTTCGATATTATAGACATCGCAGCCGACGACGAGCATGTCCGGCCGGTAAAGCTTGACTTCGCGGATGAGCGCCTGCTCAAAGAGCCCTGCGTCCCGGCTCAGGCGCGACGGCGTCGTTCCGATGAGGGCGGCTTTATGCTCATAGACCGCGGGGCAAAAGGGAACACGATCAGCGGGCCTTCCGGCAAGCAGGTTCTCTATTCGTTGGCGCGGGGTCATGGGACATTCTATTTATAATTGGTTTTTGCGTGTAATTGTCAAGTCGGAATGATAAAGAGGATTAACTTTAAGAAAGCGCGCACAGGAGACGGGACAAAGCACCCGGTCCCTTCTTTAAAAAATCGGGGACAGGGTATTGTGTCCCCCTGTTTTTCTGTGATAAAACGACGGAGAAGACTAGCGAGGTGAATATGCACGGCAACATCCCGACCTTATTCGTAACCGGAAAGACTCTCCCCGAAGCCTGGGAAAAAGCGGTCCTCGAATGCTGGCACAAAGGCGTCGCCATCAAGACCGAATACGACAAACCCGGCGACCCGCCGAGTAAGGACTGCACCATCTTGTGGGCCGTGGAAGATCCCTTCGCCGAGCCGAGGATTCACCGCGCCTTCCCCGGCGGC
>Ga0315281_10000303_pt1 | contig 67065 bp, 50 predicted proteins | sample YL17G07_0_MG_FD_204540 | JGI IMG/M metagenome (GOLD analysis project Ga0315281, IMG submission 204540) | Sediment microbial communities from Yellowstone Lake, YNP, Wyoming, USA - YL17G07_0 | ecosystem: Environmental > Aquatic > Freshwater > Lake > Sediment | place: USA: Wyoming | collected...
TGCTGGCTTTTCGGGGTTGTTTTTCTTCGCTCATGCCGCGAAGTTTACCCGAAATGCCCCAAAATCCTTGACAGGATGTTGAGGCGCTTAACTTGTGACTGATGGACTTACGCCGCTCATACAAAAAAACATCCCCGCAAGGGGATATTTTTTATCGCACCGAGTCCGCTTTAGCGGACTTCCATGCACTGAGGCGGGGATTTATCCCCCGCCGAATCCCTGCGAGTAAAAGCGCAGTTTCTCCCCGCGTTCAGTATTAACAGGACTTTCGCTTGTTTCTAAAAAATCGGCGCAAGAGAGCGCCGATTACGCTCAAAAAAATATTTCTAGCGTAGTCAGCGTTCTCTAACGCTGACTGAGCGAAAGTCCTGATTAAAAAAAAGAGGCTACCCAAAAACAGACAGCCGCTCTTTTTACGCGATATAATTCGCCGCCAGAGGACATGCCCATGACCGCTCCTAAAATTTTCATCAGTTACAGCCACAAAGACGAAGAATGGAAAGACCGCCTCGCGACCCATCTTGGCGTTTTGGCGCAAGAGGGGATTTTAGATTCGTGGGACGACCGCCGCATTGAAGCGGGCGACGATTGGTTGCCTGAAATTGAGAATGCGATCAACTCCGCCAGCGTTGCGGTGTTGATGATTTCCGCGAATTTTTTAACGTCGAAGTTTATCCTCGATAAAGAGGTGGCGCGATTTTTTGAGCGCCGCGATAGGGACGGCTTGCGCGTCATTCCGCTGATTGTTAAGCCGTGCGCGTGGCAACAGATTGGCTGGCTCGCGAAGATTCAGGGCAGACCCAAAGACGGCAGACCGCTTTCGGCGGGAAATGAAAATCAAATCGACGCCGACCTTGCGGCGTTGGCGAATGAAATTTCGGGGATTGTGAAGCGCGTAAAAACCTCCGAGGTCTTAGAGACCTCGGAGGTTTGGAACGCGCCCGATAAAATTTCCCTCGCCAAACTTCCTTCGACGTCGCCTGATCTTTTTGGGCGCGAGAAGGAATTGAAAGAACTGGATGACGCTTGGGCAAACCCGAACATCAACATCTTCACCCTCGTTGCGTGGGGCGGAGTGGGGAAGAGCGCGTTGGTGAATAAGTGGCTGTCTCAAATGGGACGCGACAATTATCGCGGCGCGGAGCGGGTGTACGGCTGGTCGTTTTACAGTCAAGGCGCGGCGGAGGGACGGCAGGTTTCCGCCGACCCATTTATCGTTGGACTTTTGACAAAGTTACCTCATAACCCTTCGTAAAAAGCCCCAAAATAGCAAAAAACGGGGAAATCCAGCCAACGCAAGTAATTAACTGGCAGTTTGAGCATGACAAGTTATTGCTCAAACCCTCGAATAATTACGCAAACTTGGGTCTACTGGCTGAAAAGGCTGGTTTTACTCAACTAATTTGTCAAAAGTCCAATTATCGCGGCGGCGCTGACTTGGTTTGGCGACCCCGATATGGCGAACAGCCCCGCCTCGGCATGGGACAAGGGCGAGCGCTTGGCGGAACTGGTCAAGGAGTCGCGCGCGCTGGTTATCCTCGACGGGCTGGAGCCGTTGCAAAATCCGCCGCCGATTGAAACGGGGCGCGTCAAAGACCCCGCGCTGACCGCCTTCCTGCGCGAAGTGGCGCGGCATAATCGCGGCTTGGTGGTTATCTCCACGCGGCTGGCGGTGGATGACCTTAAGGATTACGTCGGCGACACAGTTATCGAATGCGACCTCGACAACCTTTCCCCTGAATCTGGCGCGAAGTATTTGCATCATCTCGGCGTGGACGGGACGGACGTGGAACGCGCAGAGGCGGCAAAAGATTTTGACGGACACGCGCTGGCGTTGACCTTGCTGGGCAGTTATCTTAAGACCGTGCATCGCGGCGATATTCGCAAGCGCGGGGAAATTTCGCGCGTGATGGATGAACGCAAACAGGGCGGTCATGCCCGCCGCGTGATGGCGTCTTATGAAGTTTTTCTAAAAGGCAAACCCGAGTTGGATATTTTGCGCGTGATGGGATTGTTTGACCGCCCCGTCGAAAAAGGCGCGCTGGACGCCTTGCGAAAAGAACCCGCGATTGCAGGCTTAACCGACGCCTTGCAAACATTAAGCGACGCCGACTGGCAATACGCGGTGGAAGAACTTCGGAATTTACATCTTATTGCGCGGTCTCAATCAACAGGCAGTCTTGACTATTCGACTATCAAGACTATCGAAACTAACGACGACCTAGACTGCCACCCGCTTTTGCGCGAACACTTTGGCGAGCAATTGAAAACCACCAACCCCGCCGCGTGGCGCGAAGGCAACAACCGCCTGTACGAATGGTACAAAACCAGCGCGAAAGAACTCCCCGACACCCTACAAGAAATGACCCCGCTCTTTGCGGCGGTACTGCACGGTTGTCAAGCGGGGAAACATCAAGAGGCGTATGATGATGTTTATCGAAAACGAATTCGCAGAGGGAATGAACAGTATCAAGTAAAAAAACTTGGCGCGTTTGGCTCTGACCTTGCTACGCTCTCTGGCTTTTTTTATGATACGGAATGGCGCAAACCGTATGATGAATTGCGTGAAGATACGAAAGGTTGGCTATTTAATGCGGCGGGCTTTCGCCTGCGCGCGCTTGGTCGGCTGGCGGAGGCGGCACAGCCGATGCAGGCAAGTTTGGATTCTGCAATTGAACAAAAAGATTGGAAGAATGCCGCGCCACGCGCCAGCAACATCAGCGAACTCTACCTAACCCTCGGCGACGTGCCGCAAGCGCTCGCCTACGCCGAGCAAAGCGTCCAACTCGCCGACCAAAGCGGGGATGAGTTTCAGCGAATGAGCAAGCGCACAAAAGTTGGCGATGCGTTCCATCAAGCAGGGCGTTTGACGGAAGCGGGAGCCGCCTTTCACGAAGCGGAAGAGTTGCAAAAGAAAAGGCAATCCAATTTTCCGCTACTCTACTCTCTGCAAGGTTTTAATTACTGCGACCTGTTGTTGAGTCAGGGCGACTATGCAGAGGTAGAACGACGCGCAAGTCAAATGTTGGAATGGGTAACAGCACAAAATTGGTTACTTGACATTGCGCTTGACAATCTCTCCCTCGCGCGCGCGCTAGCCATGCAGACCTCCGAGGTCTCCAAGACCTCGGAGGTCTTACCTCACCTCAACCGCGCGGTGGACGGCTTGCGGCAAGCAGGACAACAACAATATTTACCGCTCGGCTTACTCGCCCGCGCCGAATATCATCGTCTCGCAGGGGCGTTCGATAAAGCGCAAAAAGATTTGGACGAAGCCTTCTCCATCGCCTCGCGCGGGGGCATGCGGTTGCATTTGGCGGATTGTCGTCTCGCGTATGCGCGGTTGAAAGTGGAAAGGTTGAAGGTTGAAGGTTCAACGTTAAACATTCAACCTGTAACCTTAAACGACGCCCGCGAGCATTTGGCGGCGGCGAAGGAAATCATCGCGGCAACGGGCTATCATCGGCGCGATGGGGAGGTGGGGGCGTTGGAGGAAACGTTGAACGTTTGAACGTTCTAACAAGCGCTCAACGAGTTGGCGAAGTGGTGGAAGTAAACGACAAAGCGCCGTCGCTGGCAGTCAGTTGATGCCCTGATACTCTCAAAATTAGGACGCGGACGAGCGCTGAGAACGCGGATTCAAAGCGTTTTTTCTGGGGCTTCGTCAAAAAAATCCGCGTTCATCCGCGTTTTCAGCGTCCCCAAAAAAATGTCAGGGTCTCAAGCGTAAGCCCGGATATATAATCGTGGTAAGATACATTTGTTGTCGTACATTTAAACTCTAAGGGTTTGCTATACGGCAGAAAAAAACACTGGACACGCAATGACCCAATCTGACTGGAACGAAGAAGAAGATAATTTTGATTTAACCATTTCGCAACGCACGGAAGAGCTGTATCGCATCCCGAACATGGAGCCAAACGCCGACGGATTCATTGAGGCGGCGGTCTTGCCATTGCGCGATATGGTCGTCTTTCCGCGCATGGTCTCGCCGGTTTTTGTCGGACGCGAGGCTTCGTTGCTGGCGGCGCAGGAAGCGCAACGCAAAGAGCAAACCATCATCGGCTTGACGCAAAAAGACCCGGAGGTCAACGACCCCAACGTAAATGATTTCCTGCCCATCGGCGTAGAAATGGCGGTCGGGCGGCTTTTGCGCATGCCCGACGGCTCGCACTCCGCGTTGGCGCAGGGGCGCAAACGCGTGGAAATCGTCCAGTTCTTGCGCGTGAAGCCGTATCTCAAAGTGCGCGCGCGCGTGATTACCGAACCGCAAATCGCAGACCGCCAAACGCAGGCTTTGATGCGCTCCGCATTAAGTTTGTTTGAGCGTTGCTCCCAATTAGACCGTTCGATTCCCGAAGAAGCGCATTTGTTCGCCTTGAATATTTCGGAGCCGGGTTGGCTTTGCGATATGATTGTCACCTCGCTGTCGTTAACCTACGAAGCGAAGTTGCGGTTGCTTCTGATCCTCGACCCCAAAGCGCGCTTGGGACAACTGAATCATTTACTGGCGCAAGAAGTGGACGTGCTTGAGCTCGAAGACGAAATTCACTCGCGCGTCCAAAGCGAGGTGGATAAAAGCCAGCGCGAATTTTACCTGCGCGAACAAATGAAGCAAATCCAAAACGAGTTGGGCGAAGGCGACGTCTTCACGCGCGACGCGTCCGATTTGAAGAAAAAAATCGAGGCGGCGAAACTGCCCGAAGAGGCAAAGAAAGTCACGCTAAAAGAATTGGAGCGCTTGAATCAAATGCCGCCAATGTCCCCCGAAGTGGGCATCATCCGCGCGTACATTGATTGGATCATTGACCTGCCCTGGAACAACTCCACCCCCGACAACTTAGACGTAAAAAATTCCGCGCGGATTTTAGAGCGCGACCATTATGGACTTAAAAAAGCCAAAGAAAGAATTTTGGAATATATCGCCGTGCGTTCGCTCAAACCGAAGAAGGAACGCCAACCCATTTTGTGTTTCGTGGGACCGCCCGGCGTCGGCAAGACTTCGCTGGGGCGCTCAATCGCGGACGCCTTGGGACGCAAGTTTGCGCGCGTTTCTCTCGGCGGCGTGCGCGACGAAGCCGAGATTCGCGGACATCGGCGCACTTACATCGGCGCGTTGCCGGGGCGCATCATCCAAACGATGAAACGCGCCGGCACGTCGAATCCGCTTTTTATGCTGGATGAAATTGACAAACTCTATTCGGACTTTCGCGGCGACCCCGCTTCGGCGATGTTGGAAGTGCTGGATCCCGAACAGAATTACGCGTTCAGCGATCATTATCTCGAACTGCCGTTTGACCTTTCAAAGGTCATGTTCATCACGACGGCGAACTCGTTGGGAACTATCCCGCCTCCGCTTTTAGATCGCATGGAAGTCATCGAATTTCCCGGTTACATCGAAGAAGAAAAAATCGAGATTGCAAATCGCTATCTCATTCCGCGCCAAATCGAAGAGAACGGAATTGACAATCTCGGTCTCGTCTTTGAACCCGCCGCGTTGCAACGCATTATCCGCGAATACACTTACGAAGCTGGCGTCCGCAATTTGGAGCGCGAAATCGGACGGATCTGCCGCAAAGTGGCGCGCCTAAAAGCGGAAGGGAAAAAACATCCCACGTCCATCGCGCCCGTTATGATTGAGAAATTACTCGGTCCGCAACAAGTCTTCCCCTCCGAAGCTGAACATACCGACGAAGTGGGCGTGGCGACCAGCCTCGCGTGGACCGAAACGGGCGGCGAAATTATGCCCGTCGAGGTCGCCGTCATCGAAGGCAAGGGCGGCTTGCAAATGACCGGGCAAATGGGCGAAGTGATGCAGGAATCAGGTCAAGCCGCGCTGACTTACATCAAGTCGCGCGCCGCCGCGTTGAATATTGACTTGGAAATTTTTGAACGCTTGGATATTCACGTTCACATGCCCGAAGGCGGAATTCCCAAAGACGGACCTTCGGCGGGCATCACTATGGCGACGGCGATTATCTCGGCGCTGACGGGTCGCCCGGTGCATCGTCACGTCGGCATGACCGGCGAAATCACCTTGCGCGGACGCATCCTGCCCATCGGCGGCGTCCGCGAGAAAGTCCTCGCCGCGCATCGCGCCGGCTTGAAGACCGTTATCCTTCCCGAAAAAAATATGAAAGACTTGGTGGAACTTCCCAAAGCCGCCAAATCCGAATTGAAAATTATCGCCGTTAAACACATGGACGAAGCGCTGGCAATCGCGCTGTCGGACAAAGTAACCGTCGAGCCGCCCAGACCCAAAAGACAAGCGCGCGACGAAAATCAAGATGAATAGCGGAGACGCTAAAATAGACTTTAGCGGAAATCAAATTGGGACGCGGATTTTTTCGGCGAATTGCCAGAAAAAGCGGCTTGCATCAGCGTCTTCCGCGTTCATCAGCGTCCCCAAAAAAAATTACGTTATTACCGATAAAGTCTAATATGCGCGGCGCTTTTGATAATTGCCACCCCGCAAAATACGGGTAGAATCAAAATATTGGAATTACGCAAGACGCTCCCTCATCCCCAACCCTTCCCCCGCAGGGGAAGGGAGTCCCATCTCCCTACGGGACGCGAAGCGGCTAGGGTGAGGGCGCGAACGGATTTAGTTTTGCGGAAGTCCTAAATAAACGTTATCGTTCAGGACTTTCGCTCAACTTCATGTCACCCTGAGCGACAGCGAGGGGTCTCTGAGACAATCGTAGAGATTCTTCGCTTCGCTCAGAATGACAAGCGAAAGTCCTGATTGTTAAAATCTTGTCACGGAAACAACAACCATGTCCTCGCTTAAAAATAAAGTCGTTCTTATTACTGGGGCGTCGTCCGGCTTCGGCGAAGAAGCCGCGTTGCTCTTTGCCCAAGAAGGGTGCAAAGTAGTCCTTGCCGCGCGACGCATGGACCGCTTGCAAAACCTCGCCGAAAGAATACAAACGCAGGGCGGAGAAGCCGTAGCGGTTCCTGTGGACGTCGTCAACCCCGCCGACATAGAAGTTATGGTCAATACCGCGATTGACCTGTACGACCGCATTGACATCCTCTTTAATAACGCGGGCATTGGGTGCGTGGAATGGTTTGAGCATACCAGCCTTGAGCGCGATATTGAAACGCTCACGCAGGTCAACCTCATTAGCCTGATGCAAGTCACGCGCGTCGTTCTGCCGCACATGCTCAAACGCGGCGAAGGTCATGTGATTAATATGTCTTCGATTGCGGGATTGATTGCGCCGCCGTTGCTGGCAAGCTACTCGGCGAGTAAATTTGGCGTGCGCGCCTTCACCGACGCATTGCGCCGCGAGGTCGTCCCGTTTGGCGTTAAAGTCAGCGGAATTTATCCCGGTCCCGCCGCGACTGAGTTTGGTCAACATGTTGGGACGGGCAAAGCCTATCGCTCGGCGAAGTCTTTTTTCAAAAGCCGCATGAGTCCCGAATATGTGGCGCGGCGCGTGGTAGAAGTCGCCAAGCGCCCGCGTCGCAGTTTGGTCATTCCGTGGCGCTATCATTTTGTCATCCTGCTGGACATGTTTTTTCCCATCGTTGTGGATTGGCTCGCTTATGCCTTCTCAAAAAAGAATCGCAAATCGGGTTAGGGGACGCGCGTGACTCTGGCGCGCCTCGAGCGCCTCGGCGCTTCGCTTCCACCCTCGAAGTTGGACGCGGTGATCCTGAATCCGGGTCCTACGCTGACTTATCTGACGGGCGTCCATTTTCACTTGATGGAGAGACCCGTCGTTTTATTTGTCGCGCCCGGTCAAGCCCCCGCGCTTGTTCTGCCCGAACTCGAAGCGCTCAAAGTGGATTTATTTCCATACAAAGTGAAAGTCTTCGCGTACAGCGAGAATTTATCAGAGTGGGAAAACGCTTTTCGGAGCGCCGCGCAAACGCTCGGGTTGAATGGAAAACGCATCGGCGTCGAGCCGCATCAATTGCGATTGCTTGAATATCGGCATGTCAAAGCGGGCGCGCCCAAAGCGGAATTTCCCGACGCCAGCGCCGCGTTATCCCAGCTGCGTTTGAAAAAAGATAAAGCCGAAGCCGACGCGATTCGACGCGCAGTCCACATTGCGCAGGACGCGTTGAAGGCGGTCATCCCGTTGATCAAAATCGGCATGACCGAACGCGAGTTGTCTTCCGAGTTGGCGTTTCAATTATTGCGACATGGCTCCGCCCCCGAGTTGCCGTTTGCGCCGATTGTCTCCGCTGGACCAAATTCCGCCAACCCGCACGCTTCGCCGACGGATAGAAAATTGCAAGTCGGCGACCTTTTGGTTGTGGATTGGGGCGCGACACACAACGGCTATATTTCAGATTTGACGCGCACCTTCGCGGTTGGCGAAGTGGAGGCGGAGTACGCCAAGATTCACAAAATCGTACAAGCGGCGAACGCCGCTGGTTGCGCCGCCGTCCAACTCGGCGCGCCCTGCGCCAACGTAGATAAAGCCGCGCGCGCCGTCATTGAAAAAGCGGGATATGGAAAATATTTCACGCATCGCACCGGTCACGGCATTGGCATGGAAAACCACGAAGACCCCTACATGCGCGGCGATAATCTGCAACCGCTGGAAGTCGGCATGGCGTTCACGATTGAGCCTGGAATTTATCTGCCCAACCGAAACGGCGTCCGCATTGAAGATAACGTCGTCGTCGCCGAAAACGGCGCGGATTGCCTGAGCGATCTACCGCGCGAGATGCAGTCGGTGGGGTGAGATTTTGGCGCAAACAAACAGGCTCTGCTAACCCAATATCGCGTTTCAAATGAGACCCGCTTTCAATGGGCGGAAACTTCAAATCCGCAATAAGAAGTAGAGCGGATTCGGGGAAATAGAAGTTTTAGACGCAAAACATCTATACCTCAAAAGCGGATAAAATAAACGCCATTAGGAGCCCCAATCATGCCCATCAAAAAATCAGAACTTTACTCGTCGCTTTGGCAATCGTGCGACGAATTGCGCGGGGGGATGGACGCCAGCCAGTACAAGGATTATGTGCTGGTTTTGTTGTTCATCAAATATGTCAGCGATAAATACGCGGGGCAACCTTACGCGCCGATTACGATTCCAGCGGGGGCGAGTTTTAAGGATATGGTGGCGTTGAAGGGCAAGAGCGACATTGGCGACAAAATCAACAAGACGATTATCGCGCCGCTGGCGAATGCGAATAAACTCTCGGACTTTCCCGATTTTAACGACCCGAATAAATTGGGAAGCGGTAAGGAGATGGTCGAGCGCCTGACTAATCTCATCGCTATTTTTGAAAACAAGGCGCTGGATTTCTCGAAGAATCGCGCCGACGGCGACGATATTTTAGGCGACGCTTACGAGTATCTTATGCGACATTTTGCCACCGAGAGCGGCAAGAGCAAGGGACAGTTTTACACGCCCAGCGAAGTCAGCCAAATTATGGCGAAGATTGTCGGCATTGGCGCGACGAAGGTGAGCGCGAACACCACCGTCTACGACCCGACTTGCGGGTCGGGGTCGCTACTCTTGAAGGTGGGCGATGAAGCGGGGACGAAGGTCACGCTTTACGGTCAGGAAAAAGACGCCGCGACGAGCGGACTCGCCCGCATGAATATGATTCTGCACGACAATCCCACCGCTTCCATCGCGCAAGGCAACACGCTTGCCGATCCCAAATTTAGCGACGGCGACGCGCTGAAGACTTTTGATTTTGTGGTCGCTAATCCGCCGTTTTCGGATAAGCGTTGGAGTACGGGGATTGCTCCGCTGAACGATAAGTATGAGCGCTTTAAGCCGTTTGGAACGCCGCCCGACAAGCAGGGCGATTACGCTTACCTTTTGCACATCGTCCGCTCGTTGAAGAGTAACGGCAAGGGCGCGTGTATTTTGCCGCATGGCGTTCTCTTTCGCGGCAACGCCGAAGCGGATATTCGCCGCGCTTTGCTTCGCAAGGGTTACATCAAGGGGATTATCGGCTTGCCCGCCAACTTGTTTTATGGGACGGGCATTCCCGCGTGTATTATCGTGATTGATAAAGAAAACGCGCAGGCGCGCAAGGGCGTTTTTATGATTGACGCCAGCGGCGGATACATGAAGGACGGTCCCAAGAACCGACTGCGCGCGCAGGACATTCATAAAATTGTGGACGTGTTTAACAAGCGGTTGGAAGTGGATAAATTCTCGCGCATGGTTGGGTTGGATGAAATCGAGCGCAACGAGTTCAACTTGAATTTGCCGCGCTACATTGACAGCCAAACCGCCGAAGACGCGCAAGATATTGACGGACATCTGCGCGGCGGAATCCCCGTTGTGGATATCGAGGCGCTGAAAAAATATTGGGACGTTTGCCCAAGCCTAAGGGGAAGTCTGTTTCGCGTTGTTCGTTCAGGATATTACGCCGTAGAGACGCAGCATATTGCGTCTTTACGAGAACATCCCGAATTTAGCGCCTTCATTGCGGGGATGAATTCCCATTTTGAAAAATGGCGCAAGAAAAGCGCGGCGACGTTGAAAAAATTGGACGCGGGTTGTCATCCTAAAACCGTCATCGCGGATTTGGCGGAGGGATTGTTGGGGCATTATCGGGTTGAAGGTCAAAGGTTAAAGGTTGAAGGTCAAAGCGAAACGTTCAACTTGCAACCTGCAACTTTCAACCTTTTAAACCCGTATGACGTTTACCAACACCTGATGGTCTATTGGGAACAAACCATGCAGGACGATTGTTACCTCATCGCCGCCGACGGTTGGAAGGCGGAGACGTACCGCGTGATCGAGACGAAGAAGGGCAAGGACGGCAAGCCCGATAAAGTCACCGATAAAGGCTGGGCGTGCGACCTCGTCCCCAAGCCGTTGATTGTGGCGCGATATTTTAAAAATGAATGGGTAGAGACGCAAAATCTTGCGTCTCTACATGAAACCACAACCGCCCGCCTTGCGGAATTGGAAGAGGAACACGGCGGCGAAGACGGCGCGTTTGCGGAGTTGGAGAAGGTAAACAGGGCGGGGGTGGCGGCGCAATTGAAAAATATTTCAAATGACGGCGACGTAGAGACGCAAAATATTGCGGTAGAGACGCAAGATTTTGCGTCTGTACTGGCGGAATGGTTGAAGTTGAGCGACGAGGAAGGCGCGTTGAAGAAAAAATTAAAAGACGCCGAAACGGATTTGGACGCGAAGGCATACGCCCGTTACCTCAAATTGACCGAAGCCGAGATTAAGACGCTGGTTGTGGATGATAAATGGATGTCGGCGTTGGACGTTGCCATAACCGTAGAGACGCAAAATATTGCGTCTCTATTAACCCAACGCGTAAAAGAATTAACCGAACGCTACGAAACTCCGCTGGCGCAATTGAACGCCCGCGCAAACGAGTTGGAAGCCAAAGTGAACAATCACCTTGAAAGGATGGGCTTCAAATGGCAGTAAAAAAAGGGTACAAGCAAACGGAGGTTGGCGTTATCCCAGAGGATTGGGAGGTGAAGCCATTATCTGATTTAACCAAAGAAATTGGGGATGGTATTCATGCAACGCCAGAATATGTTAATTCGTCCGATTGTTTTTTTATTAATGGCAATAACCTACTGGACGGAAAGATTGTAATTACAGAGAATACTATGTGCGTCAGTGACGTGGAGTATCGAAGGCTTCGCAAATTGTTAAACACCGACACGATTCTCATGTCCATCAACGGAACAATTGGAAATCTTGCGTTCTATGATAATGAAAAGGTTGTTCTAGGTAAAAGCGCCGCATATATAAATGTAAATCAAGAAGCCAGTAAAAATTTTTTATATTATGTGTTTCAATCTTTTGCAACAAGAACTTATTATGAGAACGAATTAACTGGCACAACTATCCGAAATCTTTCATTGACTTCAATAAGAAATACGCCTATTTCTATTCCTCCCACCCTCGCGGAACAAGAATCCATCGCCGAAGCGTTGAGCGACGCGGACGCCTTCATCGAGAGCATTGAGCGCCTCCTTGCCAAAAAGCGTCAAATCAAGCAAGGCGCTATGTCCGAGTTGCTGACGGGGAGGAGGCGCTTGTCGGGGTTTGGCGGAGAGTGGGAAGAAAGAAAGTTAGGAGATATTGTTGAATTCGTGAACGGCAAGCCTCTTGAGAGTATGGTATCTTCTAGTGGCGATTATTTTATAATTACCTTAGATAGTATTGATATTGACGGCAAATTGAAACCAGAACACAAGAGATCGTCTTATTTTGACAATTCACTTCAGAAGGGAGATATTGTTATCATTCTCAGTGATTTGGCTCATGGATATTTATTAGGTTTATGCGACCTCATACCCGAAGATAATAGATATATCCTGAATCAACGAGTTGGGAGATTGCGTTGTAACAACGAACAAGTTTCTCAATTTATAAGGATGCTAATCAATCGCAATCAAGATTTTTTTAGAAAGCGTGGTCAAGGAACTTCACAGAGGCATATTTATAAAAGAGATATTTTTGAATTAAACATTTCGCTACCTCAAAAAAACGAACAAAGCGCCATCGCGGAAATCCTGAGCGAGATGGACGGGGAAATCGCGGCGCTGGAAGAAAAATTGGTCAAGGCGCGGCAGGTCAAGGCGGGGATGATGGGGGAGCTGTTGGGGGGGAGAATACGTCTTAACCATGATTAGAAGGATTATGGGATTAGCATGATTTTAAGAGCAAAGTCTTAACCGTGATTAGAAGGATTGAGGGATTGCCTTGATTAGAACGCGATAGAATCAGGGTAATCAAGTAAATCAGGTAAATCAAGGTCAGACCATGATTTATAGGATTTTTCCTGATTGCCATGATTTAGAATCAGGGCAATCAAGTCAATCAAGAAAATCAAGGTTAAAGGAGTTTGGTATGCAACATGAAGATTTAACCCGCCGAATTATCGCCGCCGCTATGAAAGTCCACTCCACGATGGGCAACGGTTTTCAGGAAGTCATCTACCAGCGCGCGTTGGCGATTGAATTTCCATATCATAACCTTGCCTTTGAACGCGAAAAAGAAATGTCCATCCACTATCGTGGGCATGAAATTGGAACGCGGCGGGTGGATTTCTTTGTTGAAAAATTAATCATGGTTGAACTGAAAGCCGTCATCCAATTGGAAGACGTCCACTTGGCGCAAGCCATTAATTACCTTGAAGCGTACAAAATGGAAATTGGTCTGTTGATTAACTTCGGCGCGAAAAGTCTGCAATTTAAGCGCGTTCACAATAATAAAATTCTTAACCGTGATTAAAAAGGATTAGGGGATTGCCTTGATTTTAAAATCAAGGCAATCAAGATAATCAAGCAAATCAAGGTTAAGACGATTTTTTGCGCGGCGGTAGGGGCGGAGCAATGCTCCGCCCCTACGTCATTCACGCAATCCGCTAATTGGCAACCGCCGTCATTTTCCCTGAAAAGGAAAAAGAAACCTTTTGGAAATTCCCAAAATGGGATACAATAAAAAATGCGCCTAGTTACAAAGACAAAACTTATCGAATTTTGGAAAAGATACGCGGACAGCAAAGAACAACTCCAAGCATGGACGACGGAAGTTAAACATGCCGAATGGAAAAAGCCGAGCGACGTCAAAGCCCGTTACAGTACAGCCGACATTCTCCCGGGAGATCGGGTCGTGTTTAACATCAAAGGCAACAAATACCGCTTAATCGTAAAAATTCAATACAACATTCAAATCGTGTACATACGCTTTATTGGAACGCATAAAGAGTATGACCGGATAGACGCGGAGAAAATCTGATGAAGCCGAAAGTAATCAAAACCGAAGCCGAGTACAAAATGGCTCTGGCTCATCTTGAAACCCTCATGGAAGCCGAGCCAAACGCCGCGCTCGAAGAGGAAATGGAACTGTTTGCCATTCTCATTGAGAACTATGAGGACGAAAACTTCCCCATTGATTTGCCCGACCCGATTGAAGCGCTCAAATTCCGCATGGAACAGCAAGGACTAACCCGCAAAGATTTAGAAAAATACATCGGCAGTCCGAGCAAAGTTTCCGAAATCTTAAATCGCAAACGCCCGCTTAGTCTGGCGATGATTCGCGCCTTGCATCAAGGCATGGGTATTCCCGCCGCAGTGTTGTTGCAAGCGGAGGGAACAGAATTAGCCGCGCCCAAGTACGACCTAAAAAAATATCCCTTCAACGAGATGTTCAACGCGGGCTACTTTCACTTTTTTAACGGCGCGTTAAAAGAGGCGAAAGAAATTCAAGAAGAATTACTCAATCAGTTGTTTTCCGTTTTTAAGGGAATGACGTTTGAAAAAGCCCTGCCGCGCTCGTCTGCCCACGAAAAAATGGACGAGTTCGCGCTCGAAGCATGGCAAGCGCGCGCGCTTGTTCTAGCAGAAGAGCAAGACTTGCCGCCTTATGTCCCCAACGCGCTAACGGAAGAAGACGTTCGCTATTTAGCGCGTCTCAGCGCGTTTGAAGAAGGTCCCCTGCTGGCGCGGGAATTCCTGCAAAAACGCGGCATTCCGCTAGTCGCTTTGAAAAGTTTATCCAAGACATATCTCGACGGCGCGTGTTTCAGAGCGCCTTCGGGACGCCCCGTTATCGGCGTGACCTTGCGCCATGACCGCGCCGATAATTTTTGGTTTACCTTGCTCCACGAATTAGGACACTTAATTCTGCATCTGCATCAAAATAACATTGCCTTCTTCGACGAGACGGAATCCAATCAGGGCGGAAATGAATCCCGCGACCCCAAAGAAATTGCCGCCAATGATTTCGCCGCAAAATTTCTTATTCCCGAAGAAGAGTGGAAGTCGTGGCGAAATGCGAACGGCGCTATGGTTAAAAAAGAAGAAATTACCCGCTTTGCAAATCGCTTGGGCGTTTCTTCCGCCATAGTCGCGGGGCGTTTGCGCTGGGAAGCGGGCGACTATAAAAAATATTCGGCAATGCTGGGCGCGAAGACCGTCAAGAAATTGTTGATTGGCTGACGGCGGCAGGTGACAGTCACCTGCGAGGCGACTGTCACCTTATGGCGCGGCGCGGTAGGCGGCGGTAGGGGCGGAGCAATGCTCCGCCCCTACGTCCATGCGAATTCGATTTATGAAAACAAACGAGGCGTCTTTTTATGCAAAACAACGTTCCATTAAATAGCCCCGAACGCGAAACGCAAAAGCGCGTCATCGCCCTCTTTCGCAACGAACTCGGCTATCGCTATCTCGGCGATTGGACCGACCGCGAAGGCAACAGCAACATCGAAGAGCGTTTGCTCGGCGAATGGCTGACGCAATGCGGTTATACCTCCGCGCAAATTAGCAGGGCGTTGGATATTTTGCGGCGCGAAGCGGGCAACCATAACCGCAGACTCTACGACAACAACAAGGCGGTCTACAACCTGTTGCGCTACGGCGTTCAAGTCAAAACCGACGCGGGCAAAGTCACCGAGACCGTGCATTTAATCAACTGGAACGAACCCGAAAAAAACGACTTCGTCATCGTGGAAGAAGTCACGCTTAAAGGCGGGCATGAACGCCGCCCCGATATTGTGCTGTACGTCAACGGAATCGCAATCGGCGTGTTGGAGTTAAAGCGCGGCGCGGTCAGCATCGAAGACGCGATTGGGCAGAACCTCTCCAATCAGACGAAAGAATTTAACGAATGGTTTTTCTCCACCGTGCAATTTATCTTCGCGGGCAACAACAGCGAAGGCTTGAAATACGGCGCAACGGGAACGCAAATAAAATACTTCCTCAAATGGAAAGAGGACGAGAAAGACAACGCGCGTTTCAAACTGGATAAATATCTGCTCAAACTCTGCGAGAAGAATCGCCTCGTCGAGTTAATGCGCGACTTCGTCGTCTTCGACGGCGGCTGGAAGAAACTGCCGCGCCCGCATCAATATTTTGGAATCAAAGCCGCGCAAGAATATGTCCGCGAGAAGAAGGGCGGCGTCATCTGGCATACGCAGGGCAGCGGCAAAAGCATCGTCATGGTCTTGCTTGCCAAATGGATTTTGGAAAACAATCCTAACGCCCGCGTCGTCCTCGTCACCGACCGCGACGAATTGGATAAACAAATCGAGCGCGTCTTCACCGACGCGGGCGAGAGCATCAAACGCACAAGCAGCGGACGCGACCTGATGAATCAACTCGGTCAAGCAACGCCGCGCTTGCTGTGTTCTCTCGTCCACAAATTCGGGCGCAAAGACGTGGACGATTTCGACGCCTTCATCAAAGACCTCGAAGCGCAACCCAGCCAAACCGTCGGCGAAATCTTCGTCTTTGTGGATGAATGTCATCGCACCCAAAGCGGCAAACTGCATCGCGTGATGAAAGCGCTCATGCCCAACGCGGTTTTCATCGGCTTCACGGGAACGCCGCTGTTGAAGAAAGACAAGCAAACCAGCCTCGAAGTTTTTGGCGACTACATCCACACTTATAAATTCAGCGAAGGCGTGGAAGACGGCGTCGTCCTCGACCTTGTTTACGAAGCGCGGGATATTGACCAGTGGCTTGTTTCCACCGAAAAAATAGACGCATGGTTTGAGATAAAAACCAAAGGCTTAAACGATTGGCAGAAGAGCGAACTCCGTCAAAAATGGGGGACGATGCAAAACGTGCTGAGTTCTAAATCGCGGATGGAGCGCGTCGTCAGCGATATTATTTTTGATTTCAGTACAAAGCGCCGCCTCAACGACGGAAGCGGCAACGCGCTTCTCGTCGCGGCGAGCATTTACGAAGCCTGCAAATATTTCTCCCTGTTTCAGCAAACCGAATTCAAAAACAAATGCGCGGTAGTCACCTCGTACAATCCGCAAACGCGCGACGTCACGCTGGAAGAAACGGGCGCAAACACCGAGACCGACAAGCAATTCATTTACAACACTTACGTCAATCTGCTGGAAGAAACGGACGAACCCAACACCGAAGCCTATGAAGAATGGGCGAAGAAATTGTTTATCAATCAACCCGCCAACATGAAATTGCTCATCGTCGTGGATAAACTGCTCACGGGCTTCGACGCGCCGCCCTGCACCTATCTTTACATTGATAAGTCCATGCAGGATCACGGTCTCTTTCAAGCCATCTGCCGCGTCAATCGTCTCGACGGCGAAGAGAAAGACTTCGGCTACATTGTGGATTATAAAAATCTCTTCCCCAAAGTGGAAAGCGCCATCGCGGTTTACACCTCCGAACTGGATCACAGCGCGGGCGGCGCGACCCCCGAAGTGTTAATGCAAAACCGTTTGCAAAAGGGGCGCGAACGCCTTGACGCCGCAATTGAAACGCTTGCCCTGCTGTGCGAACCCGTCGAACCGCCCAAAGGCGCGTTGGAATACATCCGCTATTTTTGCGGCAACACCGAAATCGAATCGGATTTAAAAGAGCGCGAACCGCAACGCGCCGCGTTTTACAAAGCGACGATTGCGCTCATCCGCGCCTACGCCAACATCGCCGACGAACTCGAAAGCGCGGGCTACGCCGCCGCCGATATTGCCCGCGTCAAACGAACGATGAAAGAAACTCTCGAACTGCGCGAGATGATTCGCAACGCCGCCGAAGAAACTCTCGACCTCAAAGCCTACGAAGCCGACATGCGGCATTTGATTGATACCTACATCGAAGCCAACGAGCCGCGCAAAATTTCTCCCTTTGAAAATATGGGCTTATTGGAGTTGATTGTCAAAACGGGAATTAACGAAGCCATCGCCGCGCGTCTCGCCAAAGTGAAAGACAACAAAGACGCCGTCGCCGAAATCATCGAGAACAACGTCCGCAAAAAGATAATCAAAGAACATCTCAACGACCCCGCCTACTACGAAAAAATGTCCGCGTTGCTGGACGAGCTCATCGCCGCCCGTAAAGCCAAAGCGATTGAATACGAAGAATATCTCAAACGCATCGCCGCGCTTGCGGTCAAAGTGGACAAAGGTTATTCCGACGAAACGCCCGAGCGCTTGAATACGCCGGGCAAACGCGCCTTGTGGAATAACCTCAATCAAAACGAAGAACTCGCGTTGCAGATTGACGCGGCGGTAAAAGCAACGCGCCCCGACGATTGGCGCGGGCATCAAGCGAGAGAAAACGAAATAAAGCGCAAGGCTTTAATGCCATTGCTGGGAAATGACGCTTCTGAGATTGAGCGCGTCTTCAAAATCATCATGGCGCAACAAGGCGAATACTAATGTCCGCGCGACAAATCACCATCGGCGATATTTCGATAGACGTCGAACTCAAAAAAATCAAGAACATCCACCTCAGCGTTTACCCGCCGACGGGCAGAGTTCGCATCTCCGCGCCCGCGCGTATGAACCTTGAAGTTGTCCGCCTCTACGCCATCGCCAAACTGGATTGGATCAAACGCCAGCAAAGCAAAGTCCGCGCGCAAGAGCGCGAAACTCCGCGCGAATTTTTGGAGCGCGAAAGTCACTACGTTTGGGGCAAGCGTTACCTGCTAAAAATCAACGAAGCCGACGCAACGCCAAGCGTTGAACTCAAACATAATCAAATGGTGTTGACTGTCCGCGCAGGGGCGGGCGTCGAGAAGAAAGAAGAAATCGTTTCCGCGTGGTATCGAGAGCAAATCAGAATTGCCGCGCCGCCGCTGTTTGCCAAATGGGAAGCCGCGATGGGCGTCAAAACCGAACGTCTCTTTGTGCAACGCATGAAGACCCGCTGGGGCAGTTGCAATCCCCGCCGCCGCAGTATCCGCTTGAACAGCGAACTCGCCAAAAAGCCGCGCGAATGTCTCGAATACGTCGTCGTGCATGAGTTGGCGCATCTATTGGAGGCGTCGCACAACGATAAATTTAAAGCGTTGATGAATCAATTCCTGCCCCAATGGCGTCATTTCCGCGACGAGTTAAACCGTCTGCCGCTGGCGCATCAGGAGTGGGAGTATTGATGAAATTTGCAAAATCTCTGAAAATTTACTTGCCCAAAAAGCGAAACGCCCCTATAATACTGGTCGCCAGCGGGAGTCGCCAAGTGGTAAGGCGTCAGCCTTCCAAGCTGATATTTCGTGGGTTCGAATCCCATCTCCCGCTCTTAGTCAGTGTTTCAGCGTCAGGTATCAGGCGTCAGGTTGCTTGGCGCGCGACGCTGAAACACTTGACCCTTAACAAGGGGGCCCGTGGCGCAGCGGTTAGCGCAGGCGACTCATAATCGCTTGGTCATAGGTTCGAATCCTATCGGGCCCACTTTTGAGGGGTTTTTAGACGTAATTTACGCCAAAACAATTTCACAACGCACAAGGAAAATTCATGCTTACCACAATCTTGTCATCATTAGCGCCTTTAATTATCACAGCAATTACAATAATAATAGGTCTATTGATATTCCGTAGACCTATTAACGACTTTATTCATAGCTTAAAACGCGCGAACCTACCATATGGAATTTCTCTAGAAGGTGACGTTCAACGCGCTCGAACGGCTGTAAATGCGGCTGTAGATGAATTTAAAGAAACCGTTGAAGAACTTGAAAAACTAAATAGCGGAAAAAAATATTTGAATTATAAGCGCGCCTTTGTTGACGCGGAAGAATATGTGCTTAACTATTTAAAGGAACACAACAACGCAGACGATGTGGTGGAAATACGAATATTGGCTGTAGGAATGACTTATTCTTGGAAAGATTTTGTAGAGGATATTCCCCAATTGGTCGAGCAAACGTCAGGCTGTAGAGTCGATTTGAAAATTCTGTTTGTTAATCCGGTTTTTTTGGAGGATCTTAAGTTAAACCACAAAGACAACGAAGTTTGGTTTGAGGAAAGCCAAAAACGAAAAATAGACGCTGAGAAGTTTATCGAAAAAGTCGAAAGGTTTGGAGGACGAATAACTATTACGACAAAATCATATAATAATTTGCCTTTCTGGCATGGCATTTTAATTAACAACGAGCATTTATTTATTGGTCGAACTGATTGGGATCTCCAAGGCAAGCGTCCGTTGCTAAGCGTTGGACAAAACGAATATCGTTATTATCTGAAGAAGGAAGATAACGACAAACGAGTTTCCCGTTTTGAGCATTGGCATCGCTATTATTTTAAGTTCAACTCTGTTCTAGTTGCAACAAATATTTCAACAAGCAAATCGCAACAAATAAACGCTCGGAATCATGATGATTAACAAAGGCAAATATTAGACCATTTGCCAATCGTTGTTTGAATGAAACTCCCTCACAAACTGCTTACATTGCTCATATTTATTTTGGTTGGTTGTCGCAACGCGCCTGTCGTTGCGTTGCCGTCCTCCGCGCCGACGCAAAAAAACGGCGTCTTCAAAAACACGGTCGTCAGTTTAACCTTTGACGACGGCGACGCGGATAATTATTCCGTGCGCGCCATTCTCGCTAAAAATAATCTGCGCGCCACTTTTTATATCATCAGCGGGTTAACCGGTTCCGCTGGTTATATGACCGCACAACAGTTGCGCGATTTGTACGGCGACGGCAACGAAATCGGCGGGCATACGCTCAATCACGTCAATCTTACGACGGTGCGCGGCGCGACTCTCAAGCGCGAAGTTTGTCAGAATCGGATGGATTTGCTGGCGTATGGTTTTCGCGTGACTTCTTTCGCTTATCCTTTTGGGCATTATAACGAGGAAGCGAAGCAAGTCGTCAAAGATTGCGGATACAGTAACGCGCGCGCGGTGATGGGCGGTCCCGTCGCTATCCCGCCAGCGGACGTTTACGCATTGCCGGCGATGCCATACATTGTGAAAGACGCCAGCTTTTTAAAAATGACTCGTTATGCGACGCAAACGGAAGACGGCGGCGGCGGATGGGTGATTTTTGTTTTTCATCATGTCTGCGACAATTGCGGTCATTATGCGACTGATTTGAAAACGTTCACTCGGTTTGCGCAGTGGCTCGGCGAGAGGCAGACAAACGGGCTGGTTGTAAAAACGGTCGGGGAAGTAATCGGCAAATAAAAAAGCCTCCCAAACGGGAGGCTTTTTTATTTCAACGCTTGCTCCAAATCCGCGAGTAAGTCATCCGCGTTTTCAATTCCAACCGACAGGCGAATCAAACCCGCGTCCACTTCCAAAGCGGAACCCGCGACGGATAAATGCGTCATCGCCGCGGGGACTTCGATGAGCGACTCCACGCCGCCAAGCGATTCAGCCAGCGTAAATAGTTTTGTGGATTCCGCGACGCGGATCGCCGCCGCTTGCCCACCTTTCATCACAAACGAAATCATGCCGCCGCCGTTGAGCATTTGCCGCTTCGCTATCTGGACTTGGGGATGGTCGGCGGCAAACGGGTAGATGACGCGCTCGATGTTTTTTTGCCTCCCCAAAAATTCCACAATCTTTTCCGCGTTCTCGGCGTGACGATCCATGCGAATCGGCAACGTCTTAATTCCGCGCAAGACAAGGAAGGAATCCAGCGGACCAATCACTGCGCCGACGGCGTTTTGCAAATACGCGAGCTGTTCGCCCAAGCCTTTATCGCGCCCAACAATCGCGCCGCCGACGACGTCCGAATGTCCGCCGAGATATTTGGTCATGGAATGCACAACCAAATCCGCGCCGAGCTCAAGCGGACGCTGAAGATACGGCGTCGCAAAAGTGTTATCCACGACGAGCGCCGGTTTGTTGGGATGCGCTTTGACAATCTTCGCGACGGTGCGAATATCTGTGACAGCCAGCAAAGGATTGGTGGGCGTTTCCAGCCAAACAATCCGCGTGGATGGAGTTAACGCTTCGGCGAGATTCTCCGGGTCGGTGGTGTCCGCGAAAGTGAAATCCAAACCAAAGCGGCGCAGGATTTTATCGAAGAGGCGAAACGTCCCGCCGTAAACGTCGTTCCCCGCGACGACATGATCGCCGCTGGAAAGCATTCGCAAAACCGTATCCGTCGCCGCCATGCCCGAAGCGAACGCGAGGCCCCACGCGCCGTTTTCAAGTTCCGCGAGACAATCTTGCAACGCCTTGCGTGTCGGATTCAACGTGCGCGAATATTCATAGCCCTGTCGCGGCTTGCCAATTCCATCTTGCATAAAAGTGGACGTGAGATACACGGGCGTCATCACCGCGCCGTTGTTGGGGTCGGGTTCTTGCCCCGCGTGAATGGCGAGCGTTTCAAATTTCATGGGGTCTCCTCGTATTTTCTGCGACGTAAATTTCACGGTCATTATAGCGCAACAAGTTGGCGAATTATACTGAGCGCGGGCAGGTTTTGCGTTTTTTTCTTACCGCCAAGCGCGCGAAGAGCGCAAAGGAAAAGATTTTGTCTTCGCGTACTTGGCGCGCTTTGCGGTTCAATGGTTTGATTTTTAAAGCCGCAATTTGTAACCGCGTCAAGTATATACGAACAGAGCGTGAAGCATGACGTCCATCCCCGTCAAAAGTAAGGTTTGGCTCTGGACGTCTCATCCGTTAAACGTACAATTCTCTACCGTACACGGCAAACCCTAAAGGTCTGCTTGCCCTTCGTGAAAACCCGATTAACGAAAAGACCTTTAGGGTTTCTTCTATGAAGGGAATGTACGGTAGCAAAACGTCCAATAAAACAAATGGAGGCACACTCTATGCGAGACTTAACGAACGAAATCCTCGAGCTGCTTCGTCGCGCGTCGTCCAGTTTACCGCCCGACGTCGAGAAGCGTTTGCGCGAATCGGTTGAAAAAGAAGCGGCGGGTTCTGCGGCGCGTGGCGCGTTGGAAACGATTCTCAAAAACGTGGAGCTCTCCCGCGCCCAATCCACGCCGATTTGTCAGGATACCGGTACGCCGATTTTTTACGTTCGCTATCCCGTCGGCTGGTCTACGCTCAAACTCAAAGCGCAGATTCGCTCCGCGTTGGCGGAGGCGACGAAAAAATCTTACATGCGCCCCAATGCGGTGGACGCCGTCTACGACAAAAACACGGGCAACAATCTCGGCGGCGACGATTTTCCGTACATCCATTTTGAAGAAACCGAAAGCGACGACCTCGTGATTGAGTTGATGCTTAAAGGCGGCGGATGCGAAAATGTGGGACGGCAATATTCGTTGCCCGATAATTCACTCGGCGCGGGACGCGACCTCGCGGGCGTTCGCAAAGTCGTTCTCGACGCGGTGCAAAAAGCGCAGGGGCAGGGATGCGCCCCCGGCATTCTCGGCGTCGCCATCGGCGGGGATCGCGGCTCGTCGTTTGTCAAATCCAAAGAAGTTTTATTCAGCGAAATGGTGACGCGCAACGCCGACCCGAAACTTGCGGCGCTGGAAGAACGCCTAACGAGTGAATCCAATGAAATGGGAATCGGTCCCATGGGCTTCGGCGGCAAGACCACCGTGCTGGATACAAAAATCATTGGGCTAAGTCGTTTGCCCGCTTCGTATTTTGTTTCGGTTTCTTATATGTGCTGGGCGTATCGCCGCCGTAAAATGACGGTGCGCGGAGACGAAATAATTTACGACTAAAAACGTTTGAACGTTGACAAGGAGCAATGATGAAGCAAATAACCATTCCAATCAGCGATGAAACTATCCGCGAATTAAAAGTCGGCGACGCAGTTGCGCTTTCGGGAATCATGGTCACGGGGCGCGACGCGGCGCACAAGTGGATGATCGAAACTTTCATCAAGAAAACGCGCGCGCCGCAAGGCGCTGATTTACAAGTGTATGAAGAGTTGAAGAAATTGCTAAACGGTTCGGCGATTTATCATTGCGGTCCCGTCGTGTCGGGATTGGACACGCAGGAATATAAATTCGTTGCGGCGGGACCGACAACCTCCATCCGCGAAGAGCCGTATCAAGCCGACGTGATGAAGCATTTCAATATCAAAGGCGTCATCGGCAAAGGCGGCATGGGCGCAAAGACGTTGAAAGGTTGCGAAGAAACGCCGGGCGTTTATCTCCATGCGATTGGCGGCGCGGCTTCATACATCGCGCAGACCGTGACTAAAGTTCATGGCGTTTACAAACTGGAGTTTGGAACGCCCGAAGCGCTGTGGGTGATTGAAGTGAAAGATTTCCCCGTCGTCGTCACGATGGATGCGCATGGCGGCAGTCAGCACGCGGAGATTGATGAAGCCTCCAAAAAAGTGTTGGATAATTTGCTGGCAAAACCTTTTTAGTCCGCTTTAGCGGGCTTCGTAAAAATAGCGCGGGTTCGGCGGAGAGAATAACCTTGCCGCTTCCGCCAAAAATCCCCCGTTTTTTTGTGTAGTATAATCTCGCCGCTTTAAGTTTCGCGGGGATAAATCCCCTGCTCAGTGCATGGAAGCGCTTCGCGCTGGCGCAACCAGTCCGCTTTAGCGGACTTTCACGAACTAAGGCGTGGATTTATCCCCCGCCGAATCCCGATGAGTAAAAGCGCAGTTTGTACCCGCGTTCAGTATAGTCAGGAGTTCCCATGTCCGGTCATTCAAAATGGTCAACCATCAAACGCAAGAAAGGCGTCGCCGACGCGAAACGCGGCGCGATTTTTACGCGGCTCGCCCGCGAGATTGTCATCTCCGCCCGCGAAGGCGGCAGCGACATTGATTCAAATTTTCGTTTGCGCCTCGCGGTGGATAAAGCCCGCGCAAGCAACATGCCCAAAGAAAATATTGAGCGCGCCGTCAAACGCGGCGCGGGCGAAGACAAAGACGGTACGATTTTTGAAGAAATCACTTTTGAAGGCTACGGTCCGCACGGCTCCGCGCTGATGGTCGCTTGCGTCACTGACAATCGCAATCGCACCGTTCCCGACATGCGCCACGCTTTCAGCAAGTCGGGCGGCACGATGGCTGAGCAAGGCGCGGTTGGTTGGCAGTTTGATCGTAAATCGTATTTTTCTTTTCCAGCCAGCCAATTGGATTTCGACAAATCTTTTGAACTCGGCGTAACCGTCGGCGCAGATGACGTCGTGGACGGCGGCGATATTATTGAAATTTACGCCCCCGTCGAATCGTTTAAAACCATCGCCGACGCGCTACATCACGTCAACGTCAAGCCCGACGAATCTGGCTTGCGGATGGTTCCCAAACAGGAAATCGAACTCGACGTTGAATCCACTTTGAAGTTTATGAAAATGATTGAAGCCATCGAAGAGCTGGACGATGTGCAAGACGTTTTTCACAACGTCAAAATCTCCGACGAAGCCCTTGCGACGCTGGGTTAACGGTAGGGGCGGAGCATTGCTCCGCCCCTACGTTTTGATATGACTCTCGCATTAGGAATTGACCCCGGCGTCGCTACCACCGGATACGGACTCGTGCGCCTCTTACTTAACGGAGAGTTGGTCGCTGTTTCCTTCGGAGTCATTTCCACCCCGAAAGCGTCCTCCCCCGCCGCGCGTCTCGAAATGTTGTTTGACCAGCTCAACGCTTTGCTCAAAGAACGCCAGCCCGACACCGCCGCCGTCGAGAAATTGTTTTTTCAGTCCAACGTCAAAACCGCGCTCGCCGTGGGACAAGCGCGCGGCGTGATTATGCTCTGTTTGCAAAAAGCGGGAATCGAACCGTTTGAATACACCCCCAACGAAGTCAAGCAAGCCGTCGCCGGCTACGGCGGCGCGGATAAACGCCAAGTGCAAGACATGGTGCGCGCCCTGCTTCAACTAGAAAAAATCCCCAAACCCGACGACGCCGCCGACGCGCTTGCTATCGCCATCACGCATTTGAACACAAAAAGATATGAATAGCCGCCTTACGCGCCCTCATCCCCAACCCTTCCCCCGCAGGGGAAGGGAGTCCCCTCTCCCTGCGGGAGAGGGCTAGGGTGAGGGCGCGTTAGGCGAGTGAATAAATCCGCGATATAAAAAAGTCGCTTGCGCCTACCGCAACGCTTTTTTCATATCGTGATAGTGCATTTGATTATGAACGTAGATCGCCTTCGCCATTTCGCGGAGCGTCGTCTCTCCGATAAACGGATGGCGACCTTTGATTTCAAGCTCTTCGTCTTTCAAACTTGAAACCCATGCGATTGTGTCGGCGCGCGCTTTTTTATATTGCTCAAGCGCTTCAGCGGACGTCAAGTCTTTGGTCTTTTGCTGTTGCGTTGCGTTGTAACGGTCAATGGAAAAATCGTCCGCCGCGCCCGCGCCGCCTGTCCGAATCGATTCAAATAATCTAATCAAACCGCGCTCGGCGGTGACAAAGTGCGCGAGGATGTTGCGGACTGTCCATGTCTCGCCTTCGGCGTAGACTTCGGCTTGCCATTGTTCGTCCGTCAAAGCGGAAAAGATCTCCACAAATTTTTCGCCTTCGGATTTTAGTTTTTCGGTCAGTTCGGTCAGTTCGGTTATTTCGGACATGGGTTCCTATGTGAGTTTAAAGTTGCAGGTTGCGAGTTACGGGTTAGCGTATTCCGCGTAATTAACTCACCTTACGCAGTGTCGTTCTGAGCGAAGCGAAGAACCTCTACGATTGTCTCGGAGACCCTTCGCTCCGCTCAGGGCGACACAGCCAAACTGCGTAAGGTGAGTAATTAACTGATGCTGCGTGGAATTCTCCCTCATCCCCAGCCCTTCCCCCGCAGGGGAAGGGAGTCCCCTCTCTCCCTGCGGGACGCGAAGCGGCTAGGGTGAGGGCGCGTATTCCGCGTAATTAATAGACTTCTTTCCCGTTGTGGGCCAGTAATATTTTTTCATCGTCGCGATTTGCCCAATGATGCGCTGGCTGTCTGCAAAGTCGGCGCGGACATAATAATAATGCGTGTCGTAGGGACTATCGCCAAAAATGGCGGCGAGAACGTATCCATGCGCCTCGGCGTAATTCTTCATCAGGATCGTCATACTAAACCAGCGTTGCGCGAGGTTGGCTTCGGTTAACTTGGGCGGGACAAGCGGCGAGTAATAATCATGGAACATGACGACATGCGGTTTGTATTTGTCCAAATATTCAACCGTCAATCCGCCGTTGTGCGCGATGAACTGGTCGTTCAAACCCCACGCGTCAACCGCCGTCCAGCCTGAATAATACGGAAGCAAGCCCGCTTCGGTGGTCGCAATCACATAGCCTTTGTCGCGGTATTCGGCGAGCAGTTTGCCCATGTCGTAGCGTCCGTCGTTTTCGTAGGGAGTCAAACAATCCATTTGATAGGACGTCAGGAAGCAATTTTGAAACCATGAGTAATAAACGAGACTCGCGCACAAAGCGACGCCCACGACGATATACGCGATTCGCTCTTGACCCTCTATCCGTTTATCCGCTTGGCGAAGCCATCCGCTTTCCAATCCGTTTGCCAGCGGAAACCACGCCATGAGCGCAATCGGAACGAGCGCGTATTGGAATCGCGCGCCGTAGTTCATTTCGTCGGAAATCAAGACGAAGGCGGAGGCGAATCCTAAAATGGGGATGAGATACGCAAGCGTTTGTTTGGTCGTCTCGCGCGAACGAAAACCGAGAATGGAGACAAGCGCCATCGGCAAACATAATCGTAGCGTATTCAGCAGGGAGTTGTTGAACGAATCCCAATGCAAGCCGTCGTCGCCTTTTTTGTAAAACGGATTGGGCAACGGGTAGCCGAAGTAATTCCATCTCCACAAAAAGTATGCGCCGCCGAAGAGTAAAAAGACGCCGCCAAATATAACGATGATTGAAAAAATTCCCCTCACCCTCGTCTCCCAAAGGGAGAGGGCATTAAGGCGCATGACAACGACGGTTAGCAGAATCAACGAGGCGAGGATAACTCCTTCGGGGCGGATGAGCCCAGTGATAAGTCCGCTGAGGGCGAAGGCGAGGGAAAACATAAAAGGCGGATTTTCTTGATTGATCAAGATCAACCCCAAAGTCCAGGTGGAAGCGGCGGCGAGGGCGAAAAATGGAGTCCCAAAATAAGCGGCGACGTAGGAGAGTCCCGTTCCCACAGCTAGATAAAGTCCGCTTAAAAAAGAGAGGTACACGTTGGCGTTGTGAACGCGGCGATTTGTCCAATAAACAATCAATACGGTCAGCAGATGCGCCGCGAAGCTCAGCCCGCGCACCGCTTGCCCGACGGCGAAGCCGAGTTTGATCAGCGCGGCGGAGGCGACCATGAACAGAAAATCCGTCGCGCCGTCTACGGGATGTTCGCCGATATTCCAGACGACGCCGCGACCTTCCGCAAGATGTTGGGCGTAACGCATGAGCATGGCGGCGTCTTCAAACGGCGGGATGGTAAAATCCACATAACGCGCGGCGTAATAAAGCGTGGCGGCGACGAGGGCAAGGGAGATGAAAATATCAGCGAGGATGATTTTTTTGGAGGTCATTAGTTTGCAACGTATTCAGCGGGTAAGATCGTCAACGCGCGTCGCATTTAGTCGCGCAATTCGTTAAGGTTTGACGGGGTGAGTTTATCACAAGTATACGATGCGCGGCGTTCATTCATTCGCAATGACGCCGTATAATTGCGCGGTATGAATATTCCCCCGCATGACGCCCTGTTGCATGAAAGTTTTCATCACAGCCATACCGACCCGCACAGACGCGCGTCGGGGCTTTCGGATTTTATTCTCGGCGCGCAGGATGGATTGGTTAACGTTCTCGGCGTGGTGTTGGGAATTGCGGCGGCAACCAACGACGCGCGGATTGTTTTGGTGGCGGGACTGGCGACCACCTTCGCGGAATCCATTTCAATGGGCGCGGTCGCTTACACGACCACGCTGGCGGACGCGGACTTATATCAAAGCGAATACGAGCGCGAACGCCGTCACATCATCGAAGCGCCGAATCTTGAAATTAAAGAAATCCGCGACATTTACGCAAGCAAAGGCTTCAACGGAGATTTGCTTGACCGCATTGTCGAGACCATCACCGCGAATCAAGACGTCTGGGTGGCGGTGATGATGGCGGAGGAACATCAACTCGCGCCGATAGACCGTCGCGCCGCGTTGCGCGCCGCGTTGGTGGTTGGCGGCTCCGCGATCTTTGGTTCGCTGGCGCCTTTAGCGCCGTTTATATTTTTATCCATTTCCGCAAGTATGTGGTCTGCGGTGTTGATTACCGCCTTAACGCTGTTTGCCATTGGCGCGTACAAAGCGCGCGTGACCGTTGGCAAGCCCCTGCGTAGCGGAATTGAAATGGCTGCGATTGGAACTCTCAGCGCTCTCGCAGGATATTTAGTCGGCTTCCTGCTCAAAATTCCGCCGACGCCGTAAAGGAAATAGTATGTCGAATCAAACCGCTCAACAAGAAAAATCGTCCGCCGCGCTTAATTCGGTCTTCGCCGCAATCGGCTTGACCGCATTCAAAATCGTCATCGGAGTTATGACCAACTCGCTCGGCATTCTCGCCGAAGCCGCGCACTCGTTGCTGGACCTGGTGGCGGCGGCAATGACCTTCTTCGCCGTCCGCGTGGCGGATACGCCCGCCGATAAGGAACATCCATTCGGTCACGGCAAAGTGGAAAATATCTCGGCGCTTTTTGAAACTTTACTTCTGCTCGCCACCTCGGTTTGGATCATCTATGAAGCCGTTCAACGTTTAATGTCGCCCGAAGCGCATGTGGAAATATCCATCTGGTCTTTTATCGTAATGGGGACGTCCATCGTCATTGACGTTTCGCGTTCGCGGATGTTGATGGCTGCCGCGCAGAAACACAACTCGCAAGCCCTCGAAGCGGACGCGTTGCACTTCAGCACGGACGTCTGGTCGTCGAGCGTGGTCATCGCAGGTTTGATTGTGATAATGATTGGACGATATTTTCCCAATCTCGCTTTTCTTGAAAAAGGCGACGCCATTGCGGCGTTGGTTGTCGCCACGATTGTTATGATTGTTAGCGGCGAACTGGGTATGCGTTCCGTTCAAGGCTTGTTAGACGCCGCGCCAAAGAATGGCGAGCATGAACAAATTATGGAGGAAACAAAAAAAATACAAGGGGTTAAAAGTGTAGGCGCTGTCCGCATTCGCTCTGCGGGCGCGGGCTGGTTTGTAGATATGCGCATCCACATGGATGGAAACCTCACGCTTAACGAGGCTCATGCCGTCACTGAAAAAATTGAAAAGACGGTTCACAGCATCCTGCCCAAATCCGACGTCATTGTGCATGTCGAACCGCTGGAAAAAACAAAACTCTAGCGCCAATCCAAATGAACGCGCCGAGAGCGGATTAATAGACGCGCAACAAGGAAAATAATTTTGCGATCACAAACTTCAAAAACAAAAATTGGACAAGCGCCCATCGTTTGGATATCCATTCTATTTTTTCTTTCAGGAGCGGCGGGCTTGATTTACCAAACCGTTTGGGTGCGCCTGCTGGAAATCTATTTTGGCGTCACGCTCACCGCCGTCACGTTGATTGTCTCCGCGTACATGGCGGGGCTGGGCTTAGGGTCGGCGCTGGGCGGGCGCATCGCGTCCAAAAGCAAAAACGCCATTCTGCTTTACGGTTTAATCGAAGCGGGAATTGGCGTGTTTGGAATTCTGAGTCCCTATTTGATTAATTGGATTGGGCAAAACACGGCGGGGAGTCCTTACGCGCTGGTGTTTTTTCTCAGCTTTGTTTTGCTGCTCATCCCCACTTTATTAATGGGCATGACCCTGCCCCTGTTGACGCAAGCCTTCGTCGCCCGCGTCGAAACTTCCGGGCAAACGATTGGTTTGCTCTACGGGATTAATACACTCGGCGCGGCGTTTGGGGCGTTGATGAGCGGATATATTCTCATGGGCTGGTTTGGCTTCGGCGGCGCGTTGCTCATCGCCGCCGCGATTAATTTTTTGGTCGGCGCGAGCGCCGCAGCGCTCAAATCGCGCCCCGCGATTCAAGCGGAACAATCCGCCCAACCAGTCGCCGTCTCGCCCGCGCCCATCCTTTGGAATTACAAAGCGATTCTGCTTTCAGCGTTTCTAGTCGGCTTCATTGACATGGGATTTGAAATGCTCTGGTTTCGCTTGCTTGGCGTCTTCAACAAAAACACCGCCTATAATTTTCCGAGTATTCTTTTTGTCTTTCTCATCGCGCTGGCTTTGGGAGGCTGGTATTGGGGGCGAAAAATTGATCGCAGCCAAGACCCGCTTAGTTTGTTTTGGAAATTGCAAATCGCGATGGGCGGCGCGACCGCTTTATCTTTTTTGATGATGTGGGCGTTAATTAACCTGCCGCAATTCCAACCTTTGCTTCAACAAAATTTCAATCAATTCCAACAACCCGCCGCGCCGTTTGTTCGCGTCGCTGAAAAAATCGTATTTTCAGGAAGGTTATTCCTGTCGAGCTTGTGCGCATACTTTCTGCCGATTCTTCTCATGGTTTTGCCCGCTGGATTTTTGATGGGCGGCGGCTTGCCCATGCTGGACAGAATCGCCATTGAGCAAGTCGCGCTTGCGGGGCGGCGCGTGGGCGACATTCATCTTTCAAATATCTTCGGTTCGGTCATTGGGACGTTTGCCGTCAGTTTTCTGCTGTTGCCCCTCGTCGGCAGCGAGTTGACGTTGAAAATATTATCCGCGCTGACCTTGTCTTTTTTGGCGATTTATTTATTCACAAAAAAAACGCCGCTCAGCAAATCCATGCTTCTTTTGCCAGCCTTCCTCATCGCGTTGATTGCGCTCTTGCCGGGCAAAGGACAGTTTTACACGCGGCTTTATCAAATCGCCGCGCAGCATAACAGCGTCGCTATCCGCGAGGCGGGAGACGGCGTTCTGGCGCTTACGTTTCGCGGCGATAAAACCGATCCTGCGGATTTGTGGATTGGCGGGATTAAAAACAGCTTCTTCCCCTCCGATGGAGACTACGAACGCTCCGCCATGACCTGCGCGTCGGTTGCGCACCCAAAGCGGATTCTCATCATCGGGTTGGGCGGCGCGAACTCCGCCAATTTCATCGCGTCCCTGCCCGGCGTCAAAGAAGTTGTGATCGTGGAATTAATGCAGGAACTTGGCTCGCTTTTAAACGAATACGTTCCCGTCGCGCAATCCGCGCTTAACCGTCCGTTTGTTAATTACATTTCAGACGACGGGCGGCGCTATCTCTACGCCAACCCCAATGAAAAATTCGACATGATTTTTATTGACCCGTTGTGGAGTTTTACCGCTGGACACAACAACCTGTATTCGCAGGAAGCGCTGACGCTCTATCAAAACCATCTCGCCCAAGGCGGCGTATTTTGCGCGTGGGTGAACGAACCGCATTTCATCCCCAAGACCGCCGCCTCTGTTTTTCCATACAGCGACTTCTTTGGCGATTATCTGGTCAACAGCGCGCAACCCATCGCGTACGACATGGATTATATGTCCCGCGCATATCGCAACTATCTGAAGACCAATTTCATCCGCCTTGCTTCTTCCGCGACGGAGGCGATGAACCCCAATTCCGTCTTGGCGCGTTTGAGGACCAAACAATCGAAAACGCTGGAACTTGAAAAAAATGTCCCCGCGCTGACCGACCTCACCCCCTGGCTGGAGTATTATTACGCATGTCCCCCGCGTTTTGTCAAAAACCTGCAAACGCCGCAACTAAAATATTGTTACAGCCGGCAATAATTTTTGGGCTCATGTGTAAAGGACGCCCAAAATGATCATGCGTAGCGGACGTTCTCTAACGTCCGCGCACGGATTACACATGAGTAATTTTTTACGGGCTAAGGTCGTAAAGATACGCCGCCGAATTTATAGATTGGACTTGATCTAACCGGGTTCCAAATTTGCCAAGATAGTTCTTGAAAAACTCGAATACATCGCCGCGACAACCGCCGCAATTGGCGATTTCAGAAAAGATAAACCAAACCCGGCCATTTCCCTCGAGTCCTTTCACATCTTCAATGAAACGCGCAAACGCTTTATTTTCGTCTTGCCGGTACGCGCCCATAATCAGAGCGCCGGCGTCGAGCTGGTTGAGGTTGTAAAAGGGAGCGTAATAAATAAAGCCGGGGACAACTCCATAATAAAGATAGATTTTATCTTCCGCTTTTCGCTTTTCCGCGACATACTTCATAATCGGTTTTATCTCCGCTACCGTGTAGGGCGAGTTAAAACCGCCGATTGCGTTCGGAATTGAAAACCAAAGCAAGAGCGCGACGGGAATCGCGCATAAAATTAAAGCGACTTCGCGCCGCCATCTCGCAACGAACCAATAAATTCCACCAATCCCTTCCGCCATTAATAACAACGCAAAGGGAAGCAGAAAAAGCATAAATCGGTATGACAGCGGATATTTCTGCATGGCGGAGGCAAGCAAAGTCATAATGAGCGAAAAAACAACAATCAGGGCGACGCTACGCTTCCTGATAAAAAGAGTCAAAACGCCGACGAGGATCAGCGTAAAAACCAATCGCGCCGCGATTTGATCCGTTCGATTGATGATAATCAGCAGAAAAGAATAAGCGGTTTTAGCAAACCATTGCAGGTCGCTCCAGGGCGGCAGAGGCATAAACCTGTTTTTCCAATAGGTTTGAAAATATTTATCCGCCGCCGTGTATCGCAAAGCGACAAGATACTCGACGCCAAACGAGACGAGCCACGCCACGCCTACGCCAAACGTCTCGACAAAAGATTTGTATTTTTTCTGAATGATTTTTTCAATGACCAGAGTCAATCCAATCCCCGCCAAAATAAAAATGGAGATGTGCGACGCCCAGATTGTAAGCGCGCCGCCAATTCCCAACCAAACGAAATCTTTACGACGCGCATCTTCCTTAAGACATGGGAGCGCCAGATAAGTTAATAGCGCCGCGACCATGACGTCGCTGGAATATTGTTTGAGTTCGGATGAATAAAAAATTAACGATGGGTTGACGGAAAACATAAAAACCGCCAATCGCCCCGCCGCTCCGAAGTTTTCTTTTGCAATGCGGTAAAACAAATAAATTGAGAGAATTCCTGCAAACAACGGGAAAAGACGCAGGATATAATCCGCGTTCCACAAAAGGACGATGGAAAGTTTCTCGATGAATAAAAAACCAAGCGGCGCCGCTTGATGAAAGCCGAGCGGTTCGGTTAAGCCGACCAACGAGCGCGCGACGATATTAAACGCCAAGCTGGCTTCGTCGCCCCACAGGGAACGATTTGCAAAATATTGTCGCAAGCGCAGAACAATCCCCGTGGCGACCAGCGCATACCAGATAACATCCGACTCTGCGAATGACTTTATGCGATTCCATGTTTGAACCATTATTTTCTCATTGACCTGCGAATGTTGTTTTTCTACTGAAACGTAATTTCTTCCACGCGCCAGTTTTCTTCGCCCATAAGTTTTTTGAGGCGCTCGAAGAGTTCGGGGTTGAGGCGGGTGGCGTCGTTGGGGAAATCAATGAGATGTCCTTTGCCGTTTTCAAAAATTTGGAAGCTGAATTTATCGCGCCCGTGATAGGAAGTGAGGATGCCGTATAAAGTTTTGATGCGGCGTTTATCGCGTTCTTTGTCGCCGGTGGGACGCAACAGAATCGTGATTTGTTGCGGCGGATGTTCTTTGTCCGCTTTGACGAGAGGGATGTAAGCGAAGCGCGGAATCGCTTCGCGGCGCTCTTCGACGTCTTCGACGCTATTCACATAAGCGGCGACGCGACTCGCCAACGGCGGAGTCACGGCTTCGTTCTTTTTGAATTTCGGCGCGGGGCGCGCGGCGACGGCGGCGTCTTCAAAGGAAGGTTGCCATTCGGAGTCCCAGCCTTCGGGGAAGTTGTCGGGGGGCGGGGGCATGTCCCCCTCTTCCATCTCCTCCAAAGGCAGGGCGGCTGAGGCGTAGGCGGGTTCGGGTTCGGCGATTGCGACGGGCAAACTCGCGGGGGGCGAATCTACGACGGGAGCAAGAACAGGCTTGACGTTAGGTTGCGAAGCGGGGCGAAGCGGGGCGGCGGATTCCGCTCGCGGGAGGAGCGGCTTGGGAGCGCTATCCTGTTTGGCGTACGAATCATCCGCCGTCACCGTGATATTAAATTTATCGGTGGCGGTATCCACTAAAATTTTGGGCGGCGTACTGCCTTGATCCACTTTGCCCGCAAAAATCAAAATTTGACCGACAACCATGAGGTTGCGATATTGATCCCAAGTGCGCGGGAAGAGGACGAGTTCGATTGTGCCTTGAATGTCTTCGATGGTGACGAAGCCCATCGCCTTGCCAGTTTTGGTGGCGTAGGGGCGGACGACGGTGACCAGCCCCGCGACGCGAACTTTTTCTTCGTGATTGGCTTCGGCGAGACCGCCCGAAAAATAGCTGACAATTTGCGCGAGTTGCGTTTGGTGTTCGTTGAGCGGATGGTCGGAGATGTACAGCCCGATGAGCTCGCGCTCCCAATTGAGCATTTCGCGTTTTTCGACGTCCTTCGCGGCGGGCAAATGAATATCGTCTGCGACGCCTGATGCGCCGCCGAAGAGACTCATCTGCCCCGCGTCGGCGGCGCGGGAATGGCTGGCGCTGGCGGCGACGATGCGATCCAATCCCGCGAGAAGCGAAGCGCGATTTCCAAATTGATCCATCGCGCCGACTTTAACGAGACATTCGAGCGCGCGCTTGCCGACTGTGCGCAGGTCAACGCGGCGGGCGAAGTCGTTGAGGTCGGCGAATTTTCCGTTGGCGTCGCGCTCGTCAATGATGGGTTGAATCGCGTTCTGCCCGACGTTTTTTATCGCGCCGATTCCAAAGCGGATGCTGGGCTTGCCTTCGACGTCTTCGATGTTGAAATCCCATGTCGAGGCGTTGACGTCGGGCGCAAGAACGGGGACGCCCATGTTGCGAGCGTCGGCGACGTAGAACGCGACTTTCTCCGTTTGGCTGGCGGAGGCGGACATGAGCGCGGTCATGTACTCGGCGGTGTAATGCGATTTGAGATACGCGGTCTGCACGGCGACGACGCCGTAGTCGGCGGCGTGGCTGTTGTGAACGAGAATATCGTTGGCGATGAAGTTGTGCGTTTCTTCGATTTCTAGGTCGTAGGTTTGTTTTTCGCCAACGTATTCGATGGAGACGATTTTGTCCCAGTGAATATCAGTTGCAAACTCGCCCTCATCCCCAACCCTTCCCCCGTAGGGGGAAGGGAGTCCCCTCTCCCCGCGGGAGAGGGCTAGGGTGAGGGAGCGTGACGGCGGGGCAAACGGATTCGGGAACGGATGGCTTTGCGAAGCGGATAAACGGATGGGGGCAGATGAGGCTTCTAACGCAAAGGCGCGAAGTCGCAAAGAATTTTTGGGGAATGATTCGGCGTTTCGCGCAAAATTTATTTCTTTGCGCCCTTGCGACTTTGCGTTAAATTTTTCGCTGAAAGCGTAATCGTATTTTTGGAACGGATAGCGGATGGGGAGAATGGATTCGGAAATGATGATTTGATAGCCAATATTTTCACATTTCTTTATTTGGCAGAGGATGCCAAAGCGCAAGAGGAGATGTTGGATTTGGTTGGCAACGCGGTGGGAGGCGGTGGTGTGGGTTGCGGCGTTGTTGCGCGGCGGGATTCGGCGGGGGATAAATCCCCGCCTCAGTGCGTGGAAGTCGGCTAAAGCCGACTCGGTGGTCAAGCCCGTAGGGCTTCCATGAATTGAGCAGGCGGCTTTAGCCCCGCGAATCTCCGCGTTGAAAAAAGTATTCATCAGCAAAGCAACCTGACGATTAGTTAACTCAAAAACATCAGCAGGAATTTCGGATAAGGAATCTTCCGCCAACAAATGCCCCAACGCTATCGCCTCATAATCGTTCCATTCATTTTTCCCTTCGACGGGAATCACTCTTGGAACGGCGATAAATTCATCGGGCTGCAAATCATCTAATTTGCGCCAGCCGTTGTAGGTGTAGAAAGGATGATTACCCGTCGCTTCGATGGTTCGTCCGAGCGCGGTGGTGAGACGGAAAACGGGCTTGACGCCATTCTCCATCACTTGAACGACGGGTTGATTTTTTAATTTCAGCGAATCAATATCGCAAGAGAGAGTTCGCTCAATGCGAGCCGCGCCGCTGTATAAATCTTCCACTTTTACAAGTCTGCCTGTGGCAGAGTCTAAAACTTCGACGTCGCCTGGCAAGCATTTGTTGAAGCCGTAACGCGCAAACTCTTCCCAATCCGTATAAATCGCGTTGGCGATGGATTCTTCCATGCCTTTCGCAATTGCGCCGTTTACAAATTTGGCGCGATGTTTATCAATGTCTTCTTTTTTCTTTTTGGAAATCGCTTTGCGCAACTCGTCGGATTCAGAAGGCGTGTACCCCGCGAGTTCCACAGCGGCGCGCATGAGTTGTTCTTGATAAACGGGAATGCCGTAAGTGTCTTTGAAAATCGGCTCCATCGAAGGATGACGATATTCAACCTCCGATTCGCCGTGCATCCGCGAAATGTAATCGGGGATGAATTGCATCGGTCCCGGACGATACAGCGCAACCATCGCGATAATGTTGTCAAGATTCTGCGGCTTCATTTGAACGAGCCAGCGCGTCATTCCCGATCCTTCGAGCTGAAACAAACCAGCGCTGAGTCCATTGCCCATTAACTCAAATGATTTTGGATCATCCAGCGGAATATTATTCAAATCAAATTTAATGCCGTGACGTTTGAAAATTAAATCGCAGGCGCGCGCCATGACGGTGAGGGTGATGAGTCCGAGAAAGTCCACCTTCAACATGCCGAGCGAATCGAGGACGCCCATTTCAAATTGCGTGACGGATTTGATGGGCGTTTCTTCCGAGTTCGACGTCGGGCGATGAAGCGGGAGGTATTCGAGAATCGGCTTGTCGGAAATGACCACGCCCGCCGCGTGCGTTCCCGCGTTGCGGACTGTGCCTTCCATTTTCGCGGCGATGTCAATCACTATCCGCATTTGCGGATTCTTGTCGTAAATCTCTTTGAATTCTTTAATGGCGAGCGCGTCCGCCATTGAAGAGCCTTTGCCCGCAACGAACGGCACAAGCTTGGCGAGGCGATCCACTTCGGGCAGGGGAATTTCCATCACCCGCGCCACGTCGCGCAGGGCGGCTTTCGTTCCCATCGTGCCGAAGGTGATAATCTGCGCGACTTTATCGTCGCCGTATTTGCGCGCGCAATATTCAAGCATTAAACTGCGGCGGTCATCGCGAAAATCCAAATCAATATCGGGCATGGACACGCGCCCAGGATTGAGGAAGCGCTCAAAGATGAGGTTATGTTCGAGCGGATCAACCATCGTGATTTCAAGCGTGTACGCGATAATCGAGCCAGCGGCGGAACCGCGCGCGTTGTACCAAATCTCATTGTCGCGGGCGAAGCGGCACAAATCCCAAACGATGAGGAAATACGCGTTGAAGCCCATCGAGTGGACGACGCTCAACTCGTAGTCGAGGCGGTCTTGTTTTTCGGGGTCGGTTGCCGAAGCGCCGTATCTTTTTTTCAATCCCTTTTGACACAGCGCCCGCAAATATGTTTCAGCGGTGTAACTATCTGGCACGGGAAATTCGGGCAGATGATAACCTTTGAAATCAAGGTTTACATTGCAACGCTCGGCGATGAGCAACGTATTGCTCAACGACTCGGGGACTTCCGCGAAGAGGCGATTCATTTCGTCGGGTGTGCGCAGGAAGTATGAATCGTCCGTCATCTTCATACGGTCAGGATCGTTGAGCGTGGTTTGCATTTGCATCGCCAACAAAATATCCTGCAAACGCGCGTCCTCTTGATTGATGTAATGCACGTCGTTGGTGGCGATGTATTGCGCCGAATACCGCACGCCGATTTCGAGCAGTTTTTTATTGAGGTCGGTAATCTCTTTGATGTTGTGACTTTGCAACTCGACGTAGAAACGGTCTTTGCCGAAGACGTCGTAATACCAGTTCATTTTTTTGACGGCTTCTTCAGGCTTCTCGTCGAGCAACAAACGGGGAATCTCCGCCGACATACAGCCTGAGGTGCAAATTAATCCGTCGGAGTGCGCGGCGAGAAAGTCATGGTCAATGCGCGGATAATAATAAAATCCCTCTAACTGCGCGGCGGAGGCAATCTTCAAAAGATTCTTGTAGCCTGTTTCGTTTTCCGCCAGCAAAAGCAAATGCGACGAAGTGCGGTCAAGTTTTGAATCTCTGTCCTTCATCGTCCGCGCCGCCATGTACGCTTCCAAGCCGATGATGGGTTTAATCTCGGCGGCTTTCGCGGCTTTGTAAAAATCAATCACGCCGAACATCGTGCCGTGATCCGTGATGGCGACGGCGGGCATGTTCATCTCTTTGACGCGTTTAATTAACTTCTTGATGTTCGAGAAGCCGTCGAGGAGCGAGTATTCGGTGTGGACGTGGAGGTGGGCGAAAGTCATAGTTGGTTAGTCTTGTAGTCGTTTGTCTTGTAGTCGCTAGTCTTGTAGTCTGACTATGAGACTATTCGACTAACAACTACCCGACTAATTGACTAAAAAGATTATAGCGCTTGTGTTCGAGAATGAACTTGGCGGGCGGCTTAAAAAATTGTAGACCGGACTCTAATAAAAACAACAAATTCGCGGGCGCAAATCGAATATAATATAGTTACCAAAAAGGAGATTCAAATGGCAGAAAAGAAAACCACCGATATCACAGTTTCGCCGCAAAGCGGAATGATCCATAATATAGTAGTGCGCGCAAAACTTATCTTGCGTCTCATGGGCGATAGTCGCGTTAGTCTCTTGGCGAAGATCATCCCGATAGGCGTACTTGCCTATGTAATTTTTCCATTTGACATAATCCCAGACGTCGCTATCGGTCTCGGCGCTTTGGACGACGCCGCCGTAGCCGGCTTAGGTTATTACTTCTTTATCGAAATGTGCCCGTCGGACGTGGTGCAGGAGCACCTCAAGGCGCTTGAAGGCAAACCAAACGCGAACGCCGGCGGCGACGATATTGTAGACGCGGAAGCCACCGACATAAAATAATAAACCAAGAGAGGCTTGTTTATTGGCGACGCCAACTTCCGCGCGAATTATACGGAGCGTAAACAAAAGGAGTTTCAAAATGGCAGAAAAGAAAATTGTTGTGGATATGACCGCGCCCCGACAAGGCGGCTTAGTGCGCGAAACGCTGAATAATATCAAGCTCATCTTTCGCCTACTCGGCGACAAGCGCGTCAATTTCTTTACTAAGCTCATTCCAATTGGCGCGTTTGCGTACCTGATATTTCCTTTGGACGGCGACCTTGTCTTGCCGATCATTGGTTTGGTGGACGACGCGGCGGTGCTTTGGATTGGCTCTTACGTCTTCACAGAGCTATGTCCTCCCGACGTGGTGGACGAACACCGGAAGGCGCTTGCAAGCGCTACAACCATTAACGCGCGGGATGAAATTGTAGACGCAGAATCTACCGACATAAAAGAGTAGGCTCATCTGTAAAGAATGCGCAAAATGGCTTTGCGTAGCGGACGTTCTCTAACGTCCGCACATGGATTACACATGCGCCAAAGAGTAAATGCGGTTTGTCATCCTCGTTTATGATATGCGTCACTTGCGCGATACGCGCTGGCGCTATAAACTTTTAACACAGTTAGGACGTCAACATGACGGAAAAAATTTGGCAAGTTGAAAAGATTAAGTATTGCGAGCATGTCGGACGCGAAGTCGCGCTGGAAGACGAAGTAGTCTATCCTTCCGAACACCTTCCCGACCCAGCGCCGAGAATTATCGCGCATCGTTGCTCCAACGCTTTGGAATGCAACATGCTTGAAAAAACGGCTTGCGTTTTGTGCGGCACGAATCCTGACCTTGACCCCGTGTAATAGGGCTAACGCCCTTCCAAACTCTTCCTCCCTCTGAGTTGGTTTAAGGCTACGTCGCGTTGATACGCGACGTATGCCGTTTAAAGCCCCTTCAAGAATTCCCTCACGCTCTCGCTCGCCGGCTTTTGCTTGATCTGCGCCGGCGTTCCCACTTGCTTCAATTCGCCGTTGATAATCGCCGCCATGCGGTCTCCCACTTGCGCCGCTTCTTTTAGATTATGCGTGACAAAAATCGTCGTGCGTTGGTCGCTTGATAATAAATTGGACAAATCCTCAAGCAACTGCGCGCGCGTGGGCGGATCCACAGCCGAAAACGGCTCGTCCATTAAAAGCAAATCGGGATTGAGAACAAACGCCCGCGCGAGACTAACCCTTTGCGCTTCTCCGCCTGACAATTGATTGGCGCGCCGCGCGCTTAAAGAATCCACGCCCAAAGATTTTCCCCAGCGCGCGACTTGCGTTCGGATTTCATCTTTATCCGCGCCGCGAAACTTTAATCCCAGCGCGATGTTTTGCCCGACGGTCATATCCATCAAGAGCGGGTCTTGAAAGACAAAAGCGATCTTCCGGCGGTATTCCAACTCGTTCCATTCTAAAAGCGGGCTTCCGTTAAATTTAATCTCTCCGCGCGTTGGCTTAATCAGCCGCGCCAGCGTCAACAAAAACGTGCTTTTCCCCGCGCCGTTCGGACCGACCACCGCCAGAGTCTCGCCGCGTTTAATTTCAAGCGCGTCAATCTTTAACGCGTCGCGCCCGTTGCGTTGAACGAGCAAATCTGAAATTTCAATAATACTTGTCATGCTTGTTCTTTCCTCTTTCTTCTTTCTCGCAAACAAAAGAGGAAAGAAGAAAGCAAGTTAGGGGCGCGCATTTTTTTGTTGGATCAAAGTCAAAGCGAGATTGATCAGGTAAGTGAGGATGAGCAACAACGCGGACAACGCCAGCGCTTTCTGAAATTCCCCTTTGGACGTTTCCAAGACAATCGCGGTGGTCAACACCCGCGTTTGACCTTTGATATTTCCGCCCACCATCATCGAAGCGCCGACTTCGGAAATGACGGAGCCAAATCCCGCCATGAGCGCGGCAAGCAACGGGAGTCGGGCTTCGCGCCACAGCATCCAAATCATTTGCAGACGCGACGCGCCGAGTCCCAATAATTGCTGAGCGAGGCGCGGGTCGAGAGATTCGAGCGCGGCGGCGGTGAGTCCCGTCACAACGGGCGCGGCAATCACCGTCTGCGCGATAACAATGGCGGCGGGCGTGTAAATCAGCTGCAAACTTCCCAGCGCGCCGCTACGCCATAACGTCATCGCCACGACAAGACCGACGACAACCGGCGGAAGCGCCATGCCCGTATTAATCACACTTAAGATTACGGAACGCCCGCGAAAATTCCCCAACGCCAGCCAAGTGCCAAAAGGCAAACCAATTAGCAAGCTAATCAGAGTCGCAAGGGCAGAGACTTGCAACGAAAGCAAAGTGATTTTGAAAACTTCGGAATCAAACATGTCGGAAAGTATAACCAATGGAGACTATAAAATGATCAATACGTCCAACAAGCCTGCGTCTTGGGTAAATGGAGTTAGCGGGGATTAAGTTTGACGGCGCGGGCGTCGGTTTGGAAACGCGCGACGTCAGAAGCAAAGAAAGGGGCAAGAGAATGGGGACGAGGCGTTTCATAGATTAAAGTCTAACCTTATAATCTTTATCTTGCAAGGCCAAGAAAAGAAAAAAGCGGTTTCGCAAAACAAGACGTCTGAATTGCAAATTATATTCGGGAGGTTCCTTTGTTAGAATTAACAAAGAGCCGCGATAGCGAAGCGCGGTTAGAAGGGTTTGCTTGAAATTGGCTCAGGTTGTTTTTGCAACCTTGCCTGCATAGACCAGGGACCTGTCCATGTAACGACGACGGGAATAATTTTTCCGCGCAAATCATCGTCCGCTTCAACGAAGACGATTTTGTTGGAGGGAGCGCGTCCCTTCCAACGGTTTTTTACTTTTTCTTCAAACAAAACTTCAACGGTTTCGCCAAGATATTTTTTGTTGATCCGCTCGACGATTTGTTCCTGCAAATCGTCCAGCAAATGTAGGCGACGCATTTTTTCTTCTTCGGGAACATTATCGCGCAACGCGCTACGGCGCGCGGCGACAGTCCCCTCTCGGGCGGAGTAACGCGCGAGGTGCGCCACGTCCAATTGGAGGTCGGCGAGGACGCGATAGGTTTCCATGAATTGCTCTTCGGTCTCGTTGGGAAACCCGACGATAATATCGGTGGCGATGGAGCAATCTGGAATCCTCGCGCGGATTTTTGCGACGAGGTCGCGGTAATCTTGCTGGGCATATCCGCGCTTCATGTTTTCCAACACCTCGTCGGAGCCCGCTTGAATCGGCAATTCAATATGCGGCATAACTCGCGGCAGCTCGGCGACGGCTTGAATTAGGTCGTCGTCAAAATAATTGGGATGAGAAGTTAGAAAACGAATGCGCTCGATTCCTTCCACCTCATGAATGAGGCGCAACAGCGCGGCGAGGTTGGGACCGTCGGGAATATCTTTTCCGTAGCGATCCACAATCTGACCGAGCAGAGTCACTTCTTTCACGCCTTGCTTCGCCAGCGAACTGACTTCGCTGACAATATCGCCGACGGGACGAGAACGCTCCACGCCGCGCTGATAGGGAATGATGCAAAATGCGCAGGCGTGCGAACAGCCATAAACGATGGGAACATGCGCGCTGACCAGACGCCCTTGCTCCGCGACGGGGAGGATGAGCTCGTCGTCCATCATCAAAAAGCGACGCGCGGTTTCGGCGGCTTCCAGCGAATGGATTTCGCCCTGCGTGAGATGCGAGATCAGCGGACCTGGATCGGAGGGTGGGGAAAAGACGTCCACAAAGGGAAGTTTCGCGCGCAGTTTTTCCGCGCCGCGTACGCCGACCATGCAACCCATCAAGTTGACGACGAGGTTCGGGTTTTTCTTCTTCAGCGGGGCAAGCGAGGTGACGCGCCCATAGGCTTTATCCTCCGCCGATTGGCGCACGACGCAGGTGTTCAAAACAATCACGTCCGCTTCTTCGGGCTTTTCGGTCGCAACGTAACCCAAATGCTCCAGCGCCGAGCCGACCCGTTGCGAGTCGGCGACGTTCATTTGGCAACCTTCGGTCCAGATGTGGTACTTTTTTTTCATAGGCGCAAATTATACAAGGGAATATGAAAAAAGCGTCTCCGATTTCTCAGGGACGTTTTTGCGTTACGAATTACGCATTTCATCCACCGCCTCCCTCATCCCATCCGCCAGCGCCATGAAATACATCTTTATTCGTGATTGACCGTCAATTCTTTTGCTATTCTTGACAAATCCCCTCGCATCCCTTACCCTCGCTTTATGGATAACCTCTCGCAAGCACAGCGCCACGTCATCGAATCCCCGCTTGATATTCGCCTCTTCGTCTCTGGCTCTGCGGGGACGGGCAAAACGACGGCGGGCGTGGCGCGAATGCGCTATCTGCTGGAGCAAGGCGTCCCCGCCGATTCGATTCTTATGCTGGCGCCGCAACGCACTTTGCAAGAGCCGTATTTCGATTTGCTGCACAGCCCCGCAAGAGGCGCGGGCGGCGAAGCGACCTCCGCCACGATTGGCGGTCTTGCTAAACGCGCTTGCGATTTATTTTGGGTTCTCGCCGCCGAAGAAGCGGGCTTCAAAAATCCCGAACAGCCGCCCGTTTTTCTCACGCTCGAAACCGCGCAATATTACATGGCGCAGGTCGTGCGCCCAAAATTGGAAGAAGGCTATTTTCAATCCGTCACGATTGACCGCAACCGTTTATATTCCCAAATTTTAGACAACCTCAACAAAGCCGCCCTCGTCGGATTTCCGCATACGGAAATCGGCGCGCGTTTGGATTCCGCGTGGTTCGGCGACCCCGCGCAACGCCGCATCTACGCCGACGCGCAAGATTGCGCGACGCGCTTCCGTCAATATTGCTTGGATAACAACCTGCTGGATTTTTCTCTGCAACTTGAAATTTTTTCAAACATCCTTTGGCGCGAGGAGCATGTCAAAAATTATTTGACGCAATCCTATCGCCATCTTATCTACGACAATGTGGAGGAAGACACGCCGCGCGCTCACGACCTGATTGCGGAGTGGCTGCCCGATTTTGATTCGGCGTTGCTGATTTACGACAGCGGCGCGGGACATCGCTCCTTTCTCGGCGGCGACGCGGCGGCGGGCGCGGCGTTGCGCGACCTCTGCGACGCGCAAATCGAATTCGTGGATAGTTTCGTCTGCGATGAAAACATCGTTCAATTATCCAACTCATTAGTCGCCGCGATTAATCGGCAGGAAGATGAATCCCCCAACCCCGAAAATCCCGCGCTGAATTTCATCATGGCGCGCTATTATCCCGAAATGCTGGATAACGTCGTCGCGCAAGTGAAAGAATTAATTGCGGGCGGCTTGCCCCCGTCCGAAATCGTCATCCTCGCGCCGTTTCTTTCGGACGCGCTACGCTTCTCCATCGCCAACCGTTTGGAGCAAGCGCAAATCCCTTGGCGCTCGCATCGTCCCTCGCGCTCGTTGCGCGACGAACCCGCCAGCAAAACCCTGCTGACGTTATCCGCGCTCGCCCACCCGCAATGGAACGTCCGCCCCACCAAGTTCGACGTCGCCCACGCGCTGATGTTCGCATTGAACACCGACCTCATCCGCGCCCAACTTTTAACTGAAATTATCTATCGCCAAAAAGACCTTCAACTTTCAACCTTCGACCTTATTAAACCTGAAACCCAAGAACGCATCACCTACGCCCTCGGCGAACGCTACGCCAACCTCCGCGAGTGGATTATCAACTACCGCGAATCCGCAACCCCGCCGCTGGATTTTTTCCTACGCCAACTCTTCGGCGAAATCCTTTCGCAACCCGATTACGGATTTCATCGCAACTTAGACGCTGTGCGCGTCGCCGCGAGTTTGGTGGAGTCGATTCAAAAGTTTCGGCGGGCGATGGATGAAACCGCTGACCCGTCAAGTTTTGACTTGGGACGCGAATACCTCGCCATGCTCGACGACGGCGTTATCGCCGCGCAATATTTGGAAGCGTGGCGCAGCGAAGACAAAGACGCGGTTCTCGTCTCGCCCGCCTATAGTTTCTTGATGATGAACCGCCCCGTCGCCGCGCAATTTTGGCTCGACCCCGGTTCCAGCGGCTGGTCGCAACGCCTCGCGCAACCGTTGACTCATCCCCACGTTTTATCGCGCCATTGGGAAGCAGGTCGCATCTGGACAGACTCCGACGAAGTCAAAGCCGAAACCGAAGCGCTGGCGCGACTGGCGGGTGGCTTGTTGAGTCGCTGCCGCGAAAAAATTTATTTAGCCTTCGCCGATTTAAGCGAAACAGGCTTTGAACAACGCGGCGCGTTGTTGCGGGCGTTTCAAAAGGTTGTTCAAAGTTGAAGGTCAAAAGTCGAAGGTTTTTTATGCAAAACAAAAAACAACTTCTCGTCACAACGTCTTTAGCGCTCATGTTTGTCACAGGATTCGCCCTGCGCGTGATTTTCCTGCCCGCACATACCGTTGACATGACAGTTTCCAACTTACCTTGGTACGACTACATCGTCGCGCATGGCAGGTTCAACGCAATGGGCGACCTGTTTGCGGATTACACGCCGCCCTATCTTTATCTGCTATCCCTCGCCACGCTCACAGAATCTTTTCTACCCAATCTGACCGCCATCAAATTAATTCCCATCGCGTTTGATTTGGTCAACGTCGCGCTTATTTATAAAATCGTAAAAGAATTTTCAGGCGACAGAATCAAAACCGCGCTGGCGGCGCTGACCTTTTGGATTTTGCCCACCGTCATGGTCAACAGCGCGTTTTGGGGGCAAGCCGATTCGCTTTATGTTTGTTTTCTTCTATTGTGCGTGTTCTATCTACTAAAAGAAAAATGGACGGCGGCAGTCGTCGCGTTTTCAATTTCATTCGCAATCAAAGCGCAGGCGGTTTTTATCTTGCCATTGCTGGCTGTTTTGTTTCTAAAAAAACAAATTCCTTTGCGCGCGTTTCTTCTCACGCCGTTGATTTACTTGGCTCTAATGTTTCCCGCATGGCTGGCGGGTAGGTCTGCCATATCCCTCATCTTTGCTTATTTCGGGCAGGCGGATAGATTTAAGTTCGCCTCCAAGAATGCCGCCAATTTTTATTTCTTTTTACCGCCCGCCGCTTATCAAACCGCTCTAACCATCGGAATTCCGCTGGCGGCTGTTTTGCTTTTAACTTGGGCTTTTGTTTACGGCTTCAAGCGTTACGCGCTAACTCCCCGCGCGCTGGTTCTCGCCGCGCTCGTCTCCGTCGCGCTGACCCCTTTCCTGCTCCCCAAAATGCACGACCGCTATTTTTATCCCGCCGACGTCTTTTCGTTAATCGCGGCGTTCTTCATTCCCGAAATATGGTTTGTTCCGATTGCGTATCAAGTCATATCTTTGCTTTCATATACCCCTTTCTTATTCGGCGTAAATTCGCAAACGGTTATTCCTCTTGCAACGCTAATCAATACGCTAACCATTGTATTTTTGCTATGGAAACAATGGCAAACAACGTCCAACGTCGCCGCATGAACGTCAACCGAGAAACCGTTCTAAAAATTGCAGGGATTCTGCTGACCATAGTTTTGCTGAGCGCGACCTTCTATCTGTGCGCCATGCAAAACCGTGAACGTCAAAACTATCGCAACTCGAATTTCTTTTTCTTCTGGCTCTCCGGGCGCATGGTCTTAACGGGAGAAAATCCTTACGACCAAACGCAATATCTCGCGGGACACGACGCCGAAGGCGTTACATGGCGACCAAATAAAATATTCCCCTATCCATTGCCATTAGCTCTGTTTATGATTCCACTGGGCGCGCTGGCGTTGCCCAACGCTTACCTCGCATGGCAATTCGCTTCGCAAATCATTATCGCGCTGACCGTGTTCATCCTTTTGGGGCGCTGGCAAAATCCAGCGCACAGCCGCTTACTTGCGCCGATAGTTATCTTTTTGCTGTTCTTTGGTCCCGTCTATCTCACCTTGCAAGTCGGCTCGATTGGCGCGTTGACCTTGCTTGTTATGCTCGTCTCCATATCATTGCTTGAAAAAGAAAAATCTCTGCTTGCAGGGATTGTCCTCGCGCTGACCATTCTCAAACCGCCGCAAGGACTAACGATACTTTTACTCGCGGGCGTTTGGTTTTTGGCGCGCAAAGATTGGAAGGCGATGCAAGGCGTGGCTATCGGCGGGATTGCCATCCTCATCGTCGGCATGATGCAAGATCCGCTCTGGGTAATCAAATTCCGCGAAGCGAGTCAAGCGGTCATGGGGCGCACGCTTGGAATTCAATCCAACGTCTGGGCGTATTCTTATTTGATTTGCGACGGAAGTTCGCCATGCTCGACGGCGTTCGGCGGCGTCAGCGCGTTGACCTTACTTGGGCTGAGTGGATTCTTCCTCTGGCGGAATCACGCTCAACTGTCCGCTTGGGAGGCGTTCAACGTCGTCATCCCCATCGGCTTCGTCTCCACAATCTACCTGTGGGAATACGACCAGATTTTATACGTCATCCCGATTGTGTGGATTGTCGGCGCGTTGGTGGAAAGAACGAAAAAATATTTTCATGCGTTCATTTTTTTAATCGCCATTACGCTCGTCTCGTTTGCCGCGACGACGCTTCATGCGCAAACGCACAGAGACATTTGGAATTTGGGAAATACAATCATCGTGATCGGAATGGTTTTATGGCTTTATCGTTTGAAACAAAATGAGCAAACATGAACGCAAAAAAATTCATCGTGTTCAGCGCTTTGCTTGCGGCAATACTCGCTTGCAACGCGCTCCGCCCCGCCGATTGGACTTCCGCAGACGCGGCGGGCTTGCCCATTTTGCCGGGGCTGGTTCGATACGATGAAATCGTCGCGGGCGAGATCAAACACGCGTTGCGTTTTACCGCCGAAAAAACCGCCGGCTACTTATGGAATGCGCGGCATCTCACGTCCGCCGCGCAGGATGGAATCCCGCCGATGGGCGCGCGCTTTCGCCTCAAAGCGAATTATGATATTTCAGGTTTTCCGCGCGAAATGCAAATCATCCTGCAAGCCATGAAAACTTATGGCATTATTCTGGCGGATAACGGCGCAAATTGGTACGTCAACGGCGCGCCTGACGAACGCTGGAACAACGACATGCTTCGCCTACTGGATGCGTTGCAAGGCGCTGACTTTGAGGCGGTGGATACTTCGGGGTTGATGCTGGATGCGAATTCGGGAGAAGTGAAATAAGTTCGAATTACAATTCCAATCCAAGATTCTCTTTCTTCTGCAATTGTATTTTAATGTTACAAAACCGTTACCTTTAGAAAAAAAACATCGCAAACGGCGTACTATATGCGCAGTATTTTTAATCCATCTGCGTATATAAGGAGCAACGCCATGAAAATAAGTCTTTCCTTCTCTAAAAAGAATCGCTACATATCGTTTGTATTGGCAGTCGTGATTGCGACGCTGGTCTTCACCGGCGCGCTGGCTGCTGGGGAGAACGTCAATTCAAACTTCAGCGTCGTCAGCGCGCCGGTTACCAGAATATTTTTATCGGGCGCCGCCTACGACGGCTGGGTTCTTGAATCTGGCGAGAACAGCAGTCAGGGTGGCGTCACGTCCAACCATAATGCGACCACGCTTGTTGTCGGCGATAATGAGAAAAACCGTCAATCTCTGGGCATTATCTCATTCAACACTGCGACCCTTCCAGATAATGCCGTTGTCACTTCGGCGCGGTTGATCCTTCAGAAACAGGGGTTTGTCGGCAATCCCTTCACCGCGCTTGGCGACTTAACGCTGGACATTAAAGACGGCGCGTTCAGTCAGAATGTCATCTTGCAACTGGAAGATTTTTCTGCGCCAGCTGCCCAAAGCGGACAAGAACGCGTCATTGCCTTGGCGGACGCCCATCAGTACGCCGCAGATTTGAGCGCCGCCAGTTTCGAATTTATCTCCAGAGTCGGCGTAACTCAATTCCGCCTACGCTACACGCTTGACGACAACAATAATCTGAGCGCGGATTACATAAAATTTTTCGCCGGCAATTCATACGCCAACGCGCCGCAATTGATTGTGACGTACGACCTCGGAGCTCCGCCTCCGCCAACTCCCCTATCTCCATTGAGCGGCTCGACGGTCTGCGGCGGAACAATCAATTTTTCATGGAAACCCAGCGTTGACGCGGCAACGGAATACTATTTTGAATATAGCGGCGCAACCTCGGGCAATTCCGGCTGGATTAACGCGGCAAATTATTCTGTGAATTTGGCGGCGGGAACATATACCTGGCATGTCAAAGCGCGCAACGCCATCGGCGAGAGCGCCTGGGGAACTTCCGCGACGTTGACCATCGGCGATTGCCCGCTTCCGCCAACGCTTATCTCCCCGCCGAATGGCGCGAAAGTATTTACCGGCCCCATCAGCTTTACATGGAATCCTGCAACCTACGCGACCGAATACTATTTTGAATATAGCGGCGCAACCTCGGGCAATTCCGGCTGGATCAGCGCGACCAATTATGCTGTGGATCTAAAACCTGGAACGTATTTCTGGCGCGTCAAAGCGCGCAATGCGCTTAGCGAAAGCGGCTGGAGCGAAACTTGGAAGTTAATCGTCGTTGATACGCCCGTCGCTCCGCCCGATGGCGTTATATTCCTATCCGGCGCCGCCTACGACGGCTGGATCCTTGAATCTGGCGAAAACAGCAATCAAGGCGGCGTCAAGTCCGACAACAACGCGACCACGTTGCTTGTCGGCGATAATGAGAAAAACCGTCAGTATCTGAGCGTCATCTCGTTCAACACTTCGACCCTTCCGCCTAATGTCGTGATCACGTCGGCGCAGTTGCTACTCCAGAAACAGGGGTTTGTCGGCAATCCCTTCACCACGCTTGGCGACTTGGTGGCGGACATTAAAAACGGCGCATTCAGTCAGAACGTCCTATTGCAGCTGGAAGATTTTTCTGCGCCAGCCAGTCCAAACGACCCGATACCTGTTTTACCCATAGGAGACGCCCATTGGTACGCCGCAGATTTGAGCGCCGCCAGCCTCCAGTTTATCTCCAGAGTTGGCGTGACTCAATTCCGCCTACGCTACACGCTTGACGACAACAATAATCTGAGCGCGGATTACATCCGGTTTTTCTCCGGCAACGCATACGCCAACGCGCCGCAATTGATTGTGAAGTATTACATCCCCGACCCGCCCGTTCCGCCAGATTTCATATCTCCATCGAGCGGCTCGACCATCTGTACCGGAGCAATCAATTTTTCATGGACGCCAAACGCGGAACCGACGACGGAATACTATTTTGAATATAGCGGCGCAACCTCGGGCGATTCCGGCTGGATCAGCGCGACAAATTATTCTGCGAACTTGGCGGCTGGAACATATACCTGGCATGTCAAAGCGCGCAATGTGACTGGCGAGAGCGCTTGGGGAACTTCCGCGACGTTGACCGTAGGCGGTTGTCCGCTTCCGCCAACGCTCGCATCCCCGCCAAGTGGCGCAACAGTATTTAACCCCGTCAGCTTTACTTGGAATTCTTCAACCTACGCGACCGAATACTATCTTGAATATAGCGGCGCAACCTCGGGCAATTCCGGCTGGATTAGCGCGACAAATTATTCTGCGAACTTGGCGGCTGGAACATATACCTGGCATGTCCAAGCGCGCAACGCGATTAGCGCCAGCGAAAGCGGCTGGAGCGAAACTTGGACGTTAACCGTCGTTAATCCGCCGACGCTCGCTTCTCCGCTGAGTAGAGCTACATTACCTACTGGAACGATAAACTTTACATGGAATGCCGTCAGCGGAGCGACAGAATACTGCTTTGCTTATGGCAGCGCCGCCTGCGATGCGCCCTCATCAGCGAGTTCCGGCTGGATCAGCGCGACCAATTATTCTGCGAACTTGAGCGCTGGCGCATATACCTGGCATGTCAAAGCGCGCAACGCGATTAGTACAAGCGACTGGAGCGCAACAAGTTGGGCAGTTACCATTTATTCTGTGCCAAATGTTTGGGTTCATGTTCAAGGAACTGGCTTTGAATTTACTGGATTAAATGCGCCCGGCGGAACAGGCGGATGGATAGAAATCAGAACGCAAAATACCGTCTCTAATTCCATAGACCCCAACGTTATTTACACACAAACGCGAGCAATTGGAGGCATTGGCGACGCTGACTGGGTAAGGTGGCGTCCAACCATCGCCACATCAGGTTATTACCGAGTGTGTGTTTTTGCTCCCTTGTATACAAATACAATGGGAGTCACGAACAAAGCCAGATATACAATCCACCATGCAAACGGCGACAGTAATCCCCCTGAATATCCCACGCGGCAATCCGACTTTAGCAATGGCTGGATGGATATGGGACGGTATCAATTTAACTCGGGCGTAAGCGGATATATCTATATGGGAGACTATACAGGCGACAACCCCATTCGCCTGATCTCTGCCGACGCCGCCAAATTTGTCTGGTCGCCGTTTGGCGCGGAAACTTGTCCGTAGCCAGCGCAAAGCATAAAGCATATAGCATATAGAAATCTTAAGCCCTCCAAGCGCTTGCTCGGAGGGCTTATATTTTTTTTCCTACCGTACATTTCCTTCGCAAAAGAAACCCTAAAGGTCTTTTTGACAATTGGGTTTTTGCGAAGGCTAAGCAGACCTTTAGGGTTTGCCATGTACGGTAGAAAAATATTTTTTAGCGCTGCGAAGTTTTACGTTTGAATTTAATTTGGCGCCCCAACTCTTGCAACTTCTCCTGCGTCGGCGCTTGCCTTTCAATATTACAGAATTACAGAACCATTACCCTCAGAGAAAAAACGCCGCAAAAGGCGTACTATATATATGCGTAACGTTTTGAATCTATTGCGCATTATAGAGCGCCGTCATGAAAACCAATCTGCCACTCTCTAAAAAAAATCATTGCATATCGTTTGCGTTAGCGACCATTGTTGCGGCGCTAGTCTTCACCGGCGCGCTGGCGGCGGGACTGCCTCCAAATTTCAACGCGCCGATTACCCAAACGTTTATCTCAAGCGCCGCATACGACGGCTGGATTCTTGAATCTAGCGAGAACAGCAATCAGGGCGGCGCGCCTCTCGACAATAAAGCGACCACGCTTACTATCGGCGACGACGCGAAAAACCGACAGTATCGAAGCGTGATCTCCTTCAACACTTCGCTCCTTCCGCCTAATGCCGTTATCACTGCGGCGCGATTGGAACTCACGAAACAGGGATTTGTAAACAATCCCTTCACTACGCTGGGTGACTTGACGGTGGACATAAAAAACGGCGCTTTCAGCGAAAGCGCCCAATTGCAATTAGAAGATTTTTCTGCGCCAGCCAGCCCAATCGAACCGATTATCCTTTTACTCACGGGAAACGCCCATCAATACGCCGCAGATTTGAGCGCCGCCGACCTCAATTTTATCTCCAAAGGCGGCGTGACTCAATTCCGTCTGCGCTACACGCTTGACGACAACAATAATCTGAGCGCGGATTACATCCGGTTTTTCTCCGGCAATTCAAATATAAACGCGCCGCAATTGATTGTGACGTATTACATACCCGACCCCCCGATTCCGCCAGTGGACACGTCTCCGCCGAGCGACGCTACTGTCTGCGCCGGGACAATAAATTTCACATGGAAACCCGACAACGAGCCGACGACGGAATACTATTTTGAATACAGCGATAAATCGTCGGTCGCCCCGCCGTTGGGAACTTCTGGCTGGATCAGCGCGACAAATTATCCCGTGCGCCTCAACGCTGGCGCCTATTACTGGCATGTCAAAACGCGCAACGCCAGCGGCGTGAGCGCATGGAGTCCCTCCCCGTCCGCCGCAACGTTGACCGTGGGTAATTGTCCGCTTCCGCCAACGCTTGTCTCCCCGCCGGACGGCGCGATTGCATTTACCGGTCCCATAAACTTTATCTGGAATCCTTCAACTTATGCGACAGAATATTATTTTGAATACAGCGGCGCAACATCGGGAAATTCCGGCTGGATTAGCGCGACCAATTATTCTGTGAGCCTGAGCGCTGGAACATATAGTTGGCGCGTCAAAGCGCGCAATGCGATTAGCGCGAGCGCGAGCGGCTGGAGCGAAACTTGGGCGTTGACCGTAATTAATCCGCCGACGCTTGTTTCTCCGCCGAACGGCGTTACGTTACCCGTTGGGTTAATAAATTTCGAATGGAATGCCGTCGCGTCAAACGCCGTCAGCGGAGCGACGGAATACTGCTTTGCTTATGGCGACGCGACCTGCGACATAGCCTCGTCAGGAAGTTCTGGCTGGATTAGCGCGACAAATTATTCCATAAACCTGAACGCTGGAATATATAACTGGCAGGTCAAAGCCCGTAATGCGATTAACCAAAGCGGCTGGAGCGAAGCTTGGGCGTTGACCGTAATCGCTCCGCCGACGCTTATTTCTCCGCCAAACAACGCCAGCGTATTTACCGGAACAACAAACTTTACATGGAATACCGTCGGCGCCGCGACAGAATACGCTTTCGAATATAGCGATACGCCGTCGTTCGCCGCGTTATTAGGAAATTCTGGCTGGATTGGCGCGACGAATTATTCTACAAACCTGAGCGCTGGAACGTATTACTGGCGCGCCAAAGCGCGGAATGTGGGCGGGGAAAGCGCGTGGAGCGAATCTTGGAAGTTGACTGTAATTGATCCGCCGACGCTTGTTTCTCCGCCGAATAACGCCAGCGTATTCGCCGGGACGACAAACTTTATCTGGGACGCCGTCGCATCGAACGCTGTCAGCGGCGCGACAGAATATTATTTTGAGTACGACGGCGCCACGTTGTTTGATACGCCGCTCGGAAATTCTGGTTGGATTAACGCGACGAATTATCCTACAAACCTAAGCGTTGGAACGTATTACTGGCGCGTCAAAGCGCGCAACGCGCTCAGCGCCAGCGCGTGGAGCGAGACTTGGAAGTTAACCGTCGTTGGTCCGCCGACGCTCGTTTCCCCGCTAAATGGCGCGATCCTATTTGCCGGAACGACAAACTTTACATGGGACGCAGTTAGCGGCGCAACGGAATACTGCTTTGCATACGGCAATGCAACCTGCGATGCGCCCTCGTCAGCGAGTTCCGGCTGGATTAGCGCGACAAATTATTCTGCGAACATGGCGGCTGGAACGTACAACTGGCAGGTCAAAGCGCGCAACGCCATCAGCGTCAGCGCGTGGAGCGAAACTTGGAAGTTGACTATAATTGCTCCGCCGACGCTCATTTCTCCGCCGAATAACGCCAGCGTATTTACCGGAACGACAAACTTTACATGGGACGCCGTCGCATCGAACGCCGTCAGCGGCGCGCCAGAATATTATTTTGAATACGCTGACGCTCTATCTTTCAATCCGCCGCTCGGAAATTCTGGCTGGATTAGCGCGACGAATTATTCTGCGAACCTAAGCGCTGGAACGTATTACTGGCGCGTCAAAGCGCGTAACGCGCTCAGCGCCAGCGCGTGGAGCGCAATTTGGAAGTTGACCGTCGTTGGTCCGCCGACGCTCGTTTCTCCGCCGAACGACGCGATTGTGTTTGTCGGGACAACAAACTTCACATGGAACGCCGTCAGCGGCGCAACGGAATACTGCTTTGCTTACGGCAATGCAACCTGCGATACGCCCTCGTCGGCAAGTTCCGGCTGGATTGGCGCGACAAATTATTCGACGAACTTAACGGGCGGAACGTATAACTGGCATGTCAAAGCGCGCAACGCAATCAGCGTCAGCGCGTGGAGCGCCGAAACGCGGGTGTTGACTGTGGTTAATCCGCCGACGCCGGACGGCGCTCAATTGCCCACCGGCCCAATCCGATTTGAGTGGAGTCCCGTCCCTGGAAACGCCGCCAGCGGAACGACAGAATACTATTTTGAATATGCCGCCTCTCGTTTGTTCGATGCGCCGCTCGGAAATTCCGGTTGGATCAGCGCGACAAATTACTCTGTGAACTTAAACGCCGGCACATATTACTGGCACATCAAGGCGCGTAACGCGATTAGCGAAAGCGGCTGGAGCGCAAGTTGGACAATTTACATTCAAGCCGTGCCGGATGTTTGGGTTTACGCCGGCGGCGCGGGTTTTACGGCAACCTCTTACGGCGACCCCGCCTACTGGACGCCGATCCCAACGCCTCTAATTATGCCGCCAGCGGATAATCCTATGTTTACTTGGACAAAGATTGACAATACCTTACCTGATAATATTTCGGCAACTTGGCGGCCAACCATTACAACCCCAGGCGCTTATCGGGTCTGTATTTTTTCTCCACTGTACGCCGAGATAGACGCCGCAGGTCAGGCTGTAAAAATCACCAATCAAGCCCAATATAAAATCCATCACGTCAATGGCGACAGCGCGTCTACTCAAGCGCAATCTAATTTACGCGGCGCCTGGATGGATTTGGGACGCTACCAATTTTCCTACGGAACGGATGGAAATGTATATATGGGCGACTATACCGGCGACCCTCCCAGCTCGTCTTATGTTATTTCAGCCGACGCCGCCAAATTTGTCTGGTCGCCGTTTGGCGCGGAAACTTGTCAGTAGCCAGCGCAAAGCAAAGTAGAAAATATAAGCCCTCCGAGTAATCGCTCGGAGGGCTTATATATTTTAGCGTTGCGGAGTTTTACGCTCGAATTTAATTCGGCAATCCCAACTCTTTCAACTTTTCCTGCGTCGGAACGCCTTTCTCATTCCAGCCGCGCAGTTTGTAAAATTCAGGCAACATCTTATCGAGTTCAACGACCTTGCCTTTGGCGGGACCGTCGGGCAACGGCTCATGCAACATGCGCTGCGGAAGCGTATCTTCCGTTGAACCCGCTTTGAGAATGAACAGGCGCTCAAGGTTGTAAACGCGCTCGGCGGCAAGCAACGCTTCTTCGGGAGTGTACCCCGCGCCGGTGGCGAGATTCATCATCTCGGAGAGTCTGATGGGCAAGACCATGCGCTCTTTGCTAAAGACATAACGAATAGCGAGAAAAACGCACAAGCCCGAGCTGTCAATCAGCGCGAAGGAATCTTCAAAGCGTTTGACGAGTTCGGCTTTGCCGTCCGTCGTCAGCGGATTTTCTTTGACCGGCACACCGAAGACTTCCTCGTAAGCGACGTCGCCTTCCATGTGCGACGCGCCTTTGTTGGACGTGGCGTACAGCAAGCCCATGCCCTGCGACCCGCGCGGATCATAGCCGGGGAATTCCTGTTTGCGCGTCGTGACCGCAATTTCGGGATGACCGTATTTTTCCGCGAGGCGATAGCTGCCCTGCGCGAGGTCGTTGCCAAAGCCTTCGCGGCGCGCCATTTTTTTTATCATCGCAATCAGCGCGTCGTGGTCGCCGAACTTCAACGGCGTCCCGATTATTTCTGCGGAGATAAAACCCTTCTCATACATCTCCATCGCGACGGCAATCGTCATGCCGGTTGTGATGGTATCCATGCCGAAATCGTTGCACAGATAATTTGCCTTCGTCAACGCGGCGAGATTGCTCACTCCGCAACCCGAACCCAGCGACGAGATGGTTTCGTATTCAGGTCCTTCGCCCTTGCCTTTGTACGGACCGTCGGGCACTTCGGTCAGTCGTCCGCATGAAATCGGACAGCGATAACACGGCACATGCTTAATCAAAAATTGTTCTTTGAGCGCGACGCCGTCAATTTTATCGGTATGTTCAAACGTGCCTTGCTGAAAATTGCGCGTCGGCAAAATGCCGAGCGTGTTGGTCACTTGCGGCACATAGGCTGTGCCGTAAATTCGCAGGTTCGAGCCTTTCTTAATATCCACGCCGACGTCTTTGGATGTGTTCACGCTCAACGCGCGCATCCCTTCGGGGTTATGCAACGGCGGATTTTTATTTCCCATCACAACCACCGCTTTGAGATTCTTGCTACCCATCACCGCGCCGACTCCCGAGCGAGCCGCCGCGCGATTTTTATCGTTCATAATCGCCGCCATCAACGCGAGATTTTCTCCCGCCGTTCCAATGCACGCCACTCGCGCTTCGGCGGACGTTTCCGACTTCAAGATATCCGTCGTCGCGTTGACGTCCTTCCCCCAAAGATGCGCCGCAGACCTGACCTCGATTTGGTCTTCGTTGACGAAGACATATACTGGCTCTGGAGATTTGCCCTCGAAGATGAACAGATCGAAGCCCGTGCGTTTCATCCACGTTGGAAATTCGCCGCCCGAGTTGGAATGCGCCAGCGCGCCCGTCAGCGGGGATTTTGTGACGACCATGTAGCGGTTGCCCGTCGGCGCGGGAGTCGCGGTCAAGGGTCCCGTCGCAAAGATCAACACGTTCTCCGGCGAAAGCGCGTCCGCCATTGGATCCATTTCATTATAGAGATAATGAATCGCCCATCCGCGTCCGCCGAGATAATCGCGCGCGATTTGGGGGTCAACGTCTTCCCGCGTTACTTTTTGGGTCGCGAGGTTTATGCGTAAAATTTTGAGATGCCAGCCATACATGGTGAACTCCTTGAAAAAAATTGACTTGAGTTTGCATACAAAAATCAGTATAATGTAAGCATAAAAGTCGAAAGACTTTCCTGCCTCGCGAAAAGTCGCCTACTGTGGCGGCCTGCCCCCATCTATATGCGATGGATCGGGATAGCGAGGCAGGTTGGGTTTAATAGCCGCGATATTCCGCCAATTCCACAATCTTCCGCTTAATAAGTTCATACGCGCCAGTATCGTTGCGCGTATCGCGTCGCCAGATGGCGCCTGCAATCAAATCGGCAATTTGAATCAGCGGCTCGCTCTGCGAACGCCTCATTGAAATACGTCGAAAACCATGCTTAATCATACGGTTTTTCAAGATGCGTTTTAATTCTTCTTTCGTTTGAGCAGGATGTCCAAATTCATCCAAGATCAACGTGGCGTCAAATCTTTTTTCGTCGGGGATAATGCGAATCAATTCAGCGACAAAGTAGAGATAAAAATCCAAGCCAGACATGCCTTTGAAGGCTTCCACTAATTGCGCCTTATCCACAAGAATTGCCCACGCTTCAAAATCCATTTGCGTCAACGCAACAAACGCTTTATTGCGCAGTTTATCTGATGCTATCTTGTGAAATCCAAATTCATATTTGTTCGCCAACCCCAAATCTTGACGCAAAGATTCAAGTTCGCTTCGTAATCCATTTGGTTCTGGCGTGGCAATGGCGGCGATTACAAAATATCTTGACGCGCCTTTTTCAAAATTAAAACTCGCGTCGCCTGATTCATCGCTTGCAAAGGTAAAGGTAATCATCTCATCCGCCCGCGCTCGCCGAAAATGCGGCGACGATATCGCCCTCGCGGAGCGGCGTATTCATGTCCACAGTTAATCCATTGAGAACGATCACGCTCGTATCGTCCAGCGGAATATCAAACCGCGCAATCGCGTCGTAAACCGTCGCCCCGTCTGGGACGTCTAATTCAACCGTTCCGTTTTTCGCTTCGGGCGGTAATTGAGCGCGGTAGTTGGCGATTAGTTTAACGCGAATTATCATTAATTAACTCACCTTACGCTGAATTTTTCATCATCCCCAACCCTTCCCCCGCAGGGGAAGGGAGTCCCCTCTCCCTGCGGGACGCGAAACGGTTAGAGTGAGGGCGCGGAAGACGACTTACCATTACCAATTACCCCGCCGCCTTCAAATCTTTCAAGTTCAATTGATAACTGGTCTGCCCGTTGTATTCGTTCGTTTCATAAGTGAAAAGAATATCCACGCGCGGCGGCATTTTTTTTTGCCAATCGCCGAGTCTAAAACCGATGGCGTTGTGGACGTAGCCTTGCTCGTCTTCAATCAATAATTTCAAATGCTTGGCGTCCGCGCCGACGGTGCGCGCGTTTTTTACTTTCACGTTGCGCGCCACAAAAGCCGTGCTTGGATTTCCATAGCCCGTCGGCTCCAAATATTTTAACGCTTTTTCAAGCAACTCCGGGCGCATCTCTGTCAGCGACACTTCGGCGTCGGCGGCGAGCGTGGCGCGCAAATCCAGAGTCGCAAGTTGGTCGGCGGCGATGGCTTTTAGTTTCGCCACCAACGCGGGCAGGTTTTCATTTTTCACAGTGAAGCCCGCCGCCGCCGCGTGACCTCCGTGCCGCGCAAGCAAATCCGCGCATTGATCCAACGCGTCGGTGATGTGAAATTCGGGGATGGAGCGACACGAACCGCGCGTCTCGTCCGCGCCTTTGGACGCCACAATTGCGGGGCGATAATATTTTTCCGTCAAACGCGAAGCGGCGAGTCCAATCACGCCCGAATTAAATTCCTCGTGCGCGACGAAGAGCAGGTAGGCGTCGGGGTCTTCGCGCATAGCGATTTCTGCGGCTGTGATTTGCATTTCGCGCGTGATGTTTTGTCTCTCGCGGTTTTGGATATTTAGCAGTTGCGCGAGTTCGCCCGCGCGCGCGACGTCTTTTGTGGTCAGCAATTCAAACGCGGCGAGCGCTTCTTTTAATCTGCCCGCCGCGTTCAAGCGCGGACCCAGCGTAAAACCGATTTGCCCCGCGTTGACCTTTGCCAGCGCAACGTCGGCGACTGCCGCCAGCGAAAACAATCCCTGCCGCGCAGTTTGGCGCATTTGCTTAAGTCCCTTGCGAACCAACATGCGATTTTCGCCAACTAGCGGCGCAAGGTCGGCGACGGTTCCGAGAGCGACGAGGTCAAGCAAACCATCGAGATTGATTCGCGCTCCCTCGTTATTTTGATGTAACGCTTCCGCGATTTTGTACGCAATGCCCACGCCCGCCAAATCTTTATCGGGATACAGGTCGCCGCGTTGTTTGGGATTGATGACCGCCAGCGCGGAAGGCAAATCTCCCTCGGCGGGGTGGTGGTGGTCGCTGATGATCAAATCCAACCCGATTGCGCGCGCATGACGCGCTTCATTCGGCGAGCGGATGCCGCAATCCACCGTGATAACCAGCTGGACGCCGTCGGCTTTGAGCTCGTCTAGCGCGTTGTTGTTCAGTCCGTAGCCTTCGTCAAAACGGTTTGGAATGTAACCGCGCGCGTCCGCGTTCAAATGTTTTAACGTCTCGACAAGCAACGCGGTTGCAGTGACTCCGTCCACGTCGTAATCGCCGTAAATGGCGATGGGTTCGTTGCGCTGAATTGCGGATTGAATGCGGTCAACCGCCGCGTGCATGCCCGTCATTTGAAACGGGTCGGCGTTGAAGTTAATCTTGGCGTTGAGATAAACGCGCGCTTCGGCGTCGGTTGCATAGCCGCGATTAAAAAGAATTTGGCGCAACACGGCGGGAAATTTTGACAAAGCCGAATCCGCTTCGGGGCTGACGATGGGCGGAACGTTCCAACGTTTGGGCGTATCAGAAATCATGTCAAGTAGTATAAACGGTCAAACAAACGCATGGAAGGGCGCGCGGCGCTGTATAATTCGGGCAACACTTCTAAAGGAGCGAAATATGAAACCGCTAGAATCTGACGAGAAAATTGTAACGGTCATGGTCTACACTCACAGCATGTTGGCGCGTGGGGAACTTGTGGCGAAAGAGAGCGTCCGCACGAGTATTTTGTTGCGCACCCAGGGCGTTCCAAATTATCTTCATTTGCATAAACCGAAAATCGTTTTATTCGGCGGCTCTCCGCCCACAAACCTGACTCCGGCGGAGGTCTTTATTCCCACGCCGTCCGTCATCGCTTTTCACATCGCGGCGCCCACGCCGCCAGACGAAATGGATTACGACCCCACTGAAGCCCATCGGATGATGCAACCCGTGGATTTAATCGTCGGGACGTTTTTGCTCAAAGGTCATCTGCGCCTTTCCTCGCAGGCTGAGTTAGGGGCGAGCCTCGAAGTCATGCGCACGTCATGGCTTTCCATTTACGACGTCAACTTCGCCAATCCGTATTTGCCGCAGTTCCGCTTGCATGTGCCGATGTTGGTGATTAATCCGACGCAAGTGAGTATTGGGCTGGCGTAACTCTTGCGCCGACAGAATGTCCCCCGTTGCCGTCGCGCGGAAACAAACCTTCGCGCCGTTCCATGAAGCCGACTTCAGTCGGCTTCATTTATGACCTCTGGCTATAGCCTCTAAAATGTTCGCCTTCCGCATCGTCGCCCAAGCCAACCGCGCCCGCGCGGGGATCTTCGCCACGCCTCACGGCGACCTCGTCACCCCAGTCTTCGCTCCCGTTGGCACACAAGCGACAGTCAAGACGCTCACGCCCGAACAGCTCAAAAGCGTCAACGCCTCGCTCGTGTTGAGCAACACTTATCATTTATATCTGCGCCCCGGCGACGAGTTGGTGCGCGACATGGGCGGATTGCATCGCTTCATGCAATGGCATAATCCCATGCTCACCGATTCGGGCGGCTTTCAAGTTTTCTCGCTTGCCGACATCCGCAAAATTGACGCCGACGGCGCGACTTTCAAAAGTCACCTTGACGGCTCGACGCATCGCTTCACGCCTGAGAAATCCATCGCCATTCAAGAGAATCTCGGCGCGGATATTATCATGGCGTTTGACGAATGTTCCGACCCGAACGACGTCGCGTATTCCAAAATCGCAATGGAGCGGACGCATCGCTGGGCGGAGCGCTCCCTCAAAGCGAAAACGCGGAGCGACCAAGCGCTGTTCGGCATCGTGCAAGGCGGGGTTGACCCTGACCTGCGCGCTGAGTCTGCCAAATTTATATCGTCTCTCGACACGCCCGGCGTCGCCGTTGGCGGACTCTCCGTCGGCGAGACGAAAGCCGAAATGTACGCTATGCTCGACGTCGTTGTTCCGCTGTTGCCCGAAAACAAACCGCGCTATCTGATGGGAGTCGGAACGCCCGAAGATATTATCAACGGCGTCGCGCGCGGCATTGACATTTTCGATTGCGTCCTGCCCACGCGCTTGGCGCGGCATCATTCCGCGTTTGCGCCTGAGGGAAGACTTAACTTAATGAACGCAACTTTTTCCCGCGACCAGCGACCAATAGACGAAGCCTGCGACTGTTATACTTGCCAAACCTTTACGCGCGCCTACATTCGCCATTTGATTGTCGCAAAGGAAACGCTTGCGGGTACGCTGTTATCCATTCACAACCTCCGCGCTTTAATCCGATTAATGGAAGACCTGCGCGGCTACATCGCGGACGGCAGCTTTGAAGCGCGCGTCCCTGATTTATTGAAGCGTTGGTCTAATAACGCGAAGCGCGCCAACGCCTCGCCAAGCGTCGCGCTAGGGAGCGCAACCCGCGCATAGTTTAAGGAAGCACCGAGACAAAACCATGAAATCCATCACCTCCGTCGAAGAGCGTCTATCCAGTTCCTACTTTAATCGCCTTGGGCAGGAATTATTTCGCAACACCGGGCAATATCCCATCGTCATTATTTTAATTGAAGTCCTGCTCATCTACCAAAGCGGCAAATGGAATAATTTGTTCGAAAAGCCCGACATATTCATCCTTTTAATCGCGATGCTGATTCAAGCGGCTGTGCTCGCCTACAAAGAAAAACTTGTCTGGTGGCAACGATTTTCAGGCAACCTCATTGCGCCGACGCTTTATTTCGCCTCCGTTTATTTTTTCGCGAAAAATTCATTTCTGTTTGAGGACGCGGAAGTTCTGAGCCGACCGCACCATTTTGTTTATTGGTTCTTCGCTATTTTTCTCGGCTTGTTGCAGGCGCTTCAAAGCGGCAAGCAAACATGGTTTTCAGATTTCCTTTTAATTCTTGAAAACGTCATGCGCGCGCAAATCCTGTTTGTCGCTTACGCCATTTTTGAATCTTACTCCGCCAAACTGCAGATGAGCGCGCTCAACGCTTTTTTCGCGGACGAAACGCATCTTTTGATTTTGTTGATTACCTTCACGCTGGGCTTCTCGACGGGGGTGGCGGACGTCAACTCCCGAAATTATCTCGCCGTTTTACGCCAGACCGCAGGGCAATTAAAAATATATTCCGAGTGGCTTTTAGGTCGAAATTTATTGGGGCGCGCCATCAACGACCCCAATTCCATGAGCCTTGCCCGCCGACAACGCACCGTGCTATTCATGGATATTCGCGGCTTCACGCGTTGGAGCGAACAACACTCGCCCGAAGAAGTCGCCATGTTATTAAACGGATATTATTTGACGATTGAAAACGTGATGGAAAAAGCCGAATTCATCAAATATAAATTCACGGCGGACGAAGTGATGGGCGTTTTCATCGACGCCGACAAAGCTGTGCAAGCCGCGCGCGAACTGAATGCGCAAATTGCGACCTATCTGCAACCGTATCAGCTCGGCGCAGGGATTGGGATTAACACCGGCTTTCTGGTTGAGGGATTGCTCGGCGGAAAAAATATCCGCTTTTACGACGTCATCGGCGACACAGTCAACACCGCGCATCGCATTGAAGGCGCCGCCAACGCGGGCGAAATTTGGATCTCCGCCGACGCGCGCGCGCAACTCGCCGATCTATCCATTCAAAACGAAAAAGAAATCGCCCTCAAAGGCAAAGAACTTCCCGCAAAAGTGTATTTGATCCAATGAACTTGCGCTCCGGTGGCGCAGAGTTTTGCGTAAGTCCCGAAGTAATTAGCGGTAAAGCCAAATACGCAAAATCCCCTCATGCGCCCCTTCCCGCACAGAGATTATTTGCGACCTTTGATACCCTTACATTTTGTTTTGGGGACGCTGAAAACGCAGATGAACGCGGATACAAAGCGCCGAAAAAACGCTTTGCATCCGCGTTCTCAGCGCTCGTCCGCGTCCTAATTTTGAGCGATTAATGGGATAATCACGCCAAGCGAAACAAAAAAATAAACAAGAAAGCGAAACCATTCTCATGACTTTTTTTTACGCCATTCTGCTCGGGATTGTTCAAGGTTTGACCGAATTCATCCCCGTCTCGTCCACCGCGCATTTGCTCATCGCCGAAAAAATTTTAGGCGTCCCAGCAGACGACCGAACGTTTGCGTTCTCCGTCATTATTCAACTCGGAACCGTCCTCGCGCTCGTCGCTTTTTTCTGGAAGGAGATTTGGCAAATTACCCAAGCCTTCTTTTTGGGAATCAAACAGCGCAACCCGTTTGAAAACCTGCAAGCGCGTTTGGGCTGGTTGATTATCGTCGCCACCCTTCCCGCGCTGATTGCCGGCTTTTTATTGGAAAAATACGTAAAAACGTTGTTCCATGACCCGTTGTTAATGTCGGGCGTCCGACTTTTATTTTCGTCCATCTTGCTGACCGCCGCCGAATATTTTAGCCGCCGCGTACGCCGTCTTGATTCCGCCACATGGCTCGACGCGCTTTCAGTGGGACTCTTCCAAGTCTTAGCCATTTTCCCCGGCGCCTCGCGCTCAGCCACAACAATCGCGGGCGGCATGTTTCGCGGGTTTGACCGCCCCTCCGCCGCGCGTTTCGCCTTCCTCATGTCCGCGCCTGTATTGATTGCGGCGGGCGCGTATGAAACCCTAAAAATTATGAATACGCCCAACATAAACGACTTGCTTCCGCATCTCGCCGTCGGCTTTATGGTCGCCGCCATCGTCGGGTGGATTTCGATTAAATGGTTGCTGGCGTATCTCGGCAAACATTCGCTTTATATTTTCGCCGCCTATTGCGCGCTTCTCGGCGCGGTGGTTTTGTTCGTCCATTTTAGATAAATCATCCGCTCTCCGTTTGGCGCAGCCCCCTATGGGCAAAAATTCGCTTACAAAATTCGCTTATAAAATCCGCTCGCATGAATCCCAAGACGCTTCTCAAACGACTGGTCGAAACCGAATCCCCTTCAAGCGACAAATTGGCGGTGGATAAAGTCGGCGCGATTATCGCCGCTGAATGTCGCAAACTCAACGCGCAAATTAAAATTATCCCAAATCAAACAGCGGGCGATTGCCTCCTCGCGCATTTCCCCTCTCCCTTTGGGAGAGGGCAGGGTGAGGGTGGCATTCTCATTCTTTGCCATTTGGATACCGTCTTCCCGCTTGGAACGCTGAAAACTTTTCCCTATCAAGAAGAAGACGGGTTGATTCGCGGTCCGGGGGTTTTGGATATGAAAAGCGGAATCGTGATTGCGCTGGGCGCTGTCTCTGCGCTTCTTTCGTTGAGCAAACCCGCCGCGCTCCCCGTTTCGATATTGTTTACCTCCGACGAAGAAATCGGCAGCCCCGCCTCGCGCGGACTCATTGAAGCCCTCGCGCGCGAAGCGCAGATGGTCTTCGTCATGGAATCCGCGCTTGTGGACGGCTCGCTCAAAACGTGGCGCAAAGGCGTCGGCGTTTTCACCGTCAAAACAAAAGGACGCGCCGCGCACGCGGGCGGCGACCACCAAGAGGGACGCAACGCCATCGAAGAAATGGCGCATCAAATCATCGCAATTCAAAAATTGACGGACTACAAAAAAGGCACGACGCTCAACGTCGGAAAAATTCGTGGCGGTTTTGCGACCAACGTCGTGCCAGAAGAATGTTCCATCGAAGTTGATCTGCGCGTCCTTGAAGTGGAAGAAGCCGTGCGCGTTGCATCCGCTTTGAAAAACCTCAAGCCTATTTTGGATGGAACGTCCATTGAAGTCGCCGGCGAATTAAATCGCCCGCCGTTGCCGTTCAACGAGATTAATCAAGCCGCGTTCAAAAAGGCTTACGCCATCGCCAAAACCATCGGCGTCGAGCTCAAGGCAAGCGGCTCAGGCGGCGGCTCAGACGGCAACTTCGTCGCGCCGCTCGGCGTCCCCGTTTTAGACGGCATGGGCGCAATCGGCGCAGGCTATCACTCCAACCGCGAATATATTTTTGAGAGTAGCCTCGCAGAACGCATCAACCTACTGGCAACCCTTTTGCGCGAGTGGTGAAAATGAATAAGCGCGACGTCGTTCTTTCCTCTTTCCTCTTTCTTCTGTCTGCCTGCGTTGCCCCGCCGCCCCCCGCCTCCCAAACCGTTTCAGTTTACGCCACATCCGCCGCAGAATTCTGGTTGACGAAATTGTTTGTCTGCGCCAACGATTTATCCATTGTGTTAAACGTCTCCGCCGCCGACCCCGATATTTATTTGCGCGTGGGCGAACCGGAGATGATCGTCTCGCCCGCGTATCAAATTGGCGAGGAGGAAATCGTAGTCGCCGTCAATCGTAAAAGTTCCATTCAAGAATTGTCTCTCGCAGAGGCGCAGGAAATCTTCGCGCGAGGAAATCCATCCGCGCAGGTGTGGGTTTTCGCGTCGGGGGCGGATATTCAAATCGCGTTTGACCAACTCGCGCTTAAAGGGCGAAGCGTTTCTTCGTCCGCCAAAGTAGCGCCCAGCGCGCCACAAATGTCCGCCGCGTTAAATTCCGACGTCGGCGCAATCGGAATTCTCCCGCGCCATTCCATCACGGATAATATCCGCGTCGCGTTCTTAGCGGGGAAAGCGCCCGTTCTTGCGCTGACAAAAAAAGAACCGCCAGAAAGCGTAAAAAGTTTAATCGTCTGCTTGCAATAAGGGAATAGGAAAAAATTAAATATCCGGAAGCAGAGTTGCTGGCGAAATTTCTACAAACCATTTTTCTAAGGAAGGTAAGCGTTTGACCTGTGTTTCCAATTTTCTCATCGCCGCTTGCTTTA
>Ga0315281_10000304_pt1 | contig 66972 bp, 45 predicted proteins | sample YL17G07_0_MG_FD_204540 | JGI IMG/M metagenome (GOLD analysis project Ga0315281, IMG submission 204540) | Sediment microbial communities from Yellowstone Lake, YNP, Wyoming, USA - YL17G07_0 | ecosystem: Environmental > Aquatic > Freshwater > Lake > Sediment | place: USA: Wyoming | collected...
CGATCAGGGTGGAGTCTCCGGAGGAGGCGGCGCCGACGGCGCTCCGCGGTGCGGAAGGGTCCGGCTTTCGGAGATCGAAGGCGGCCTGGCGCGAACGAAGAAGTTCCAGCTCAGCGGCTGCGGTTGCACTTTGGGCCCGAACGATCCGGAGCACGGCCGACCCTCTCGCCAGGTCTCCCTCGGCGAAATGGTCACGAGCGAGAATCTCCCACGGGATGGTCCGCAGGAGAGGGCGTTCGAACAGGTGGTAGAGGCGAATGGCTTTCCACGCCGATTGCCGCGCGGCGAGGTGGCGTCCGTGAGAGGCCAGGGCTTTGGCCAGGCTCTCGTAAACACGTGCGAGCGTGGTTTCCTCGATCGCGTCCTGCCGCATGAGCCGGATCTTTCCCGAAGCGTCCCGCTCGGGAGCCAATGCGAGCGCACGCGGGAGCTCGCGCTCGAGCGAGGCGTCGTCCCCCCGTTCGAGGGCATCAAGGGCCAGGGCCGGTGCGTTCTCCGGGAGGGATCGCTGACGCACGAGAATGATCCGGCGGAACACCGTCGGAAACAGAAGGCTGATTGCGAGAATGACGGGAAGGAGCCAGAGGAAGACCGGAGAGGCGGCCGGTCTTCGGGCGAATCGCGATCTCGACGTTTCGCTTTCGACGCGAGGCGCCAGATTCGCAATCAACGCGGCGGAATGCTTTCTCCTCCTGGAAGTCATTCGTGTTTCGTCTTCGTCATGGCTGCGTGGGTTCGCACGGTCCGGGCGACGACGACGGGATCGAAAACCTCCGGCTCGGCCCGGGGCGGAACGACGCCGTCTTCGCCGGGTTGAGCCGCAGCCAGCGCTGCTCGAAAAAAGCGGATCGCGGACTCCTCGTCCCCCTTTTTGAGCTGCAGATTGCCCAGGAGCGCGAGAGTGTCGAACGCACCGGGCCAGCGGAGGTCGGCGTCGTCCGCGAGCTCCTGCGCCTTCACTCCGCCTTCGTTGCCGCTGCGAAGGCGAAGAAGATTTTGAACGACGCCCCGATCGGTCGGCGAAATTCTTTGGAGTTTTTCAAAGATTCGGGTCGCCTCCACCGATCGATGCTGCTCGGCAAGAATGGCTCCCTCGAGAAAGAGCGCCGGGAGCGATTCATTGAGCGCAGACCCGCCCGAGATCGTTCGAAGGGCCCCTTCGAGATCGCCGTCCCCGGCTCTCTCCGAAGCAAATCGAACCGCGAGGTTCGTCTGAAGGGGATCGAGCTCGAGAGCCCGCTCCATGCGGTGAACATACGCTCCGCGCCTCTCGCCTCCGGCGGCTCCTCCCGCCTCGGCCGCGAGGAGATTGCCTCGAAGCCGCTGGCCGCTCCGCCAGGCGCCGGCCGCGGCCGCGATCGAGAGGGAGCCGAGGAGGATTCGAACCAGGATCTTCAAACGCCACCTTCCCGAATTTGACGATCGAGCATGGCCGCGAGGCACCAGAACAGCGCGAGGCTCGCGGGGAGCGCGAGAGGAAAGCCCAATGCGGCGTCGATGAGCATCGAGACGAACGCGGCGAGAAGGAGCGTTTTCGGGAGCCAGTTTGAGAAGCCCTCGGGTGGGAGGGAGCTTCGTCTCAGGAGATCTCTCGCGGCATGGAGGACGAGATAAGCGGCGAGAGCCAGATGGGCGAAAAGTGCGATCGGTCCCGCTTCGGCCCAGATCTCGAGATAGTCGTCGTGAACGTTTCCGGGGGCGAGGGCTCGCTGGTCCTTTCCGATCATCGCGCCCAGATTTCTAACGAACAGCCGCCCCTCCTCGCTGGATTGATGCCGGTCGAGCAGGCTCCAGTAATCCCTCGCGAATCCGCCGGCGCCGGCGCCGACCAGTGAGCTCGCCGGGTGGAGTTCCGCCGCGATCCGCCAATAGTAGATGCGCGATTCGAGGTTGGCGCCACGAGGGACCGGCCGGAGAGATTCGAAATGCGAAATCGCCGGGATGGCGATCAGAACAAGAACCATCAGGGCGCCCAGAGCGAGTCGAGCCATCTTTCCGCGAACGGTTCGCTGTCCGGCTCCGTCCCGGGCGGCGCGGATCAGGACGAGAATGACGACCACGAGGGCTCCGGCCGCGAACCCCAGCCAGGCGGCGTGGGCGCGCGCGAAAAACAGGGCCGATGCCGTGAGGATCGCGGACCCGGCGGCAATGATCCGGATCGTTTTTCGACGCGCGCCGACCGCGCTCGCCGCCGCCAGGAAGACAATGGGTCCGGCGAACGATCCGAAGAAATTCGGATGGCCGAGCGTGGCCACGACGCGGTTTTTCTGGAACGCCCCTTCGTAGGGAAGAATTTCGAATCCGCATCGCTGCGCGATTCCGTAGAGGGAGAGCACGCCGGCCTGACAAGTCAGCAGGAGCGCGATCGGCGGGAAAAGGGGCCGCGTCATTCCGCGCGCCCGCAGAAGAAAAAAGGAACCTGCGCCCGCAAACCCGAGAATCGACCGGTCGAGCGACGCCGATCGATCGTTCGAAGCCAGTGCCGAAGCGAGCACGAAAACCGCCTCGAGCAGAACGAAGAATGCGCAGAAATCGAACGGGCGGATGGAAACGGGGGCGATCGAGCTGCAAAGGAGCCAGATCGAGAGTAGCGAAAGACTGGCGATCTCGAAGAAGAAACGCTGACCGACGACGGGGGCCTCGAGCCGGAAGGGGATCGCAAACGGCAGAACGGCGAGGACCAGGATCGGGCCGAATCGAACCGAGGCATCAGCGATTCGAGCCGGGATCGGGAGCGGAGTCAGGGGCCGGGCTGGCATGTGGAAGGGATCGTAGCCGAGAACGAAATCCCCCCGTCCGGTTCCCGGGCAATGAGCCGCTTCCGGAGCCTGGGGGCTCCGGCGAAACCGGGAGATCCTATCGGTCCGGGCGCTGCGGAGGCCGCATCGGAATCTGCAGGTACTGCAAGCGCTTCAGCTCCCGGCGTCCCCTCGTGACCGTGTCGAGAATCAGGCCGCTGGTGAGGCTCAGGAACGCGAGCATCATCAGGCCGGTCGCCAGGATCGCCGTGGGAAAACGCGGGACGAGGCCCGTCTCGAGATACTCGGTGACGAGGGGCCATCCGAGAACGAGCGAGGTTCCTGCGAGGATCGCGAACATCGTGGTGAAAAACGAGAGAGGCCGTTCTTCCTTGATAAGCACCACGATCGTCCGGAGGATCCGGAAGCCGTCCGGGTAGGTTTGAAGTTTGCTCGCCGAGCCCGGCGGCCGTTCGCGATACGGGGCGGCCACCTCTGCGATCGGCATTCTCAATCTGAGGGCGTGCACCGTCAGCTCCGTCTCGATTTCGAAACCGCTCGCCATCGAAGGGAACGATTTGACGAAGCGTCTTGAAAACACGCGGTAACCGGAGAGGAGGTCCGAGAGCCGCCGCCCGAACACGCGGGTCACCATTCCGGTGAGCATCCGGTTTCCGAGCCGGTGTCCGGTGCGGTAAGCCTGCGTCGAGGTCTCGACCCTCGAAGCATTGACCATGTCGAGACCTTTTTCGAACAGAAGGTCGACGAGGCCCCGCGCGCTCGCGGCGTCGTAGGTTCCGTCGCCGTCGACCAGGACGTAGGCGTCGGCTTCGATGTCGGCGAACATCCTCCGCACGGCGTTTCCCTTTCCCTGCCAGAGCTCGCGGCTGACGGTGGCGCCGGCCGCCTCCGCCCGTCCGGCCGTCTCGTCGGACGAATTGTTGTCGCAGACGAAAATCTGCGCCTCCGGAAGGGCCTTCCGGAAGTCGGCGACCACGGAGGCGATGGTCGCCTCTTCGTTGTAGCAGGGGATGAGAACCGCGATTCGCATGTTTTCCACGGGAAAGTCTCGCTTCGGGGGAGCCATTCTAACGGGCTTCCGTGCCGGGCGGGTTTTGGTCGATCTGGAAAATCTTCCAGAGTGGAACGATTCTCTCGCCGTGCTTGACGCCGGTCTTCGAGCGGTAGATGAGGTGAATGTGGTCGAGGGGATTGGGTCCCCGGCCGTCCAGCTCGAAGAGGCGCGCCTGAATCGTCCGAAAGTAAGCGGCGGTGGGGGAAGGGCCGCGCGGTCCGGGCTCGAAGTAGGGCCCCCGCCCCAGGGTGTCGCCGTATTTGTCGAGGTTCGAGATGATGTCCGTCACAAAGATCCATCGGGCCCGTCTCTTGCGGGCGATGGCGAGCGCCTCTTCTTCGCTCTCCGCGAGAAGGAATCGAACGCTGTCGTCGAAGCCGTAACCGAAATTATTCGCGACGGTGGGAAGCTCGGCGTAGTAATGGATCTCGTGTCCAAGTGCCCAGGGACTGATGGCCGCCTGCGCGGTCTCTAGAAACGGAACGGGTTTGGACGGAGGAAGAATCGAAGGGTCGTAGATGTCGATCTTGTTTTCGCCCCGGGCCAGGTGAATTCGCGCCCACTCGAGAGTGTCCAGAAGATCTTTTCCCGCCGCGGAATGGCGAATTCCAAATTCCCGGCGAAGGCCGGGAAGAAGATTGAGGAGGGCAAGAACCACGATCGCGCCGGCCGCCAGCCCCGGGATCATCCTCGTTCTCCAGCGAGGAAATCCCTTTCGGATCCGCGTCCGAGCCTGTCTCGCGATCTCCGCGAGCGAAATCCCGGCGAGAGGGACCGCGTAATAAATGTTGAGGCGCTGGGCCACGGCGAGGGCGACCGTGACGACTCCCCAGATCAGAAGAAGGCCATGGACTCTTCTCCGCGGGCCATTCTTCGCCCGCCAAAACCAGATGACGAAGATGGCAGGGACGAGGAACGCTGCGAACGAAAGCGATTCGAAGCACTCGCGCGGACCATCCTGGAAAAGCGGCCGGGTCTCGGCCACCTGCGCCAGCATCGCCCTTGGCATGGTCAGGTAGCCGCGAACCCCCTCGCTTCCTTCCGAGATCTTGAACACGTAACCGAAGCCGCCGAAAAGCCCGCGAAACAGTTCCGGAAAGCGGGGCGTCATGACGAGCAGGGCGGCTCCCAGAATCGCGAGGCGCCAGGAGGTCCTGGGCGGTGCCGTCGATCGAACCACGTCGTCCGAAAGATCGGCGCGGCGAAACAGTTTCTCCGAGGTCAGCGAGATCACCATCACGCCCGCTGCGATGAACAGCAGGAATTCGGGCTGAAACCAGCCGAACGAAATGAACGTGAAAGGAAGCGAATCGCCGCGAGCCCAAAACCACACGCCTGACGCCGAGATCGCGGCGGCTCCCCCGAGAATCACGGCGGATGCCGCGAAAGGGTCGGCGCGCCGGGCTGGCTCTTTCCGGAGGGCGTCCGCCGCGAGGGATGCGGCGAAAATTGCGCCCCAGAAAATCGCACCCTGCCAGGAAAGGACGGCGAGCCCGAGCCCGAGGGCGGCCCACAGTTCGCGGCCGCGGCGTCCCTTGTCATCGCCGTCGCGAGCCCGGAGGAACAGAAAAAATGCCAGAGCGCCTGTCAAAGATTCCAACACGTGCTGATCGGTGTGTGCGTACTGCGTGAATTTGACGTGACCGACGGAAAGGGCTGCAAACAGGGCGACGAGCCAGCCAGTCCGTCGGCGAACGGCTCCTGCGGACAGGCCGATCGCGAGAACTGCGAGCATCCCGAGAATCGGAGGCACCGCGGCCGACAATTCTTCGATCTCCGTTCGCGCCGCGTTCGGGCCGAAAACGATTCGGGCCGGAGCGGCGAGAATCACGTCGAAGAGCGGAGGCCAGATCGAGACTCCTCCCTCGGGAAAATTCATCGTTGGATCGAAGAAGGGTACGAAAGGAAAGTGTTCGACGGCAAAGCGAACCCTGCGCATGTGGTACAGACAATCGGGAGACGTGAAACGAACCGATCGTCCGATCCCTTCGGTGCGCTGGTCTCCCTGATCCTGCCAGCGAATGGCGAAAGCGAGAACCACCGCTGCAGCGAACAGGATCGCGATAATCTGGCGCCGGGTCACGAGGGGGGATTTTAGCAGGAGGGGAGGTCCGGGGGCCGGTCTCTTGCGATCAATCGGGCGGGGATTTTCCGGGACGTTCGAGATTCCGACGGAGCTCCAGGGTCTTGCGAAGGATCGGCAGCGAGGCGAGATCTTTCTCCCGCCCGGCCTGTTCCTTGGTGTCGATCACCGCCTCGAGATCGAGAACCCGAAAACGGAGCTTTCCGGTCTTGAGCTGATGAGAGCGCGGAAGCAGCTCCTTCCACCCGAGTTGCCGCCCGATGGTTCCGAGGACGTCGAGCGGGCCGAAGATCCCGACGAGGAGATTGTGCCCCGGGCCCGCGAGGAGCGACGCCTTCGGTTGGATACGACGGCCGGCCGGATCGCGGTAAACCGACTTCATCTCGCGAAGAGCGGCGATCAGACGTGAGATGTTCTCCGGGCTTCGTTCGGGGACGATGTCGAGGTCGAAGGTCGACACGGGAGCGCCCTCGAGAACGGCGGCGAATCCTCCCACGACGATGAAATCGACATGGTGGCGGGCCAGAACCTCGACCGCTTTCCGGAACTTAATCGGAGGAGTCGTCATGCCGCGAGTTTGCGACGCGAAGCGACGTCACGTCGTCGACGAATCTCTGTGCGGCGGCCATTCTTTCGGCGGGTGTCAGGCTGAGCATCCAGTGAATCAGTGAAATGTCGCCGTCGTCTTCATGGACGGCCAGGCAAACATTCGATTTCGAATGCGAATTGACTGGTGGAGGACCCGTTTTTCGCGATTGGAGGCGCACGAAGAAATCATAGCAGACGGTTCGAGCGGGGGCGGTGCGGGAAGAGCGTGGAGCGGCGGGGTGCCGCGGACAGAATGAGATAGTGTCCTGCGGGAATTGAAGATCCGGAATGAGCGCCGAAACTTCGAAAGAGCTCGAATGCGGGGTTCGAAAAGATGAGTCGACGATGACCGGGCCGGGCGAGAAAACGATCCCCCCTCCAGTTTCCCGCGCCTTTTGGCCCGAGGCGCTTCTCCTCCTTCTCGCCTCGTCGCTGGTCCTCGTCGCCCTGGGGCGAGACGCGATTCGCGACTTCGACGAGGCGGCTTACGCGAGAATCGCGCGCGGGATGGCTCGCGGGGGTCCCCTTCTTTCGCCGCAGCTGGACGGCGCGTACTATCCCGACAAGCCGCCTCTTCTTTATTGGTTGATGGCCGGATCGATGAGGTTGTTTGGCGTTAACGCCGCCGCCGCGCGCCTCCCGTCGGCGCTTCTCGGAATCGCGGGCGTCGTCGCCGCGTATCTCATCGGCCGCCGCCTTCGCGGCCGGGAAGCCGGTCTCGTCGCAGCCCTGGCGCTTGCGACCTCGCCGTTCTGGCTCGAATACTCACGCGAAGCGATGATGGATGTCGCGCTCACCACGGCACTCGCGTTCGCTCTCCTCGGCCTGCTGCGGCAGCGATCGCTTCTCTTCGGATTGGCGCTCGGTACAGCGGCCATGTTCAAAGGGCCCGCGGCCGTGAGCGGCCTGGCCGTCGCGTGCGCCGCCGCCGTTTTCGATTGGCGGCGATTCGGCCGCACGATTCTTCTCGGTCTCCCCGTCGCCGCGCTCGTCGCTCTTCCCTGGCACCTTCATCAACTCGCCCTGCACGGCGCAGCTTTTGGTGACTACTACCTGGGCTTCAACGTGCTCGCGAGATTTTCAACTCCGCTCGAAGGACATAGGGGCCCGATCTGGTACCACCTCCACCGTCTTTTCACCAACCGATTCGCGCCTCTTCATTGGCTTTCGGCTTTTCTCCTCGTCCCTTTCACGATTCGCGCGTTTCGGGAACAAGAGCGGACCAACGACCGGCTTCTGGCCCTCGCGTTCTGGGTTCCGCTGCTGATTTTTTCGATCGCCCGGACGAGGCTCGCCTGGTATTCGCTGCCCGTCGTTCCGCCGATGATGGTGATCGCCGCCGCAGGGGCCGTCGACTTTCGTTCGTCGAAGCGCTGGCTCGCCCCGTTCCTTCGAGTCGGCGCCATTCTCGCGATCGTGTACGCCGGATTTGCGGTCGCAACCGGCGAGCATCGGAACGACCGGGCCGAAGAGACACGGTCCGCCCTGTCGCAGCTTCCTCCGAAGGTTCAGGTTCCCGAACTGTGGCTGGCCGGGGCGATTCCGGGGGAGACTGCCGCGTGGTACGCGGATCGACCGATTCGGCGGTGCCAATCGGGGGCCACCTGTCCTGCCGGGGCTTGGGTTCTTGCTTCGTCCGCCGGAGCGCCGGGGCTCCGTGGACGGCCGATCGTATCGAGTGTTGGGGAGCGATCGCTTTTCGGGCCGCAGCCTGAACGCGAGCTGCGGGAGGCCTCGTCGAAATAGAATTGCCCGCAGTTCATTTCCGGTCGAGTTCGGATCTCGCGGCGGTTAGACTCGGGTGTGACGGAGCGGCGCCCTGATCAAGAAAAGAGCCAATTTCGAGGAGGTCCACGTGTCGAGAATCCGAAATCGTTTTCTGCGTTGTATCCCGGGGATCGGCGTTGCCGCGATGTTCGCCCTCGGAGTGCCGGTTCGGGCCGAGCTGCCGGTCGGAAATCAGTTCGCGGTTGCCATCGAACGCGACGACATCGAAAAGATCAAAGGGCTTCTGGAGGATGGAAATCTGGCCGACACGCCGATCGAATACGGCGAGAATTCCATGACGCCCCTCATGAAGGCCGCGTGGGATGGTCGTCTCGAGATCGCTCGATTTCTGATCGAGAAGGGGGCCAACGTCAATTTTGCGAATCGGGATGGTGAGACCTCTCTCCATCAGGCCATCGGACGGGAGCAGGTGGAGCTGGTCAAGCTCCTCCTCGAAAAAGGGGCCAGGACGAATACTGCGGACGTGAGGAAATTCATGCCCCTTCACAAGGCCGCTGCAGCCGGGAACGTGGAAATCATCAAGCTTCTCATTCAGGCCAAAGCGGACCCGAATCCCGAGATGTACGGATTGACGCCGTTGATGTTCGCCGTCTCTTCCCGGAAACCTCTCGCGGTTCTGGCTCTGCTCGATCTGGGAGTGGACGTGAATCGCGCGAGCAAGAGCGGAAACGTAGGGCAGACGGCGCTTTTCTCGGCGATTCAGGGGGCCGACGCCGACATGGTGCAGCTCCTGTTGGCGCGAAAAGCCAATCCGAACGCGAAGACGAAAGGCGGGTCAACGCCGCTCAAGGAAGCGCAGAAAGGAGATCAGGACGACATCATCGCGCTCCTCAAAGCGGCGGGAGCGAAGAAATGAAACCGGTCTTGCGAATTCTCCGCGAATCGGCGGCATGGAGGGGCGCGTTTCTGGCGGTGGTCCTGATCGTCGCCACTGGGTGCGGGTCGACACCTGTGAAAAATCAGGCAGCGCGTCCGAGCGGCCCCGAGGATGGCGGGGCGGCAAACGGATTTTTCAGAAATGGCGATGAGTCGACCCCTCTGCGCCACGCCTATGCGGTTTACACGCCGAGAAGGCGAGCGACGCCCGAACAGGTTCACCTGATTTTCTCCGACCGGCGGATTTCCCGGGAGGCGCTGGACGATCTTCGCCAAATTCCCTCCCTTGGCCGTGAGGGGGAGGTGACCGCGATCGAGATCGTGGTGTCGCTGGATGGTTCGGTCGTGCAAACCCATTTTCATCACGAATCTCTTCCGTCGGGCCTCACCGTCACCGGGGCTCTCGCCAATTTTCGGATCTCCGGGCTTTCCGGGGAAACGGTCTCCGGGGCCTTCGTGTTCGACGAGCCTGGGCAGTATTCCTGGTCGGCCCGTGCGACCTTCGAGACACCGGTCTATCGTCCTGTGCAACCGCCTGCGCCCGAAGTCGATCAACACGCCTCCCCCGCAGATCGAGCGAGGGCCGAGCTCGCGGCTGGCGACATTCCCTGGTCCGAGAAAGAGTTTCTCGATCGCTGCTTCCACGGAGACTCCGCGGTCGTCGTTCTTTTTCTCGAGGGGGGAATGCCCGCGACCACTCGTTCCGGACGCGGATCCGCCCTCGAGGATGCTCTTTCACAAAAGCACCTGGAGATCGTGAAGGTGCTTCTGGCGGCCGGGGCCGATCCGAACGAGAAGGTCGACACCTACGGCACGACGTTGCTCCATCACGCGGTCGATACCGGCGATGCCGGATTCGTCGAGGCTCTCCTCGCCCGCGGCGCGGACCCCGGGCCGGCGAATCAGTACCGGATCACTCCCCTCATGATGTCGTCCCTCGAAGGGCGGGTCGAGATGGTGAAGCTCTTGATCGCACGGGGCGCCAAAGTCACGGCTCGGGATACCTCCGGTGGAACGGCTCTTTCGTGCGCGGTTCTTCGAGGTCACCTCGAGGTCGCCCGGCTCCTGGTCGCCGCTGGCGCCGATGTCGCGCGCGACCGGAAGATGCTTCTCGGTTTCGCCCGTGACGCGAAGAACAAGGAGCTGGAGAAGCTCGTTCGTGACGCCGGGGCTGGAAAAGGGGGACGAAAGTAGAAAACTGGGGCGACCCGTTTTTTTTTGGCAAGCGGGAGCGGCGCCACGGATCGATCATCCGATTGCGTGAAAACAAAAAAGGCCGCCCTCGCGGGCGGCCTTTTGTTCTCTTGTTTCGGTCGGACTCCTAGTTCCGGTAAAGCAGATCCACATACGTAGGCACCGGCCACATCTCCTGGTCCACGATTCGTTCGAGCTGGTCGATGTCGGAGCGAAGGTCGGCCATGGCTTTCATGACCTTGTCGCGGTAGAACTCCGCGCGTTTCTGGAGGACGGCCACGTCTTTCGCCTTCTTCGCGGTGGCCTCGAGAATGACGGTCTTGTTCTTGGCGCTGGCGAGGAGCTTCGAAGTTTCGAGGAGAATCGACTTCTGGGCTTCACTCGATGCCTTGGGGAGCGCGGCTTTGAGGCTCTTGATCGAGTCCGCCAGTTGGGTCGTGAACTCGATGACTGCGGGAATGTATTGCCGGTTCACCATGTGGGCGGCGGTCTGAGCTTCGATGTTGATCAGCTTGCAGTAGGTCTCGAGGCCGATTTCATGACGCGCCTCGATGTCGGCGTGGGAGTAAATCCCATATTTCTCGAAAAGCTTTCTCGCTTTCGGCGTGACGAGAGCTCCCAGCGCTTCGACGGTGCTCGCGATGTTGGGAAGCCCGCGTTTTTTCGCTTCTCTCACCCAGGCGTCGTCGTAATTGTTGCCGTTGAAAATGACACGCGAGTGTTTGGAAACGAATTCGCGAATGATGACGGCGGCTTCCTTGTGAACGTCTTTGGATTTCTCGAGCCACGTGGCGACCTCGTCGAGGGCTTCGGCGGCGATCGTGTTGAGGACGACGTTGGCCGTGGCGATCGACATGGACGACGGCATCATTCGGAATTCGAATTTATTGCCGGTGAAAGCGAACGGGCTCGTCCGGTTGCGGTCGCTGTTTTCTTTCGGGAGCGGCGGGAGGTGGTCGACGCCCACCGAAAGGAACTTGACGCCATGGCTCGTCGCCGCTTTCCCCTTCGAGAGGTTGATCAGAATGTCGGTGAGCTCGTTGCCGAGGAATGCCGAAATGATGGCCGGCGGCGCTTCGTTCGCCCCAAGGCGGTGGTCATTTCCGGCGTTGGCGGTCGCGGCCCGGAGAAGATCGGCGTGAACATCGACGGCCTTGATGAGCGCCGACAGGACGACGAGGAACGCTTCGTTGTCGTGAGGAGTGTCCCCGGGTTCGAGGAGATTGATTCCGTCGTCGGTGGCCAGCGACCAGTTGTTGTGTTTTCCCGAACCGTTGACTCCGGCGAAAGGTTTTTCGTGCAGGAGGCAGACGAGCTCATGCCGGAGTGCGACTTTTCGCATCATTTCCATGACGAGCTGGTTGTGGTCCGTGGCGATGTTGACCACGGCGAAGATCGGGGCGGATTCGTATTGGGCCGGCGAAACTTCGTTGTGGCGGGTCTTGGCGGAAACGCCGAGCTTCCAAAGCTCGCGGTCGAGGTCGGCCATGAACGTGAGAACCCGGTCGGTGATTGAGCCGAAGTAGTGGTCTTCCATCTCCTGCCCTTTGGGAGGGGCGGCGCCGAAGAGCGTTCGTCCGGTCAGGATGAGATCGAGCCTTTGTTCATAGAGGCGCTGGTCGATCAGAAAGTATTCCTGTTCGGGGCCGACGGTGGCGAAGACCCTCTTGGAGCTGGTGTTACCGAGCGCTCGCAGAACCCTGAGGGTGTGGGTTTGCACGGCAGTCATCGACCGAAGGAGGCCGGTCTTCTGGTCGAGAGGTTCTCCGGACCAGGAACAGAAAGCGGTGGGGATGAAGAGAGTAACGTCCCCTTCGGGATTTTCCTTGACGAAAGCCGGCGAGGTGTAATCCCACACGGTGTAGCCGCGCGCTTCGAACGTCGAGCGCAACCCTCCCGACGGGAAGCTCGACGCGTCGGGCTCTCCCTTGATGAGCTGCTTGCCCGAGAAAATGGCGATGGCCGAGCCGTCGGTTTCCGGGACGAGAAAGCTGTCGTGTTTCTCGGCGGTCGAGCCGGTCAGCGGCTGAAACCAGTGCGTGTAGTGACTGGCGCCCTTTTCGAGGGCCCAATTCTTGAGAGCCTCGGCGATCGTGTCCGCGAGCTGGAGGTCGATCGATTTTCCCTGGGCCTCGATCTCCTTGAATCTCACGTACGCGTCCTTTGGAAGCCTTTCCCGCATGACACGGTCGTTGAATACGTGGTAGCCGAACAGCTGCTGGAACCCCCCCCCGATTCTCGTCGCCGTTTCTTCTTTCGTCATGCTCATCGGCTCCTTGGGTGTCATCGCCATGTTCTCGTGGCTCCTTTCAAAACGAGAGTTTCAATTACCGGCGGCTCGCCGCCGGGCTTTCGCGCCTAGAGTTTCACCATCACTGAAAAATTTCGGATCAAGAGAGGGACCTCCGGAAGGAATTGCCGAACGGGACGATTATATGAATTTTTCCGGACGGGGCATTCCCTCGATCGAGGGAGTGCCGGCGCCGCGGCCGGCATTAAAAAGTAAAGGGCCGCACCGAGTGCTCGGTCGCGGCCCGTTACACCCGTAACTTCTTTGCGATCTACAGATTCCAGTCGCTCGACCGGGCCGGCTGCTGGATTTTGATCAGATCGTAGAAGGTCGGATCCTTGGCCTGGATCGACGCGGCGTAGACGACGAGCTGCGTGAGGCTGGCGTTGAGCGCGTTCGCCGTGTCGGTGTAGCCTGCCGCCGCCAACTGGGCGGATGAGTCGCGAAGGGTCGAGTTCAGGAGACTCAGAGCGTTCGCGAGCGCGGCACGAGTGTCGTCCGACAGGGTCGTCGTGTCGAGGGTGGCCAGGTCGGCGACGATGTCCGAGACGATTCGGGAGTGTTCGTAGAGTGCGACGAGAAGCCCCTGAGCCGACGGGTGGTCGAGGATCAGAGCCGTGGTCGACGCGATATCGACCTCGGTCTTGGTCGTGCTCTTGACATTGTCGTCGCCCCTTTTGATGGCGCCAGCAAAAACGGACTGGGTTGAAACAACAATCAAGGCGATGGCGATGATTCCCGAATGCTTCTTCATTGTGCAGACCTCGGCTCTTTCAGTATCGATTTGTGTTGACGTTGGGGGGCGGAAAAGCAGCGCGGATGGTCGCCGATGAACCGGCGATTGTCAAGCCATTAGACCGCCTCGGGTCAGGCGATTCCGAAAAGGCCGATCTAGCCGCTTGCCCCCGTCGTCGCAAGTGGCGATGCGTTTGCGGAAGCCGGGGTGCCCATCTCCGCGTCCGGAAACCGCTCGACCTTGTGCCGAATCGGCGGGACCGTCTTCAGGAAATCGAAAATCGCTGCGAGATCCTGATCGGTCATGTGAGAAAACGCGAGCCACGGCATGATCGTGTTTCGTCCCTTCGGCGCCGTTGGAGAGGTCAGCGGATCGAAATCGCGGAAAGCCCGAAATCGGTTGATGAAACTTTCGCGTGTCGTCTGGCCGACGAACGTTTCGGCGTCCGGTGTGATGTTCGCCGTGACCACGGTGCCCCACGGTCCTTTCATCACCCATCCGCCGGCGAAATCCCGGCCGGGAAGCAGCTGGCCGTGGGAGTCATGGGCGGTGTGGCACTCGCGGCAACCGCCGATCGTGACGAGGTATTTCCCGTAGCCGAAGTGATCTTTCGAGTCGTCCGGAGTCTCGATCGGATGCTCGACCGGCTTTGGGGCCGACTTGATGAGGAGGTTCACTGGAAACGCGATGTGGCCGACCGGAACTCGATGCTGGATCGCGGGCATCGTTCGAAGATAGGCCACCACGGAGCGGACGTCCTCATCGCTCATTTCGTGAAAATACTTGTAGGGCATCATCGGGAAAAGAGTCCGTCCGGTTCGATCCACTCCTTCGCGGATCGCTCGGATGACTTCTCCGTCGGTCCATTTTCCGATTCCATTTTCGGGATCGGGCGTGATGTTTTGGGCGCAGACGAGGCCGGGAATGCCGAGTTTCTCGTCGAACGGGAATCCTCCCTGTCCGAGAGTTCCCGGTTTCGGCGGAAAACCGAATGCGTTTTCGACGTGATCGGAGTGGCATCCGAAGCAATCGGCCACGTGATGAGTGAGGTACCTCCCGCGCTCGATCCGCGCCACGGTTCTTTCGACGACCAGGGTCGAAGGGGGGTGCATGGCGGGCTTCCGGAAGACGAGCCAACCCAGACCCGCGGCCAGGAGAACAACGGCGCCGGCCGCGAAGGGAAACAGGAATCGAAGCGCTTTTTTCAACGAAACCTCCATGGGGACTTGAGTAACAAAGAGTCGCTCGCGATCCTAGAACAAGCCGCGAGAACCTGGCAACGGAACTTGCGCCGATGTTGACAGCCACTTTCGATTCGGGGTCCGATCAAGCTCGGCGGAAAACCTCGCGGACGCAGCCCCTCGAGCTCTTCTCTCGGGAGGCCGTTTGTGGGACGCTTCCGCGCGTCCCGGTCCATGTCGATCGGTTTCCAACAGGAGAACTCGATGAGAAGCTCGCGCATTCGTTCCTTTGCAATTCTGTCGACGATCGTTTGCACGGCCATTCCTTTCCCGGCGGCGGCGGGGAAGAAAACGTCCACGAATCCGGCCAAAGCACCGGCCGCCCCCGCGGCCTCCCGGTCAGCCGTGGCACCCGCGAAGAAACGAGAGAACCCGATTCCGAAAATCGCTTTCGAAAAGTACACGCTGTCGAACGGTTTGACGGTCATCCTCTCGGAAGATCATCGCGTTCCGATTGCGGCGATCAACGTCAACTACAAGGTCGGGTCGAAGAACGAGCGGCCGGGGAGAACGGGTTTCGCGCACCTTTTCGAACACATCCTGTTTCAGGGGTCGGAGCACTTCGACGACGATTTTTTCAAGGCGCTGCAGGGGATCGGCGGCCAGATCAATGGGGGGACGAACACGGATCGAACCCGTTACTGGGAAGTGGTTCCGTCGAATTATCTTTCGAGGGCGCTGTGGCTCGAAGCCGACCGCATGGGTTGGCTCCTTCCGGCCCTCGATCAGAAGAAGCTGTCGAATCAGATCGACGTCGTGAAAAACGAGCGGAGGCAGAATTACGACAACCGCCCTTACGGTACGGTGAATGAAAAACTCGCGGCGCTGGTCTATCCGCCCGAACATCCCTACCACTGGCTCACGATCGGTTCGATGGAAGATCTGACGGCGGCATCTCTCGACGATGTCCGAACGTTCTTCAGGAATTACTACGGGCCCAACAATGCGACGCTCGTGGTCGTCGGCGATTTCGATTCGGTCGAGGCCAGGAAACTCGTCAAGAAGTTCTTTGGTGACATTCCGCCCGGCCCGCCGGTGTCGAAGATCGAACGGTGGATCCCGAAAGTGGAAGGAACCCGGCGGCTCGAGATGCAGGATCGGGTGCAGCTCCCGCGGCTGGTTCTGGCCTGGCCGGCTCCCCCTCGATTCGATGCCGACGAAGCGGCCCTCGATACGTTCGCCGAGATATTGGGAGGAGACAAGGCCAGCCGTCTCTATGCCTCGCTGGTTCACGATCGGCAGATCGTTCAGGACGTTTCGGTTGGAAACCGGGCGACGCAGATTGCCGGACTCTTCGTGGTGACGGCGACTCTTCGTCCCGGACATACGCTGGTCGAAGTGGAGTCGGCGGTTCGCGAGGAGATTGGAAAGGTTCTCGCTTCGGGTGTGACCGCCGCCGAGCTCGACGCGGTTCTCGCCTCCCGTTCGTCCTCGGCGGTCTCGTCTCTGGAGAGCGCCGGCGGGTTCGGCGGGCGGGCCGACCAGCTGGGGGATTACGAGCACTTTCTCGGTGATCCCGACAGGTTCCAGTGGGACCTTCAGCGTTATCTCGATCTCGACATCCCACGGGTGAATTCCGCCGCCACGAGATGGATCGGTGGTGATCCCGCCGCCGTGATCGAAGTGTCCCCGATGGGAAAACCGGCGGCCGAGACGGCCGGTGCGGCGAGCGAAGAAGAGAGAAAAAAGATGCCCGAGGCGATGAGGGAGGCCAGGGCGCCGGTTCTTCCTGACGCGGAGAGGCGAACACTCGCGAACGGACTACAGATCCTCGTCGTCCCCTACGACGCGCTCCCGGTGGCTGAAGTTGAGCTCGTCGTTCCGGCTGGTCTGGCCGCCGATCCGGCCGACCGTCCGGGACTGGCGTCTCTGACGGGCGCGATGCTTCAGGAGGGAACGACGCGCCTCGACGGCCTCGCCCTGGCTGCCGAGAAGAAGCGGCTCGGAGTCGAGCTCCAGGTCGACACCAACGTCGATTCGACGATTTTTCATCTCTCGTCGCTGACCGCCAGGCTTTCCGAAAGTCTCGACCTGCTTGCCGACGTGGCGCAGCATCCTGCGTTTCTCGACGCCGATCTCGATCGAATCCGAAAAAGACGCATCACCCAGATCCTTCAACAGAAAGACGAAGCCGAGACGATTGCGTCGAAAACGATTTCGCGCTCTCTCTATGGGGATCACCCTTACGGTCATCCCCTCCTGGGCTCCGAAGAATTTCTGAAAGGCGTGAAGGTTCCCGAGCTTCGGTCGTTTCACGAATCGCATTTCGTTCCGAACCGGGCGACCCTCGTCATCGTCGGCAAGGTGACGGCGGATCAGGCGGAGGCGCTGGCGAAAAAATCGCTCGGCGAGTGGAAAAGTCTCGAAGCCGTCGCTCCCTCGCTTCCCGTTCCCCAGGGCCCGGCGAAACGAACGGTCTATCTCGTCGATCGTCCGGGCGCAGCGCAGTCGGTCGTCGCGGTTTCCTGGATCGGCCTCGCCAGGAAGAGTCCGGATTATTACGTCAGCCTCCTGATGAACCGGGTTCTTGGCGGATTCTTCATGAGCCGGATCAACCTGAATCTCCGTGAAGACAAAGGGTGGACCTACGGCGCGAGAAGCGGCTATTCGTATCGCCGGGCGGCCGGTCCTTTCGCCGCGCGGGCCCCGGTCGACACCAAGAACACCATTCCCGCGCTGCGGGAATTGTTGAAAGAGATCGAACAGGCCCGGGGGAGCCGTCCTTTCACGAGCGAGGAGGTCGAGTACGCCAGAGGGAATTTGGTTCTCAGCTACGCCGGTTCGTTCGAAAAACCGTCGGACATTTCAGGCGCGCTTTCCGAGCTCGTCGTGCAGGAATTGCCGGCGTCGACACTGGTCGACTATGTTCCGTCCTTGCAAAAAGTCTCGCTGGACGACGTCAACGCATTCGCCAGAGCGAACCTCGACGGGGATCACGCCGCGATCGTGATCGTCGGTGACGTGAAATCCTTTCGCGAGGAGCTCGAAAAACTGGACCTCGGCAGGATCGTGATGTGCGACGAAGAGGGAAGACCGTCCGGAAAATAACCAGGAACGAACCCAAGGAGAACAGGACATGAGCATGGCGATCGGAGTTGGAAGGGTGCGGATGATCGGGGTTTTGCTGCCGCTGTTTTTCGTTTTTCATTTCCCCACGCTCGGGAGGGCGGCAGATGGTGCGAAGCCGAATCCGGCGCCAGCGGCATCCGCGGCCTCGACAGCGGCCCCGAAACCGCCGGCCCGCCCTGCGATCGATCCGGAAAAGCCGGCGGAGACGCAGTTCAAGAATATCCAGGTGCTCAAAGGTGTTCCGGCGGGAAAGATCGGCGCTTCGATGGAGTCCATCTCGATGTCGCTGGGCGTCGAGTGCAACTTTTGCCATGTCCGAGGCGGGTTCGAAAAAGACGACAAGCCGGAAAAAGCGACCGCGAGAAAAATGATTCAGATGGTTCAAAACGCGAATCGTGAGACTTTCGGCGGAAAACTTTCGGTAACCTGCGCCTCCTGTCACCTTGGGAAAACCAAACCCGCGAGCGTTGCGCCGTTCGAATCGGCGAAACGGTCGCCGCTTGATCCCGAGATCGTCCCATCTGCGGCCGATTCCCCCCTGCCCGCCCCGGAATCCATCTTCGCTCGTTACGTCGAAGCGCTCGGAGGAAAGGAAGCGATTGCGAAGGTTTCGACGCGAAGAATCGTCGCCGACGACGAGCAGGGTGACGGCGAGAAATCGTCGGTCGAAATCTTCAAGAAAGCGCCGGGCGCGATGATCGGCGTGTCGAAATCGGTTCACGACGGGCAGGAGTCCAGCTGGACGATCGCGACTGACGGAACCAATGCCTGGGCGAAATTCGGCCCCGGCGAGGTTCGCGACATGCTGGGATTTCGAAAGGCCCCTGTCATGCGCGACGCCCAGTTCTTTCCGGCGGTCGAATCCGGATGGGCCTATTCGTCGAAGACCGTTTTGGGAACCGCGAAGCTGGGGGACCGGGAGGCCGTCGTCGTTTCGGCCACGGCGCCCGATGGAGTGCGGGAAAAATTATTTTTTGATCGCGAATCCGGTCTTCTCGTTCGGAGGAACTTCGAAGTTGGAACCCCGCTCGGGGCGATTCCATTCCTCGTTTCGTATTCCGACTACCGAAAGATCGACGGCGTGAAGATCGCCTTCGTCGTGGAATCGCGCCAGCCCGGGGAAAGGGATACGGAAACGGTCCGCGAGGTGAAGCACGGCGTCGCCGTGGATGATTCGCAGTTCAGGAAGCCGGCGCCTGCGAACTGAAGGCTTCGCTGAGGTGGTTTCTTCGGGCCGACCTTTTCGCCCGGAAGAAAAAAGGCGCCGAACCCTCACGGGCCGGCGCCTTTCGTTTGAATCGATTTCGGGGAAAAGAACTACTTCTTGACGGCGGGAGCGGCCGGAGCTGCCATCGGCTTGATGGCGGTGATGGCTTGGTGCTCGCCCTTTTCGTTGTCCCGGCAGGTCAGGGAGATCTTGTCGCCGGCCTTGGTGGTTTTGAGAGCGTCGACGGCCTTTCCTTCGCAGGTGGCGGTGTGGTTCTCGGGGCCCATCTTCACGGTGATGGTCTTCTTGGCGGCGTCGACCGAGACGACTTCGACGTTGTCCACATCGTGCGACTTGGCGACGGCGGCCTTCGGGGCGGCCTTGGTGTCGGCGGCGGGCTTGGTCTCGCCGGCGAGGGCGAGGCCGCTGACGAGGGCGAAGGCGAGGACGAGTGCGAGCTTCTTCATTGCAAAATCTCCTTTTTCGATTCGATAAAATTTTGAAGCATCTTGCTTCGGCCGGAGAAGAAGCAAGGAAAGTGCCAGAGCAGCTTCCGAAGTTGAACGACGGGAAGTCCTTTAGATCGAATGGGGTTTCAGGGAGACTCGGGAGCCGCCAGAGAGGCCCGGGATGGGTTTGTACCATTTGGTGCATGCCCTGCACCTTCTCGTCGGGCGCCTTCAGCCGGGTCGGGCTATCATTCGCGGGCTGAAGAATGCTTTCGATCCCGAATCCGAAGGATCGATTCCATTTCGAAAGGCCCGAATTTTTCGGTGAACCCGAACCGATTCCTTGACCGACAGGAGGCTTCCATGACTTGGATTCGACCCGGCCGAACCACGACGATTGCGCTGATTTTCTGGGCGACTTGCGCGCCGGTTTCCTGGGTCCGCGCGGAAAAGGCGGTGGCGGCCCCGGCGCCAACCGTCGCCGATGCACGCGCCTTCATGGATTCCGCCGAGAACGAATTTCTCAAACTCTCCGTCGAGCAGCAGCACGCGTCGTGGGTACAGTCGAATTTCATCACCGACGACACCGAGATGCTTTCGGCACTTTCGAATCAGCGGCTGATCGACGCCACGATGCGGCTCGCCAAAGTGGCGACGAGCTTTGACGGCCTCGCCTTACCGCCCGACCTCGAGCGCAAGATGAGACTCCTGAAGCTCTCGCTGACGATGGCGGCGCCCTCCAATCCTCAGGAAAGCGAAGAGCTGACCCGGATCGCGGCGGCCATGGAGGGGACTTACGGCAAGGGTAAGTACTGCCCGCCCAAGGACAGCCCTCTCGCCGCCAGGGCCGCGGAGGCCGAAGGGGGATGTCTCGATCTGGGAGCCCTCAGCCGCGTACTCGCCAAGAGCCGAAACGAGAAAGAGCTGCGCGAAGCCTGGGTGGGGTGGCATGCGATCGCGAAGCCGATTCGAAAGGACTATCAGCGATTCGCGGTTCTCGCGAACAAAGGGGCCCGGGAGCTGGGCTTTTCCGATTTCGGCGCGATGTGGCGTTCGAAATACGACGTGTCTCCGGATGCATTCTCGAAGGAGCTCGATCGTCTCTGGGAACAGGTTCGGCCACTTTACGAGTCACTCCATGCTTACGTGCGGGTGAAGCTCCGGGAAAAGTACGGCGCCGACGCCGTCCCGGCGGCGGGCCCGATTCCGGCGCATCTGCTCGGAAACATGTGGTCGCAGGAGTGGGGAAACGTCTACGACCTGGTCAAGCCTGCGGACGCCGATGCCGGGTACGACCTGACCGAGCTTCTCAAGGCGAAGAAGGTGGACGAAAAGGAAATGGTCCGGTTCGGCGAGCGATTTTTCACGTCTCTCGGATTTCCTCCCCTTCCGCCGACGTTCTGGGAGAGAAGCCTCTTCACCAAACCGCGCGACCGCGACGTGGTTTGTCACGCCAGCGCCTGGGATATCGACTATGTCGATGATCTTCGCATCAAGATGTGCATCGAGGTCAACGACGTCGACTTCAAGACGATTCATCACGAGCTTGGCCACAACTTCTACCAGCGGGCTTACGACCAGCAGCCGGTTCTTTTCCGCGACAGCGCGAACGACGGTTTTCACGAAGCGATCGGCGACACAATTGCGCTCTCGATCACGCCGAGTTACCTCGTCAAGGCCGGACTTCTGGGCAAGGAGCCGGACGAGTCGAAAGACATCGGCCTTCTGCTGAAGAAGGCCCTCGACAAAGTCGCTTTTCTTCCCTTCGGACTCCTGATCGACCAGTGGCGCTGGAAGGTGGCCAGCGGGGAAATCTCACCCGAGCAATACAACGAGGCCTGGTGGAAGTTGCGGGAAAAGTATCAGGGGATCGCTCCGCCCGTGGCGCGCAGCGAGGCGGATTTCGACGCCGGGGCGAAGTATCACGTTCCGGGGAATACGCCCTATTCCCGTTATTTCCTCGCCGACATCCTTCAGTTTCAGTTTCACCGCGGACTCCTGAAAGCGGCCGGATATCACGGCCCGATTCACCGCGGTTCGATCTATGGGAATGCGGAAGCCGGGAAGCGGCTTTCGGCCATGCTGGAAATGGGTTGCAGCCGCCCCTGGCCCGACGCACTCGAAGCCGTGACGGGGCAGCGCCAGATGGACGCAACGGCGATCCTCGACTACTTCGCGCCGCTCAAGAAATGGCTCGACGAGCAGAATAAAGGAAAGCCGGTGGGGTGGAAGAAATAGCGCCCTGCGATGTCGGATGTCCGGCCCGGGGGCGGCGAGCCGCCGGGCCGGACGATTCGAAGATTTTTATCTGAATATCTGAAGAGTTGAGATGGCGGAAAGTTTTGCCTTTCCGCCCCCGAGACTTCGGGTTTAATCGGGGGGCCATGAATCCTGCCATCCGCCGGGCGACTCGCCTCGCCATTTCGGCCGCCGCTTTGTTGATGCTGTCCAAAGGCGCGATCGCTTTTTGGAGCGGTTCCCTTGCCCTGCTGGCTTCCTCGCTCGATTCCGGCCTCGACGTCCTCGCTTCGGGGATCAACGCGTTGTTTCTCCGTCACGCTCACACTCCCGCCGACGAAGGGCACCCGTTCGGTCATGGAAAAGCGGAAGGAGTGGCGTCGTTCGTTCAGGGAATTCTGATCTCGATCTCGGGGATCGGATTGCTGGGCGAATCGATCCGGCGGATATTGAGCGGGACGCACGTCGATCATCTTGGGCCGGGGATCGCAATTCTCGCGATTTCGATTCCGACTTCGATTTTCGTCGGTGTCACCCTTCGGCGGATCGGGCGGCGGGAACGATCCGAGGCGCTCGAGGCCGACGCGTCGCACTACCTGTCGGACGTCGCCGCTGCCGGGGGCTCTCTTCTCGCGCTCGCTCTGATCCGTCTGGGCGCTCCGCCGTTGCTCGATCCGATCACGTCGCTCCTGATTTCGGGCTACATTCTGCATACGGCCTGGAACGTGAGCCGTCTCGCCTACGATTCGCTCCTCGACAAGGCGCTTCCCGAAGCGGCAATGATCGTCGAGGACGCGGTGTCGAAGCGAACCCCTTCGTGTAACGGATATCACGCCCTCCGGGCCCGCTCATCGGGAGTGAAACGTTTCGTCGAGTTCCGGCTCTTTCTCGATCGCAACCTGACTTTCGTCGAAGCTCACCGAATCACGGAAGAGATCTCGGACGAAATCGAAAAGAGACTGGGCCCGGGAACCGAAGTCATCGCGCATGCGGATCCGGTGGCTCTGCCCGTCGCCCCGGAGCGGTGAGCTCAACGAGGCGGACGCCGTTCTTTTCGAAAACGACCCGCGTGTGCTCAAAAAGCAGGCGCGCGAGGAACTGCCGATCGGCCGGTCCGTAAACGTAGGGCGTTCCCACTTCAGAGGCCAACCGGTCGAACTGCGCTGGACTTAGGAGGAGATGCGTGAAGCCCGCATCTCGCATCCGCCCGGCCACGTCGCCCGGGTCATTGGCTCCGGCGCCGATGAGAAAGCGCCGAAGCGGGCGCCTGTCGAAAAGTGTTGCAGCCTGAAAAGGGCGCCAGAGACCGAAGAGCCGCGGTTCGTCGAGACTCAGGACACTCGCGTTCAGCGGAAGATTTCGATTGGCCCAGTCGAAAACCGGGCCCGGGGAACCGGGGATGATTCGAACCCCGTAATCTTCTTTTGTCTCGGATCCGGAAAGAACGTGGAACATGTCGCGGGTTTCGATCGTGACGGTGATCGTTCTCCAGGCGGAAAATCCCAGAATGGCCGTGACGAGAAGAGCTCCCGTGAATCGGGCCGGACGACCCAGCCTCGCCAGAAGCGAGAGGATCGCCGCCGCGGCCAACGCCGAAAGAATCGTGAGGCCCGGAAGGAAATATCGCGGGACGGCAGCGATGACCTCCCAGAGAACGAGTGCGCCGACGGCGAGGAGTAACGAATCCCGAACGTTCCGACGCCGGATCAGAACGATGGGCGCAGCGAAGATCGCGAGCGGGAGAGGGTTCCAATCCGACGGATTGAAAAGTTTCCCGAAAAAGGCGGCGGGGAAAGACATCGCCGATCCGTGGTCGATGGCCATCTGCCGGGTGTACCAGCGGATCCAGTCGAGCCAGCTCGCGTCGACGGGATCGCCCCCGAAAAGAGATTGCCCGAGCGGGTAAATCGGATTGTGGTGTCTCGCGAAGTTGAGGATGGCCCAGGGGAGAAGGGGCGCAGCAAAGAGCCCTGCGGCGAGAACGGTCGAACGAAGCCGTCCCTGCGCCGTCAATTCATTTCGGCGGGTCAGGAGCGCTGTCGCTGCGAGAATAATTCCCACCGATGCTCCGGCAACAGGCTTGAAAGATGCCGCCAGACCCGCGGCGAAGAAGGCAGCCGGAAGCGAGGCCCTTCGCCGCGAGGACGAAAGAAATAAGTCGAATGCGAGGGCTGCGGCTCCCGCGGCGGCCAGGTCGACGCCCTCGACGAAAAGCGAGTACCCCGCGTCGCCGAAGCTGAAAAAGATTGCGGCGGCCAGCGCTCCCGCGCCGCGATGAAGGTGCCGGCGGGCGAGGCGCGAGACACACAATGCGGCTGCAATTCCGATGGCGAAATGGAGGGGAGCCGGGTGGAGCGACCGCCCGAGCGCGAGCAGCAGCGCGTCGACGAGCTCGATTCCATGGGGAAAGTGGCTGAAGAAGTTGTCAGGCATTTCGGCGAGGCGCCCCTGAATCAGGTCGTTGGCTGGAATCGCGAGGTGGTATTCGAGGGCGTCGAACCAGGTGGGAGGAGCGAGGGAAGCGAGGAGGGCGATCGAGAAGACCGGCAAAAGGAATGCGGCGAGGGGTAGAAGCGTGAAACTTTGGCGCGGTGAGCGGTGAGGACGGCGGCCGCCGGGTTCCCGGAAAAGAATCGCAGCGAGCCATCCCCCCGCAAGAATCGACACCGAAGCGGGTGTGCCCAGAATCCCGAGCGCACCGGCGGAAAAAGCGCCGAGCCAGACGGCTCCCAGTCCGAACAGAACCGCCGCGCCTCTTCTTTCCCACTTCGCGGCGGGGGATGCTCCCCGGAATTCGGTTGAGAAGGGAGGGGAAAGCCGGATCAGGGCAAGGCCATAACCGAGCGCGGCCAGGATCACCGCGAGAGAGGCCAGAACGCTTTGCATCGCCAGGCCGGGCGTTTGAGGATGAACCAGGGCGGCGAAAATGAAAAAGACTGCGGACAGAGCGAAAAGGGAGGCCAGGAGCCAAGCCGGGCGCTGCGGGAAACGGCTCTGGATCGAGCCTGCGGCCAGCGGCTCAGTCGGTTCCATCGGAAGCCGAAGTATAGCCTCCCGATGCGAGGGCGTCCCGGAATTGCACCCGGCCCGATGGTTCATCGGGTCCGAGTGAAATTCTTCACGCGATCGGAATAGAATCCTGACGGATCTGGATTCCGAAAACGCGAAGGGAGCGAAAAAAATGCATCACAAAGTGACGGTGGTCGGCGCAGGGCACGTCGGGGCGACGGCGGCTCAAAGGTTGGTGGAGAAAGAGATCGCCGACGTCGTTCTGGTCGACATTCTCGAGGGAATCCCGCAGGGAAAAGCGCTCGACATGGCCGAGAGCGCTCCCGTCGAGCGGTATGACGCCAAGATCGTCGGTTCGAACGGCTACGAGGCGACGGCCAATTCGGACGTGGTCATCATCACGGCCGGACTGGCGAGAAAACCGGGGATGAGCCGCGACGATTTGTTGCACAAGAATACCGAGATTGTTGGCGGTGTGGTCGAAAGCATCGTCAAGTTCTCCAAGGATTCGATCATCGTGATGGTGACCAATCCGCTCGACGCGATGTGCGAAGTGGCGAGGCGCATTTCGAAATTCCCGCCGGAGCGCGTTTTCGGCATGGCGGGAGTCCTCGACTCCGCCCGAATGAGATGGTTCATCGCGGATGAGCTGAAGGTCTCGGTGGAGAACACGCACGCGTTCGTTTTGGGCGGACACGGCGACACGATGGTGCCGTTGCCTCGTTATTGCACCGTGGCAGGAATTCCGATCACCGAGCTCCTTTCGAAGGAGCGCATCGACGCCATCGTCAAGAGAACGGCTGGCGGGGGCGCCGAAATCGTGAACCTTCTCAAGTCGGGATCGGCTTATTACGCTCCATCGTCGGCGGTCGTCGAAATGGTCGACGCGATTCTGCGGGACAAGAAGAAAATCCTTCCCTGCGCGGCCTACCTCACGGGGCAGTACGGCATCAACGGTCTTTACGTGGGAGTTCCGGTGAAGCTCGGGCGGAAAGGGATCGAGCAGATCGTCGAGATCAAGCTGACGCAGGACGAGCAGGCCGCTCTCGAAAAATCGGCCGGAGCCGTGAAGGAGCTCGTCGAAATCCTGAAGGTCTGACGCCCCCGCGGAAGAGCCGGCTGTTGGGCAGGAGACCAGTGGCTTCTGTCGCAGCCGCAGAAGGGCGCCAAGGGCGGCGGGAGGTTGAGGCCCGCCGCCATCGACGCTCGTGAGAAGAAATGTTCCGCCGGACGGTGGTGCAGGCGATCAGAACGGGGGACGAACCTTCAATCGGCAGCTTCGTGCGCCAGCCGTTATTTCTGAATGCCCTCAGGAAATCTCACCAACGTTCCGTCCAGGAAGACGATGTCGGCATTGAAGTCCGTCGTTTTTCCGATGACGAGCGGTCCGTCGTTCACGCCGTCGATTCCCCAGGAAGCCACACCGACTTCCTGGTGAGTCGTGTCGAATCCGACGTAATAGGGGAAGCCGAAACCGTCCGTCAGCAACGGATTCTTGAGGAACGTCGGAACCAGAAAGGGCATGGAGGCGGAGGCGAGCCGGCCGGATTGCATGTCGGTGTAAGCGTCTGCCCCTCCGGCGCCGACCATCGGATAGAAACCGGTGTCGACCGAATACATTTCGAGCGCAACGGCCAGAGTGTGGATCTCCGACATGCATCGTTTTTGTTTGGCCCGATTGATGGAATTGATCAAGTTCGGAATGGCGATCGCAGCGATGATGCCGATGATGGCGACCACGATCAGCAGCTCGATCAAGGTGAAGCCTCTCGTTTTCCGATTCGCCTTTATCACTCATAACCTCCCGCTGAATTCGATACGGGTCCTTGCGAATGAAGATCTGTCCGACCTCTGAGCAATCAAGGGAGCAAGATCGGTGCCGAAGATCTGCTTCCCCTGCGCACGATTTTCCAAAGGCTCAAGAAGCATTTTGGGGACGCTTTCGATGAAGCGAATCAGGTTTTCTTCTTTGGAGCCTCCAAACGCTACAAAAAGTGTCACCCAGTTGTCAAACTTTTGTCGTTTGAGACAATCCGATTTCAGCGGCAGGATCGACCGGTCTCTGCGACGAGTGGCCGGATCGATGCCGTGATTCGGTCGGCGACGATGCGGTATCCCGCTGCGTTGGGGTGGATCTGATCCGACATCAGCTCCCGGTGGCCGAAAACTCCGCCAAGCAAGTCGGGAATCAGGAGAGCGTTGTTTTTCTTCGCGACCCTCTCGAAGACTTCGGCGTATTCGTCCACGAACAATCCCAGGTTGACGCCTGCGACCACCGGAATCGATCCTCCTGCGACGATTCTTCGAAGGATCTCGTCGATGTTTTCCTCGGTTTTCCGCTTGTCGGCGTGGCCCAGGAAATCGTTTCCTCCGAGCTCGATGATGACGATCCAGGGGTGCGACGCCAGGAGCGAGTCGATTCTGGCGAGACCGTCGGCCGTGGTGTTCCCCGGAACACCGGCGTTGACGACGCGGCAACCCAGCGCCGCTTCGAGAAGTGCGGGATAAGACTCCTGAGGAAGCGCTCCGGTTCCGGCTGCAAGACTGTCCCCGACGACGAGAATTCCCCCTTCGAAAGGGGCCGTTCGAAGATTTGCGACGCGGTCCTCGTGCCGGCACGAACGAAGTATCACGATCGTGCAGATCAGCGCGACGATCCCCCCGGCCGCCCCGGCTCGAAAAGGGAGCCCTGCGAACTTTCGCTGGGGCGGAGAGGCTCGATGATCGGCGCGGTCGCGCGGGATGGAAGGGCGAGGCATGGGGAGATTCTACGGTTTTCGCCGTGCCGCCCGCGGGTTTCGGATTCGAAGCTCTCGCGGAGGCTGATCGGAAGTCCGGCCCCGATGCTACGATGTTGCCCGATGGCGGGATCGATCGAAAATGGCCTGCACGGAAAAGAAATCCCCGGCCCTCCGGAAGGGCTGAACGGTTTTTTTTCACGATCCGTGAAAGGGTTTCGAATCCGGCAGGCGATGCGCGAGTTGAAGAACGCGCGGTCGGTCCTCGATCTCGGATGCGGCCTGTGCGAGCTGACCGAACGGATTCCGGCATCCGTTCGCTATCTGGGAGTCGAGCGGGAACCGTGGATGCTCGAAAGAGCGCGAAAACTTCTCCCTTTCCGTCGCTTCACCGGGGCCGACATCGAGGATCCGGGCTTCGACCCGGGCGAACCCGTCGACAGAATCGTCATCCTCGCCGTCTTTGAGCATCTCGAGCGGCCCGAAAAAATTCTTCAGCGGGCGCGTCAGTGGGCGGTTCGGGGCGGAAGAATGATTTTGACGACCCCCGCTCCGCGCGCGAAAAAGATCCTCGATCTGGGTGCTCGTTGGGGTCTGCTTTCCCGTCACGCCGAGGACGAACATGAGCGGCTCTGGTCGATTGAAGAAATCCGGGCCGCGGCCGAAGACGCTGGGTGGCTGTTCGTCCGAAGCCGCAAGTTCCTTTTTGGTCTCAACCAGCTGGTTGTTCTCGAGCGAAGCCTGGACGAAACGGCCGCCATTTCCGCGCGGAAAAGCCGCTCCCCCTCAACAGAATGAAATGGCGTCAGGGATTTGGTTTCCGTCTCCCACCGTTGGCCGGAAATCTGACGATCAGGACTCCCCGGAAAATGATCGTTTGAGGAATTGAACATCCATGGACGAAGAAGCGAAAGAGCAGAAAACGGGTCATGGGCCGTCGACTTCGTCGACCGGGAGACTCGCGTCGTTCCGCGAGCCCACGGAGCCGGCGTCCCTTGCGGAGGCCAGGGAGTTGTTTCTCGAATACGCCGACTCGCTCGGTTTCAGCCTGTGTTTCCAGGGGTTCGATGAGGAGCTGAAAAATCTTCCGGGAGCTTACGCGCGCCCCGCCGGACGATTGATCCTGGGAGACGTGGGTGGACGGCTCGCGGGGTGCGTGGCGCTGCGGAGGATCGGCGAAGGGATCTGCGAAATGAAACGCCTCTACGTGCGGCCGGAGTTTCGCGGTCATGATCTGGGACGCAAGCTCGCGATCCGGATCGTCGAAGACGCGCGAGTGATCGGCTACGAGCGGATGAGACTCGATACCCTGCCATCGATGGTCGCCGCCATCTCGCTCTATCGATTTCTCGGTTTCGAGGAAATTCCGCCTTACCGCCACAATCCGATCGAGGGGGCGCTCTACTTCGAGCTGGTGCTCTAGCCCGCAGTGTTCATCAGGCGAAGGGTCGCGCCTGCCCGGGCTTCGCGGCTCGCCAGCCCTCACTCCGGCTATGATCCGTTCCGGAAAGATCTTCGAAAAATCCCGATGCAGGAACGAAACGTTGTTTGCGCGGATTGTGGAACGGAGCGCCCCGGCGGGATGGGCGACTGCCCGGTCTGCCGGGTTCGAGCGGCAAGCGCCTCCGACCAGACGCCGACACGCGCAGCGCCAGCCAAAGGATCAACCTTTGCGAGCGGCGCACGGATCGCCGAGCGTTACCTCGTTCTCGCCGAGCTCGGACGGGGCGGTTTCGGCGTTGTGGTTCGCGCGATCGACCAGCGCCTGGGCCGTTCCGTCGCGGTCAAACTGATCGGCGAGGCGGTCGACGCTTCCGAGGAGGACCGAACCCGTTTCGAACGCGAGTCCTTGATTCTGGCGAGCCTCGACCATCCCAACATCGTCCCGATCTATGACGCGGGGATCGACCAGGGGCGGCTCTATTTTGCGATGAAGCTGGTGCGCGGCCGATCTCTGGGCGATCGGATCCGCAGCGGGCCCATTCCGGAGCGCGAGGCGCTGGGCATCGTGCACCAACTCGTCTCGGCGCTCGAACACGCCCATTCGCGAGGGGTGCTCCATCGCGACCTCAAGCCCTCGAACATCCTCGAAGACGAAGAGGGACGGATCTATCTCGCCGATTTCGGAGTTTCGACCGCGGGCTTCCTTCCTCGGGTGACGAAACGGGGAACCGTGATGGGCACGCTCGATTACCTGTCACCCGAAGCTTTGTCGGGAGACGTCGGGGAGAAGAGCGATCTCTATTCTCTCGGTGCGCTTCTCCACGAAATGCTGTTCGGACGCCCTTGTTTCTTCGCGCGGGAACCGCGTGAAATGATCAAGAAAATTTGCGACGAAACGCCGCCGCTGCTCGAGCGGCCGCCGGTGCCGCTCTCGGCCCAGCTCCACTCGCTGCTGCGGCGGCTTCTCGAAAAAGATCCTTCGAAGCGTCCTGCGAACGCCGCCGCCGTCCAGGCCGAGATCGAGGACATCATTCGAGGGGTCGCAGCTTCCGGAGCGATTGCGCCATCGGGAGGGCTGGCCGCCGCTTTGAGCGAAGCGACCCGCGCCGTTTCCAGCGACCTGCCGGGCGACCCGATCGACCGCCTCGAGCGATCGGTCGAAGAGATCGTGCGGCAGACCGAGGCCTCGCACCCCGACATCAACCGAATCCTGGCTCTTCTCGCGGACTTCGTCGCGGAGGGGTCGCTTCTGGCCGACCGCGTGACGGCGGGCGCAAAGGGAGAGGGGGACGATCCGATTCTCCACGCGTTCTCTCTCTCTCTCCTGCATCTGGCGCGGGACGTGGAGCGGCGCCTCGCGTCGCTTCGCGAGGCCCTGCACGATTCGACCCTGCTCGAGGGCTACGTCATTCGGCTGCAAAAAAGCATCCTCGTTCCTGTTTCGGGGTGGATCGCCGAATTCGAGAAGGGGCAGCGGGGGGAGATCTCCGGCGGGGAGGAGTTTTTTGTTTTCGACGATTCTTCTTTCGGCCCGGCGCTTTCCGATGGCGGCGACCCGATCGCCGATCTCCTCGGCGTCGACGAGCTCCGGCGCCACGAGGCGGTGCTCACCGTTTCCGGGCGCGGGCTCGAAACATTTCTGGCCGGCTTGCGTTCGCGGCCGGAAGGGGAGCGGGATCGCCTGTTAGGGGCGCTCTTTGAGAAAGCCGACGTCGTTCTTCTCGAGGGGCGGGGGCGATCCCGATCCCTGTTCGAGGCGGCCATCGCGCTCGCGTCGGATCGCGACCTGGCCGAACGATGGAGCCGGCTTTTCGAGCTTTTTCGAAAACCCCGGGATGGCTACCCGGAGGCGGCCGCGATCCGACCGTCGCTCGACCTCCTCGCGCCCGAGCAGCGCCAGGTCGTTCTTCGATGCCTGTTGTTTCATCCGGCCGAGTCCCACCGGCAGCTGGCCCTTGAAACGCTCGAGCCGGCCGATTTCTGGGAGGTCATCGCTCATCCGGGAACGCCTGTGCGATGGCTGCTCGAGATCTGGCGAGCTCTCGAGCCGCGCGTGACGCGCGATTTTCTCAAGGTGTTCTTCGTCTGCATCAAAGACACGCTCCTGCGGGCCGGAGACGCGGAACGAATCGTCGCCGTCGTTGAGATGGTGAAAGAGCTCTATCGCGTCGACTCGTTTCACGAGGACGTTTTTTTCAAGATGCTCATCGACCTCGACGAGCGCGTTCGAGTGGAGGCGCGGCGTCATCGTCTGCTGGTCGATTTCGACGCCGAATACATCGAGCGGCTTCGGGGTTTTCTCGCGGGCGGCGCGAAGCGGGAGCAGCCGATCGAAGGGTGGGGGATCGTTCCGCTTCCGATTCAGCGGCGCCTCGCCCGCGGCGGCCATTTCCTTCGTCATTTCGTGTGCCATCCCATCGACATCGTCGCGCTCGAGTGTCTGCCTCACCTTCTGCACCTCGACAACGTCGGCACTTACGTCGAGATCTATTCGATCAACGCGAAACTCCTGATCGAAATCTCCAAGGAAAAGCGCCTTTTTCAGAGGGAGGAGTCCCGTTTCGCGCTGGTTTCAAATCCAAAAACTCCGGCGTACGTCGTCCTGAAGCATCTCGGATTCCTGCGAAAAGACAGTCTTCGAAAGCTCTCCGAGTCGCACGAGTGCAATCAACTTTCGAGGAACTACGCCATCAAAATGCTCGGCCGGGGAGCGTGAAGAGCGGGAATCCGCGCGGCCACGAGGAGAATCAGGAATTGGAAGCAGGTGCCGTCCGGCCGGGCGGGTTCGCCCGCCCTGCCCGCGAAAACCTTATTGGCTTCCGCTTTCGCTCGTTTTCGGTTCGGCGGCAGAGGACTTCGCTGCGTCTTCATCAGGGAAGGCCGAATTTTCCCCTTCGGGAGCGGGTTGACCCGGCGCGAGCAGTGAAGCCGTGATGTACCCCACGGGAAGGTACGTCCGGATTCGCACGAGAGTCTTCTTGGGATCGTCCGCGATCCAGATCAGCATTCGCCCTTCTTTTTTCTGAAAGAATCCGCCGCTCATTTTCGGTTCGAGTTTCCAGGCTTGAAACGTTCCGGCGCCGACGGAAACCTCTTCTTTTCCGAGCACCTCCACGTTGAGCGTGTAGTTCTTTCCGTTGTTGTACGCGTCCAATGCGAACGATTTTCCAGCTGCCAGGGGAAGGAGGCGCAGGTAATAAACGGCAGAAAGCGTGTCGAGAATGTGGGAGGGGAGTTGAAGCCGCTTTCCTTTGTGGAAAGTTTCCCGTTTTTCGAGATCGAACGCGAACGTGTCGTCGTTCTTGTGGCGCCCCTCTTCCGTGTGTTTCTCGTAGCGCATCGACTCGAATCGCGAAGCCTCAACGTAAGACGTAATCGTGTCTTTGACCGGGAAAAATTTTGAGAAAAACGCGTTCGAGGCGGCCTCCATGCGGATCATGAACGCTTCCCGTCCTCGAAACGTTCGCGGCGGCGAGACAGTGATCGTCATTTCCCCCCCGCCGATCGCGAGCCACGCGAGCCCGAAACGAAGTTGTTCTCCGGCGGCGAACGGGATCGGGAATTTGGTGCCCGGCACAGGCGAGGCGAATCGTTCGGAGGAAGGAGGAGTGCGATGGGGAGGGGGCGGCGCGGCGGCGGAGCTGGCGGGAGGCGAAAGCGCAGCGGACGATTCGACGAGGGGAGCGGGGTTCGGTGTTTGACGCGGAGGGTCCTCCGCGGCGAAGGGAGACACGGCGGGGAGCGAGAAAAAGACCGCCTGGAAAATCAGACTCCGAAGGGGCCGCATCACGAGATGAGTTTTATCACGGCGTTCGCCACCGATTCGACCAAAATCGCTTCGAGGCAGGGCTTTCGCAATCCATAACGGCGGTTGCAGGGACGGCAGGCGAGAGGCGCCTCGACCGTTGAAGTCTTTGGACCCCACGGACCGTGAACCGCTGCGACGGTCGGCCCGAAAATACCGACGGTGGGAGCTCCGACCGCTGCGGCCAGATGCATCGGTCCCGTGTCCCCTCCGATCACGGCGCTCGCCCTGGTCGCCAGATAGGCGAATTCCGGCAGCTTCGTGGGAGGCGCGATGGTCGCGGAACCGCCGGAACGCTCGATGACGTCTTTCGCCAGTTGCATTTCCTCCGGCCCCCAGGCGACGACCGATCGCAATCCGCGCCGCTCGAAGAGAATACGAGAGAGGTCGGCGAATCGTCTGGTCCCCCATTCCTTGTTTTTCCAACCCGCACCGGGCTGAAGCAGCACGAAAGGGGACCCGAGCTCCCCGATGAATCGTTCGATGATCCCGTTCTCATCGGAAGGCAGGTGCGAAGCGGAGGGACTCACATTGCGGGACGGCGATTGCGTCGATGAGCCCCCGAGGCGTTGCGCCACGGTCGCGGCCAGCTCGATTCCCCGTTCCGCCGAATGACGTGGCCGTTTCCCATCGGGAGAGCCGCCCCTCTCTGTGTAGAAGAGGGCCGCTCCCCGTTCTCGCAGCTCCTCGTCTGCGAGCCCGATCCGCCGCGGCGCGCCCGAGAGTCTCGCCGCCACGGCGCTTTTCAGCGTCCCCTGGAAATCGACGGCCGTGTCGGCGCGAAAATCGCGAAGAGCCCGAATGGATGCAACCGTTTCCCGGGTCGTGGAAGGAGACAGCATGGCCGTTCGCCAACGCTTTGTCCGAAGGAGAACGACCCGGTCGAGCCCGGGGAGATCCTTGACCAGCGAAGCGAAGGGAGCCTCGATCGCCCAGGCGATGACAGCGCCCGGCAACGCCTGGCGGAGAAGGTGATACGCAGGGAATGTCGCTACGACGTCGCCGAGCGCCGAGAGCCGGACGATAAGAATCCGGACCGGGACGGAGGCGTCGACTTGTTTCGTCACGCGGGCATTGTAGTTGTATGTGCGCCGTTGCGGCCTCTCGGCCGGGACCCGGGAGTCGTCAGCGCCTGGGTCCGAACCGGCTCAGAATCGTCTGGATCGTGTCGGTGGTCGCGTGGTCCTTCGGATCGCCTGTAATCACCGTCGAGGCTCCGATCTGTTCGGCGATCGTTCGTTCCGGAACGGTTTCCGCGCTGTAGTCGGTTCCTTTGGCGTGAACGGCGGGCAACATGTCGCGAAGGACCTGCTCCACCGTTCGATCGCCGAAAAGGAAAACCCGGTCGACCGCGGCGAGAGCGGCAACCATTTCGGCGCGCTCCCGCTCGGATTGAATCGGGCGGTCGTCCCCTTTCGAAAGCCGGACCGAAGCGTCGGAGTTGACCGCGACGAGGAGGGCGTCGCCGTGCGCGCGTGCCCCTTCGAGATAGCGGATGTGACCGACGTGAAGGAGATCGAAAGCGCCGTTGGCGAGGACGATTCGTCGCCCGGCCCCGCGCTGGGCGACACACCAGGCGAGGGCTTCAATGCGCGAGACGATTTTTTCCGGCGTCGCCCGGAAGGTGCCGGTCGGGGCCGTTTTGCTCACGAAACGAGGCGCTCTTCCTGCGCCAGGCCGTGCGCGATTTCGTCGCGGGTCACGGTGGCGGTTCCCGATTTCATGACGACGATTCCCCCGGCGACATTGGCCAGCACGGCGGCTTCGAGATAACTCGCTCCCACGGCCAGGGCCAGGGTGAACGTGGCGATGACGGTGTCGCCGGCGCCGGTGACGTCGGCCACCTGATCACTACCGTGGACGGGGATCCGGATCGACGGCTGGCCGGCTTCGAACAAAGCGCTTCCGCGGCTCCCGCGAGTGACGAGGAGCGCCTCGGCGCCGAGGCGGTCCCGCAGCGCCTCTCCGCCTTGCTCGAGCGCCTCTTCGACCCTTTCGAGGGGAAGGCCGGAGGCCATTGCTGCTTCTTCCTCGTTCGGGGTGGCGGCGCTGGCGCCCCGGTATTCGGCGACGCGGAATCGGGAGTCGACCGTGACTTTCCCCCGATCGCCGAGGATCGTCCGCGCGAGGGCTGCCGACTCGGGGGAAACCGCGCCGTAACCGTAATCCGAGAGAAGGCAGGCGCGTGCTCCGGCGAGGCGCGCTCGCGCGCGCTCGGCGAGTCGCAACCGGATTTCGGATCCGCCGGGAATGGGTGACTCCCGGTCGAACCGGACCACCTGTTGTTTGGCGCCGTGCGGAAATCCCGCCAGGACTCTGGTTTTCGTCGGCGTCTCCCACCCGGGAACGGTCAACACATCCGAGGCGTCGATACCGGCGGCTTCGAAAGCGTCGAGGAGGCGTCTGGCCGAAACGTCGTCACCGACGGCGCCCAGAGCCACGGGCTTGGCGCCGAGGGAGGCCAGATTCATGAGTGCGTTTCCTCCCCCGCCCGGCACGATGGTCTCGCTTTCGTAGTGCAGGATCAGAACCGGGGCTTCACGGCTGATTCTCTTGGGAGATCCGAGAAGGAACCTGTCGACGACGAAATCTCCCCAGAGGAGAACCGGGGTGTTCTCGAACCGGTCGAGAAGTCGAACGAGCTGCCGCCGCGGGAGAGGAAGTGTCAGGGTGGTCGTCTGGCTCACGAGTGGAGGATAACAAATGAGGAGAATGGTGGCAGGGCGGCAATAGGATCCGAAGCGGGGACAGGGGCGATGCGCCAGGGCGAGGGCTCCGCGGATTCTTGTTCGATCCCGCCCCGAACCTGCCAAACGCGAAGCAGGAGATTTCGTCTGCCCTGCCGGATTGGGAACTCCTGCTTTGGCCGCGGCCTCCGCGTCGTAAAATGAATCGGTGACGCAATCAGGAATCGTTCTCGCGGTTGATTACGGGCTCGCTCGCGTCGGTCTCGCTCGTTCGGACGAGACGGGGACGCTGACCATTCCGCTCGCTCCGCTCCATCGAACGGGGGATCGCCGGCTGGCATCGGAGATCGTGCGCTGCGCCCGGGATCTGGGCGCGATCCTCATCGTCGTGGGAATTCCCCTTCGGGATGACGAGAAGTCGACTCCGGTCATTGACGGAGCCAGAAATCTGGCTCGGCAACTGGAAAAGAAAAGCGGCCTGCCGGTTCGCTTCGTCGACGAAAGCCATTCCTCCGCAGAGTCGGAGACACGAGCCCTGGATTCGGGAATGAAAAAGACGCGGATGGCGGCGAATCGCGATTCTCTCGCGGCGGCCGAGATCCTTCGGCGTTTCCTCGAGGAAACCGAAATGGGGGGCGGTCGATGAAATTTCGGACCGTCAGGAGGTGGGTCGCGGCTCCGGTTCTGATCGCTCTCGGCTCAGCGGTTTTTTTCTACTTCTGGTGGAATACTTTTGCGCTGCAACCCTTTCAGGGATGGAGCGGGCCCTCCCTCGTCGTCGAGATTCCGAAAGGGGAGGGGGCGGCCAGAATTTATGCGCGCCTCCAGGATTCGGGGCTCGTTCGGAGCGATTTCGCGGCGCGGCTCGTCCATCGCTGGAAGCTCGGCGGAAAGCCGCTGCGAGCCGGCGAGTACGAGTTTCGCGGCGCGGCGACACCCGAGGAGATTCTCAGGAAGATTGCCGACGGGCGGGCGAAGGAGTACCTGGTGACCCTTCGCGAGGGGCTCGACCGCTGGCAGGTCATCGAGGAGCTGGATCGAGCCCTCCCGTGGGCCGACCCCGACCTGCTCGAGGAGGCGGTTTCCGATCCGTCGCTCGTTCGCGATCTCGATCCGGGCGCGCGGGATCTCGAGGGTTATCTTTTTCCCGACACTTACGGGTTCACCCGCGGGACGCCGGAACGCGAGGTGATCGGAAGGATGGTCAAGACGTTTCACGCGCGGTTTCAGGATGTTCTTTCGAAGGGGGGGCCGATTCCGAAAGGCGGGAGCGTTCATCAGGTCGTGATTCTGGCCTCGCTCGTCGAGGCGGAGACGGGCGCTCCGAAGGAACGGCCGAAAATCGCGGCGGTTTTCTTCAACCGGCTCAGGAAATCGATGCTGCTTCAGTGCGATCCGACGGTCATTTACGCGCTGAAACTGACGAGGAGCTGGAACGGAGACATTCACAAGAGAGATCTCGCGCTCACCTCGCCCTACAATACTTATGTCTCTCCCGGATTGCCTCCCGGGCCGATCGGCAATCCCGGCCGGGCCTCCCTCGAGGCCGTTCTCTCGCCGGTCGATTCGCAGGATTTGTATTTTGTTTCCAAGAACGATGGAACCCACGTTTTCTCCGCCGACTACGAAACGCATCGCCGCGCCGTGGACCAGTGGCAGAAAGTCTATTGGCGTGACAAGAAAGCCGAAGCCAGGAAGCAGAGCGACGCGGAGAAGGCGGGAACCAAGTCCCCGGGCTAGGGTCTGCAAAGACCGGGGGCGATTTCGTTGATCCCCGTTTCGGCCGTGTGCTAACGTCCCTTCGCCTCGTGAGGAGGCGTCCAACTCCGGAGGATCCATCCAGATGTCCGATCGACCGCTGCCGCGACTCGTCGGGTCGCTTCTCCTGACCAGGCTCATCGACCAGGATTCTCTGGGAGAAATCATTCGCGCCCGCCGAGTGGACGTTTCCCAGGGGGCGACGTTCGAGCTCGTGCGCCGTTTCTCGGCCGCGGGAATCGAAACGGCGAAGCTCGCCGAGGCGGCCAAGCTGGCGGCTCCCGTGCTCCAGGGCCTCAAGGGCCCGTCGATCGCCAAGGGAAGTTGGAGCTTCGAGGCCGACGGCTCGATGTATCTCGCGTCCGAGTATGTGCCCGGTCATTCCCTGGCCAAGGTCTTGGTGCGGACGACCGACGAACAGTTTCCCGTCGCGGTCGACCAGTCGCTTCTGATCGTCGACAAAGTGGTTTCGGCGCTGGACACGGCCCATCAGTTTCGTGTCGACGATGCGCGGGTTCAGCACCGTTTCGTCGTTCCCTCTTTCGTCTGGATCACTGAAGACGGAGAGGTCAAGCTTGGCGGATTCGGATTCGGACCGGCGCTGCTCGCCATGGCGAAGAGCGGGCCGCTGGCCGAGGCGAGCTCGCGTTACATCGCTCCCGAGTGCCGCGAAGGAGGGAAACCCTCCAAGTCGGTCGACGTCTACGCGAGTTGTGCGATTCTTTTCGAGCTTCTGACGGGAACGAAAGTTCCGGCGGACGTGAGCGCTCAGGTTCTCTCGGTCGCAGAGGTCGCGCACGACGCGGCGCCGCTCCCCGATGACATTGCGCAGCTTCTTAGGAGGGGGCTCTCGTCCGATCCGGCCGGCCGGCACGAGTCGATCAGTGATCTCAGAAAAGAGCTCTCGAAAATTCTCTTCTCGGGGAACTACGCCCCGACGACTTTCAATCTCGCCTTTTTCATGAACAACCTGTTCCGCGGCGAGATGGAGAAAGAGGCGAAGGAGAGAGCTCAGGAAGAAACGCTGAAAGCCGAGGATTTCAAGCCGAAGCCCGTGGCGCCGCCTCCCCCTCCCAAACCTGCCGCTCCTTCTCCGGTGGTTCCAGGAGCTGGCGCCCCGAGCTCCGCCGCTCCGAGCGCCTCCGCCCCGCCCCCCGCTCCCCGTGCGACGATTCGCGCCGAATCGACGCCAACGTTCGCGGCGGCCTCGGAGCCGCCAAAGTCGAAGATGGGGCTTTTCATCGCCGTGGGCGCCGCCGCTCTTCTCGGAGTCGGCGTCGGTATTTTCTTCATGCTTCGAAAAGAACAGACGAAACCCATTCCCACCATTCCCGAGGCGGCGCTTGCGCCGCCCCAAACGAGTCTCTCCGCCGCCGCAACGGCGATGGATCCCGCAGCCTTCGAAGAGGCGGTCAACAGGCGGGTCAAAGAAAAGATCGCTGAGCTCGAGACGGCGAAACAGGCCGAGCAGGATCCGAAAAAGAAGAAGGAGCAGGAAAAACTCCTCGCTCAGCTGAAGGTTCAGGAATCCGAAGCAATCAAGAAGCAGGAAGTGGCGCAGAAAGCAACGCAGGCCGCGGCCGTCGAAGAGAAGAAGACGGGAGGCGCGGGAGCCGGTCCGGGCGGCGGAGCCACTCCGGCCTCACCCTCGGCCGAGGAGCTCGCGAAGAAACAGAAGGAAGCTCAGGAAGCGGCGAAGAAACTCGAAGCCACGCTCGCGGCCTCCTCTCCTCCTGTGACGACGTCCAACCCTGCGCCGGCTCCTCCTCCCTCGGTGCCGCCGGCTGTGGTCGCCTCAGCGCCACTTAACCAGCCGCCGGCCGCCGGTACCGTTTCGTCGGTGAAAGAGGGCGACCTGGTGGACATCAACGAAGTCGACGACGCCCCGCTGCCTCAGATCCGTCTCAAGCCGGAATATCCCCGCGTGGCTCTCATGCGAAAATCTCAGGGGACCGTGATCCTTTCCATTCTCGTGGATGAAAAGGGGCGCGTGGCCGACGTGAAGGTTCTTCGGAAAGCGAACGACGATCTTCTCAACGACGCCGCACTCAAGGCGGCTCGCGACTGGACCTACCGGCCGGCGACGAAGCAGGGGAAAAAGGTCAGGACGTGGGTCACCGATACGGTCCCATTCAAGCTTTGACGGCAAGGGAGGCGATAGCGGGCCGCTAGCTGCGTTGTCGGGCTCGCCTCGTGCTCAGCGTGGCGCAGCCACGCCTCCGCGCGGGCTGCGCCCTCCGCCTTGCTATCGACCCACTCTCGCCTCCCCAGCGAGAACGTGGCGCTGGGATTCGTGGTTGTCAGGCTTGTTTGGTTCTCGGCGCGCGGGAAACTGACGGCGGGAGAGATGCCAGAGGTCCTTCGAAATTTAGTTTCCTGCGCCGATCACGATCAACACGGCGCCACCTTCGACGGTGTCGCCCACGGTACAGAGAATTTTTTCGACGATTCCGGCGGTGGATGAGCGCAGCTCGTTTTGCATTTTCATGGCTTCGAGGATGACGAGGGGAGTGCCTGGAGCGACGGCCTGGCCGGCCTGACAGGTGATTTCGACGACGCGTCCGGGAATGGGCGCGATCAACTCTTCGCCGGAAGCGGCGGCGGCCGGGGCTCCGGATTGTCGGGCCTCGGCGACGAGGGCCTCGACACAATCGACGGTGAATGTCTGGGCGGAAAGATAGACCTGCCGCCGCTCCGGTCCCTCGCGGTGAGTGACGACTTCGTATTGGCGGCGGGCGTCGACGAGGCAGCTCACGGCGCGGCGCCCCGGCACGGTCGCCCATTCGATCGTGTGAGCCCGGCCGTCGACGGTGACCCGGTAGGTTTCGAGAGAGGCGTCGACGGCTTCGACGATGATTTCGGCGTCGCGGTCGCCGTGGCGGGCGCGATAGCGGACCGATCGCGAGGCGGTCATTTCCGGAGGCCTCCCCGGCCGGCTGCCCTGCGCCAGGCCGAGATCTCCTGATGACCGGAGGGGCGTTCGCCTCCCACAGGCCGGCTCGTTCTCATTTCACGGAATCGTTCGACTGCGGCGATGGCGAGGGCGATTTCTTCCGACTCCGGATCGTGACTCTCGTGGAGCCCCTCGGCGAAGAGCTCGTCGATGAAGTGCGTGTCGAAATCGGCGGCAGCGAATCGAGGATTCTCGAGAAGAACCTGAAAAAACGGGATCGACGTTGCAATCCCGTCGACTTTGTACTCTCGCAGAGCGCTTTTCAAGCGGGCGAGCGAAGTCGCGCGATCCTCTCCCCAGGCAATCAGCTTGGCGAGCATCGGGTCGTAGTCGAGCGGCACGGTGTAACCGGCGACGATCCCGGAATCGTTTCGGATTCCGGGCCCCTCCGGAAGGCGAAGGCCGCGGATGAGCCCGGGCGAAGGGCGGAATCCGTGGAACGAATCCTCCGCGTACACACGGCATTCGATGGCGTGCCCCCGCCAGGCGATGTCCGATTGTTTCCAGCGAAGCGGCTCTCCCCGCGCGATCTCGATCATCGCGCGGACGAGGTCGATTCCGGTGACGGCCTCCGTGACGGGGTGCTCCACCTGAAGGCGCGTGTTCATTTCGAGAAAGTAAAAATTCTTTTCGGCGTCGAGGAGAAACTCGACCGTTCCGGCCGAGTCGTAACCGACGGCGGCCGCCGCGCGAACGGCGGATTCGCCCATCCGCGATCGGAGCCCGGCGTCGACCGCCGGCGAGGGGCACTCCTCGATCACCTTCTGGTGACGGCGCTGGATGGAGCACTCCCGCTCGCCGAGGTGGATCACGTTTCCGTGCCGGTCACCGAGAACCTGAATCTCGATGTGACGCGGCTTCTCGACATAGCGCTCGACGTAGATTGCGCCGTCTCCGAAATACGACACGGCTTCGGCGGAGGCCCTTTCGAATGCCGAAACGAGGTCGTCCCCGGCGGCCAGCTTTCGCATCCCCTTTCCGCCGCCCCCCGCGGCGGCCTTGAGGAGAAGGGGATAGCCGTGTTCGCCCGCAAAAGCCCGAAGCTCCGCGGCATTTGAGAGCGCATGGCGGAGCCCCGGCACGATGGGAACTCCGGCCGCGTGCATTCGTTCGCGGCTCTCGGTCTTCGACCCCATCGCGGCAATGGCTTCCGGTTTCGGCCCGATCCAGGTGAGCCCGGCATCCACGACCGCCTTCGCAAATACGTGATTCTCGGAAAGAAATCCGTAGCCCGGGTGAATCGCCGTGGCGCCGGTTTGTTTCGCGGCTTCGAGGATGCGGTCGGTTCGGAGATAGCTCTCCCGCGACGGCGCCGGCCCGAGCCACACCGCCTCGTCCGCCATCCGAACGTGAAGCGCCGTCCGGTCCGCGTCCGAAAAAACCGTCACCGCCGGAATATCCATCTCCCGGCAGGCACGAAGTATTCGAACCGCGATCTCGCCTCGGTTGGCGATCAGGATTTTCATCGGCACGGAGCGGAGGATATCGAAAACGGAAGGAGGCTTCGACTCTCACGGTTGGAGCGCGATCCGACGCGCGCGGATTCTCCGAATCTCCGACAACGGATGCCCGAACGGTTGGACTCTCGGCCAGACCTCGATCGATTCCATTTCATCCCAGCCGCTGGACCCGAATCGCCTCCTCCGGCTCGCCCAGGGTGACGAATGGGACGAGCCACCGGCAGGATGAGCGGTGTTTCAGGCTCCTCGCCTTTTCATGCTCCTCCAAGGGTCTGCTTTGCCAGCGATGGATCCGCGTTGACCTCTCGAGGATGCGCCCGCTCTCGGGCTCTTGACCGCGGAGAGCCGGCGCCTGGTTCAAACGAGTCATCGCCAAAGAGGAGGAAGGGCTTGCCCGGAGCGGGTTTCGTCGAAAACCCCGCGTGCCGCCGCGTTCGAAAACCGTCGAAAACGAGGTGATCAGGAAGAAGCCGCCCAACGATGGCCGCTCGAATCCACTCAACAGATTCGAAGCGTCGGATTCGCTCAGCTCGAGAGCGACACCTGCCGAGATCGCCGATGCGAATGGCATGGTTCAAAGGGGCACTAGGAAACTCGCGACCATTGCGTCATATAAGGATCGATCAGATTCGAGTTGCCCCCGGGTTCCCCCGGAGGCGTGTAGCTGTGGCGACCGCGAGGACTTGAACATGAATGGTTGGGGTCGGCCGGAATGCTCGCATCACATTCCGACCAGGCGAATCGTATTGCGCTCGATCGCCGAGCGGCTCCGGCTCGCAGCCGTTTTTATCGCCCTTTCGCTGTTTGCGGTCGCACCGGCCCTTCACGCCGAAAGTTGCGGCTCAGGCAACCAGTGCCCCGTCGTCGATAGTCTCTCCGCCAACCCGGGCATCTTCTCATCCGGACAAACCGGGCAAATTCTTGCGACTGCCCACGATCCCGATCGGAGCCTCACTCGTTACGACTTCAGCGCTGACGCCGGCTCGTTCCCCAATGGCACGACGACACAGAGCGTACCGACGAGCGCGACATCGGCCTCGCTCAACTGGACCGCTCCGGGGACGACTGGGACTTTTAATTTGACCGTCCGGGTCTGGGACAACGGCGGGTTCATGGGGGTACCCGCTTCGGGAACTGTGAGCGTGATGACAATCCCGGTCACCATTTCCGCCTCGAATCACGCGCCGGTCATCACGAGCTTCACGACGTCCCGAACGGCGCTCTTCGTCGGAGAGACGGCGATTCTTGCCGCAACCGCCACCGACGCCGATGGCGATCCCATCGCCTGGTCATGGTCGGCCACGTTCGGAACCGTCACGCCCGACGCCTCCGGCGGCGCGCTTTTCCAGGCGCCGGCGACGGCCGGAATGGCGACAGTCACAGTCACCGCTACCGACTCGCAGGGCGCAGCGACGCAGGCCTCGTTGCAACTGTCAATCGGTTCCCTTCTCGCGGACAAAGCGATCGGCGACGGCCTGCTCGCTCCTCAGCGAATGGGGATCGACACCTTTGGTACGCTCTTCGTCGCCGACGGAGCCGCCGGAGGCCTGGTCGCGGTCAATGCCGGGAGCGGGGTTCGTGAATTGACGATTCCGATCAACGGGATCACTTCGGTCGCCGTCGACTGGCTCAACCGGTTGCTCGTCGGCGAATCCGCAGGGGCGACGCTTCGAAGCCGCGAGGGGATTTTCCTGGCTCCGCTCGACCCGGGCGAGCCGCTGGGAGACGTTACCGATGTCGCAACCGACCTGGCGGCGCAGCGCTTCGCCGTTCTCTACGGCTCCGCCGGCCGCGTCGTTGTATTCGGCTCGAATGGAGCGGTTCTTTCCACCTTCGGGGGCGTCGGCGACGCACCGGGACAATTCAAGACCGCTTCGTGCCTCGCCATCTCCCCATCAAGCGAAATCCTCGTCGGCGACATCGGCCACGGTCTCATTCAGGTTTTCGACGTCTGGGGAAACCGGCTCCGGAGTTTCGGCGGACGAGGGGCGGCTCCTGGTTCGTTCAATCAGCTTCAGGGGCTCGCGGTCGACGCCGACGGGGCCGTCTACGCGTCCGACGCCTTCCAAAGCCGAGTTCAGGTCTTCAACTCCGGAGGGACGCTACGCGAGATCGTGGGCGTTTATGGCTCGGGGATCGGCACGCTGAAGACCCCGAGCGGGATCCTCGCTCTCAGCGGCTCGCACCAGATTGCGGTGGCTTCCGTCAACGCCTCCTCCATCCAGATCTACGATCAGCAAAACGCGATTCTCCCGCCGTCGAATACGTCACCCGGCGTTCCTCAACCGGTCTCTCCCGTCGCGGACTCGCTTCTGCCCCACAATTCGATCGTGCTGCTGATCGCAAACAATTCGACAGATCCCGATTTTCAATCAATTCGCTATGCCTTCGAGCTCGACTTCGCCAATGCCGGAATTCAGACGGCGGTCGGCTCGTGGTTTCTCGACGAAGGGGCGGATGGGACGACGTTTGCGGATGCAACGGCAATCACGACATCCACGGGCCCCGGCAGCTACGTCTGGCGCGTTCGGGCCTGGGACGGCGTCGCATGGTCGGACTGGTCAGCCGACCAGCTCTTTCGCATCGACAGTGGGCGACCCAATCGCCCCCCGGGTACGCCCGTCCTCGAGAGCCCGATCTCCGGAGGGATCGTGCCGACCGTTTCGCCGCGCCTCACGGTCCTCGACACGAGCGACCCGGACGGAGACGCCCTCGAATACTCCTTCCAGGCGGCACTTTTCGTCGACGGCGCTTATCAGACGATCGCGAGCTCGCCCCTTGTTCCGGCAGCTGCCGGATCGACCTCGTGGGACCTGCCCGCCGGAGCCGCCACGCCGAGTCAACGAGTCTTCTGGCGTAACCGGGCTTTCGACGGTTTCGCCTGGGGAAGTTGGTCCGGATGGGATTCGTTCCGCACCCCTCCACTGACGATTCCAGACCCGGGCGCGTACGGAAACCTTCCGACCGGCGACCGAACGAGATCCGGCGAGGTTCGTTATTCGATGGGGCCTCGAAACGCCGACACGCTCCTCTTCTTCCGGCTCTTCGACGTAACGGCTTCGGGCGAATTGACGCTTTGGGTCAATGGCTCGGCCTTCGCCGCTCTTCCGGCCGGCGCGACCTCTTCCTGGTCATTGACGCTGTCCGTGGTCATTCCTGCTTCGGAGCTCTCGCCTTCGGCGAACAACGTACTTTCCTTCGTCCATTCCGGCGGAGGCGACTGGGGAATCCGGGCGATCTCCCTCACGGCGCCATCGATCCCGGTTATCCGAGCCACCCCCTACAACACCGTCGTCGACGTGTCCTGGCGCGTGGACGCGAATATTCCCTCCCGAACGAATCTGCTTCTGTACCGCTCCTTCTATCCGTCCGGCCCGTTCTCGAGTCTCGGCAATCACGACCCGGCTGCGGGCGTTTTACGAGACACAGGGCTCGACAACGAAGTTCCCGTGTACTACCGCGGCGCCTATGTCGCTTTCGACGGGACCGAGGGAGAACCGTCGGCGACGGTAACGGCCACGCCGATCGGATCGGGAGGACCGACTCCGATTACGGATCTGCGCGTCACGCGCGCCGGCAACGACCTGCGGCTCGACTGGACGCCGGTGACATCGATGCCGTCGCTCCAACAGTGCGAGATCTACTCGGGATTCTTCGGTGCATGGAGCGCAGACACAACGGGTTTATCAAATCTGCTCGGCTACTCCTCTCCCTTCGACGCGCAGAAGATTCTGGCGAACGAGATCACGGTCAACGGCGACCGCTGGTATTCGATCCTCCCGCGCGATTACAACGGCGCCCGGGGAGAGCCATGAGAAAAGCGCCGATTCTTCTCGCCGGAGTCTTCGCGATAGGTTCCCGCCTGCCCCTTCGAGCCGCAGACCCTCCGCATCGGGCGAGCCTTTCCAGCTACGAAGACTGCAACAGCTCCTGTCATGCGCTTCACACCTCGGCGGGCGGGGCGTTGACGCAGGCTGCAGGGAACGTCAATCTGTGTCAATCCTGTCACAATGCATCCGGCGCCGCCTCCGCGCTACCGGTCAACACGGCCGACAAGGCGAGTCCGGGGGTTGTTGGTTTCCATCATGCTTTTGACGTCTCGGCCGTCAATGCGGGTGAAGGAGCTGCGGCTCCCTCGTCGCCCCCCATGTCGCTTCGTGTCATGGGGGGGAATATCGTCTGTTCGACCTGCCACGATCAGCACGCCGCGCAGTCGGCCTACGGAGGGACTTTTCGGATTGCGCCGGCAAAAAAGATCACGGCACTCGGAAGCACCGGATCGGTGACCTCGGGCGGGAGCTTCACCGGCGCACGCGGCATCGGCTACCTCGTCGAAATCCAGACAGCCGGGAATCAAACGACGGCGAAGTTCCGCTATTCGAAGGACAATGGAACGAGCTGGATGGCGAGCAACATCACGGCAGGAGTTTCGGTCGTGCTCGACAGCGGCGTGACGGTCTCCTTCGGCGCGGGCGCGTTCGTGGTGGGCGAACGCTGGGAGTTCACGGCGACGTGGCCCTTCCTCCGGATCCCGCTCGATTCGGGCGACAATACGGCCGGCACGAAGTTTTGCCGGGACTGTCATTCGAGCTGGACGATGGACGTGGCCGGAGTGACGACCTACGACGGATCCGTCAAGGGACATCCCGTCGGTCTTCCCCTCGGATCGGGAGGAGTCACCTATGACCGGGCAACTCCACTCGACGGCAACGGAGCGATACAGGGTTCCGGCGGAGCCGACACGAATGCGACAAACGACCTCAAGCTCGACTCGACCAATCGCATTCAATGTCTGAGCTGTCACGCCGTCCACTACGGCGATGCCAACACACTGACGCAGGACGGGCCATGAGAAGCGCCAGATCGTTGTTCCTGCGAAATCGTCCCTGTGCGCTCCTGCTCGCGGGTCTGGGGTGGATTGCTGCGAAAGGATCGGCCCAGGCCGTCGTCTATCACTTCGATCAAATTGCAGCGCAGACCGTGTGCACGGCGACGACCGCGATCACCATCACCACGACGACGTTGACCGGGGTTCAGCAGACGCTCTCGAGTAACCCGGCCGCCGCGGGCGATTACGAGCTCCGGATGGATGCCGCGGGTTTCGGCCCGACTTACGCGCAGAGGATGTACACACCTGCTTTCGCCGGCTGCAGCGTTCTCGCCGCCAATGCCACCTTCGCCCTCTACGCGCGGGTGAGTTGGACCGGAACGACGCCGCAGTGGCAAATCCGTCTTTACGACGACGATCCGTCTGTCGCCTGCGCACCGGGAACCTCCATCGGGCAGTCGGCTTGGACCAATAATGCCGGAGGGAGCGGCACGTACGCCACGACCAACCTCACGATTACCAATGCGGCTTACAGCGTGGCCGCCGGCCACCGAATCCGTTTCGAAGTCTGGTTCCGGGCCTTCGCCGGTACGACGAACTGCCGCGTGCGTTACGGTCAGGCCGGCAGCGACACCTTCCTGACGACTTCCGAGTCGGCCTGCGTCACCAATGCCACGACGGTCGGCTCCGTCACCGCCGTCTCCTCGACGACCTCATGCACATCCATCGACGTCACCGCCCCCTACACGGGCGATTCCAACGGCGGCAACACCCTTTCTTACCGCTACCGCACTCCCTCGGGCTCAGGTGCTTGGACCGGGCCGACGGCCCTGTCCCACTCCGTCTCTCCCTATTCCTTCACAATCACCGGCCTCACTCACGGCGCGACCTACGACGTGGAGGTCACCTATGTCGATGCCGACGGAGTCACGGGCACGAACCCGCAGACGGTCTCGAACGTCACAGTCGGGCCGAACTGCACCGCCGCGGGCACTGTGACTGCTTCACAGACCACCGGTGCAACGCCATCCATCGGCGTCAGCGCCCCCTACACCTTCGACAACAACGCAAACAACACCCTCTCCTACCGGTATCGCACTCCATCGGGAAGCGGAGCCTGGATCGGACCGGCGGCGCTCGGGCACTCGGCCTCCCCATACTCGTTCACTCTCTCCAGCCTCACCTGCGGCGCCACCTACGACGTCGAAGTGACCTACGCCGACGTCAATGGCATCGGCTCCGGCATCGCGACTCAGACGATTTCGAACATCCTCCTCTCGAACTGCTCGCTTGCCGGGCTCCCGACGGCGACGGTCGACTCATGTACTCAGATCACCGTGTCCGGTCCTTTCACTCAGAACACTAACGCCGATGGTGCGACGACCTACGAACGTGGTCCCGCGGCGATCGGCCCCTGGACTGCGGCCTGTTCCGGTCTCACCGGAGCGAGCCCCCGCAACTGCGCCGACACCGGCGTCCTCGCCTCGACTTCCTACTACTACCGGGTGACTTACGTCGACCCGGACGGCGTCGGCGGGACGGGGCAGCAAGTGATCGGGCCGTTTACGACGCCGGCTTGCGCCGTGTTACCCGTCACGCCCGGCGCTCCCGCCGCTGCAGTCGACTCCTGCAGCCAAATCACGATCAGCATTCCCTACAGCGGAGACACCAATGGCAACAGCACGACGCTGGCCGAATACAACACGTCGAACAGCTGGCCCGGAACGACCAGTTGCGCCGCCATTTCCGGAGCGAGCCCCCGTAATTGCGTCGTGTCCGGCCTGTCCAACGCCACTGCCTACTGGTTCCGGGTCACGTTTTCCGACGCCGATGGAGTCGCAGGAACGAACCCGCAGATCATCGGACCGTTCAGCACCTTCGATTGCCGAACGACCTCCGGAGCCGCTTCGGCGACGGTCGATTCGTGTACGCAGATCACAGTGAGCGAGCCGTACAGCGGCGACTGGAACTCCAATGGGCGAACAACCTTCGAGCGCGGCTCATCGGCCACCGGTTTCTGGAGCGCGATCTGCTCGAACCTCCCCGGCGCGAGCCCCCGCAATTGCGTCGATTCGACGCTCACCGGAGGATCGACCGCCTGGTACCGGGTGACGGTCACCGACACGGATGGCGTCGGCGGCAGCAATCCGCAAATCATCGGCCCGTACTCGACGCCGGCTTGCGTCTTGAATGCGACGACGGTCACGGCGAACACGGCCGCCATCAGCTCTTGTCGGCAAATCACGGTGACCTCGAGCTTCACGGGCGACGGCAATCGCAACGGCACGACGCTGGTCGAATACAACACGTTGAACAGCTGGCCCGGGACTGCGGCGTGCGCGACGCTCAGCGGCTCCTCGCCGCGCACTTGTCTCGTCACGGGCCTCGCCCCCTCGACAAGTTACTGGATTCGCGTGACCTTTACCGATTCCGACGGAGTCGCCGGGACGAACCCCCAGGTGCTCGGACCGCTCTCGACCCCGGTCTGCGGAGCCGATCAAACGGCGCCGACGCTCCTCGTCCTCGTGCCCGCGCGCGACGCAATTCTCGGTGGAACCGATCGCGCCAAAGTGCAGGTCTTCGACGCCGGCGGGCTGGCAGCGGTCAATCCGGTTCAATGGGCCGTCGATGGAGGGGCTTTCTCGACGGCGGTGTCCGTGAACGCCAGCTACAATTGCGACGCTCCGAGCCTTCCGGGAAAGTGCAAAATCTACGAATTCGACCTGGTGACGACGGCTCTTTCGAACGGGAACCACGCCTTGACCATCCAGGCCACCGACGCTGCGGGAAACATTGCCACCTTCAATCAACCGTTCCAGTCCCGAAACTCCGGCGGAGCCGCCTCCGGCGCCGGGACGCTCCTCCGACGGTCGACGGGAAGCCAGCTCTGTCTCGACTGCCACAATCTCCAAACGCACTCGAGTCAGTACACCAGCACAACCCACGGGAACTGGGCGATCGACTGCCTGACCTGCCACACTCCGCACAAGACGACCAACATCCATCTCATTCGGAACACGCTCGCGACACCTTCGAGCGGAAACGCAACCGTCGTCTTCCGGCAGGACGACAAGGCGGGCGGGACGAATCCGCAGCTCTCGTATCTCGGCGACTACTCCGGCGCCGGAAATACGCCGTACAACGACGGAATCTGCGAATCCTGCCACACCAAGACCAGCCATTACCGAAACGATTCCTCCGGGGGGGATCACACCCACAATACGGCTGTGCGGTGCATCTCCTGCCACAAGCACGACACCGGTTTCGCCGGGGCGGCCTGCAACGCCTGCCACAAAGCTCCTCCCGCCGTCGGCAAGCACGGGAAGCACGACGAAGTCGGTTCGGTTCCGACCTCATACACGATGACCGCATCGCACGCCACGACCGTTGCTTACGGTTTCGCCTGCGCCAAGTGCCACAGCGGGTCGCACATGAACGACACGCACGCGGGCTCGAACGCCGATCCGTACCGTGTCGAGCTGACTTTCGACGCGACAGTGGACCCGAAAAATTCACTGGGCGCCTATTCGCAGGTTTATCCCGGCGCGCCACCCTCACCCGATCAAGGGAACGACCTGACGAAGTACTGGTCCTGGACGCCCACGGTCGCGGGAACCGACGGAAACTGCTCGAATCTCTATTGTCACTCGAACGCGGCTCCATCGGGCGGGGGAACAAACCTCTACGCGACTCCAAAGTGGAATCAGGCCGCGGCCCTCACCTGCACGTCCTGCCATGCCACGACGGGAAGAGACGACACCGCCGTTTTGACGGATCTCTCACAAAAGCACGGGAAACACCTCAAGGCCACGACTTACGCCTTCACCTGCGACGAATGCCATGCGGCGACCGTTCTCGACAACTCGACCTCGGCGATCGGTGACAAGACGATGCACGTCAACGGCGTCAAGGACCTTGTTTTTTCGACGACGGCCACCGCCGGGAGCGTCGACCAGTCGGCGGGAATCTACGCGGCCTCGAGCTGTTCGTCCCTCTACTGCCACTCGCAGGGAACGACGACGACCGCCCCGTTCCTCGCTCCGTTGGCGACGATGTTGTGGAACACCGGCACGACGAGCTGTGAGAGCTGCCACGCCGGCAACGCCGCTGCTACGAACAAGATGTCGACCAACGCTCACACTCCCCACATGAATCAGGCCGCCTACATCGGCACCAACTTCATGTGCTACCGCTGCCACCAGGACACGGTTTCGAGCTTGGCCGACACGACGATCAATACGTTTGCGTTCCACGTCAACGGCGCACGGAACGTGAAGCTCGCCGACGGTGGAACGTACGCCGCCTGGGGCTGTTCCAACGCCTACTGCCACTCCTCCGGTCAGGCGGTTGCGGCGCCGATCCAGTACTACAACCCGCCAAACTGGAACTCCGGCAGCACGCTCACCAACGACTGCAAGGCCTGCCATGGCCGTCATGCCGACAACGCCTTCGTGCCCATCGGGGGTGAGCCCAACTACGCCAACGGCGGCGCCGGAAACATCAAGGCCAACACCCACCAGAAACACGTCACGGCGCTGACCGACTGCGGTTCGTGTCACAACGACACGTCGACGACGGGAACCTCCATCGTGGCCTCCTCGATCCGGCACATCGACAGCACGCGCGACGTCGCGATAGCGCCGGCCTATGACACCAACGGCGGCACGAAGTACGACAATTACACGGCGGCGACGAAAACGTGCAACAACATCGCCTGTCACGGCGCCGGAACACCGCAGTGGGGCGGCACGGTCTACTGCATCAGCTGCCACGGCGCAGCAAACGACCTCGACAACTGGAACATCAATGACGGAACGATGTCGACGATCTCCACGAACGAGTGGGGCTACAGCGGTCACGGCAAGGCCGCCGGCACCTACGACGTAACTCTCAACAGCGCCGCGAACTTCGGCGCTGGCGGTCCGAACCCCTGCCTCTACTGTCACGACGACACGGTTTCGCACAAGACCGCAGCCAATCCCTTCCGGCTGCGCAACACGGGCGGTGCCGACGGCCAGGTGGGAGTGTGCCTCGCGTGCCACAAGACGGCAAGCACGGGTGTGGATCCGGACGGAGCCACGGCGACCTATTCGAACATCAACGGAATCTCCAAGATCAACGCTTATCATTACGCGACGAAACATGGCGCCGGCAACAACGGAGGCCGTTTCTGCTGGGATTGCCACGATCCGCACGGCGATCGCAGCAGCACCCCCACCGGAAACGTCGCCATGATCCATTCCAGCGTCACGAAACAGTCGGACGGAACTTATGGAATTCCGGCCACGCAGGTCTCTCCGACTTTCACCGCGAATTCCATCGGGACGGACTTCGCCAAGGTCAACCCGGGGCCCTACACGGGATTGTGCAACGTCTGCCATACCACCACGAATCACTACACGTCGATTGCCGGAGACGGGCACAATACCGGCCTGAAGTGCGATCAGGCCGGCTGCCATGTCCACGACCAGCCGCCGGACAAGGCGTTCTACAAGGGGGAGAGCGACGGCGACGACGACTGTTTGAACTGCCACACGTTTGGCATGGTCGCCTCCGAGGCGAGCCGAACGACCACCTATCACCATGCCCTCGAGGTCGCCAACAAGCTCAGCGCCGGCCTCACGACTTACCCGACGTCGGCGACACCGACGGTGGGGACGGTCGACCAGGACAAGACCTGTGTTCAGTGCCACGCCGATCACAACGTGTTCCGCCCCGACATCAACCTTTCGAACACCCTCGGTCGCGGCGCCAACCTCCGCAGCCGGATCGCGAACGCCCCCCCCGCAGTGGCCAAGGGAGTGAATCCCGCGGCGGCCCCCGGCGACGCGGCGACCGGCTACTACTGGAACCGGGATGCCGATGGCTCATTCACGAACGGCGGCATCTGCCTCTCCTGCCACACGAACCCGCAGACGAAGAACGTGACGGACCAGAAGACCTACGCCGGCGATCCCGCATCTACGACTGCGATCGTTCCGGTGGCTGCCGACTTCTTCGCCTCCTCGCACAGCTTTACGGTCGGAGGTCAAATTACGACGGGGAGCTCGGCGTTCAACATCGCGTGCACGAAGTGCCATTCGACGACTTCCACGAACTACCAGAATGGAACCTGGAAATTCCAGCTCCACACGAGCGACAATCGCCGACTTCTCAATCCGCTCGGAATCACGGCCCCGGTCGATCCGCTCGAGGAAAACTTCTGCTTTCGCTGCCACAGCCGGACGACCGACACGACTCCGGGTGGCGGGCCCGTCAAAGGGGCCGCCAACCGTGATTACTACAATCAAACCGGCATGAGCAATCAAGCCGAGCTGCTCTTCAACGAGTTCAGTAACGCTGCCTCCTACCCGTGGGACCATCCGGTCCAGGGTACCGGTGGATTGCACGACGCCGTCGAGGGGGCGGCCGCCAACGACGGGACGATCGGGGGCGCGCAGCGGCACGTTCAGTGCGAAGATTGCCACAATCCGCATGCGGTTGCTCCGATCGCTTCGGGCAACTTCGCCGGAAGCGTCACCGCTTACACGGCCAACGTCGCACCGACGATGGACGTTCTGACGGATGGAACGAAAGGATGGGCCGCCGGCTCTCTGGTCGGCTACACGGTCAAAATCACGACCGGCGCCCAGACCGGCAAGTTCTCGACGATCTATGCGAACGGTGCGACGACGCTCTCCGTGGAGTTCGCGACTGCGCCGCTGGCCGGCGTCGCGTACATCATCGTGAATCCGGGCGTTCGCGACACCGGGAATCAGGTTTCTCCGGCGCAGAGGGACGTCTGGGGCGTGGCTCCCACCTGGCCGGCGCCGCCGGCGCCTCCGAACTGGAACGACACGAGTACGGCGACGGCTGCGGACATCACGACCCAGTACACCGCGATCGCAACCTGGAACCGGACGACTTCGGCGCCGATTCAGGGGCAGATCTGTATCAAGTGTCATTCCGCCTATGCCTATGGTGCCTCCCCTCCCAACACACCGGGCGGCGCCGGAAACAGCACGACAGCGACCTGGGGAAATACCGCGGGCGCCGTGACGGCTCAGAGCGACGTCGCCGATCAGTTCAACCCGAACAATCTCGGGCATCACGCCATCTTCGCGCGCGGGAAAAACCAGCCGCTCGTTTCCAGCGACGTCACGACCTCGACTTACAACCCGAACTGGCCGAAGTACACGACCGGAACCCTCACGGCCACCAACGGCTCGACGGCAGTCACCCTAACGGGTGGGACGTTCCCCTCGACGACCCTCCCCGGCTGGTTCCTTTTCATCGGCAACACGGCGCCAGCTCAGGGGATCGCAGGATGGTTCGAGATCAGCTCGATTGTGAGCGGAACGTCAGTGACACTTGACCGGGCCTACACCGGGGCGACCGGAGGCGGGAAGGTCTACATGTTGACGGCGGGCCTCGGAAACAACTTCGTTCCTCCGTGGGGTCCCTGGTCGACCCTCGCCTGCTCCGACTGCCACACGTCCTCCGTTGCAACCGATCCGTTCGGCCCGCACGCCAGCGCAAACAAGTGGCTGCTTCGCGCAGCCGACACGCAGGTTTTCGACTTCTACAACGGCACCTCTGTCGCTACCGTCACGAACACCCCCAGTGACGCCAATCTCTTCTGCATCAACTGCCATCGCCGCGACGTCTACGGCGATGACGGGTTCACTTCGCCGGGAAGCGCGACCTTCGCACGGCAGACGCATCCCGTCGACAATGGCCAGGCGCATTCGACGAAGCCGAAATGGGGCATTATTTGCTTAAACTGTCACGGCGGCGCCAGAATCGGGACGATTCACGGGACGAGCCTCGGACGAGGCGCAAACGGCGTGGCCGGGAGCTATTCCGGGAAACGTCTCCTCGCGGGGGCGGCCTGGTACGGCGTCACGCGGGGCACGACCACCGTGACTGGGGCGTGCTGGACGAAGGCCGCCGCCGACAGCGTCAACAACTGCGCACGGGCGCACACGAACCAAACGTTCTCGAGCGGGAACGCCAACTACAACTATGACAGCAATCCTTAGCGGGGGAGGCGATGACCACGCTTCGCGCGGTGCCCGGCCGCTGACGCCACCTCCTCCTCGCGCGCTCACTGGGGCGTACAGTAGTACGCCTCATTCGCGGCTTGTCGGTCGGCGGCGCCATCGACCCACTCTCGCCTCCCCAGCGAGAAACTTGACTCAAAGTTCAACATTTCTCGCCCCAAGGACTCGAGACATCTTGGCTAACCGAGGTGTTCCCGGGAGTCCGCGGGCGGCGCCGGCTTCGTCCGTCTTCCGGGTTCGGGCCGTCGTCCTCCTGGTCGGCACGATGTGCGGGTTCCTCTCCGGCTGCACGAAACGCGCGTCGGTCGAGGAGCATCGCGTCAGGGCCGTCACCGCAAGCTATAACCAGGCGCTTCCGGGGGTTTATGCAACGAAGGCGCTCGAACCGCTGGATGGGATCGCGACCGAAGACGAGATCGGGCGTCTCTATTCCATCATCCTGGGACTCTCCCAGCGCGGATTGATTCTCGACTCGCGGCAGGAGAGTTTTCACGCCGAGTCGCTCGAGATCCCGGCAGCCGACGCGGCGGAATTGGTGTCCACCGAAGTCTGGTGGTATCGACATGTGAACCCGGACACCAACGCCGTCGCGCAAGCGCCGAGGAGGGTTCATTACAAGATTCGCTACCAACTCATCCGAATGAAGGAGAGATGGCTCGTCAACCGGCTCAATCTTCTGGAAAGTCGGAACCTACCCCTTGGCGAATGACACGGGTCGACCGTCGGGGTTGACTCGGCGTGACGGCTTCTTCCTCGACTTCAAACGGCGGTTTCTTTCCCGCAAGGCCGCTGTCACTGTCATGTTCGCGATGGGCGCCCTACTCGCTCTCTCGGCGCTCGTCCCCGAACCCGAAAACCTGGATTCAAAGACCCTGGAACACCTCAGGACGGAAAAGCCGGCGCTCCTCTGGATTGCCGAGCGTTTTCGCCCGCAGTCGATCGTGGAGAGCCCCTTCTTCCTCCTGCTGCCTTCTTTTCTTCTCGTGGGAATTTCGGCGTCGCTCGTCGAGAGAATGAGGCAGCTCCGCCGGGCCAACGCTCAAGAAAGGGCTCTGCCGGTCCACAGATTCCGTCTTCGACGTGAGCTGGAAGTCGTGGGCTCGCCCGACGCGCTCCTGCGCCGGGTGATCGAAGCCGCCCGGCGGGATGGCTACGCCATGACCGAGGTGGAGCCCTCGGTCTTCGAGGGGCTCCGCGGGAGGGCCGGGTTTTTCGGTTCTCTGGCCTTCCACGTCGGATTGCTCGCGGTTCTCGCTGGTGTCGTCGCCAGCGGTCTGACCCGTTTTAGCGGAGAGATCGTCGTGACGGAGCGTTTCTCGACTCCGTTTTCAATCTCCTCGATGTTCAATGTCTCGGGGGCGAATCGATTCGAGGAGATCCCCGGAGAAGAGCTCTCGATCCGCGACTTTGCAGCCGAGTACTCGGACCGGGGCACGCCTGTCGACTTCTCGGTCCTCCTTTCGGTGAGGCGGGACGGAGCTCCGGTGTCGGAAGAACAAGTGAGAGTGAACCAGGCGTTCCGTTGGCGTAGTGTCGACATCATGCTCAACCGGTACGGTTTCGCTCCGGAGATCGTCGCCACGGATCCTTCCGGCGCGCGGCGGCTCGACGGGGTGGGGGTTCTTCGTCTGCTCCCGCCCGGGCAGGAGGACAGCTTGCGGATGGAGGATGGGAGCCGCCTCCGTGTTCGCCTCTTTCCCGATTTCGACCTCCGCAACGGTTCTCCCGTTTCCCGGTCGCTGGCACCCGTTCGGCCGAGACTCTACTTCGAATGGACCGATCCGGTGGGGCGTTCGGTCGCCCGTGGAGAAGTCGAGAAGGGGGGGAGCGCCGCGTCCCGGGGTTACCGAGTCGACTTCCCCGCGCTGCTCTACTGGGGAAGCTTCGTCGTCGCGCGAGACTGGGGCTTCTGGTTCTTCGTCGTCGGGAGTGTGCTCGGCACGCTCGGGCTCGCCATCCGCATGATTTTTCCCGATCAGACCCTGCGCCTGGAATGGTCGATCGGAGATAATGGAATCCACGTTCGCCTAGACGCCGGAGCCCGATTCTTCCCTGCGCTCCATGAGGCGCAAATCGATCGACTGATGTCGAAGATTCGGGAAGGATGACGAAATGCATTTCCTCGAGGGAATATTTCTCTGGTCTGCGGTCGCGTCCTACGTCGCGACACTTCTCATCTCGCTTTTCGGCGCTCTCTTCCCCAGACGTTGGACGCCCCCATTCGTTCGCTGGAGCTGGCCGGCCGCCCTGGCTCTCCATTTGGCCGCCGGCCTCACCCGCTGGTTCGTCACGGGCCACGCCCCCGTCATGTACGCCTACGAGAATTCACTCGCCGGGAGTTTCTTCGTCGGTATCGTCTTCCTGTTCATTCAACGACGGTTCTCCGTTCTCGAGAGGGCCCTGCCCGCGGTCTCGGCCGTGGTTCTGCTCATCCTCGGAAATGGGCTCATGGCCCCGGCGAGCCTCACTCCGCTCGAGCCGCCGTTTCGCAGCGGCTGGCTCGTGGTTCACGTTCTTTTCGCCTGGGTGGCGTTCGGGTCTTATCTGGTTGCTTCCGTCATTGCAGGCCTCCAACTGAAGGCCTCCCGGTCGGGGGACCCCGAAGCAATGAAACGGGCCTCGCTGCTCGACGACCTCTGCGGGAAACTTCTCGCTCTGGGATTTGCCGGGGACACGGTCATGATCGCGTCGGGCGCAATTTGGGCTCACGGCCTGTGGGGACGCTACTGGGGATGGGATCCGGTCGAGACCTGGTCTTTGGTTTCGTGGTTGATCTACGGCGCGAACCTCCACTTGCGATTCACACTCGGCTGGAGGGGGAATCGCGCGGCCTGGCTGGCTCTGGCCTCGGTTCTCACGGTCGTCGTGACGTTCTTCGGCATCGGAGTCGTCTCTGACGTCCACACTCAGTTGCTCAACAAATGACGGGGGGGGCCTCGTCCCGGGGACTGCTGCTCGCCGTACCCGCCGCCGTGGTCCTGTTCCTCCTGCTCGCGATGGCGGATCAGCACGAGACCTTCCTCTCGGCCCTCCGCCCGCCAGTGATCACGCTTCCCTCGGCCGTCGATCCGGTCCTCCGCACTCGTGCCGAGGAGACGATCCGCCTCCTGACGAAAGCAACCGAACGCTGTTGGGCGGAAGGCTCGATCGACCCTCTCCGCACGGCCGGAGCGTCGCCGGAAATGACGGATGCGCTCGCCCGCGAGCTGGACCTGGCTGTGACGCGGGAGCGGAGCCGCGGCGCCCGGTGCGGCGAATTGAAGTTACTCGACGCACGCCCGGCGCCGGATGGTCAGTGGGAGGCGTTTACCGAAGAGCTCTGGACCTTCGAGTCCGGCCGCTCCCTCCTTCGGTTCCGCTACAGGCTGGCGCTCGAAGCGGGGCACTTCCGTCCGCTCTCGATGACCCCGATACTCCCGGAGCCCGAGATTGAAACGACTCGTTAGGTTTCTCGCGTCCAAACCGCTGGCGGCCTATCTCATCGTCGTCTATGCGACGTTCCTCGTTCTCCTTTTTGTTTGGGGCGCGCGAATCCCGCCGGAGGTCGTGGCGAACATCGCCGGGCTCGCTCCATTCTGGATGCTCTACAGTCTCGGAGCGCTTCATCTTTTCGCTTGCCTCGCCGTCTTCATCCCGTCGCTCCTCCACCGTGTCTCGATCGAGCTCCCTGCGGAAGGGCCGGAACGATTCGATCGCGTCGTCGATCCGTCCGAGCTCCCCCGCCTCGCTCGGCGGCACGGCTACCGTTGGCGTTGGCTCGAGCCGGATCGCCTCGGCGTCGGCAGCCGGTTTCGCTGGTCCCCGGCCGGCACTCTCCTCTTCCACGGTGCGATCCTTCTCGTTCCGGCGGCAATCCTGCTGAGCCGGGCCACCCGTTTCGAGGGAGAGGCGTGGATCGTCGAAGGGCATCCGTTCGAGGGGACTCGGAGCGAATACACGAAGGTGATTCCGGCGGACTCGTTCGAAAGGCGGGCTCCGCATTGTTCGTTCGACGTGGAAGAGATCGGCGCGACTTTCTGGGGAGACCGCCTGTTCTTCACCGACCTTCGGGCGCTTCTTGCCATCCGCGAAGAAGGCCGAATCCGGAACGCAGAAATCCGCCTGCCGCAGCCGACTCGAATCGACGGAGCCCGCGTATCGATCCGCGGATTCAACTACACGCCATCGTTCACCATCGAGGCTCCCGATGGCACGACAGTCGCGACCGCCGACCTCAACCTCCGTCTCTTCCCCCCCGGGGTTGCCGACTCGTTCGAAATCGAAGAGCTCCCTTACCAGTTTCACGTTCGACTGTACCCGGACTCTGGCGGCCCGGCGTCGCGCCCCAGGAATCGCGGTTTCGGCCTTGAACGGCCTCTCTTCCACGTCGCGGTCACCAGCGGAAAGCGAATCGTTTCGCACGGTTGGATTCGCCCCGGCGAACGATGGGAGTTCGACGGTTTTCGGCTCATCTTCACTTCCGTTCTCCGGGGAGGCGATCTCCTGATTCACAAGGACCTCGGCTATCCGGTTCTTTGGGCCGCTCTTCTCCTCGCGCTGGCCGGGGTCGCGGCCCGCATCGTATTTCCCTCGTCCTGTGTTTGGGTCCGCGTCGGCGAAGGTGCTATCGAGACTGTCGTGCGAGAAGATCCGTTTTCTCCGCGACGGGCAGCCGAATTTCTGAAAGACCTGATTGGAGGTGACAGGCATGCCGATTGAAAAATGGGTGGTTCTATTGGCGGCGTCGATTCTGACGACGGGGGTCGTGCTCGTCGCGAGCCGTCGAAGGGACGCATGGCGACTCGGCCTCTTCTCGGCCTTCTTGATTGCCGTCCTTCTGGCCCTGCGATGGAGGACGACCGGGCACCCTCCGGTATTCGGCTCCTTCGAAATGGACCTGGCCGAGGCCACCACTCTCGTGTTCGTCGCAGCCTTTCTCGAACGACGCACTGGCTTCGTCCCCCTCCGGGCGGTCTTCGTCATCGCGATCCTGGCCCTTCTGCATTCGCTGACCGTACGCTGCGACCCGACGCCGCTGACGATTTCAGAAGTCAGCCTCTGGATCGATCTGCACGCCGTTGCGGCCTGGTTCGCCTGGTCATTTCTCCTGATCGCTGCGGCAATGGCGTTCGGCGCCGAGGAGCACGACCCCGAGGCCCTCCGCCTCGTGGGGCTCGGCTTCGTCTGTCAGACGATCATGGGATTCACCGGCGTCTACTACGCCTCGATTCTGTTCGCCCGCCCCTGGAGCTGGGATCCGGCGCAGACCGCGGGGTTGATTTCGTGGCTCCTGATCGGCCTCACCATCCATTGTCGCCTTTTCTTCGGCCTGACCTTCCGGCGACAGCGCTGGTTCCTGGCTTTCTGCGTCCTCGTTTTCGCTCTCGCCGGGAAGGTTCCGATGTACCTTCGTGCCGGCCAGACGTTCCATGTGTTCGAAGTGGGGGCCCTCGCGGGAGAGGGGCGGTGAGCCGGGCCCCCGTGCCGACGCCCATGATTGCGGCTACACTCGCGGTTGCCGGGCTCCGGCTCACGACATGACCCTAACGATCTCCCCGACCGTCGGCATTCTTCTGATGCTCAACAACTATGTCCACGATGTGGCAACCGGGCTGCTACTCATCTCGGCTCTCTGGCTCGGCTGGACTGCGCGCGACCTCGGTGCCGACCCCTCCCCGGAGCTCATCGGAGTCTTTTTTCGGAGCTACCGGCGGTGCATCCATTTCGTCTTCGGCTCGATCGTCGTCATTGTCGTCACCGGTATCATTCGCACCTGGAATTTCATGGACTTCGAGTGGACACCGGCTCTCGGCAAGGGGCTCGTCCCGGTGCTCGTCGCCAAGCACGTCCTCATCTTCTCGATGCTCGGAGCGGGAGGCTACGCCTGGCGCGGTCTTCGGCGGCGCCTGAAGGCGCTTCCCGGCTGGCCCCCTTGGAACGAGGAAAATCGATGATTTCGGCAGATTTTACGGCATGATGGGCTGGGATTGACCAGGAGTCGAGCCGACGACATTTCGTTCCGGCTCGCATCTCTGGCACCGGGCGACCCGCAGGAGGCCGAGTGAAGAAAAAGAAACTGCTCCTGCTGACTCCGCCGTATCACTGTGGCGTCGTGGAAGTCGCCGGCCGCTGGATTCCTCTGCACCTTCTCTACATCGCCACGGCAGCTCGCCAGGCTGGCGTCGAGGTCGCCTTGTTCGACGCGATGAGCCGATTCGACGGCGAAAAGCAGATTCGCGCCGCGATCCAAAGCGAAAAACCCGATTACGTCGCGATCGGGTCGATCACGGCGACCGTTCCGGCGGCCCTTTCGGTCGCCCGGATGGCGAAAGAGATCGTCCCCCACGTGAAGGTGATCGCCGGCGGGGTTCACCCCAGCTTCCTTCCAGAAGAGTTTTTGACCAGCTCCAACGGAGACGTCGACTACGTCGTCTGCGGCGAGGGGGAGGAGTGCATTCGCGAGCTGCTCGAGCATCTCGCCCGGGACGAGGAACCGGCATCCGTCCGGGGGCTCGCCTTTTTCGATTCCTCGGGGCGCTTCGTTCGAAATCCGCCGCGGCACTTCCTTTCCGATCTCGAGGCCTACCCGCCTGCTTTCGACCTGGTCGATTGGCCCATTTATCGCTATTTCGTCATTCCCGATTCGACGCTCGGCGCCATCAGCTCCTCGCGCGGCTGCAGCCACGGCTGCACGTTCTGCTCACAGCAGAAGTTCTGGAACAAGATCTGGCGGGGACGCAAACCGGAGGCGGTCGTCAGCGAGATCGAAATGCTTCACCGGAAGTACGGCGTCAACGTGTTTCTGGTCTCCGACGAATATCCGACCCAGGATGCCGCCCGCTGGGAGGAGATTCTCGACCGGATCATCGCCCTCGAGTTGCCGATCTACCTGCTGATGGAGACGCGCGCCGCCGACATCGTCCGCGACGAAAAAATCCTTCCCAAATATCGAAAAGCGGGGATCGTTCACATCTACGTCGGCCTCGAAGCGACCGACCAGGCGACCCTCGACATGATCCAGAAGGACTTGTCGATCGACGGCTCGAAGCTGGCGCTCGATCTGATCCGAGCTCACGGCATGCTCTCGGAAACCTCGTTCGTGCTCGGCTTTCCCAACGAGACGAAAGAGTCGGTTGCGGAAACTCTCCGCCTCTCGCGGTACTTCAATCCCGACATGGCTCACTATCTCTGCATCACGCCGTGGCCATATGCCGATCTCTGGAACGAGATGAAGGACCGCGTCCGAGTGTTCGACTACTCCCTGTACAACCTGATCGAACCGATCGTGGAGCCCCACGCCATGTCCCTGACCGATCTCGACTCCGCCATCGTCGCCTGCTACCGCGACTTCTACATGGGAAAGATGCTCGACTTCGAGTCGTACCCCGATGAATTCCGCCGCCACTACATGCGCTCGTCGATGAAACTCATCATGAAGAGCTCGTTCCTGATCAAGAAAATGGGGAGCCTCGCGCTCGAAATGCCGGCCCACATGCTTCAGAAGGCTCGCAGCGCCGTCGGCTGAGAATTCGCAAAGAGCGCCGAAGAGCGTTACGATTCGATTCCGAGGTACTCGTTTGTTATGACTCTCGATTCGATCGGAAGGGATGCTTGGCGGAAGGTTGGGCTCGCCGCTCGAAAAGCTTCCCTCGCGTCTGCGATCCCGGTCGCACTTTTTCTCGCCGCGACACCGGCCCTTGCCGATCGGCTCATAATTCCAGGTATCGCACGGAGTCATGGCGCTGCAGGTACGTTTTTCGTAACGGACGGCTTTTTCGCGAACCTCGGCACTCTTCCCGCCTCCGTCGGCGTCTCGTTCATCCCGGCTTCCGGCGAAGGCCCCGCTCTTTCGAATTTCGTCATCGATCCCGGTTCGACGCTCCAACAGGTCGATCTCGTTGGAGCTCTTTTCGGTCTCGACGAGGTCGCGGGAATGCTGATCATCGACTCCGACCAGCCGCTCGCGGTCCGGGCTCGAAGCTACAACGCGGCCGCTCCGGAAGGGAGCTACGGCGCCGCACTTCCCGTCGTCCCCTCGCATCGAATTCAATCCTCGGGGATTTGGCACGCCATCTGGGTGAGCGATCGGCGAGATTCCTACGGCTTCCGAACGAACGTCGGGCTCGGATTCCCCGAAGACGGAGGCGGAAAGGGAACCCTGACGCTCAAGGATGAGGTGGGACGAGAGCTGGGCAGTCGGAGCTTTGAAAGCCAAACCGCCTCTTTTCTTCAGATCCCGGTCGGAGATCTCGCGCCGAACCGCGATGAGCTGCCGAGAGCGCGACTCGAGCTCTCGGTCGATCGGGGATCGGTCGTCGGGTATACGTCGGTTGTCGACAACGTAACCGGCGACGCCTCGGTCTTCCCGTTCGAGCCGTTCCCTGCGGGAGAATGGGAGGTCGACGTGTCGGGAATCGCGCGGGCGGCCGGAGCCCACGGAACGTGGTGGAGGAGCGACGTGCGCCTGTTCAATCCCGGTGACTCCCCCGTCAGCATCGACGTCACGTTCCTCCCCCGCCAGACGACAAATGCCTCCCCGGCGAAGGTCTCGATCGTTCTCGCGCCTTCGGAGCTTCGAGAGGTGATCGACGTGCTCGGAAGTCTGTTCGGGGCGCCCGATGGTTCCGTGGGCGCCCTCGACTTGCGCTCGGGCTCGAGTTTTCTCGTCGCCGGCCGAACTTCAAACATCGATCCGAGCGGCGCGCGGCCCGGCTCCTTCGGCGCCAAACTTTCCGCCGTCCCTCTTCTCTCATTTTCTTCCTCTCTCGATGAGGGCGTGACCCTCCCCGGCGCGGCCCCCGCCGCCGGCTTCCGAACGAACCTTGCGATCCGGGCCGGCCCGGGCGGATTCGTCGGAAGCGCCGCCCTGAGGAGTCCCGATGGAACGATCGGGGCTTCGTACCCGATCGTCCTCGGCTCCAACGGAGCCAGCCAGAGTCCACTTGAGGAGCTTTTCCCGGATATCGCCATTCCCCCGGGGGCGAGCATCGACCTTCGAGTTCAAGAGGGGGCCGTTTCGGCCTACGCCGCGATCGTCGACAACGAGTCAGGAGATTCGATCGTGGCTCCCGCCTCCGGCCTCCCCTGCCAAACCCACAAGCCAATGGCGGTCGTTTCAGGTGACACAACGATCTGCAAGGACGGAAAGGCCGAAATTCACGTCGCCTTGATCGGATCCCGGCCGTGGAATCTCTTCTGGTCGGACGGCGCGGTGGAGCTGACCGACGATCCCGCGGAGGATCGAACGGTGAAGCCGAAAGGGACGACGACCTACTTTCTCATGGGTCTGGAGGATCACTGTGCGCGGCTCGGCTCACCGGTCGGAAGCGCCACAATTACCGTCGCGGATTGCCAGTAGAGTCGGCCGGCAAGGAGCTCTCGACCGATTCACCCCGGAAGTCTCTTCGCCTGATCCCGGCGCACGGCTTCGATGCGGCGATCGTTGCCTGCTATCGCGACTGATCGACCCGTCCCTTGGTGTCATCCACAATCGCCTGAGGTTCACCGACAATCGGTCGAGGAAGGAGCGGAAACGATGAATGAGGACCAGTTTCCAGGCGATCACCGGCCTTTTTCGGGCGGCGAATCGCTCGGTGGGTTCGTCATCGTCCTGGCGTTCCTGATCTCGGCCGGGGTGACACCACGGCTCGCCGCCTCGACCGAAGCGAAGAGGCACCCCATGCTCGCCGACCCGGCAAAGGCCAAATGCGCGACCTGCCACACGAAGGTACTCGCCGGATTGGTGAAACACGCGCCGACCGAAAACTGCACGAGCTGCCACACGCTGTCGAAGGGCGAAGCTCAGACGACCGTCACACTCGCCGATCGAGACCCCGCACTCTGTCTGACCTGTCACGGCGGTTTCGAGAAATTCACGGAGGCCGGCGAAAAGAAGCTCGCGGGTGCTCACCCACCCGTCGCCGACGGCTGCACCGGGTGTCATGATCCGCATTCGAGTGCCTCGAAAAAACTCCTAAAAAAGCTCCCGCCGGGCCTGTGCATCGACTGTCACGCCGCCGACGACCTCAAGAAGGCCCATCCTGTTTCGGTCGACAAGTCCAATTGCCTGGCCTGTCATGCGCCGCACGGATCTGCGCAGAAACAAATGATGGCCGGCTCGGTCCTCCATCCGCCTTTCGCCGAGAAGAGCTGCGACGCCTGCCATGCGAAAGGGGTCGCCGCTCGACGCTCCCGGAAGAAAGGGGGGGGCGAGCTGTGCCTCGCCTGCCACGATCTCGGCGAGCCTCCGGCCGGAGGCTCTCTTCATGGCGCGGTTCAAACCGGGCTCTGCACGGGCTGTCACGATCCGCACATGTCCGACCGTCCCAAGTTGCTCAAGAAAGACGGTCCGTCACTTTGCACCGGTTGCCACGCCCCGATCGCGGCGCTTCTCGCCGGAGCTTCGGTGCATCCCCCCGCAACGGAAGACTGCACGGGGTGCCACGCGCCGCACCAGTCGGCTGGCGCGAAGCTCTTGTCGGACAGCGTCCCGGCTCTCTGCCTCAACTGCCACGACGCTGGGGACAAGCCGCTTCGAGGCAAGCACCTCGACGCCGACTTCTCGAAACTTGCCTGCCTGGCCTGCCACAATCCGCATGGATCAAATGAGAAACATTTGCTCGCCGCGGGCTCGGTTCATCCGCCGTTCGGCGAAGGATCCTGCGACTCGTGCCACGCCGACTCGAAGTCGACCGCTTTCAACGAGAAAAAAAAGAACGACATCTGCGCCGCGTGCCACGACATCGCCGAAAAGGCGCAGCAGGCGAAAGTCCCGCATCCCGCGCTCGAGTCGGCCGACTGCGTCGATTGCCACTCGCCGCACGCTTCGAAGCAGGAGCGGCTGGTCCGGAGCGCCGGAGCCGGCCCCTGCGCCGACTGTCATGGCGATCAGGTCGCCGGCGAAGGAGAATCCCAGCATGGCGCCATCCTTCGATTCGGGTGTCGAGCCTGCCACGAACCGCACGGCGGCGACCATGCCAAGCTTCTCCGGATCGTCGGAAACGACCTCTGCATCGGATGCCATGAGCCACGATCGTTCGCAGGCGAGAAGGGAAAAGAAACAGTTCTCCTTCTGGGACGATTCGCCGTCCCGAAAAAAGAGGCCGAGCGTCTCGCGACATTGCGGTTATCGCCGGACGGCCGCAGAAACCATCCGGTCGCCGACCACCCCGTCATCGGTTCCGTGACCGGCGACGCGGCTACGCGCCCAGGACTTACCTGGAAGGGAGAGCTGTCATGTCTGACCTGCCACGACCCTCACAAGGGGGCCAGCAAGAAAATCCTTCGCTGGGGCGTGAAGGACGGAATGTCTGCGTGTCTGAAGTGTCACACCAAATGAGGCCGAAAAAATTGGTCAATTGCCGGAACAGGCTCCTGGCGGCCCTGGCGATCGCTGTCGGCTTCCTCGGCCTCGTTGCTGGCTGCGCCGGCACCGGCGCCAAGGCGAAGGGAGATCCTTACGCCAGTTTCGTCTGGCCCCCCCCACCCGACGAGCCTCGGATCCGCCTGCAGGACATCCTGCACGGGAGGGCCGATCTCGAGACGGATTCCGGATTCGAGAAACTTCTTTTCGGTGTCTCGCCGAGGGAGAAGTTCGACTGGCTCGGGAAACCTTTCGGCGTCGATTACGATTCGAAAGGCCGCCTCCTCGTCACCGACCCGGCGCAGTCGGCGCTTTTTCGTTTCGATAGGCCCGGAAGAAAGGTCGACGTGCTCGGCACCACGGGAGCGCTGCACCTGATCCAGCCGCTCGGTCTCGGCGTAGGTCCCGACGGATCGATTTACGTCGCCGACGCCAAACTGAAGAAAGTCGTGGTCTTCGACCCCGAAGGAACGCTCCGTTCGGCGTTCGGCCGCGAAGGTCAGCTGGTCAATCCGACCGACGCGGCGGTGAATCCGGAAGGGACCCGCCTTTTCGTCGCCGATTCGAAGGCGCATCGAATCGTCGTGTTCGATCTCGAAAGTGGGGCGGTCGTTTTGTCGATCGGGAACCGGGGTGAGAAGGAGGGGGAGTTCAATTTTCCGAGTGCCCTGACCTTCGATCGCGGGGGAAATCTCTACATCGTCGACCAGATCAATGCGCGGGTGCAGATTTTCTCGCAGGAAGGAGAGTACCTCGACAGCTTTGGAGGGCAGGGGGTAGCGTTCGGGAACTTCGTTCGCCCGAAGGACGTCGCGATCGACGAGGCAGGGCTCGTGTACGTCACCGATGCGGCTCTGAACAATATCCAGATCTTCGACTCGGAGCTCCGGCTCCTCACGTTCGTCGGGGCTGCCGGCGCCGGGCCGGGCCAGTTCCAAACGATCGGATCCGTCGCCGTTCGCGGCCGGGACTTCGCGGCGGTCGACCAGCTCGGCCGCCGCGTCCAGGTGTTTCGCTTTCTCGTGCCGAAAGAAACGCAGTGAGCTCGATCCGCACGACGGTCATGACGGGGCGCCGGCCGGCGGGTAGTTGGTTGGTCTAGCCCGGATTATTCATGAGAGACCGTCGAAGATCCTCGAAAAAGCAAGACTGGCATTCGAAGCCGCACGCTTGCGGTACCCCGATCAAATTGACAGACCGTCGAAGCGATTTCGTTCGCTGGCAAGGCCGCACTCCGTGAAGCTCGAGCGAGCCGAGGCGTACTTGCGGTACGCCGCAGGCGAGCGAGGGAGGAGAACGCCGCCAGCGGGCGAAAGCGTCCGACGGCGACGGTTTG
>Ga0315281_10000305_pt1 | contig 66961 bp, 79 predicted proteins | sample YL17G07_0_MG_FD_204540 | JGI IMG/M metagenome (GOLD analysis project Ga0315281, IMG submission 204540) | Sediment microbial communities from Yellowstone Lake, YNP, Wyoming, USA - YL17G07_0 | ecosystem: Environmental > Aquatic > Freshwater > Lake > Sediment | place: USA: Wyoming | collected...
GATCGACCTCCACAGCCACGAGCCGGCCGTAGTTCAGCGTGTAGAGTATGTTGTCCTTGTTCAGCCGGACGCGGCAGAACCCGCGCTTGTCCTTCGGTATGAAGCAGCGCCGCGCGCAAAGCCCGCAACGTACGCCGTTCCTCTCCTTCTCCCAAAGCATGGCTTCCTGCAGGCTCTCCTTCGCCATTGAACCGCCCTTTGCCGGTCGGTTTATGTGCCCAAAAGCTGCAAAACGACACTGGCGGGCTCAGAACACGCCGCCGTCAGCAAACCACCAGCAGAGTTAAATATTATATTGGCTCTTCATAGTAATATAGGTTGGCTGGGAGGCCGGTTTTGGGGCCGAAAACACGCAAAACCAAGCGAACACGCCTCAGTAGCTTAGCTGGTAGGCTTTTGTAGAGCAAGTGCCAAAAGCATCCGCCTCGTAAGCGGAAGGTCGTGGGTCCAAATCCCACCTGAGGCTCTAGCAAACATGCTGACATCTAAGGATAGATTAAAAAACATGTAAAAACAAGGAAAATCGGGGTAGAAAGCATGGACGTGGCATTGCACATCGAGAACGTAGACGCGTACAAGAAGCTGAAGGACAAATTGCTTGCGGACGAGACGGTAAACCGCGCGAGCATAGTGTTCAAGGACGCGAAGCTGTACACGCAGAAGGCGGGTAACCTGATAGTTGTAAGCGGCACCGAGGACAGATTGAAGGCGGCGCTTGATATCGCGAAAGCGGAGAAAACATCAGACGGCAAACCTGCTGCCACGGAGCTCGAAGGCAGGGAAAAAGAAGAAATATTAAGAAAGCTAAAGGAAGAAGAGGACCGCGCCATAGAAGGCATGGGCGGGATATTCGGCTGAGCATGCGGCCGGGAAACGAAGCGACAAACGCGGTAATAGTCTAGTCTGGTCCAGGATACGGCCTTGCCAAGGCTGTGACGCGGGTTCAAATCCCGCTTACCGCACATCCATTCCTAGCGAAAAGTTATATTCACAGCAAACAGAATTTAATTATGGCTATTTTTGGCAAGCGCAAGGGCGAACCGGAGGCACAAGTGCAAACTTCGCCTGTTGATGAATTCGTTCCTCCTGAAGACCTTCCGGAAGTCGAAGAAAGTTCTGCCGATGCCGGGCTGGGCGTTCCGATGATTTCCGCGGCGCCGCCCGGGAACAAGGCCGAGGAAAACGCGGAGAACCTGGCGCCCGTGTTCGTCAAAATATCGAAGTACAAGGACATACTCAACACCGTCAACTACCTGAAGATGGGCTTCGGCGTGATAAAGAGCCAGATATCCATACTCAGCAAGCTCATCAAGATGGAGAGGGACAACATGGACTTGCTGTATGCCGCGCTCGAGAAGGTCAGCGGACAGCTGAACAAGCTCGACTCGGACTTCACGAAGCCAGTGGACTTCATGCGCGAAGTGGCAGACATGAAGGTGCAGGACGTGCGCGGGCTCGAGAGCTCGATGGACGACCTGAAATCGCAGATAGAGAAATTGAAGTCCGAAGTGGAGACGCTCGCGTAGCGACGGGATGAAGAGGACAATTTCTGCGGAAGTGAGGTTCCGAAGAGTTATTACCTCCCTGCGTGCAATATCCTATCAGCAGTTTTTGTAACCTGCTTCTCATTTCGCTTCGCCCTTCGTGGCAAACTTGGCGCTTTCTCGCCCGTTCGTCGAATCGAATTGGAAGTGATTGAAATGCCAGTTTTATCGAATATCGGCAGCGGCAGACATATCACCTATCACCTGCCAAGAGAAGTTCTTGACGGAGATGTCGCTGAGCTGCTGGGTTTACATGCAGGAGACGGATATATGTCATGCGGTAGCTGGGGTATACGATGCAACGTCCAAGATCAAAGCATGGCTGAGCGAATAATACAACTTGCCCGCGATACTCTCGGAGTAGAGCCAAGTGTTGCTGCAAGAGATAACGCATTTGAAATTAGAAGCGGGCAGAAACAGGTGGTTAACTTCTTTAAAAGATATGATTTTTCCGAGGGGGAGAAGGCGCGCACTGTCCAGGTACCAAATCGCATATTGATCTCGAATGATCCTGAAATCATTAAAGGCTTTCTAAAAGGTTTATTCAGTTCCGACGGAAGTTTCAGCTTCCAAAAAAGAGATAACTATTCCCGTGTCGACTTGATGATTAGGAGCAAGGTTCTGAGAGACCAATTTATAGAGTTAGCCGGCAGGCTGGAATTTTCATTCAACAAATGTGACTCGAAAAGGGTTAAGAAGGGCTTCAAAATGAAATCAACGGTTAACTTTTTCAATGCAAATCTCACTTCAAGGAGTGCTGTATTGCAATGGATGGAAAATGTAGGCACGGGTTGTGATACACATCTCAAAAAGTTCGGTCTTTGGCAGTCGAGACTTGGTTGATACAAAACCGTACCAGCCGCCCATTTAACGCGAACTGGTTATTTTATTAACACCAATCATCTTAAAATGAAATGCAGGGGTCCCATAGCATGGTCAATTGGACCGCGCTCAAGCTTTTGGCCTTGAGCTTTGACTCAACGGATGAAATAAGAAACGCGGTGGCTTAGTGCCTTCGTGGGTTCGAATCCCACCTCCTGCACATTTTCTAAATCGGGCATCTCTACAAAAACCTACGGGAGAAATTATAGCGCAATGACAATAGCAGGAATTCGAAACCTCAGACTTGCCGGAAATTTAAAAAAGAAAAAATCCGGAAATCTTATTTCTCCAACAGGGTCTCGTACCCTATGAACAGCGTCCCTATCAGCGCGAGTATCCATCCGATCGCAGCGAACAGCGTGTTCAGGTACAGGCCGCCCACGTAGTCGTAGAGGCCCGGAAGCAGCGCTGTTTCCAACGTTCCTGCGAACAGGAAGAACACCCCAGCCGCAGCTAGCCAGCCAAATCCCTTCTCGGACTTGCGCTTGACCTTCGCCCATTCGGCGAGGGCCACTGCGAATAGGAGCGCTATTCCCAAATCGATTAGCGTTGCAGTGAATACCATTTTTAAGATTCACCTTAAATACATTTTCGCGTCTGTGAGGATAAAAGCTTTACTAAAACGGGGCGCGCACCCTCGCAGAGTGGTAACAGCTACGCGCTATTTTTCGCGCCTCGGTTGCCTCGCAGGCTTCAGTTCAACTATTTTTCCGTTCGGTTCGGCCTCCGCGAACACCTGGCACTCGAACTTCAGCAGTTTCGTGCCGCTGTCGGACAGCGCCTCGGTCGGAAGCCCTGCTTTGTAACATAGGTTGTCCAAAAAATCGCTTGCATCCCAGTTTTGTTCGAGTGGAACCTGCGGGAGCAGGAGTCCGCTGTATCCGCCGTTGAATATTATCAGGCCGTCGCGCCCGACTCTTATCTTTTTTTTCCAGTCTTCGCACGATTTTCCCCCAACGGGCACCGGCTCGGTCATGACAGACACCTCGAACACGGCGTCGTCGAGCTCGTTCGCTCCGAGGGGGAGAAATCTCGAATCGCCGAAAGCCGCAAACACGGCGGCCCGCTGTACCGCGTCCCACAGCGGCGTCGGATGTATGAAGCCTACGCAACCGCGCAACGAGCCGTCCGAATGCCTTTTGATTGTAACGAAGACGCCGCGCGGCATACGCAGCTTCTCGCCGCCGGATCTTTGCATGTTGCGTTCCGCTGCCTCGTCGATCCATTGCGCGATGTGAGCCGCACGTTTCTCTTTTGCGATTTTAGTAACTATCTTGCGCGCCGCGCGCACGAGCAGCCCGCCGGATTTCGCGTCCAACATACGAACCACTAATGTCAACTACCCACCCATAAATGGTGTGGGCTTGTAACTAACATCGGGAGATTCACAATGTTCGGAAACACGGAAACTCGCGTCATCTGTCGCTACGATGGGCTCGTTGACATCGAGCCCGAGAGCCAAAGCCAATGGCTTGACTCGGAGTTTGATATTAAAAGCGGCATTGAGGTCGGAGTTGCAGGAGTAACCGCAGTTGCCGCATTTGAAGAAGCCTTGGTTCCTCGTCCCGATTTCACCGCATCTTCGGCAGGACTTGCTCGTATAGGAAGGAGCGACATACACGATGGGACAGCCAGCTCTCAATGCCTTATATTCGACAAAGTTTTGAAGCTGGCGGAAAGCCCACGAGTGGAGCATTCTGTTGAACCTTCTACCTTTATCGGAACGGATTCCATTCAAGTCTTCCATCGAAACGATGTTGCCCTCTTTCAGGCTGTCTACGATTTCCCTGCTTATCCGATGGTTCTCGCTTCGTATAAAACGTGTCCATCTGCCAGAAAGGCGTTTGAGATGCCTCTTGGCAGACTTCGTTCCTTTGCTTTGGAGTGCAGAAACGAGCCTCCGATGACGAACCATCTTCGGCACTACGCTTCCGTAGAACTTGCCATCGGATGTCACGGCAAGGTGCTTTATTCCGACATCGATGCCGAGAATCCGCTTGTGTTGAGCAGAGCGTATGTCGACAGGGATGTCTTTGGAAAGGCACATGCCGAAAAAAATGCGGTCGTATCTGTCAATCCAGACGAGGCTTTCATTGATTTCCCAATCAGAATATTCAGAGGCGTAATGTGGGAAAGGAACATTGAACTTCTTTCTGCCTGCAATCGTGCTAAGACTCAATACTCCACGCTTGTAAGAGAAGCTCCTCGGCGGGTTAAATCTCATAGAGCGGTTGGATACGACTGGTTTGCTCTTGGCCCTTTTGATCATTCCACACGCCTGTTTGATGCAGGCTACGGACAACTGGGCGGGCAGTCCACTTTCTCGCAAGTGGCGGTAGACGAACGGGTGCAGTTTGACGTTGTTTCTGATTCGCTTATCCCAAGCGACATCGATGCAATGCTGGAGCCCAGCCTGGTAGATACCCATAGTTTCGAGGAGTCCCTTGTCGTCCGGGAGTCTGAAGTTCACCGTGGCCCTGCTCAACATATATCAGTTATCGGGGAGAAAAGGATAAATACCTTTTTCCCAATTCATCCCACGATTGAAACCGTGGATATCCTTGGGGGGATTTGATGAATACGCGCGGTACGAAGAAAAAAGAAAAAGAAAATTAAAATAAAAAATTTTCAAACGTGAAATTCGCTTACCAGTCCTCCAATTCGTCCGATTCGCCCGAACTTTCGGACTCGTCCTCCCATTCGTCCAGTTCTACTTCTCCCATGCCCTCTTCGGTGTCCATTACTTTTCACCAAATCCCGGCATTGAATCGTTTGTCAAATGAAAATCTTTGAAAAATTATTTACTGATTAAAGAGCGTGTGATATATTTAAAGTTTTCCAGGAAGCCGAGCAACGGCTCGGCGCGCTCACTGCCTCGACTTGGAATATTTCAGCATAGCGTCGAACACGCGCACCGCGCGCTCTGGCGTTAGGTACACTGGAACGCCCCTGTCCTCGAGCTCACGGACTATGTTTTTCGTGAATTCGCCACCCGCAGAGCAGCAAAGCACTGGCTTTCTGTGCTTGTTTGCTATCGCTGCTATGGAAGATGCTACGTTTTTGTCGAGAAGCGGCACTTGGAAAATCGCTATCACCACGATGCCGTCGTACTCCTTCATCCCTTCCTCCATCGCAAGCTCGTACCTTTCAGTTGTGACGTCGCCTGTGAGGTCTATGGGGTTGTGCAACGAAACGTAGCTGGGCATCGCGGCTTTCATCACCCCTGCCATGCGTTCGCTGGGCTCCTTCAGTTTGATGCCCCGTCGGTCCGCCTCGTCCGCGGCCATGACGCCGAACCCGCCGCCGTCCGTCACTATCAGGAGCTTGTCGCCGGCTGGTAGCGGCTGGGATGCGAACGCGCGCGCCATGTCAAAAAGCTCCGTCCAGTCGCCAGCCTCGATTAATCCGCACTGCTTGAACGCTGCGGAGTAGACCTTTGCCGAGCCCGCTATCGAGCCTGTGTGGCTCGCGACCGCGAACGTGCCTTCGCTGGTCTTCCCGCCCTTCAGCACTATCACCGGTTTCTTCTTCGCGGCCTTCCTCGCCGCTTCCATGAAGCGTTTGCCGTCCGACTTGAGACCTTCGATATAGGAAACAATGACTTTTGTCTTTGTGTCGTCCGCCAGATACTCGAGCAGATCCGATTCGTTTATGCCTATGCCGTTGCCGTACGACACGAACTTCGATATGCCTATGTCCTGGTCGGCCAGCCAATCGAGCATCGTCGCGCCCACGGCGCCGGACTGCGAGACGAACGCGATTCCGCCCTCCTTCGGCCTTCCAAGACGGCTGCGACTGAGGAACAGCGTGTCAACGCGGCTCGAGCTGTCGTAAACGCCGAGGCAGTTGGGTCCCATGACCTGCATCCTGTTCTTCTCCATTACCTTCCTGCATTCGTCCTCCAGCTCCCTGCCGGCCTTGCCTGTTTCCGAAAATCCGGACGATATGATTATAACAGACTTTATGCCCGCGTCCGCGCACTCCTTCAGAAGCCCGGGCGCTGTCTTCGCTGGCGTCGCAATCACTGCGAGGTCCGCCTTTTCGGGCAGCTTCTTCACGCTCTGGTACACGCCGATGCCGTCTATGGGCACGGGGTTCGGGTTGATGGGATAGACGCGGCCGCGGTAACCGCCGTGTATGAAGTTCTCGAAGACTATGCGGCCCAGCTTGCCGTGCGTGTGGCTCGCGCCGATGACCGCAACGGACTTGGGTTCGAAGAAGCTTTCAATCATATGGATTAATTTGTCCGAGCAAGCTAAATTAATTAATGGCGGTTCTGCCAGATCGGGGCGCGGATGCATGGATTACAACAAATTTCTGAACAAGGAACTTGCCGGGATGCCAGAGAGCCCGTTATCAGAGCTGTCGAGGAAGGCGCAGGCGTTCAAGGACGCGATCAGCCTGGGACGCGGCGAGCCGGACTTCGACATGCCGGAGTTCATGAAGGGCGCGATGGTGCGCGCGCTCAAGGACAACCAGACGCACTACGCAGCGGCCGGTTCTATTCCTGGCTTGAACGAGGCGATTGCGGCGAAGCTGAAGAAGGAGAACGGCCTGAGCGCAGACCCGAAGTTTGGTATCGTTGTCGGTGCCGGTTCCTCGCCGGTGCTGCAGGCCGTAATCGCGACGCTGCTGAACCCCGGCGAAGAGATAATGCTGATGGACCCGACGTACCTGATGTACATACCCACGGTGCAGACGCTGCACGGGCGATGCAACTTCGTATCCGTGTTCGAGGAGAACAACTTCGCGCCGACCAAGGATGACTTGGAAAAGCACTCCACGAAAAAATCCAAGGCCATACTGATCAACTCGCCTTGCAACCCGACCGGCGGCGTGTTCACAAAGAAGCAACTCGAGGAGATTGCCGACTTCGCCACGGAGAAGGATTTGATAATAATCTCAGACGAGATTTACGAGAACATAATCTACGACGGCGCCAAGCATCACAGCATCGGCTCGTTCGACGGCATGGGGGAGCGCACGATAACCGTGAACGGATTCAGCAAGTCGTACGCGATGACAGGGCTGCGCGTCGGCTACGCGGCCGGGCCAGCGGAGCTGATGAAGAACGTGTTCAAGTTCAACTACTTCGGCCACATATGCGCGTGCGTGCCGTCGATGTACGCCGCGCTCGAAGGCCTGCGCAACCCGAAGAGCAGGAGCTTCGTCGCGGAGCAGGTCCTCGAGTACGACCGCCGCAGGAAGTTCATCGTAAAAAGATTGAACGAGATTGGATTGCAAACAAAAATGCCGCAGGGAGCGTTCTACGCGTTCGCGCGATGCGACGCTTTCGACAAGAATTCGTATGCGTTTGTGAACAGAATCCTGGAAAAGACGCACGTTATAGCCACGCCCGGCTCGGCCTTCGGCCCGCACGGCGAGGGCTTCGTAAGGTTCTCGTACGCGACGAAGTACGAGCAGATAGAGGAAGCGATGGACAGGATTGGCAAGCTCCTAGGATGCGAATAGCTCGTTCAGCTTTTCCAAAACTCCGGCGCTCGCCTTGCCATGGACGTCGAAGAAAACCATCTTTTCTGGATTTATCCCTGCCATCGTTTTGTCATCGGCGGAGTCTCCAAAAACGTACCATTTTTCCAGCATGTTTTCCGAATCCAGAATTTTGACAATCTGCTTCGCTACATTATATTTGTTGAGACTTTTCAGTTTCACAGTCGCCGATAAAGGAGTTTTAAGTATGTCGAAAGAACTGAAATCGTGCGTCCTACTCAATCTCTCCATCGCGATACGCGCTAATTCATAAACACTATTCTCTGTTGCCAAATTGTTTTTATTAAAATGATTCGTCCTGACCTCCAAAGTTGATTGCTTGTCCTCGAACCACACCTCTCCAGTCTCTGGAACCTTTTTCAATTCTTCGCTTTTGATTGGTACGCCCATTTCTTTGGCCACGCTCATCACTTCTTCTTTTATAAGACTCCTGTAAGGCGTAAACTCTTTTACCAGACTCGAGTCTATCGAAACTTTCCCGTTTTCAACTCTGTAGACGCCTCTTTCGGCGGAAACAAACACCTTGTCGTATAGACCAAACTTTATCAAAAGCGGCAGAAGGTTTTCTTCTATGTACCATCCGGCGCGACCAGTTACAAACGCTATTTTATTACCCTGGTTGTGTATCTCAGAAATTTTCTCTATCACAAACGGGTCTATCGGGCTTTCCACGCCGGGAATTTTCGTTATTGTTCCGTCTATATCGAATATCAACCCGAACATCCAACCACAATCGAACAATTGCAATTCAAACATTTAAATAAGAATCAAGCGTATTCTCTTTTGCAGAGAGCTAGGTCGGGGTGGCTAGGCCTCACCTCCATCGAGAAACGGCCTTCATGTTCGAACCGAAACCCTCTGGGCGGCGCGTATCGGGCGAGGCGGCCCGGGCTCCGGACTGAGAAGCCCTGCCCCTATCGGCCCGCGCTGCTGCGAACTCCCCAGGGCAGGAATGCAGCAAGGATAAACAGCCGCGAGGGTGCTATAGGAAAAGCGGGGTGGAGGAAGGGGCGCGGACAACCGTTCCGTCCGGCATGCGTCAACCTTTGGCCCGCTCTCTGCGCCTTTATCTTCGGCCGAAAATTATTTCATTATATCCCGACATTATTGTAAGATTATCTGGAAATCGGCGGAGCGTGCGTGACGAATGGAAAGAAGGTACGCGGTCGCGACAGTCGCGATAATAGTAATAGTAGCCGTTTCGGCGTACGTGTCCAAGCTAGCGGAAACTGGCGCTGAGACGAGCATAACAACGAACGCCACGAACTTCACCGGCGCGACGTCGCTGAAGAAGCATTACGCAAAGCCCGTGTACGGAAAAGCGGCAATCATGATGCCGGCCGTGGACAGCGAGGGCAACGGCGTGGTCACTTGGCTGAAGGTAGATTCCACCGAGGGCGAGGGACGAACGCTCGTCAACATCAACCAGCTGCTGTTCTGGGTGGACACGCAATACTCGATACAGACTGCGAAGTACGTGGCCGAGAACTACACGGGCTACGACCTTTCGGATGCGGACATAGTCTACACCATCAACACCAGCGCCAACCTGATCGAGGGACCGTCCGCGGGCGCGGCGCTTACCGTTGCGACCGTGGCCGCGCTGCGCAACACGACGATCAACCCTGACGTGCTGATCACAGGCACGATAAACCCGGACGGCACCATAGGACCAGTAGGCGGCATACTTGAAAAGGCGGAGGCTGCAAAGTCCGTTGGCGCGAAGACGTTCCTAGTGCCCGAAGGCCAAGCGATGGAAAGCTACTACAAGCAGGAGCGCGCGTGCAAGCGGATGGGACCGATAACGTACTGCACCACGAACTACGTGCCAGTTACGCTGGACGTTTCGAAGCAAGCGGGCATCGAAGTGAAGGAAGTCTCGACCATAGACGAGGCATTAAAATATTTCCTAGGTTAAATTCTATTTATGCCGGCCAGAGCGAGCAAGGAAGCCGAGAAGCTTTTCGGCAGGATGTCCGTGCGCGAGGCATGGGGCTTGGCAGTGTCGCTGCTGGTCGCTTCGCTTGTTTTCGCGTACGACTTCGAGAAGCCTTTCTCCACGTTCGGCGCGCTGCCCGGGGCTTTGGCCGCAGTGGCCGTGGCAATGCTCGTGCACGAGTTCGTGCAGCGCCGCGTCGCGAAGCGGTTCGGATGCTCGGCTGCGTACGAGATGTGGATGCCAGGCGTGGTGTTCAGCCTGCTGATGATGCTCGTGGGCGTAAAGCTCATAATCGTCGGCGGCGCGGCTGCCGTGGCGTACAAGTTCAGCCGCTGGGGCATGCGCAACCGGCATGCGTCGTTCGAGGAGGTTGGCATAGTCTCGATGGCCGGGCCTGTGGCAAACCTGCTGCTCGCGACCGTGCTGAAGGCGTTCGCCGGACCGGCTGGCTGGGGCGTGGCGCTAGGATACCTGTCGGACATAAACGCGTGGTTCGCCGTTTACAGCCTCATACCCCTGAAGCAGCTGGACGGGGGCGGGCTTTTCATGTGGAGCCACGTGTACTGGCTGTTTATAATGTTGTGGGCGGTGCTGCTGCTCACGCCTTCCGGAATATTCTCGGGCGTGTTCGCGTTCGCCTGAGCCATGGGCCGCGTGCTATTTACGCTTTTGAAACGATTTGCTATAGCAGGCAACGCGGGCGATAGCATGCAGATAATCGCGGACTTCCACATACACAGCCATTTCAGCCGCGCGACGAGCAAGGATATGGACATAGAAGAAATCTCGCGCAACGGAAAACTGAAGGGCTTGCAGCTCGTGGGCACGGGCGATTTCACGCACCCGTCTTGGCTGGAGGAGATACGGGAGAAACTCGTGCCGAACGAAACGCAGTCTGGTTCGGGCGTTTTCGAGCACCGCGGCATGCTTTGGATGCTCACGGGCGAGGTCGCGACGATCTACACGCAGGACGGAAAGACGCGCAAGGTTCATCACGTCCTGCATGCGCCAAGCGTGGAAGTCGTGGAGCAGATAAACGAGGCGCTGAAGAAGTACGGCAAGCTTGCAGCAGACGGCCGCCCGATGCTCAGCGGACTCACGTCGCCAGCGCTTGTCGAAACGCTCGTGCAAATCTCGAAGGACATACTGATTTATCCGGCGCACGCGTGGACGAGCTGGTTCGGTGTGCTAGGCGAGTTCTCGGGGTTCGACTCGCTCGAGGAGTGCTACCTCGACCAGACGCGGCATGTGCACGCGCTCGAGACGGGGATGTCGTCGGATCCGGCAATGAACTGGCGCATCTCCAGCCTCGACCGCGTGGCAATACTCTCGAACTCCGACTCGCACAGCCCTTGGCCCTGGCGCATAGGCCGCGAGGCGAACGTGTTCGAGCTCGATGAAGGCAAGCTAACATACGCGGAAATAAACGATGCCATTCTCAAAAAGGATCCGAGCAGGCTGAAGTTCACGATCGAGGTCGACCCGTCGTACGGCAAGTACCACTACACCGGCCATCGCGCGTGCGGCGTGAGCTTCAGCCCGGAGGAGGCGAAGAAGCTGAACAATATCTGTCCCGTATGCAAGCGCAAGCTGACGATAGGCGTGGCGCAGCGCGTCGAGGAGGTCGCGGGCAGGCCTGCGGGCTTCGTACCATCGGGCGCGATACCGTTCAAGTCCATAATACCCCTGTACGAAATCATCTCGGCCGCGCTTGGCGTGAACCAGCTGTACTCGAAGCGCGTGATAGAGCAGCAGGACGCGCTGATCGCTAGGTTCGGCAACGAGCTGAACGTGGTGCTGAACGTGCCTGAGACGGAGCTGCAATCGGCTGTCGACGGAAAAATAGCAGACGCGATAATACGCGTGCGCAACGGCGACGTCAAGTACGTGCCGGGCTACGACGGGGTGTACGGCATACCCGTGTTCTCCGAAGAGGAATACGAGCGGTTGAAGGAAAAGCAGGAAAGCAAAGTGAAGGTTCAGCGGAGCCTCTCGGACTTCCGGACCGCGGCCGAGTGAAAAGATTTTAAAACGCAAACGACAATCAATTATAGCAGCCGCGGGTTCATAGTCTATCGGCTAGGACGCCACCCTCACACGGTGGAGAGCCCGGTCCGACTCCGGGTGGACCCACTAGGATTCCTAAGCATTACACGCCGAACGTCTCGGTCTTCGTGTCTTCCCGATTGTTGACGTTGTCGATCGAGTAGAACTTGACGTCACACTTGCCGGTGCACGTGTAATCGAACGTCACCGTGCTTCCTGCCGCAGCCGCCGCGGGCGTGCAGCTTGCACCGGTGGCCGCCGCGCAGTAGTATATCTTCGTGCAGCCGCTGCCGCTCCCGTCATTGCAGTCCAGCGCTATCCTGTACTTGGTCTCGCTGAGCTGCTGCTCGGTGAACGTGGTGGCGGGCTTGTCCTTGTCCATCAACACGCCGAAAGTGCACGTGCCGCTCTCGCCGCCGACATAGGAGAACGTGGCGGTCCCGTAGTTGGAATAAGTAGACTCCGGCCTTATGGCGTAAGTGTGCGAGAACGACGTCCCGTCCTGCGACGACGTGACATCCTTTCCGTCGCTGGTAGTCGCCGGGAAGCTGACCTTGCTCAGCTTGCTGATGACATTGCTGGACGAGTCCGGAACGGCCGAGACCTTGAAGCTTGAAATGACTCCGGACTTGTAGAATATCGTCATCTTCGTGCTCGGCAGTACGTAAGTGTCGGTGCCGGATTCGGTAATCTTGCAGTACGGATAGTATGCTGTGACGGCCAGCGGCTTGATAGTTATCTCGCTACTGGTCGCCTTTGCATAATTGGAATCGCCAGCGAACTCGGCCTTGACGTTGAACTCGGCGACGGAGGCTACCGTGTAGTACGCCTCGTAGTGGCCGTTCTGGTTAGTCGCAACGGTCTGCGTGGTGGTGCCTATCGTGAGCTTCACGTTCTTGCTAGCCAGGGGTACGTTGCCATAAGTAAGGTCGCCCGAAAGAGTTATGCTTTCTCTTATCTTCGGCGTCAGCAGGTTCGACGAAAGCGTCAGGCTGGGAGTGTTCGTGCCTGTCTGGCCACCGGTCCCGCCCGTGCCTCCGGTGATCGGGCCCTCCTTCTTCAGCACCGTTACCTTCGTGGACGCGTCGAGATAATAACCGTAATCGAGCTCCACGTTGACCGTATAGTCGCGTGCGTTGTCAAGGGCGTTCTTTTGCACGGTCGCGGTGCAGAATATGGTCTTCGACTGTCCCTTTGTCATGGTTATCTGCCCGGACTTGGCGCTGCTGAGCGTGTTCGCGCAGTTGAGGTCGAGGTTGGTGTCTATGTTCACGTTGACCTTGTGCAGGTTGTCGCTGCTGAACCCGGTCGGGTACGCCGATGCGATGAACGCGTTGCCGCTGTCCACGTTGGTTATGTCTATCTGCACGGAGAACGTGTCAGGCGCCGACGCGTCGTCGCTGTATGCTATGAACGGCCTGTTGCCCCCGCTAATCTTCACGGACACCGGCGCTGTGCTCGACGTGCTCTGGGCCACGCCCGCCTTGGCCTTCTCGGCGTTGAACTGGTCGGTCGGCAGCGACTTGATGTAGTCGTAAGAAACGAAATGCAGTATCGAAGTGCTGTACGTCTTGTACTTGTAGTAGACGCGCAGGTTGGCGGTGTAGGTGTTGTCGACGCGCAGCGTGCCCGGCGACACGACCGTCCACGAGAACTCATAGTTCTCTCCCTGGAGGTTCAGGGACGGGTCGGCCTTGCGCAGCAGCTGCGTGGTCAGCGTCGAGCTGCCGGTCTTGAGCGTCCACTCCTTGCCCTCGCCGGCGGCGCCCATGTTCAGGCCGAACAGCTGCGCCTTGACGCCGGTCGCGTCGCCCTCGCCCGCGTTCGTAATCAGCGCGGAAAGCGTGACCGGCTCGCCCGAGCGTATCTCCGCAAAGTCCGGGGCGAAGCTGCTTATCGCAAGCCCTTTCCCGCCCTTCGTGGCTGGCGGCTGGTTTATGCATCCGGAAAGAAATACTATCCCGAGCAGCAGAATCGAAAGCAGGGCATACTTTCTCATCGAAATCCTCATCATTAATTTCGATTTTCAGCAATTTAAGATTGCCGCCGGGCCGCCGCAACCCGCTCACGTCTCGCCTACCGGCTGCACCTCGAACTTCTCGGTAAGCGTGTATCCGTACGTATACGAGTACTCCGCCCATAGCGTTGCCAGCGCCTCCGGCTCCGTGAAGTCGTACGACTTGAAGCTGCACCTCAGCTCGCTCGGCACCTTCGCATCGGCCTTCGAATAGAGATACGTGGAATCGGTTCCGGGGCAGTCTTTCTCCCCGCCCATGCAGAAGTCGCACGGTATGCCCATCGCCACCTGAAGCGACTTTTTGGTGTCGAGCATTATCGAACCCTTTGCCAGCACGAGGTTCTTGGCTTTGGACTTCGAGCTCGCGACATCCGTGAGCTTCATAACGACCTCGAACGGCTCCTCGCGCACGCCCCAGTAGTCTGTCACTGTCTTGCCGTCCTCCTTGTGTGTGCCGCGCGCCGGCATCTCGAAGCTGAGCACCACCGGGCCGTAGCTGGCCGTGCTCTGCGAGTACTTCGAGGACGCGGTGCGCACCGTTGTGCCGTCCACCACTGGCAGATCGGCCTTCCTGTAGCCGACGTAGTCGTACTCTATGCTGTAGCTGAGCGTGAACTCCCTCGGGCTCTTTATAACGTCCTTCGACGGCATGCCGAGCCTGAGCTCCACGTACCGGACATCAAAGGGTTCTATCCTGCCAAGGGGTTCGGACTCGCCAAAAACGCACGTCGGCCGCGATCCGGCATCAAGCTGCATATCCTTGCCGGAACACTGGAGGTTCTTGACCGCAAGGCCGGACGTATCGAAGAAGCTTACTGCAACGCGCTCCACGGCATGCTCGCCGTTGTTCTGCACCAGGAACTCCATGGTGGCCTCGCTGCCCGCGTAGGGCTTCAGGTTCGAGACGTAGTAGTCCTCGATCGTTATCACGTCGTTCTTGTAGCTCGCCGTGGTCACGCCCTGGTTCGACAAGCATCCTGACAGCGACACCGCGGCCACGACCGCGAGGCAGAACAGCAGCGGAATTTGCTTTCTCATTTATTATTTTTTAGCTTCGGCAGGTATTAATTTTACAATGGGATTCGAAGATTTCGCCTCAAAGCTCGCGGAGTATTTCCTCGCGCCGAAGAGCAGCGGTTACGACGTGCCGAAGACGCTGACGTACGCGCTCGTGCTAGTGGCCGCGGTGTATGTTCTGTACAGGATTCTCCGCAAACTTGGTATAAGAGCGGACAAGAGGTTGGCAATCGCGGTATCGCCGTACGTCGTGCTTGGCGCGGCCGTCCGCGTTCTGGAGGACGCAGGCACGTTGCCAGACTCTTTCCTCTTCGTGACGCCGATGATATACGTGCTCATTTTCTGCGTGACTTCTGCAGTGTTGCTCGTGTCGCTTCTGGCGCAGAAAAAGTTCGGCGTGCCGTACCACAAGCCCGTCTTCCTCGCTGGCGTGCTGATTCTGCCGTTCGTGCTATCGCATCTGCCGGTCGCGAATCTGCAAGCGGCCGCGATTGTCTTCGTTTTCTTCGCACCGTGGGCTTTCGTTTTCAGGTTCGTGAAATGGAGCGGCCAGAACAAGGCCGTGACGCTGCTGCACGTGTTCGATTCCACGACCACGGCCGTGGCGATGCAGTTCTTTGGCTACTACGAGCAGCACGTGCTGCCGACCGTGGTGATAGGCGCGCTCGGACCGTTCTCATTCGTGTTCGTGAAGCTGGTGGCCGTCGTCGCGATACTCGTGGCAATTGGCAAGTTCTCCGGAAAGGATGCGGAATCGAAGGAGTTCGCGGACTACCTGAAGCTCGTGATAGGAATACTCGGCGCGGCCACGGGAACGAGGGATTTCATAACGCTCGTCGCGGGAGTCTAGCCGTAATACTCGATTGTGAGCGTAGCATCGGTCACGCTATAGAATGCATTCTCATCGAACGAGAATGTTATGGTGTTCTCGCCGTCGTTTAAAGCCAGCTTGCTGCCGAACATGTCTTCTTTGAACGTCGTGTCCAAGAACGGGCTTTCGTAGGGCGGCACCTTCCAGTACACGATCTGGTTGTTTATTTTTATTTTCATCTCAGGCACAGGTTTGACTGTGTTTTTGCCGACGACCCAGAAAAGCGCGAACCGCTTGAAGTTGCTGATTTGGTCGGCGGAGAGCGTGAACGTGAAATTCTTCGGGAAAGCTCCGTCGTACGACACTTCGAACTTTGCCCACTGTATGTCATACGTCGTGCTGGACCAGAAAGCAAGGCCGGGGGCAGCGGCTTTTATCAAGACCGTGTTTGAGGAGTTTTTCAAAATGTCCTTGCTTATCGGTATGGACATCATGCCTTCTCCGGCCGCTCCGTTGTAGACCTCGTTGTCGTTGAGAAGGACTATCAGGTTGCCCATGCCGTTCGTGCTTCCGATTGCGAGTTCTATGTTGGCATCAGTAGCTATGTTCAGTTTTTCATTGTCTATGTTTCCAGTCAGCATTATGGGACTGCTGGAGAAGTATCCGCCATAAACAGTAACATCACTTTTCGAATCGAGCGTCTCCGTGCCCTTCGCATATGAAACAGTAAAGTCCCCAAGGTTGACTGGCTTCTTGGAAGTTTTGTTGCCTGTCCTGTCGGATATGTCGATGTTCACGGAGAACGTGTCCTTGCCGCCGCTGCCGGTTATCGTTACGCGTCCTGTGTACAGGCCGTTCGTTATGTTCAGCGGAGCCTTGATCGTCACAACGACAGTCGTCTGGTCCCGCACGTCGAAGTTGTTTTTGTTGAACTTTATCCAGCTCGCTACCTCGCCGGCCGCAGTTACATTCACGGCCGTGAGCGTGGTCTTGCCCTTCACCACGAAGTCGAACGTCTGCGTGTCGCCGGGCTTCATGGTCAGGCTGAACGTCGTGGCGTCCACAATCGGCCCGCCTTCCAGCGGCGTTGACAGCGCGAGCGCGAGTATGAGTATCGTTGCCACTCCTGCGAGCAGCACGAATGCGAACTCGTCTACCTTCGGCAGCGCGGGCAATTCGGCCACTAAAAACACCTGTATAAAATTTGTCCTTCAAGGAATTAAAACGTTGTGCGACCGAGCCTATGGCGTGAGCCTCTTTATCTCATAGTACGTCGGCTCGCCCTCCTTGTCCACGACGGCCCACACGAAGGTCGCGCGGATGTTGTGCGCCAGGCGCACAGCCCTGGACATCTCGGGCAGCGAGAACGCCGCCTCCTCCGGCACGCAGTGCACGACGAACTTCGTGTGCTCGTGCGGCGCCTTCGGCCCGGCCACGAGCTTGACCCCGCGCTCGTAGACGCGGAAGTGCGCGCCGAACTTGAAGCCCGTCTTGACCACGTAGCCGCGGTCGCGCAGGTCCCGGAACACCATGAACTGCGCGTGGAACTGCGTTGTGCCTTCGGCGCCGGCCTTCATGACGTCCTCGAACTTCAGCTGGCGCTTCTTCCTGCCGTCCTTCGTGTACGCCTTCAGCTTGCCCTTTTCAACGAGGTACGCAGCCTCCACCAGCTCGAGTTCCAAGCGGTCGGGCTTCTCCTCCGGCAGCGGCTTGCCGAAGCCCGATTCTGCGTAAAGCTGCACGCCCGCATCTCCCGGCACGATCACGCGGTTCTCTATCAGTTCGCCTTCTAACGTCGCTTCTGACTTTACCATGCTATCGCCTAGTGGGAACGGGGAGATTTGAACTCCCGACATCACGGTCTTCAGCCGTGCGTTCTCCCGGGCTAAACTACGTTCCCGTTTTAAGATTTCTCTGTCCCTTAATCATTAGTACGTGCTTTAATTTATTTCGTTTTACGGGGTTATCAAATCCAACATGTTTATAGAAGTTTATTAGAGATTCTAACCTTTTTATGTTTACCCTGAATTCCCGCACTCTGACGCCGTCCTTGCGTACGTTCAGCTTCTTTTTAGAAAATACATTAGTCGTTTCTACGCCGAAATGCCGTTTCAGTCCACTCCGCAGCTGAGTGAAAATGCGACTCCGTTGTCTTCCAAACGTTCGGCCTTCCACATACTCAGCGTTATGAACGAATTTTCGGGGTCAGTGCAAACACATCCTTCGCAATCGAAAAGTCTTCTCGAAAATACCCGGAAGCATTCCTTGTCGTTCATTATCCATTCCGGTATAAGGAAGCGCCGCTTAACCTTGCATCCGACAGGGACGCCTGCCAGATACAGCACCCGGCCCAAAGGCTTACAGTTCACTCCGCAAAGGAAGCTTGTGCCCCACGCGTTCGTCTTACACGACCTTATCTTCGTCCTGACCTTGAAGTTCTTGAAAATTTCCGAACCGAAACGATGCAGTTCTTCCTTGTCTTTGGATGCGTAATCGCATCTCCATTTCGGATCTCCTTGCAGGTGACCGTCGCCCATCAAGTCCGCGACTATGCCGGCCAGGGAAGGAGACCTGAAAAGCGGGAACCATTCTGCATGCTTTCCGAGAGCAAGCCTGCCGTGAAATTCGGACTTGTACATTCCGAGGACGTCTTCAAATCTTATCAAAGGTTCCAAAGCGCCTTTCCCATCTCGCATCGTATATCCTTTCTTTTATCCGATTCGAACGGGCGAGAAAACGCCAGACGAAGCCGCGAAGGGCGAAGCTGAAATGAGAGGCAGTATTCAAAAACTGCCATTAGAGTATTGCATGCTGGAATACTATGTTCTTTTCGAGGCCTCGTTTCCGCTGAAGTTCCGCTGAGAAACTCATTTCACATATCTATGCTGCTCCGGATACCAGTTCGGGGAAGCTGGGACGACTATCGTCAGGTCCTTGCCTTCGACCCAGAATTTCTTATTCGGCAGTATGAAGAATGCATCCCCCGCTTCCAACTTGAAATCGCTACTGTCGTAGTGGATTGTTCCGCTTCCACTCACCACGTAGTAGGCTTCTTCGCAGACCTCGTTGACAACCGCATCCTCCTGTGGGAAGCGCCCGTCAATCTTCACTAGAGCGAGGCCTAGGATTTTTCCGCGGCCGTACTCCCAGACTGTGCAGGCTTTGTCGTTTTTTATCTTCCTAGCTTCCGCTTTTTTTACCAGTGACGTTTTTTCCACCCCGTCTTTTTAAGATTCCGCCGAGCCGGTGCTTCACGCCGGACTTCAATATGAACACCAGCACGCCACCACCCACGCGCATGCCTCGACCGATGCCGCTAACCTCCTTGTACGACACGGTCACGGGCACCTGATGAACGCGCAGCCCGGACTGCACTACGGCAGCGAGCATCGCGTTCTCAATCACATAACCGCCCTGTGCTATGTTCTTTATCTGCGAGGCCGCCCGTCTGCTCATGGCAACGAATCCGCAGTTCGTGTCCTTCAGCTTCGTGCCGAATAAAAAGTTGAAAGCGGTCCGCCAGACGAAGTTGCCGAGCCTGTGACGGAAAGGCACAGCCGACCAGTCGCGGAAGCCTATGACCATGTCCGCGCGCCTCTGCTTGAGAGGCTTCAGAAGCGCTGCCGCTTCCGCAGGATCGTACTGCATGTCCGCGTCTATGAAAACGAAATTCTGCATGCCCGCCAGCCGCTTGAACGCGTAGTTCAGTCCCGTCTTTATCGCTTCGCCCTTGCCGAGGTTCGCGCCGTGCCGCAGCACTATCGCGCCCGCCTTCCTCGCCAGCTCGCATGTGCGGTCGGACGAGTTGTCATCAATGACTATCGGAAGCATGCCCGCCTTCTTTATCTTCGTCACTACCTCCGTTATCGTCCGTTCCTCATTGTAAGCGGGTATGAGCGCGCAGTCCTTGCTGCCTGCGACAGAAGCCTTTCTGACCTTCATAAAAGACAATTGCATGCGAGTTTTCTTAAGCGTTCCCGCGGCAGCCTACGGCAGGAACTCCTTGTTCTTGATTTTCTTCGGCAGGTACTCCTCGGTCATGAACTTCAGCCCGCGGCCCGACAATGCCTCGAGCTCGGCCTTCTTCCTGCGTTCGATTAGCATCTTCAGCTCCTTCTGCCACTCGGGATGCTGGAACCACTCGTACTTCATCATCTCCTTGGCGCGCTTGATGTCCACATCCTTCGTGCGTATCGTGAACTTGTCCAGCCCGAACCTGTCTATGTCCGAGATTGTCAGGCCGATGTAGCGCGCGTTCGGCGTACCAAGGCGGTCGGACACGTGCGCAAGCGACATGGAGCCGAACTTGATAACGGAGTAGATGTACCACCCGTAAGGATCGGAATCGCAGAACACGTACACCGGCAGCTTGAACTCCCCGGACAAACGCTGTATCAGCCTGCGGCATCCGCGCGCGGCCTGGCCCTGCGTTGTGACGATTATGCAGCCGTGCTTCTGCCAGAACTTGTCCTCGTGCAGCCGCTCGAACGCGGCGTTCTTCTCGATAACGAGTATGAACTTGGCGTTCACGCGCTTGAACGTTATCTCCTCGACGTTGCTCGGTATTGCCCATCCTCCGCTGCCGAGCTTGCCCCAGTTGACGGCATCGCCCCGATCCACGATTGACACGTCGCCCACCACACGGCCGCGCACGTCCGCGCCCAGATGCAGTTGCTCGCGCAGCATGTCGAGCGCGACCTCGATGTCGACGATTATCGGATCGCTCTCGCTCTGCTCGTCGAACGTGTTCTCATCCGAGTCCTTGAGCGTGCGCTTGAGATTGTAGTACATGTCACGCAGGCTCGTGTGTATCTTGCCTTCGATCAACTCCTTGCAGAACGCCGCGACCATCGTGGTCTGCATGAACTTCTTCGCGTGCGCGACGTTGAAGAAAAACCTCTTCGAGGTTTTAGCCCCGATGGACAGCGATTTCGATTTCTCGTTGTAGATTATGTTCGAGAACGAGCGTATCGGTATCTCTATCTTCGGGTTCGTCTTCGCATCGACATCCTGAAGGATGTCGATGCCCATCTTCACGAGTTTTTCCTTCGGGTTCCTCTCTGGCATAACAGACACTTTTATTTCATTCGTCTCCGCCTTCGTCCTCGGCGGGCTCCGCTTTCTTCACCGGTCCAGCTTTCTCCTCGGCAGCCGGTTCCTCGATGACTATCTTGCCTGACTTGACCATGGTCTCGAGTTTGGTCTCGATCGGGCCCTTGTCCTTGCCCGTCAGTTTCTCCAGCGATTCCGCAACGACGGGTATGTAGCGTTCGAACAGCTGGCGCCGCATCTGGCCTTCGCGGGATTTGCGCTGCGACCGGACGAAGCCGGCGAGCTCCCTGCCGGCGTCCTGCAGCGCGAGCTTTATGTCCTTGATGATTTCCGGATACGCCGCGATTGCCTCCTTGCCTTCTGATGTGAATGGCACCCACACGGACGCGAAGTGCACGAGTATCACCAATGGTCCGACGGGCATGCTGTTCGCGGGCTGCTGCAGTCCGTATCTTTTCCAATCGACTTCCTCGACAGCTTTCGCAATCGCGCAGTTGCTCTGGTGGTAAAGCAGCGGAACCTTGTTCGCAAAGCGGTACAGCTCGGCGCCCGTGTTCGGGTTCAGGTTCCCGCCGTACGCCAGCCCCACTTCGATCTGGAACGGATTGCCGCGATAAACGCTGGGCGGACGCGTGACTGCCACGTAATACTCGGCCTCGACTTCCTTCTTCAGCCCGTTCTCGATGAGCTGTTCGGTCATGGGCGAGATGCAGTTCGTCGGAGGCGCGATGAGCTTCACCATCTGCATCGATTTGTGCAACCTCTCGGCCTCCTCGTTGCTCAGGCTCGCGGGCTTGCGGTTCGCTTCGAGCTTTGCAAGCCGCAGTATCTGTTCGGCTGAATTTCCGCCTACGCGCGAAAAATCGTTGGCTAGGAAGCCGTGCAGGTTGTGCGCGCGCGTTGTGGCCAGCATCCGGATAAGTATCCCGAGCTCGATCCCGTAGGGATGCGGCTTGATTTCCTTCGGCTGCTTCGGCATCGTGTTCGTCGTGCGTTCGAACTTCACGACCCCGTTCGGCCCGTTGTAAACTATGTGCGCGTACGGGTTTGCTATGGCCGTGCGCTTCAGGTATTCCATTATCGACTGCGCGCGCTCGACGTACACCCCTTCAAGTTCCACCTCGATAACAACGCCGTGCCACCTTTCCTTGTTCGGCATAGTGTTGTGCAAGGATATCTTCGGCTCGTTCTTGACGGTGTCTATCAGCAGCTCGAACTCGTGTATCTTCGAGTCGCCCGTGCTTGTCTTTATCCTCGCGGGCTTGCCGGTCGTCAGCTGCGCGTACAAAATCGCGCCGCGTATGCCCAGTCCCTGCTTTCCGCGCGACTGTTTCAGCCTGTGGAACTTGCTGCCGAAAAGCATCTTGCCGAAAGCAAGCGCCATCTTCGACTCCACGACGCCGGGGCCGTTGTCCTCCATTATAATTTTGAATCGGTCTATGCCCAGTTGCTTCACGGTGATTTTTATCTCCGGAAGTATCTCCGCCTCCTCGCACGCGTCCATGCTGTTGTCCACTCCCTCCTTCACAACAGTGAGCATGGCCTTCGTGGAGTTCTCGTACCCGAGCAGGTGGCGGTTCTTCTCGAAGAACTCGGCTACGCTAATCTCCTTCATGTTGCGCGCGATGTCCTCCGCTGTCATCCTGTCGGAAATGGGCGCGCCCAGCTCTTCCTTCTCAGCCACGTCAACACCTTCCGTTTTCGCTCCTGCGAGCCCGCTGTTAGTTTATCGTTTCGCTTGCTATTAAATTTTCACGACGTTCTCCTCGAGATACCGGAACACAGTACCGTGCTTGCGGCCGTCGAGCAGCATGCACACCGCCTCGCGCGCGACCTGCACGGCCTGCCATCTGCCGATTATGCCAACAGTCTTGCCTTGTATAACCATGTGCGTGCCAGTGAACCGCTCGATCACGTTCCTCGCCTTTCCCTCGCGACCGATTACCCTGCCCTTCAGGTCCGCGAGCCTGTTCCTCGACTTGCCCGCATACTCTGTGATGTCTATCAGGCACAGCTCCTGCTCTTCGTCCAGCAGGTTCAGCGCGTCGTCCATCGCGAATCCGCGGCCGAAAGCGGTCAGCACCTGCTTCACGCGCATGCCTATTATCGGGTCGTCCGATTCGAAGGTGACGCCGTCGCGCAGGTCCACGCTCACCTCCGCCAGCTCTTCGAGCTTCTTCAATAGGCTTTTGTTCTTGCGCAGCAGAGCCATTCTGCGTTCAGGCATGACGACAGAATCAATCATGAAATAAATTCCTGTTCCAAACTTAATTAACTTTCAGAAGCGGCGAAACGGGAGCGGCGTTCAAACGAAGTTCTCGGGCACGTAGCCCTTCCTGCGCAGCCAGTTCGCCTGCGTCGGCTTGTAGACGTATGCTATGTCGGCGCGCTCGTTGCTCTGCACAACCCAAGGCTTGAGCAGCAACATGTCTCCCATGTGCGCCCACGCGCGCTTGCGCAGCCTGCCTGGTATGCGGCATATGCGGATGTTCCCGTCGGAGCAGCGCGCGCGCATCCTGTCGTTGCCGAGCATCTGCTCGACGATGCCGAGTATCTCGCCGCGTCGCGGTATGCGTACGCGCGCGATGTCCATCTGCTCGCGCTGCTCGGGCGACATCTGCATTTTCCGCGGGTCCGGCATCCTAGCACCTGTCCGTCGTATGTAGAACTAATTGGTCGGCCCGCAATAAAAGGGTTCTGTATCCCGGAACGCGGTTCATTCCAGGTTCCAAAGAATGTTCAGTCCCTCGACCAGCCTCGCGCAGTACTGCCTGACGTCCGACCGTGTCATATTGTCCCTTCCGTCGACGAAGTACTGGAGCGCGTTCGCACCGGATTTTCTGTAGCCTTCGATAATGTCGGCCCTGTGTTCGATTGCGTGCTTGTTCATCTTGGTGGGCTCCGCGATTTCGTTCGCGCCCTCGACTATGCTCCTGGCTATGTGGGACGCCTCGACGTCGTTCGCCACTTCGTAACGCGCTGTCGAAATCTGCATCATAGCTCTTACATTCTCCGTCAATCTTTTTAAGGCTATCTACGCGCGGTCCTGCACGTACTTGCTGCCAGAGCGCAGGGCAATCTCCGCCTTCGCAATCTCCTGGCCGACGTACGCCGCGTGGTCGAACTTCGTGATGAGGTTCTCGTTCATCACGCGCCTGTACAGCTCCTGCGACTCCTTGCCGCGGAACACGTAGCCGCTCGGCCGGCCGTCGTTCAGGCGGTGCTCGACTATTATCTCGCCGCCTTCCACCGACACGACGAAGTACCCGTTCTTGTCGGGCTCGAACTGCACGATATTGCCCGCGTAGGTTTTCCGCACGATTTCCGCGGCCGCGTCCCAGCTGTTCTCATACACGTGCGCTGAGTTCGCTATCGTCACCATCGACCCTGCGGGCATGCCCAGCTCCGATGCGACGGTATTCTGCAGCTTGCGCAGCGCGAACGCGTTCAGCGGCCAAGCGCCGTACATGTCGTTCGAGCGGAACACCGCGGTCTGCAGCAGCTTCCCGTTCTTCACGTTCCACGTTATCTGCGTCAGGCACGGCGGGCTTTTCGATCCCAAGTCCTTGTCGCGCAGCACGAACGCGACCGCGCGGCGTGTGTGCGGGTCCTTCCTCAGCTTCTCGACTATGTCCTTCACCTGGTCTGTGGTCGCGCGCATCTCGCCGAGGAACTTGTCAGGCACGTTGTCGAGCGCGTAGCTGAACAGCCGTTCGCCGTACGTATACTCGATGCCCTTCTCAGCGCCGCTTCCGAAGAAAGTCTTGTAATAATTTTCCAAATCCGCTGCCGAAATGTTCAGCCAAGGCGCGATGCCTTTGTCGTCGCCCTCGATAACCGCAACCAAATCCAAAATCTCCTTTTGCCGTATACCGTACTCGCTCTGTTTTACCTCGCCGAATTTCATCACAACATCCAAAATCTTCAACCACGCATCCGCGATGTTTTTTCCAGAAATCCTGAACGCGATTTCCTCCGACTCGAGCGGCGCGTGGTCAGACGGTTCGCCGCTGACGATCACGGGTTCTGCGAACGGTTCGGGATTTTTGCTTCCGAGCTCTTTCGCTTTCTCCGGCACGTCCGTCTCGCGACCGCGCATGTCCACGACCTCGACGTTCTTACGCACCATATCCACAAGTTCCATGTCTATGTTCGAATCGATGAAGCCGGAATGGTTTGCTATTTTCCTGTTGCAGTCGATGCCGTTGCGCACGAAATCCATAAGCGCGTCGCCCGTCTTCATCAGGTCGTTGCCGCAGATTATCACGCTGCGTATTCGCGGGTTTGCGAGAATGTTCTTTATCATCGGGTTTATGCCTTGCGCTGTGTAGAGGTTGCCGCACACGGCGTAGCTGCTGTCCGGAACGCTCGAGAACACTTCCTCCTTCCTAGTCCAAAGCGTGCATATGCCGACCGGGCTTTCGGGATTGCCCACCTTGAGGCTGTCCCTGAAGAAGACGGGCCAGTCCATGTTTTCAGCCATCAACGCACCTAGGATTAGTTGTAGCTATTAAAATAAAATCGTGCGCTTCCCATTCACGCGCGAGAGGATTAAAGTCCTCAATCGGGATGCATCTATGAACCTCCTTTTTGAGAGACCTGTTTTCTATACGTTTCAGTGTCTGATATCCAAGCTCCAACATCTCCTCTGCCTTGAACAGTGTGCTGCCCATCGCCGTCCTGTCGGCCCAATGCTTACTTAGATACTCCTTCGCGGTCTCGCCTAGCACGCACGCGTTGTACAACCTCCTACCTGATTCATTAGGGGACACTGAGAAAGCGAAATAGCTCAAGACTCCGTCCAAGAATTCATACGCAGCCGAGACGAGCTCCTTGTCGTTGGATATGCGGATGCCGTCGCGCTGCATACACCTATGATAAAAAACAACCTTTAAGTGGTTTTTGGCAGGCTCATCCTTTCAGCATCAGAACCTTGCTCGCCTCGTCCTCGTCGGCAATTTCGTACCCGGATTTTTCCGAGATTTGCTTCGCGAAAGCGCGCATCTCGTCCATGGACGGCACGCCCTCTCGGCCGAGCCGCTCACGCGCCTCGCCCATCCAAGCGAACGCCTTCGGCTCGACCACCTGCGGCTGGTACTTGCGCACGAGTTTCGCATACTTCTCGGCATCGTGCATGTTCAGCCCTTTCACGAGCGTTAGCCGCAGGACGGTCCTGCAATCGAAACTTTTGATAAGAGCCAGGCTCTCGTTCAGCTTCTTCCAGCCGTTCGCAATCGACGGCCTGTTCACTTTCTTGTACGTCGCCTCGTCGGGCGCGCAGAGGCTGATGTAGAGGTTGGTCGGTTCGTGCTCGAGCGCTTCGAGGCGGTCGGGCCGCGTGCCGTTCGTAACGAGAAAACTTGTCATGTTCCTGCGTTTGAATTCTCCAATCAAGTCCGAAATCCGCGGGTACATCGTCGGCTCGCCCGCGAGGCTGATGGCCGCGCTAGTCGGTTTCTTCGCTTCCTCCCACTTTTTGCGGTCCGTGCCTTCGCGTCCGCCGAACCCGGCTATCAGTTCCTTGCGCGCCTCGATGCAGCCGTCGATTATCGCTGAAGGTTCGTCAGGCTTCGGCTCTCCAGATTTAGTGAATTTTAAAGATCGCCAGCAAAATACACATTTTTGATTGCAAAAAACCGCGCTCGGGGTTAATTCTAGGCATCGATGCGATTTTACGCCTTCCTTTCCATACCATTTTTCTTTATAGCACACGCGCCCATTTCGCAGGCTTTCTTTGGTCCAGTGGCATACAGAAACTGCGGAATGTGTACCGACTATTCTGTAACCGGCGTTAGTAAGTTTCTTTACTGCACTTTCAGGTATCTGCATCCGTGGCATAGAATCACAGCCCTAGCTCGCTTGCAACGTCCTGCAGCGATTTCAGCGCTACTTCGAAGAAGCGCTCAATTGCGAGGCCCGCTTTCTCGGCGAGCAGCATGTTCGCGCGGTTGCAGTTGCGCGCAAAGTCCTTCTCCTTGTAGCGGCGCGGCACGTTCTCCGGCTTCACGTCCGCCAGCTTCTTCGATGGTATGATGAGCGCCATCGCGATTATCAGACCTGACACCGCGTCGGCCGCGAGCAGAGCGAATTCCATCTTCGTCTCAGGCTGCACGCCCGTGTGTTCGGGATTGTGCGCTTTAATCGCTTTCAAGACTTCCTCCGGCACTTCGCCCGGCACCTCAGCCTGCAGGATTTCAACGCTCCTGTTGCCGTGCCTCGCCGGGTCGGTGAATGTCTCGTCGAAGTCGGCGTCGTGCAGCAGACCGGCCATGCCCCACAGCTCGACGTCCTCGTGCAGTTCCGCAGCGCAGCCGCGCATTATTGCTTCCACGGCGTATATGTGCTTCAGAAGGTTCTCGCGCTTGACATGCGCCCGAACTATCGCCAGAGCCTTCTCCTTAGACAGCATACGTTATCTTTGCGCCGAAAAGATATTTAAGTTGCATTCAGAAACAGAGTATTGTAGCTGCCTCAGTAGCTCAGCTGGTAGAGCAATTGCCTTGTAAGCAGTAGGTCGTGGGTTCAAGTCCCACCTGAGGCTCTAAAGGAAGTGTTCATTATGTTAAAAGTATCCAAACATGCATGGGAACGAATAGCAAGATTTTCTGCAATTATTTCCATTGTTTCTTTTATTCTTCAAATTTATGTGATACGTGTCCCGCTTCCCAATATAGAAGAAAGGTTGCGAACATTGGAATGTTCGCAAGGATTTCCATTTCCTGTTGGAGGAATTTCTACATATAAAAATGACCCAACCTCCGGAATAAATATTACAATCAAAAACCTGGAAACAGGTGAATCAGAAAGTGCACAGACTTTGGTTGATGGTTCTTATGCATTTGACTTATCTAGCTGGAGAAGATGTATAGCCGCTGGAGACAAAATAGAAATAGTGGCGTGTTATGCAAATTCATGTTTAACCAAATTAAGAATTGTAGATTTGCAACACACTCCGATTGAACAAAATCTAGATATAACCTAGATTATTTGCTAGTAGAGAGACGAGGGGTAATCCTAAAATCATATGTTCAATTTTGATTGCGGGTTTAAATTTTCAAAATAGGAAGCTTTAAATTTGATTGCATCGTGCTCTAATTATGAGTCGTATTAAATTGATTTTGCTGTTAGCGATGGTTGTATTTTTATCCGGTTGTACAGAAAACAATCTTACCATATTTGCATCTAAAATACCAGAAGTAGAAGCATTCATTCAGAACCATCCAAATACTGAAATGACCGTTGTAAAAATTTCTTCTAATGATTTAGAAAAAATAATAAATGAAACTCGACAAGATTGTGGCGTTGAAATTCCAATAAAAGATTACTGGAAGGTTAAACTCTATGATTCGGAAAAAAACATCACTATGATATCTTGGGTAGATTATGAAACAAATGAACCCATTTGCACTATAACTAAAGCTGGCGTATCCAGTACTTCGCCCGAAATTAAAAACGAAAGCGTACAACCTGAACTGACAGAAAACAAGGTGTCAGACTCCGAATCAAAATCGTATCCTTATTGGTACTGCGAAAACAATATGACGAATTCGAAGTGTAATGAATATGGAGAAACTTTTTGTAAAGACGTAAATGGCGTACTAAAAACAGCCGCTTTGCGAGATGATAACTGTTGCGTGTATGATTGCATTACTCTGCCAAGCCCAACAACTGCAACTATACCTCCAAAAAACTGCAGAGAGTTGGGTGGCTACATATGCCAAACAGAAGGATTGTGCCAGCAGAAACTTCTGAATTCCTCGGATTCATATTGTTGTCCAGTCCCGTGCGGCTGCCAGAATAACATTTCTGCAACATGCACTTGCACAAAAGAACATTTCGTGCTTATCGGATGTGAAGAAAAATTTTCTTCACTAAATTGTAATTGTACGTGTCGAAATTGTGAATACAAACCATCTTTAAACGATGGTATTTGTACCGAATTTGAAAAGTGTTGCACCCCAACGATTGACATTCAGATATATGAACATCCTAACACGTTAGAAAAAATCCTCACTTCGGGAATATTTAACGCAAGTAAAACTAACTACACGTGCACATGGGACTGCTGTTAAGTTTTATCCTTTCCCGCCCAAATAGTATACAGATACCATGGACTACTCTGGAGTGAAGATAGACTGGCTCGGCCACTCGGCCTTCCGTGTAACCAAAGGCAAGACCATATACATCGACCCGTACAACATAAAGCCCGCGGCGCCGGCGGACATAATCCTCATATCGCACGATCACTTCGACCACTGCAGCGTCGAGGACGTGCAGAAGGTGCTGAAGAGCAACACTGTCATCATAACGACGGCCGCGGCCAAGGACAAGCTGCGCAGCGTTGCGGACAAGGTGCGATTCCTCATAATCGCGCCCGGGCAGTCTTACGACATCGACGGCATACGCATCGAGGCCGTGCCGGCGTACAACACGAACAAGTTCCGCTCGCCCGGCGTTCCGTACCACCCGCAGCAGAGCGGCGGGGTTGGCTTTGTCTTCAGCATCGGCGGCATACGCGTCTACCACGCGGGCGACACCGACATCGTTCCGGGCATCGAACAGCACCTGAAGGACATAGACGTTGCGATGATTCCAGTCAGCGGTACGTACGTCATGACCCCAGAGGAGGCCGCGACTTTCGTGAAGATGATCCGACCGAAGCTCGCGATACCCATGCACATAAAGAGCGTTGTCGGCACGGACGCTGACGCGCGAAGGTTCAAGGAGCTTGTTGGAATGACGTGCGAAGTTGCGATTCTGTAGGCTGGTCTTATGATTCTGTCTGATGTAGAGCTCGTGTACGCGCTGCTCGCGGGCATAATGTCTATCGCGCTGACGATAATCGGCGCGTTCTTCGAGAAGGACAAGAAGCGCGGAACGCGAATTCTAATCTGGGCTGCGCTGTTCCTCGCTGTCGCTTTCGGCGCGAGCGAGAACGTGCTGTGGAACGGCGGATACAACCTGTTCGAAATCGTGCTCGGATTCAACTTTCCGCTAATCGCGTTCTTCGGAGTGTGGTTCGCGTTCATGGCGTGGCTGTTCGAAACGCGCGGCGAGAGGAAGATATGGATAATAATGCTGGTAGCGCTCGTCGTGCTCGTCGTAGCGGCCGTCAACTGCATGAACTGCGTGAATTTCTAGCCACGCCGATAAAAGTATAAAAGGCTGAAACGAAAGAAGAAATTAAGACTCAATTGGGGTCGTCGTCTAAGCTGGCAGGACATGCCGCCGAAAGGCGGTGCCCGAAACCTGGCTCCAGACAGATGTGTCCATGGAGCGTTGATTCCAAAGATGAAAGGGTGATACCAGATAATCCGAGTTCAAATCTCGGCGACCCCACAATTTTTTCCTAGTCTACTTGAAACCGTACTCGCCCTGCAGCGGCACAAACACGACCGAGCCAAGGGGTTTCATCAGCAGCTTCCCGTCCTTCGTCTTCATCACAGCCACCAGTTCCTGATTGCCATATTTGTCCCCGACGGGCGCGATTATCATGCCTTCTGGTTTCAGCATGCCTACCAGCAGTTTCGGTATCTCCGGCGCCGTGGCGCTCACGAATATCCTGTCGAACTTTTCCTTTCCAACGGCCTTCGAAATGTCGCCCAGTATCAGCTGCACCTTCTTGTCGTAGCCCGCGCGCTCGAGGTTGCGCTTGCCGAAAAGGTAAACGTCCGGTGAGATCTCGACGCCGACAGCCCTGCCTTTCGGCCCGACCATCTCCTTCGCGTACGCGAGCAGTATGCCCGAGCCAAAGCCGATTTCCAAAACGCTGTCGCCCGGCTTCAACTGCGCGGCCGACAAGTACATTGCGTGCATGTGCGGCGCCGATATCGTTGCCTCGGCTGGTATCGGAAGCGGCGTATCTTCGTACGCGCTTACACGATGTTCGGGCAGAATAAAGTCCTCGCGCGGCACCTTCAGCATCGCCTTTCGCACAGCCTCGGATTTGATTATTCCTTCCTCTTCCAAATCTCGCACCAAGCGTTCCCTCTTCTTCGCGAACTCGTCCCTCGGTTTGGCGGGCATACAATTCAGAACTGCACATAGGCTTATTTAAGCCTTCCGAGTAGGCAACAAAGGAAAAATTAAGTTATAGGAAAGCGAACTCATTCTCATGGCTAAGGTCCGAGTCCGCAAGGTTCGCATACGCAGGGTCCGCGTGAACGGCCGCGAGAATCCGGGCTTGACCAGAACCGTCGAGCAGATAAAGTCCGTGAAGGTCCAGGGCGCGAAGCAGATAGCGATTTATGGTCTGCAGTTCCTGCGCGGTTTCTGCAAGCGCAACGGGTTCGGGTTGAAATTCGAAGTGGCGGCGAAAATACTCGAGGATGCGCGGCCGACTGCGGTAGTTCTGCACAACTGCATCGAGGCTGTAAAGAAAAAGCGCACGTTGAAGACCATCGACACGCTGCTGAGGCAGCTTGATTTCGTGACGGAAAAAATCGCGCGCAACGGAACGAAGCTCATAGGCGACGGTTACACGGTAATGACGCACTGCCATTCCGGCGAGGCGCTGGCCGTAATCAAGCGCGCGTGGAGGGAAGGAAAGCGCATCGCCGTGATAGCAACGGAGACGGACCCGCTGGAGCAGGGCGTGCGGACTGTGAAAGAACTGGCGGCGCTGAAGATTCCAGTGACGCTCATCACGGACGCTGCCGTCGGATTTTTCATGGACGAGGTCGACTGTGTGGTCGTTGGAACGGACGCGATACGCGGCCTGCCGAAGTTCGGCTTCGTGAACAAGATCGGCACGCTCAACCTTGCGCTGGCAGCGCGCGAGCACAGAAAGCCGTTCTACGTTGTTGGCAACACGTTCAAACTCGACCGCCGCAAGAAGCTGTACATCGAGGAGCGGCCTGCGCGTGAAGTGTACCTCGAGCTGCTGCATCCTGGCAACCTGAAAGGCGTGAAGATACGCAACCCGGCTTTCGAGCTCGTGCCAGCGAAGCTCGTGACGAAGTTCGTGACGGAGAAGGGCGTGCTCTCGCCTGCGGGCATGAAGCGGCTGCTGGGCAAGCCGAAGTGAGCTGATGCAAATGAAATACGAGGATTTCATCGATTCGAAGTACAGGCCGAAATCCAGCGACGTCGTGTGCGAGTTCCACGTCGAACCGCTTGGAACAAATATGCGACATGCCGCGGGCGGGGTTGCTGCCGAAAGCTCGATCGGCACGTGGACGGAAATCAGAACCATGCACAAGTATGTGGAACGCCTGGCTGCGAAAGTCTTCATCATACGCGGGAACACCGTGCGTATCGCTTATCCGACAGAGCTGTTCGAGCCGGGCAACATGCCGAACCTTCTGAGCAGCGTCGCGGGCAACGTGTTCGGGCTCGAGGAGCTGCGATGGTTGAGGCTGAACGACATCTGGCTGCCGAAAAAATTCGTCAAGAGCTTCAAAGGACCGAAGTACGGAATCGTGGGGGTGCGCAAATTAACAAAGGTGAAAGGCAGGCCGCTGATTGGAACGATTGTGAAACCCAAATTGGGGCTGAACGCGGCGGACCACACGGAGGTTGCGTACGACGCGTGGGCGGGCGGCTGCGACATCGTAAAGGACGACGAGAACCTTGCGAGCCAGAGCTTCAATAAGTTCGAGAGGCGTATCAAGGAAACGCTGCGTGCGCGCGACAAGGCCGAGCGCGAGACGGGCGAGAAGAAGTTTTACATGGCGAACGTGACCGCGGAAACCGAAGAGATGCTGAGGCGGGCGAAATTCGTTGCGGCGTGCGGCGGAGAGTATGCGATGGTTGATGTGTTGACTGTTGGTTTTGCCGGGTTGCAAACTCTGCGGAATGAAAACCTGCCGTTGGTGCTGCACGGCCACCGCGCGATGCACGCGGCGCTGACGAAGAACAAGCGGCACGGGATAGCGATGCCCGTGCTTGCGAAGCTGCTGCGCGTGGTTGGCGTCGACCAGCTGCACGCGGGCACAGCGGTCGGCAAGATGAGCGAGGACAGGAAGGACGTTGCAAGAAACCTGCACGCGCTGAAGGACAGCCTGCACGGCGTTAAGCCAGTGATGCCCGTGGCGTCGGGCGGACTGCACCCCAGACTGATACCCGATGAAATTAAAATATTCGGAACCGATGTCGTCATTCAACTCGGGGGAGGCATACATGCACTCGGAACGACAACGGGCGCAAAAGCTGCTAGGCAGGCCGTAGACGCGGCTGTGCGCAAAATCAAACTGAGCGATTATGCGAAGAGGCATGCCGAGCTGCGCATGGCGCTGAATCACTGGAAGTAGTTCGCATGAAGCTGAAAGCGAAAATCCTGGGCATAGAAGCCGGTGAGAAGCCGATAGCGGTGATGCACGAGGACGACGCCGCCGACCTCGGCGTGCACGGCCTGAGCAGGGTGACGCTCAAGTCGGACAGCGCTGAGATGACCGCGGTGATAAACACAACGCACCACGCCGTGGAAAAGGGGAGCATTGGAGTTTTTGACAAGATTGCGACGCACATGAACCTGAGCAACGGCGCCGAGGTTGAGGTAGCGGCTGCGATGTATCCTGCGTCCATAAACAGCATACGCGCGAAGATGAAGAACCGGAGGCTGAGCTACGAGGAGTTTCTGGAAATCGTGAAAGACGCGGTTGCCGGCAATCTTAGCGAAATAGAGCTGACGTCCTTCGTTACGGCGTTGAACAGTTACGGCATGGACATGGAGGAGAACGTCAGCATGGCGCGCGCGATGGTCGAAACAGGCAGGCGGCTCGAGTTCAACGCGCCGTACGTCGTTGACAAGCATTCCATCGGAGGCGTTCCGGGCGACAAAACGACGCTGCTCCTTGTGCCGATCGTTGCGGCGTGCGGGTTGACAATACCGAAGACATCGTCGCGCGCGATAACGTCCGCAGCCGGCACTGCCGATCGCGCGGAAGTGCTTATGCCCGTGGCGCTGAATGCTGATGAGATGAAAGCCGTGGTGAACAAGACGGGCGGCTGCATTGTGTGGGGCGGTTCATTGGAGCTCGCGCCCGCTGATGACATTTTCATACGCATCGAGTATCCGCTTTCCATAGACCCGCTGATGCTGCCTTCGATAATGAGCAAGAAGAAAGCAGTCGGAGCCGAGTACCTAGTCATCGATATCCCGTGCGGACGCGGAACGAAGCTCAAGACGATCGGCGATGCGGACCTGCTGGCGAAGGACATGATCGAGATGGGCAACCGCCTCGGCATACGCACCGAGTGCGCGATAACGTACGGCGAGCAGCCTATCGGCCGCACGATCGGACCGGCGCTCGAGGCGAAGGAGGCGCTTGAGCTGATCATGCGCAAGAAGGCGATACCGGACGTGCTTGACAAGGCGAAGCACATCGCTTACATGCTTCTGAACATGGTCGGCAAGGACGGGCCGAAGCTCGTGGACGAGGCACTGAAAACGGGAAAGGCCGAGGAGAAGCTAAGGCAGATAATCTTCGAGCAGGGCGGGGACAGCGAGGTGCAGCCCGAGGACATCGAGATTGGCAAGTATGGAATGGACATACACGCGGACCGAAGCGGGTTCGTGCTTTGGCTGAACAACCACGTGCTCTCTACAGTGGCGCGCGCCGCAGGCTCTCCATCGGACAATGGCGCGGGCATCTATCTGCACAAGAAGATAGGCGACCGGGCGGAGAAGGACGAGCGGCTGTTCACGATATACGCGGACAAGGCGCGCAAGCTGAAGCGCGCCAAGGATGCGCTCGAGGAGGAGGAAGCCGTGGCTGTGGGCGAGAGGATGGAGATGCTAGTGCACGCTGTGCGCGAGAACCCGCTGCACAAGAAATCGTTCATCATGGAAAGGTAGGCGCGGAAGAAGAAAGTAAAGTGGAAACCAAAGAACGTTTCAAACTTCTCGAACAGCAGCTCACTTGCAGAGCACTATCTCGATCATCGACACCGGGACTGTGGTCTTGTCCTCCAGCTCGTGCTCCTCTGTGTCGATGCGTATGCTCTTCACGCGCAGGCTGCTCAGGAACTTGCGGCGGACTATCTCCGCAACGTCGACGGCGCGCGATATCGACTTGCCGCGCGCCTTAACGCGAATCTCGGCCTTTCCGGAGTTTAACTGCGTCATCACGGCCAGCACGTAGGCCATGCTCGGCTTCTGGCCGACGAACACGACGTTATCCTCGGCCCTCGACCCGGGCTGTGCTTTCGGCTGCGTGGGCTGTTGTGCCTGCTGCGGTCTAGGCTGAACCTGCGGCATTGGCTGCGGCTGCCTGGCCTGCATAGGCTGGCTCTGCTGCTTGGGCTTGTACTGTTGCATTGGTTGCATCTGCTGTTTAGGCAATTCCTGCCGTTGCTGGACGCTCGGTCTCTGCTGAGGCTGCATAGCCTGAGTTGGTTGGTTCTGCTGCTTGGGCTGCATCTGTTGGGTTTGCTGGTTCGGTTGTTTGAAATTCTGCTGTTGCTGAGCGCTCTGTTTCTGCTGAACAGGCTGCTTCTGCCTGTCCTGCGGAACCTTCGCGTTCTGCGTCTTGTCCTGTTGCATGTGTTGTTGCCTCCGAGTGTGATTGTTGCGTAAGTTTCGCCAGCGGAACGCCGCCGGCTTATACCTAATTGGCAGGCAAACCTTTAATTCGGTTGCGGAACCGGTTATTTTTCTTTAGAAGAGGATTAATTATTAGGGAAGTCCGATGTCTTGGAAGTGCAGTTGCGGTTACGTCAACAGCGACAGGGTTTCTGCTTGCGCAGACTGCGGACGGCCGAAAGGCGGGAAAACTCAGACAACGGCATCCGGCGGGTCGGGCGTGTCCATGTCCGATACGACGACGCTCATTCTGTCCGCGATAGCGCTGGTCATATTAATCATAGGATACACGCAGACCAGGTCACTAATTACGTACGTGCTGTCCATTGTTTATCCGGACTTCCAAACCAGCTTCATCGACCTGGGGATGATCATACTCTCGATGCTGGTGCTACTGTCGTTCATTGCCGTGGCGAGGAGCGGTACCATACCTGGGATAATCATGCTCACGTTCATGGCGCTTTACCTGATATTCTTCCCAGTCGTCACATCGTTCGTCCAGTCCGACATGGTCTCCAAATACCTTAACGTGCTCGGGTGCACGCTGCAGTACAGCACCAACCCGCAGGCGATGAGCGCGTGCCAGCAGGCCGTGAGCGGAGGCACGCCCACCTCCGTGAAGGAGGGCGGCAAGGTCGTGCTGAAGGCGAGCTTCGACCAGTATTCGGGCTCGGTCATATACGCCAGCGCCGACAGCCTCAACTACGACGCGTTCCTGCTTTCCGTCATTATCGAGAACCCCAGCGCTACGAAGACCATAAAGAACTTCCACGTCTCGGACGGCCTCGAAGGCGACAGCTACCTCACGAGGAGCGGCAACATAAAGGAGGCCGACAGAATCAAGCTTGCGTACCTGACGCTGCTGAACAGCGAATGCGGCAGCATCCCGTGCAACATCGCGCCCGGGGATAAGAAGACCCTCTCGTTCAAGGCGGCGGCGGTCGGCTACTGCGACCTTGCCGATGCGCGCGCTTGCGAATCGGAAGCGGACAAGGGGTGCGTGTGGGACGCGACCGCGTCCAAGTGCTCGCAGACCGACAAAACCACGACTAAGCTTGACGCGAACGTAGCGTTCTCCTACGACTACGAGGCGCAGGGGTCGTTCGACTTCGTGCTTGCGAACTCCAACTCCGGGCTGGCCACGGCGCTGGCTGCGAGAAAGTCGCCGACCAGTTCGGCCGGGCCTGTGGACGTGATCGTGTACTTCGCGCCCACTTACTACGTCACGGCGGCCGGAGGCAGCTCCGAGATGCGGATGACCATAACGCTGAACAACCTCAACCTCGGGAAGACCGCGGACGTGTACACGCCAGTCCACGTGACGCGGCTGAACGATGGCGCGCTCGCGCGGTCGGGCACAACGTGCGTTACGCCGTGGGGCACGTCGGACTTCGACCCCGACGGGGAGGCCGCCATGACCGACACCATACTCGTCGGTCTGAAAGCGCACCTGTCGAAGAGCCAGACGTACATATGTTCGTATTCGATAACCGCGCCGCAGGAGTGGGTGGGCATGACCGACGTCAGCAAGACCGTGCCTTTCATCGCGGACGTCAAATACACGTACAACGACTACATATCGCTTTCTGAGAGCGGCGTGCCCATAAGCGTCGAAAGGCTGTGAGCGGCCTAGGACTTGCAGCCATTCGCTGCGTCCGCAGCGTTCGTCGATTTCACAGCGCAGCAAGCCCCGCCGGGTTCCGGTGGGTTGTCGGAAGCGCCGTTCGAGCACGCCGCGTTGCCAGAAGCCACGTAGAAGTGGAGCGACGGTATGTTCCACGTGGATCCGGACAGGTATGCGGACTTCGTGTCCTTAACGGCCACGCTCGCGGTCGCGCTCCCGAAGTAGTTGTACTTGCACACGGCGTCCTTAATCACACCGTAGGTGCTTATGCAGCACCCGTTCGACAGGTCGCAGCCGCCGGATATGCCGCTGCAGCTGAACGTCCATGTTGTATGCGTCCCACAGCCGCACTGGGATGGACACGACGCATAGCCGGCATCGGCGCAGCTGATCTTGCTGCACGAATATATCGGATCGCCCGAGGCCGTCTGCCCGGATCTCACTTGGCTGCAGCACGGCGACGGGCAGTTGTCGGCGCTGAACGAGCTGCAGTCGAAATTGTTACTCCCTGCGCAACTGTTATGCTCGACCCATTCCGCGTTTGCGCCGGTGCCGCACGCGCTGCAGTCCCCGCACGTGCTGCCCTGCGTGGAGCATCCGCACATCGCCGGCGTGCACGCCTGGACGCATCCGCATCCCTTGCTCAGCACTGCGGAGCAGTCGTGTGTGGCCGTGCCGGAAAAGCTCGAAGAGTGGCCCGTCTTTATGCAGTCCGTGGAAACGGCCGCGGCCAGCCGGCCGTCGGCGCTCGATACCGGCTCTGCCAGGGCAGACTCGGCGGCGCACTTGTAGCGCTCGTCCGCTGTCAGCAGGCCGTCGCCGTTCGAGTCGCACGTGGAACCGGCTGCGTCGGACGTGCATGCCGCGCCGAGCTTCGCCTCGCATACGGCCGAGCTGGCGTCGTTCTCGCACACGCTGCCCGCGGCCGCCTGCTTGCACTCGGTTGGCATGGATGACGCGGCCGAGACGAACGCCGACGTGATCGCATCGTTTCCAGAGGCGAAATTGCTGAGGCCGAACGAGTAGAGGTCGAGCGCGGACGATCCGAACGTGCTTGCGAACACGGTGTTCGACTCGGTTATCACGACCGAGTCCGTGGCATCGCCCGTCTTCACGTCCTTCCTGTTCTGTATGGCGGCAGATGCCTGCGACGTAGTGACCCTCGCGCTGTACGCGCCGGCCGAGGACACTTCGAACGGCTGCGCAGCCGGGCAGTAGTTCATGCTACCCTTGGATATGGACTGCGCATAACTGCTGTAAATCGACTCTGTCCTGTTGGTCAGGTAGGCGAGGAAAGAACCTTGGCCGCCGCTTGCCGCAGGCGCGTACACGCTGCCGTATACCTTCCACCACGGCGCGCACTCGAACGTCGGCACCGCGGCCGGCACTTGGCACGCGGAGCCGCATTGAGACGCGCCCGCGGCATGGCTGCAGAATCCGCCCGCGGCAAGAACCTCGTTCGCGGCGGTCTGGAAGCTGTACGCCACGGCGTTCTGCAGGGTCCTCTTCCTGAACTCGACAGTGTTCGCGGCGGACACGACAACGGTCTCCCTGGCCGAGCGCTTTATCACTTCCATGCCCTTGAATAAGTTGTTCAGGTATACGCCTTCCGTGACCATGGCGCCTGCCAGTATCACCAGCACCATGGCTATTATCGGCAGCGCCCCCTTCCTCATCGCGTGTGTAGTGTGCATCATCCGATCGCCAGTCTTACAAGTTTGGTATCCGTGCTGCCGGGCAGCGCCACGTACGCGCTAGCCTCGTACTGCGGCTTGCATCCGGCCGAGGCCGGCACGATGTCGCCGCCGTCATAGTACAGCCTGTAGCATCCGCTGTCCACCAGCTGCCCGAGCCTCGCCCCGGCGTCGGATCGCACTGCGGCTCGCGTGAAGCCAGCCGCGGAGTTGTCCTGCGCCCCTGCCATGTAGGCGCCGACGTCCCCGTACAGGTGCCTGTCCGAAAGCAGCGCTAACAGTGAAAGCTCGGCGCTGTCATAGCCGTACTCCACCTCGAGCGTGCGCACTATGTGTATCCTCGTCATCAGCACCGGCAGTATGGTCATCATGAGGACGACGCCGAATATCGCGCCTATTATCGCTATCTCTATGCCCGTCTGCCCCATGCGCCCGATGGCCGAGTTGCCCGTCCTCATATTCGCACCTTCATTCAGTCAAGCGTATGAACAGCCTTCCGGCGTGCGGGCTGCCGCTGTCCATGATTGTTACCGGGACGTCCTTCTCGAACGTGCCGACCTTCGACCCGAAGTTCGTATTACACTCCTTTATGTCCCAGTAACCCCACGGTCCCTTCGGCACGTTGAACACCCACCTGAGTATGTTCCAATCAATGTTGTTGTACATGCACGACAGGTAGGACTTGATCTCAGAGGCGTGGAGCGGCGATGCCTGGCCGCATGAAAGCACCCAGCTCCCGCCGGCGTCCACGTCCGACACGACGAGCTCCATCACGGAATCCGGGTAGCCTATGCCAAGCGCCGCGCACGACACGGTATAGTCCTTATTGTCGTCCGCGGACGCGAACATTATTTTGTCCAGCTTCGCCCGGTCGAACGTGCCGCGCAGGTAGCGCTTCTGCGGCGCGGCGCCGACCGCGGCCGTCGTCTCCTCGTACGCTAACTTGTCCGAGCTCAGCAGCAGCTGCGCCGCGTTGATCGCGTGCCTCTGCACCTCGGCGCTCTCGACAATGACGTGGATGTCGAAGTAGCGCCCGTACAGCAAAAAGTAGAACAGCACAACCACGCCGATCGCCACGAACGCGGTCATGGTCTGCGTTATCCATGTCGCTATGCCTTTCGGGCGGTGAGCTGCCATGTTCACTCATCCTTCCACGCGGTCACGGAGAACTTGTCGCATGTTATCATGCCGTCGCACGCGGCCGAGTCCCTCGTCTTGCCAACTCCGAATATCCGCACCGACGTGAAGCTGCCTGCGGCGTCCACGGCAATCTTCGCCAGGCCGTTCGTCACGCTGCTGCCCATCTTGTTTATGCGGGAGTCGTCGGACATGCGCATGTCCGTTATGCTAACGTACCTTCCGGCCAGCGACACGTCGTACACCATGTTCGGGGCTCTGGACTCGTACCTCACGTACGTGGAATCGGTGCCAACGCCGCTGATGGTTATCATGCCGCCGATGTCCCGCGCCGTGGCTTCTGCCGAGGAGAGCACCAGCAGGCCCAAGGTGTCCTCTAGTATCCTAGGAATCTGCGCCGCGACCAATATCATGCCCGCTGCGAAGACCATCGTCATCAATATCTCGGACCACTCGCCCTGGCCCTTGCGGCCCAGCGGACGTGCCATACTATAGTAATCGCGGCCGAACTAAATCAACTTGTCGCAGTCCGCCCGGGCCGGTTTGCTTATCGGGTCGGCCATCTCGTCGCATCCGAGCGGCTTCTTCGTGGCCCAGTCCCAGGGCGCGTCGCCGTAGTTGTTGGTCTTCCAGTCGCTGCAGTACGCCAGCCGCTTGTACGCGCACGTCCAGCTGGACGCCTGCACGTTCACGAGGTCGGTCCACTTGTATAGGATGAAAATCGAGAACATGGCGAATATGCCGATCATTATTATCAGCACGAGCGTGTGCACCGCGACGGCCTTGGACATAATAATATTCCTCCGCGCCAGAAGAAATAAGAAAGCGCCAGTGTGCCTAGGTCGATGACGTGGTCGGCGCGCCTATGCCGCAGTAGCTCCTGAGGTCGCCCGTCGCCCAAGTGAACCCGCAGCATTCGGGGGCGTACACATTGCCGGCCATCCCCCGCGGAACAGGACAATCGTCTTTGGACGAGCTCTTGCCGCCGAAATACGTCGCGGGCACAATCGTGCTCAGCTTCCACTGGTTGCAGTACGCCGACATCTTGGAGCGGCATGAGTACTCGTTTATAGTGTTCTGGAAGTCAGTGGAGGAAAAATACAGCCAGTAGACCACGAGGCCAATCACAACTATCGCGAGCACGAGCGCGATGATGTACGGTATCGGAACCTCTCCTTTGCTCATGGTACAACCTTAATCTGATTTTGGTTTCCGTGGTATTAAAAGTTACTCGAGCCCCTGGGACAGAGTGGTTGTGGTGGCGTCGCTGCATGCAGTTTTACAAGTGTCCTGATACGAGTTGCAGCTGTTCTTGCTTGCGCAGCAGTAATCCGGATTGGACACGTAGCACGTCGCCGTACCGCACTTGCAGTTCTTAGTCACGGCCGAACCGCAGCTCGTCGACGAGCAATCCGGAAGGGTGGTTGTGGTGGTCGATTGGCCTGGGATTGTCATGCAGCTGCATACTTCGTAATCCCCTTTTCTAGGTTGCGTCCCGTAGAAGGATTGTTCATAACCGCTGCTAGTGCACTTGTTCGTGCAGGCTACCACGCCGTCCGACGCAGCCGGGTCGCACGCGGTTGCGTCCTGCTTGGTGCCGGTCGCGCAGTCCGTTCCGGTCTGCCAGACGCCGGAGCAGCAGACGAAGCTCGCGCCGGCTATGGGCGCGGTGTAGCTGTCCCAGACTATGTTTTGTATCGATCTGCCTAGCAAGTCGTCATATTTTATAGTCCACACGTAGTATGTGTCAGGGTTGAGCGTCACCGTACGCGCCGGGCAGTACAGTATCCCATCGCTGCAGAGCGACATCGGGAACGGCGTCCCTTGGAAGGCTTCGCACTTGTCCTCGGTTATTTCCACCTTCTTGATGAAACTGTCCTTTATCACCGCCGCTATACTACCCGTTCTGATGTTGTTCTTGTCCGACGGAAATATGCAACACTTCTGCCCTTTACAGACTTCCTCAAAATTCAAATCATCCACAGATATGTACATGTTCTTATCGCTAACCTCAACTATCAGCGGATGTTCCTTCGCCGCTTCGCCGCAAAGCCTGCCGTCGGTTATTTTGTTGTTCGGATTTGCGGCGTTGTAGGATTCGATAGCGCTCTCGCAGTGCGCCTTGCAGTTAAAGTTGACAGTAGGGAAGTGCACGGTTATGGCCGCGGCCGCGGCGCAACCTTGTGAGCAGCGGACGTACGAGCACTCCAGAGCGTTGGCAAGGTCTGTGCTGGCCACGCCCGGCGTCAACTGGCCGAATATGAAGGCCTGTATGGAATCGGCCAGCTGCTGGCCCAGTCCCAGGACTCCGAAAAGGAAAACGACGATGGCCATACCTACGATCGCGTAGACGGCGAGCGATATGGCTTCAATGCCTTTGCGCCCCGGACGTCGTGCGGTCATTGCAGCCAACCTCAGCACAGCAGGCCCCATGCGATCTGCTTGCATATGCTGTTCTTTATCCCGGCTATCGCGTCCTCCATTATCTGCGACACGGCCGGCATCGCGCCCCTCGTGAACGCGAACAGCAGCACGAGCGCGGCCAATGCCACGGTGAGCGTTATTATGAGCGTTATCACCTGGCCGGACACGGCCTTGCTGCCGAACATCGCGCGCTCCCCTGGCATAATTATCACTTTAGGAAGACTTTAATGAAAAGGTTCTGCACCATCGAATAGGCGCCTCCGTAGAACAGCGCGACGATGAATATCAGCAGTATCAACACGATTATCGTCATAAGGAGGTAGCGGTCCACGTCGCCCTTGCGCCCGATCGTTTGAAGTGCCATGCTTTCAAGCCAGCCCCGAAAGCGGGAGTATCGAGACGAGTACCGAGTACAGCATCACGAGCACCACGGCGTATATGCCTATGGACAGCAGCAGCATCTTCCCGAGCTGCAGCCTCTTCATCAGGCCTTCGTCCCCGTTCTCGATTATGCTGAGGAATATCGCTATCATGCCCACGACCTCGAGCATGTACGTGCCGACTATGAACTGCGTGGTCTGTATAGGCATTATCTTGTCCAAGTTGAGTATCGAAGTGAAAACGGTGCTGCCGGCGTCGCCCAGCGCGCCCGCAACGGACAGGTTGCCGTATATGCCCTCTATCAGCTCCTTGGACAACAGCATCATTCTCATCATCATCGCCGACAGCGCCACGACTATGCCGGACGACAGCGGAGCGAGCAGTATCGCCTGCATCTGCATCGTGGACGTGACCTCTCCGAGCATGTCGCGCATCTCCTCCTCGGTACTGCGCGAGTTCTTCAGGTAGGTGGATATCGTTATCATGGCCCTGGACGTCGTGTCCATGCCGCGCTTCGAAATCTCCACGATGGCCTTCATCACGGCGCTTACCATGCTCGACGGGTACTCGCGTATCGCGCCGTTCTTGTCGTCGAACACGGCCTGCTCGAGCGTCATGCCGAACGTCTCTATGTTGTAGAGTATGCGCTCGAAGAACCTGGATATCTTCAGGCTGCGTATCTGGGGCGTTACGTTGCGCAGCGTCGTTTCAAAAGGAATGCCGCGCGTAAGCTGGTTGCCGAGCTGGAACAGCACCTCGACGAACTCGTTCTCTATCTGCACGATCTCGTCGCGCATCTTGATCTTGTTCACCGACGACAGCAGTGCGTACGCGACCACGCCCGCGCACATGCCGATCGATATGACGAGCGAGTACGCCATCTGTTCGAAGCTGAAAATGCCCTGCGCCCGCGACAGCATGTACAGGCCGTACGCGACGAACGGCACTGCCACTGCCACGCCCGCCAGCGGATGGAGCCACGGCCGCTCGCGCCTGAAGTCCGGATGCCTTGATATGTCGGGGTGGTGGAAGCTGTACGGCCGCTTGTCGAGGTACGTCTTCATTACCCAATAGACCGCGAGTGGCAGCATCAGGTTGTAGCCGATAGCGATGAACAGCGGCTGCACCGAGTCCGGCATGAAAACGGAAACCATCGGAAGGAACACGAGGCCTATTATCGGAAGCAGTATCCCGAGCGCGTTGATGACAGTCACAGGAGTCTTCAGGTCGTTCGAATACCTCTTCATGCGCTCGCGCGTGCCTTGGAGGATGACCGAAACGGCCTCGTCCAGAACCTTCTCGCGCCTCGATGGGCTCTCGATGACGGACGTCTTAATCAGATATAGCGCGTCAGCGAACTCGTTGTTCTCGCGCTTCCACTTCTTGATGAACGCCTCCAGTCCGTCCGAGGCGCTGCCGTACTTGCGCGTGTACACGTCCCACAGCAACTGGTTGAGATCGGTGTCGAGCGGGCCACTCAGGTTGTCCGCGGCGAACTTGACCGCGTTCTCTATGTTCGGGCTGATGCGCATGGATATGGTCATGTATACGATCGCCAGCACCATCTCCGCGCTCGCCTTGATGCGGAACACCGTGGCGAAGTGCATCGGGTAGTCGTACATATAGAAGAACACCATGAACGCGAGCACGAATATGACAATGGCCATCGGCAAAGATGTTGCATTAAGCAGTACCATAACAGCTGTTGGCAGCGCTGCCACGAGCGCCGTCAGCAACAACGTGAGCGCGAACGCGCCCTGTGGCGTGGCCTGCATGTGGCTGAACGTCATCGCGTCCTCGTATCTGTCCGCCAGAGTTTTCCATGGTTTGATCGGCAGCAACGCCTCCGCGTGACCGCAGGCCCGCTCGTACAGCGTACGCTCCGCCTTTGCGGTCTCGCCCCGGACGAACTCCTCGTAGTCCTTCTCCCTTTCCACGCGTTTCGCTGGTTTTTTCGGCATCCGCCAAACCTTCAATTATTATTTCTGTTTTCAACGATTTTTCCTTTGCGTACAGCGGCTGGTCAGCCGACCGCCTTCAGCCTGTCCTTCAACCAAGATTCCCATTTGCCGTATATCATCTTCGAGTCCAGAGAACCGACCTCCGATTTCACGCGCTCGGATATTATATGCAGTGCCTCGTTGCTCTCGACCGTCCAGTCGGCCTCGAGAATGTCCGGCCTGTTCAGCTGGTCGGCGTACTTCAGCATCGTCTCCTTCATCCGAGCGCGCAGCTGTATGTTGTCCCACACGTCCTCCCACCTGCCGTGCCATTCGCGCACGCGCTTGGATATCTCGTTAAGCACCTCGGACTCGCCGTCCGTCAGCACCGGAGTCGGCTTCAGCCTGTCCTCCTTCGCGGAATACTCCATCAGGTTCACGAAGCCGCCTTCCGTGCTCGGGTCGTTCTTCCAGTGCTTGCGCACTTCCGTGAGACCGGTCACGCGCCGGAATCGGTGCAGCCCGTCGGGGCTGTTGAGCATGCTGCATATGGTGATAAGGTCTATGGCCTTGAAGCTCGTGTTCGGCACGCCGAGGTCGTTCACGATGCGGTCGTAAACGCCGTACGGCGACTCGCCGTGTATGGTGCCTGCCACGAAGTTCGCGAGCGCGCCTATGCGCATCGCTTCGAACAGCGCCTTTCCCTCCACGCTGCGCACCTCGCCGAGTATCAGCACCGAGTCGCCAAGGCGCAGCGCTGTCCGCAAAGCTTCGTCTGCCGAAAGCTCCGTCTCGATGTGCGTGATGACCGAACGGGACTTGAGCCTGCTAATGTTGTAGCCGAGCTGACGCATCTGCACCACGGGCAGTTCGAGCGTGTCTTCCTGCACGATGAGCCTGTACTTGCGCATGATTTCGAGCATCATCGCACCAAGCAGCGACGTCTTTCCGCTGCTTCGCCCGCCTGCAATCAGGCATGCGCGGCCTCCGTCGATTATGAAACTCATCAGCCCGGCGTACAACGGGTCTATGAATTTCGCGCGTATGAAAAGCGGGAACGTCCACGGCTTCTCGCGATGGCGCCTGAACGCGAACGCAAGTCCTTCCGGCGACAGCGAGCGCGTTATCGCAGCGACACGCGCGCGGCCTCCTGGAACAATCAGTTCCGTGTCAAGCACTGGATTTGCTTCGTCCAGCGGCCGTCCGGAGTAAAGCCTGAATCTCGTTGCCCACGCCTCGGCGTCCTCCTTCGTCGGTATCAGGTTCGTCTCGCACTCCTCGAAGTCCGAGTGGTAGATGTAAATGGGCGTGCTGCCGATCGGAGAGTTTATGTAAAGGTCCTGTATCTTGTCGTCGCTGAGCAGGAGTTCAAGCACGCCGAAGCCCGCGGTGTAGCGCGCGAGTATTGTCGCAAGCTCGTCCACCTCCTTCTCCGTGAACTGCACGTTCATGCCGGCCGCTACGTCTTTGATAATGCCGGCGCCGACGTTCTTGAAAAGCTCGCGCGCGCGGTCCGGTTCGGATATCTCCCGCTCGCTCGGCCTGTGCTCCGCAAGGTAGCGGCGTGCCGAGTCGAGTATCGCATACTTCTCCTCAGACAACTGGAACTCGGCCGGAGTGATGTGGTATTTGTAGCGCACGCGGCCGGGCAGCTTGAAAATCTGCACGAGCGTGTTCGTGTTCGCGATGTAGTACTTGTCCATGAGCCTGCCGCCCTTCGGCTGCTCAATCATGTAGCGCGTCAGCATGAAGTTCGGTCGAACCACAGGGTGGAACAGCTCGCGGTAGACGCGCCGGTCCCCGGGTTTGTATCCCTGCAGCGTGGTGTTCATCAGCGGCATGGCCAGCTGTATGAGCTTGCACGACTCCAATATGCGCCTTATGGGCTCGAGCGCGTTCTGCACGTAGTACAGGTAGCACTGCCTCGTCTGCTCTTCCTTTGCCATCGCGGCCCCGGCGTTCTCGCGCGTTATCATCCGCGTCAGCCGCACGTACGCGCCGACCGGATCCTTGCGCAGCGCTTCCATCACGAGGAATTGCAAATCCGCCAACCGCTTCGGATAGAACTGCTCGCAGCCGACCGGCCCGAGGTTGTCGAGCGCCAGCAGCTTGTCCTCCTCGGTTATGCGCTTGTATGCGTTCGCAATCTCCACCAGCATGCGGGTCTGGTCGGCGTCGTACTCGTTCTCACGCGTCTCTGCGAGTATTATCCTGTCAACGGCCGGGTCCTTCACGAGCTTGTCTATGACCGTGGCCATGCACGCCTCGAAGTCCTCTATGCTCGAGCCGTACACGCAGCCCAAGCAGGCGACTCGCAACACGCCGTCCTTTATCTCGGATTCACAGACCATTCAATGACCTCTCGAAAATCGGGGCTAGCAAGATTCGACCTATTTAAATTTATTTGCGGCAGCACAAATTCTTTATTAGAAGCTGTTGTCGAAGGTGCGGCCATTGGTTTTTGAAAAGCCCGAAGAGGCGAACGCCGTATTGTCCGAACTTATCAAGCGGATAAACGAGGACAGGCGCATGATGAGGCTGGTAGAGCAGTCCGTAGAGCGGCTGGAGAACAGCCTCAGCGCTCTCGAGGGTTCGGCGCTGTCGCAGATGAGCGACTTCAAGCTGTCGCTCGATCGCATAGGCAGCAAAATCGAAGCGACAGCGGCGCGGCTGAACGCGATTGAAGCGAACATCGCGAAGCTGGGCAAGGGCGTGGACAAGGCCGCGACGAAGCTGGAGCTCAAGCAACTGGAGAGCTTCATAGACCTCGTGAACCCGGTCACGTCGAAGTTCGTGACGAAGGACGAGCTGGACCGCGCGCTTGAAGAGCGCGCAAGGAAGCGGGTTTAAAGCTTATTATTTGAGAAAAAAGAAAATCTAATATAGGCGTTCGCGGTCGCCAGTATCAGCCGCGAAAAGCGGAGTGGTTTGATGAAACTGCCTTTTTTCGGTGAGAGCAAGAAGGCCGAGGAGTCGGCCGGGCGCGGCTACGTGCCCACGGACCGCGTGCGCGAACTGACCGGGCGCGGATTTTCCGAGCTGGATACTATCGACGTGCTGCGGCGCGAAGGCTTCTCGCCTGACGAGATAGACAAGGCGCTAACGCAGACGCTCAAGGAAGGCGTGACAGGAACCCCGGCTGACGCGATGCAACAGCAGATGCCGTGGCAGGAGCAGCAGCCACAGATGCAACCCATGCAGCAACCGCAGGCCCAACCACAGTATGCTTCTTTTCCGCAAAGCAGGCAGCCAGCGCAGCAACAGCAGCCGCATAAGGAGGAGCAGTCCGAAGGGCTGAAGCTGCCGACCATGGAGGATTTGCAACCGAAAGCCGTGCAGGCTTCGCCTGGAATCCCGGAAAGTTCGCTGCCCGACGAGTACTACCAGGGCTATCCCGCAGAGGAGTACATCGACTACGTGGTGCAGGAACGCACGCGCGACATCGTGGAGAAGATAAGCGAGTTCGGGTTGCGCAACCGCGAGCTCGAGGCGAAGATACGCGACATGACCGAGCGTGTCGGCGAGATGTCGAAGATGCGCATAGGCGAGCAGCAACAGGTACTAAGCACTATAGAAGGGCTGACGGACAGCGTGAACGACGTGAACATGCGCATAGCCGGGCTGGAGAAAGCGTTCAAGGACACGCTGCCCGCGTTGATCGAGTCCGTGCGCGCGCTGTGCGACCTGGTCGGCCGCGTGAAGCGCGAGTCGTAGGTAGCTTCCTGCAACTGGTTTTTCTGCTTTAGCCGACAAAATCATAATATGGACGATACGTTCTCCGCGGCAAGGGATGTGCTGTCGCAGATATTGATGGTTCCGGCAGCGTGGTTCGAGGGCCCGATATTCATCGTAAACCTAGCGATACCGCTAATAACAACCGGCGCGTTTTTCTACATGTTGCTTTCGAGGAAAGTTAGAATTTTTCACAATGGAGTTGTGAACGTAGCGTTGAGCATTTGCCTTGCGTTCTTCGCCATCCCTTTTGTGATAGTGTCAAATCCGTACGTGACGATAGCTGTCTCCGTTTTTGGCATAGTGACATTCATGGGAGATCGTATAACAGGCTGGCGCATATTGCTTGCATTCGCGGCGGCCGTTGCCGCGTGGGCGCTGGTGTCGTACGTTACTTACCTGATATCACCCTCTGTATAGATTAAAATATTTCCGAAAGAGAAGTATTCTATAGAAGAGGTATCGAAATGGACAAAAGGCTGCTGCGTTCCTTCGCGTCCTTCGCGATGGTCTTGCTGTTCACAGCTTCGCTTGCAAGCGCGCAGCTCGAATCGCCTTCGGCCGATGACGTGATACGCGGGGTGGTCACGTTCATATTCGGCGAGGAATTCCCCGAATATGCGGTTACGACCAACGGTTTCCTCCAGTTCGTGGTATTCCCGTTCGTGGCGCTCTTTGCCGTCATGTACGGCATAATGACCGAGATAAAGATATTCAAGAACACCACTGTGAAGATGGTGATTTCGCTTACAATGTCGCTTGTTGCCGGCTCGTGGGTGCTGAACCAGATGAGATGGTTCTTGATGGCAAATGCCACGCTGGGCACGTGGGCGTTCGGCCTGCTCATGATATTCGGAATCGGGCTCTGGTTCCTAGGTACGTTCGTCACTAACATAGGGCTGCTCAGCAGGCCGATGAAAGTTGTTTTTGGAAAAGAACTAACAGAAGGCATAGGTAGAAGGGCTGAGATGAGGGATTTGATGAAACGAATCAGGACGTTGGAAGACCAGAGCTACATGATGAACCTCAGCCAGGCGCAATCGACCGGCCTAATAAACAAAATAAACAACCTCAAGGAGAGGTACAGACAGCTGGAGAAAGAGGAAACGGGGAAATCCAGCGAAGGAGCAGACATATTCTAAAATTCTCCTGATTACGAACAGCGGTTCGCAGAACCTGCCTTCGTCCTTCTCGGCTTGCTGGCGGCTCTCTTCGGTCTCTTGTATGCCCTCTTTGGTTTCTTGAACAGGCCTTCGTCCAAAAATTCGGTTTCCGTATAATACTCCACGTTCGGGTATCTGACAACGTTCTGGACTCTTGAACGGAGATATCCAGCGACATCGTCCACCATGGACACCAGTCCGAGATAGTCTGGTTTGAAGTCGTACGATTTGAATTCGTCGACCACCAATTCCACGTCCAGCTGCCCAACCTTCGGCGAAACCAGCGTTACAAAGTCTATGTCAACGTTGTACTCCTGTTCAGACAGTTCTCCCATATCAATCGGGCTGGGTTTGACCTCGGCCTTGCTGGCTTCCGAAGCGGACTTGGGTTTTGGAAGTTTGCACTTGGGGAGGCCCGTAGGCAACGACCTTATGCCGATTGGGAGATGTACCGTGACATTTGGCTCTATTCTTTTGTCGTAATAATCGTTCCCAAACAGCTCCCGCGCAAGCCTGTAGTCCATCGTGACCGCCATGTCGCCTCTCGCGTTGTCCGACTCTTCGTCTATCACGGCATTGCCGCAAACGGAACCGATCGCGCTCTTCCTAAGTTTCAGCGCACCTTTCTTCTTCATGGCGAGTATGCAAACCTCGTCGCCTGTCTCCAGCGTGTATGTACCGTCAAACTGCAAGATGCTGTGAATCTTACCGAGCACTATTTTGCGCCTATCCGCTTCGGGCAGGTCCACGAGGTCGACAGGAATCTTGTTGTCCTCAAACACATCGCGTATCGCGCGCATCAGAGGAAGGTAGTGGCCGCTCCAGTGCGTTTTTGGCGCGCCCCCGTTCTCGTACTTCAATTCCGGAAAATAGTCCTTGGCTATATCATACAAGCTCAGGATGTAGCACTGGAAGCTTCCGTCCTTTCTGTCTCTCAAATCCCTGGAATAGTAAAGCTTGATTTGCTCCGCAAGCTGCCTTATGTCGTCTGGCAAGTACTCCGGTAGCGGGTGCAAGAGTTCCTCCAATTCCGTCAATGCCCTGTCTTTTACGCTCCTTGCCATATTGTTACTACTAACAAGTGGCTGTATATAAGCTTTCCGGTACTGGAAAATGCGTCGCTAAAATCCTTTGCCGTGCAAAAGTGTAATATGTCGGCTGGCGAAATCGCCGATTACGTTTCCTTCAGGCGTGCCAAGCGCTACCTTTACAACCTTGCCACTACAAAGTTTCCTATCACTGGCATGAATTCAGAACTGTCGTATTTCAAGAAAATCGAAAGAGGCATTAGGGTTCTGCGGCTATATTCGGAAATAGCGAGCATGGAAGAGACCAAAAGAATACTTGAAGCCGCGATGGCTGGGAAGGGCCTCGATGGGTGGCACGCCGGAGGGAGGCGCAAAAAGCTCGCAACGGAGATTTACGACACCCTGCCCCCGGTCCTGCGCATGTCCAATCTGCTTTCCGTTACAAAAATGCCGCCGAGGAACCCCGCGATGAAAGGGAGGATCGTGGACCTCATAAGGAGGCTCTACGACCTCAAGGAAAACATGCCGGAAATCCCGGAAGGGAAGTACGTGAATCTCAATTCGACTGAGCTTTTTCTTGGCGCGCGTGGGACAATGTATTCTGCGCTTGCCGGGATACTTAGCGAAGTGAAAAGCGTGGATCCTCTGGCCGAAGCGGAAGACCATTACCAGGACGCTTACAGGTATCTGAACCCCGATGATGGGTACAATGTGACTGCAAAGAAGCTGGAAAACATGATGCCTGCCATGGCCAGCCTCGAGGCGCTGTTCGGAGTAATCAAGCCGTACCATGACATAACCGATTACGATACGGGCCAGTTGAAGGAGCTCAAGGATTTGCAGGATATGCTTTTCAAAGTGCAAGAGGAGCTCGAAATATCCAAGGACGCGAACAGGAGGCTGCTACAGTATTCGCCGGCCGTATCCAAATCCAGGTATGAACCCAGCAGCGTCGCGCCGGTAAAGGAATCCATCGCCCTCCTATCCGGGTTCGTGGACGAATCCACGATCATCAAAGATGGGAAGGTGGAGCTTAACCCGAACGTCGAAGCCCTCGAAAGGATATTCAACTCCATAAAAACCAAGCTCGAAGGCACAAGCTTCCTCGTGTTGTACGGCCAGGCTCAGGACTCGCTCGACGGTGTCCAAAAGTCCAATGGAGACCCTGTCACGCTTATGAGGCTTGCAAAAGTTTACAAGCATATGGCCAGTATGACGCTCGACACGCAGGTGGAAAGGTCAAATCGGAAAGAGAATATTAGGAGTTTGATACCGGACTCGCGAGGCTTCTGATGGCGTTAAGATGCTCCCGTGTTAGTTGGAATTCCGGGTTTTCGTTTTTTAGGACGTCCCTCAGGCCGTCGGCCCACGAGAGCATCTCCGATATATCATTGTCCACGTACAGCGACATTCGCAATTTCGCGAACTTTTCCTCCACGTCGTTGGTTATGGTCGCTACGAAAGGATTGCCCAGCGCGATGACCCTCCCACAACTGTCCGCAACTTCCTTGGCGCGGACATAGGGACCGCCGCTTTTCCTGCATGCGTCGATTGCGTGCTCGAACCTTGCGAACTCCTCGTTAAGCGCCAGCACGCGCGAGGGTGTGATCGCTTCCGAAACGAACTCGGAACGCAGCTTCTTGTCGACATACTCGGTTATCTTCCTCCTGTCTTCGCCCACTCCGCGGAGCACGACGACATTCTTTCCCGGGTATGCGTACTCGCCTTCCGCGGCAAGCTCACGCCGCTCGTAATTGTCGTCTGTCCATATCATCAGACCCACGCCGAGCATCGCCGCGACCATCTTGTCCACCACCGGGTCGTTGCTCATGGCTATCGTCTGTTCCCTACCGAGGCCCAACTGCCGCAGCAGAGACCGCGCACGGGAGACCTTCCCGTATTCGCCGCCCATGTCGTACCCTGCGAGCACATCGTCCTTGAAAATAAGCCTGGTGCCGTTCAGCGCGTACACCGGCACGCCGACCTTCTCCCAGTACCACGGGACTAGCGCGTCTTCCATACCGAACGTCAGAACGAGCGTGGCGATGCGCCTGTCGTACATGTCAAATAAGAGTTCTCGTGTGTTTGGCGGTGGTGCGACGCTATCTGCGGCGTAAACGCAAGCATCCTCGTGCACACCCCTCTTCAGCACCCCTCGGAGATACTTGAGGAAGACGACGTCTAACACGCTCTTCACGGAGTGCGGGTCGTCCGAAAGGTGCTCGAGCGCGGCACCAATCCCCGGCCGTAGCGGTCTCACGCCTTCGCAATCGAGGATGTACTCGATCCACTTGTCCGTGAGGGTCGGGCGCGTTGTGAGCGTGTTGTCAACGTCCGCCACCAATCCAGCATCCACTATGTAGCGCCCATCCGACCTGTAAGTCCACCTCAACCCAGGGTCAAAGTGGTAGGAATTGCACAGCTCCTTCCATATGCCATTCTTCATGCGCGTCTAATTTAAACTTCGGCGCTGAATATTAATTATGGCGCTCGCTGACCTTATCGGCGTACCGTTCGACCAGCTGTTCCAAGGCCTGCTTCTGCCGGCGCTGATAGTTTTCGCAATACTCTGGGCGCTGCTGAACTCGGTGAAGGTATTCAACCGCAAAATCAACACCGTGCTCGCCGCGGCGCTCACGCTCATGGTGGCCGTGACTCCGCAGTTCACGCTGTTCACCGCGTACATCGCGCAGTTGGGCGCGCAGGTGGCAATCGCTGCGTTCTTCCTGCTGTTTGCTTTCGGCACGATTGTCTGGGCGCTGGGCAGGGGGAGGGACATAGTGTACGAACAGACGGGGCTGACAAAGGATAAAATAAACAAGCTGCTTGCAAAATACTATAAAAAATACAAGGAAGCCAAAGAGGAAGATAACAAAGGAAAGATGAAAGCGGCGCTGGATGAAATCAAAAGGCTGGAGATGGAAAGAGACGTCGCCGACTAGTTGCGAAAGCAAACTTAAATTTCTGGCAAGCGAAATTTAATTAGTTGTACTGGCTTGGCGATGGCATGGAAAACATATTCGCGACTGTCGTGCAGAGGTTCGTCGACTTCGGGTTCTACGACCTGGTAGTCTTCGCGCTCGCGCTGGCGATATTCTACGCAATACTGAAGCGCGTGAAGATTTTCGGCGAGTCGCCCGCGGTCATAGGCACGATAGCGTTCGCCATCGCGTTCATGGTCTTCGGCTATCCGGTCATCATCGGCTACAGCATGGTCACGCCGTTCGTATCGCTTTTCACGCAGACGACCGTCTTCATAATGGTCTTCGTCATAGCCTTCCTCATAGCAAGCTTCTTCTATCCAGACATGCCCAAGTTCCTGGAAGAGAGCTTCAAGACGCGCGGCATGCTCATGAACGCGCTCGCCATAGGCATAGGTATCGCCATAATGAGCGGCGCGGTGTCGGTGCTTTGGAACGCGCCGAAGGGCAACGAAGGCCTGCCGGGCGCGCCGACTGAGCTGAGCATAATGGCCGGAGCCGTGATAGTCCTGATAATCATACTCATACTGGCCAGCTCTGTGTTGCCCAGCAAGAGCTGAGCGCGGCCGCGGCAAACGTAATAAGTTGAAAAACCGAATATATGCAAAGCGGGGTTGTGAGGCGTGGCTAACGCATTCGAGACGGTCATACTGAAGATGAGGGACTTGGGCATGTTCCAGTTCCTGCTGCCGTTCATGCTAACGACTACCATATTCTACGGCCTGCTCCGCAAGTCCAAGATTTTCGGCGAGGAGTTCCGCGCCATAACCGTCAACGCAGTCGTTTCGCTGGTGGCGGCTTTCATGGTCTGGTCCGCGCCGATAATACTCGGCGTGAACATCGAAACCGGCCTTGCGTCGTTCTTCCTGCAGGGCACGAGCGCAACGTTGGTCGTGCTCGTGGGGCTGCTGATGGTAAGCATGTTCTTCCCGCCGGACCTTGCAACGGAACTGCAGAAGCTGGATACGTTCAAAAGGCACGGCGCCGCAATAGTCGTGATGGGCATCATTGCAATGTTGGCCATCACTGTGTCCAGCGGGCTGATAAACGTATTCCTGCCGCAAGGCTTCAGGTTCGGCGACGGCGGAACAACAACGTTTTGGACTGACGAAACCATATCAAGTATATCGATGATCGGGCTGCTGCTCGGCACCGTGCTGATACTAGTGTGGGGCGGGGGCGGCGGAAAAAGCGAGGGTAAATAGGAGGGAGGCGTATGGCTGGGTTTGAAAGCTTGATTGCAACCGGAAAGAACGTCGGGGTTTTCGACTTCTTTCTGCCGTTCATGCTGTCGTTCGCAATCATCTACGGCATACTGCAGAAAGTGAAAATATTCGGCGAGGACAGGGTCGGCCGTACCACGAACCTGATGATATCCGTCATCCTGTCGCTTTTCATAATCGGCTACACGCCCGTCGGCGTTACGCTCGCGACGTTCTTCGGCACGATGTTCACGGGCACGATAATGATCGTAGTTACGCTGCTCGGCACGACCATGGTGATGTACGTGCTTGGCAAGCTGGGCGGCTTGGACATACTCAGCGCGAAGTCCGGCAAGGCATGGAAAGCCGTGGTCATACTCCTCGCGATCGTGGTCGCAGCGGCCGCCTTCGTTTACAGCGGCGGCATGTCGTTCTTCGAAAGCGTGGGCTTCCCGGGCGCCGGCTTTGAAATACCCATACCCGCGCTGCCGTCCGTGAGCATATCGCTCGAGGACGCCGTCGTATTCGGCGCTTTAATAGCGGCCGGCGCGGTCGCAGTGTGGATGATATCCGAAGGCAAGGGACAGAAAGAGGAGTAAGGCATACTGGCGTAGTGGTTTGAAATGGCTTTCGCCGACATACTCGAGCTTTGGAAGTCCTACGGCGTGTTCGAGTTCTACCTGCCGTTCGTTCTGATGTTCGCTATTTTCTACGGGCTGCTCAGCAAATCGAAGATTTTCGGCGACGAGGGCAAGGAGCCGCGGGTGCGCAACGTCAACGTCATCGTCTCGGTCGTGGCCGCGCTGTTCGTCATGGTCTCGCCGGTGGGCATCTCGCTGACGACGTTCTTCGGCACCTTCTTCACACAGACCATGGTCGTGCTGACGACTATGCTGTGCTTCGTTCTGATATTCTACATGATTATTCCGCACGCGAGCGTGGACGCGGTGCTGAAGGACCCGTCGAAGTACGTGAAATACCTGATTCCGTTCGCGTTGCTGGCCGTGCTGGCGATTTTCTTCGGGTCGGGCGGGCCGGATATTTTCGGAATAAAAATCGGAGGCGTAGGCGGCATAGGGCTGCCTGGGATTTCGCTCTCATCAGAGGATGTCGTGACTATAGGTATGATACTAATTTTCGCGCTGATTGTCCTTTACATGACCCGCGGCGAGAAGCCTAAGGACGAAAACAAGAAAAAGAAATACATCGGCGATAAGGTAGAGCACGTCTACGAATGAGCGCCTACTGCACTCCTCTCTTCGTTGCGAACTCTTCGTATTCCTTTCTGGCTTCAGCGAGGTTGGCCTGAGAATACGCGGCTTTCTGCTCATTTATAGCCAGTTCCTTTATTTTCATCACAGTCACAAGGCCAATGTCAAGGTTGTAAGATTTTATCGCACACTCTTCGGCCTTCAGGTACTTGTCGATAGCGCCAGGTATGTTCTCGGTTTTTCTCCTGTATATTTCTATCAATTCTTTTATTTCATCAACTATGGCCGCTGCCGCGAAAGGATTCGCCTTTTCACCCCCGATGGGATACACGACAACCAGCTTTTCCTTCAATCCACTGATATCTTTGTATATCTTTGATTTTTCCAGGATTTCCCCTGCGTCCTTTACGATTTTCTCGACTTCTTGTGCTTCAGGATTCTTACCGTAAAGATTGCCAACAAGACCATTTGCCCATTCGTTGTAATCCGGTTTCTTCGACTGTGCGGACATTGAATTACCTATCTTTTGTTACTTATCGGTGGTATTTAAGCATTTCTATGTTTCACTATATAGTAGTGACTACAATCATAGGCCTGACAGCGTGTAGCCGCCAACTGCAGCACGAGCCAAGCGAAGTGCCGTCACGTCCTTCCGCTTGTACAGCTCCTCCTTGGACCCCCAGTAGAGCGACAGCAGGCCGTCGAAAAGCATGTACGCGCCGACCAGCTTGCGCGTGACCGACGCCCCTATACTGGCGAGCATGCCGCCGAGCGCCATCATGCTGTAGCCGATGCCGACGGCCGTCCTGACGTACCGGGAAAGCTTCGATCCTCTTTTCTCCTTATGCTTCTTCGCTGTGTGCATAGAATAAAGCCCGTCGAACACGAGGTAGGCTCCGATGGCCAAGTCTATGAAAAGTGTCTGCGGCGCATAAAGGCTCCTCGCCAAGGTTCCGAGTGTACCCAACGCGGACATAAGACTTTAGAAGCGAGTCAAGCTTTTATCCTTTACCATGGCCGCGGCCTTCCAAAAAATCCCTTTCGGAAAAATGCAGCCTGCCCGGCACTATCATCGCCATCGGCGGTTTCCTGAAGTCCGTGCCCTTCAGCTCGCGGACATTTCCGAAAAATATTTTTGAATCGGGTGCGCCTGCGCGCGCGAACACAACCAGTTCTGTTTCGTCCGTGAAATTTTTTTCTCCACGTTTCTTCTCAATTTCAAACAAAATTTCAATCGCTTCGTTCGGCGTCATGCAACGTTCGGGCGTTATGTCCAGCAGCAAAAGCGTGTGCAGGCCTGCGGTCTTGTTCGACTTCAGGACGTCGTAAACGGACCCAGGCGGCTTGCCGCCGGTCTTCTCTGGGAACGGCACGGTCGCGGTAGCCCCGAACTTGTAAACGTGCAGCCCAGTCTCCCCGATTGCAGAAATAATCGACGCGTTATGAACAATCTTCGTTTCAACGCCGGCCTTTTTCGCATCGTTCAAAATCGCCGAATGCGTCGTTGCAACCAGCGGGTCGCCCGAAACGAAAAGCACGACATCCTTCGTCTTCGCCTCGCTTATTATTTTCGCCGCGCCCTGCTCCAAATCCTCGCGTTTGAGTTCGGTTATTTTCTTCCCAACGATTTTTTCCAGCGCATCCTTGCCGCGCCACGCATTCGTGTACAGTTCTATGTACACCGCGTCCGCTGCCTTCGCCGCTTCGATGCCGCGCAACGTGACGTCCTTCTCGTCGTACAGCCCGAGCCCGACCAACGTGAGCATCGCATCAACCTGTAAAATCGATACTCGGATTAACTATTAAAAGCCCGCCGCGTTATTGTTTCGTATGGCGCGCGGATACGACGTGATAGGCTCGAAAGGCAAAGCGGTCGCGATAATCGAAGTGCGCGACGAGGACACCGCGCCGGGCGCGGAGAAGGAGCTCGCCGCGATGATAATGGCAAGGAACAAGCACATCGTGTCGGTGCTGAAGAAGGAGTCGGCGCGCGAGGGCGAGTTCCGAATGCGCGAGTACAGCCTGATTGCCGGCGACGATGACACCGAAGTTCTGCACATGGAGAACGGCTACAAACTGCTCGTCGACCCGCAGCTAGCGTACTTCTCGAACCGCGAGAGCACGGAGCGCATGCGGGTCGCGTCTCAAGTGCAGCCCGGAGAGCTCGTCATGGTAATGTTCGCGGGCATCGGGCCGTACGCCGTCGCGATAGCGAAAGCGCAGCCGGACGTGCAGAAGGTCGTTGCCGTGGAGATAAACCCCGAGGCCGTGCGCTACATGGAGCACAACGTCCGCATAAACAAACTCTCGCACAAGGTTGTTCCGGTTCAGGGCGACGTGCGCAACGCGTGCGGGCCGTGGTACGGGCAGTGCGACCGCATCGTGATGCCTCTGCCGCTCGGCGCGGGCGAGTTCCTCGACGTGGCGGTGAAGTGCGCGAAGCGCGGGGCGGTCGTGCACCTGTACGGCTGGGGTAACGAGGCCGACGGCAGCGTGTACGCATCGGCCGAAAAAACAATCGAAGAATTCGCGAAGAAGAGCGGGCTGAAGTACGAAATTGTAGGCAGGCGCAGGGTGCTTCCGTACGCGCCCGGCAGGTACAAAGTGTGCGTGGAATTCAAAGTCTTATAGTCGTATGTCGCTAAAACTTTTATCAGGCGATTGATGATGCACGAACTTGTTGACGAGAACGAAACCGAGGCGCAGCTTGCGGAGACGTGCGCGAAGGTCGGCGAGCACCTGTACATGCGGCCGGGCATTAAGCTGGACATGCAGCCGATAAGCACGGCTGACAAAGAAAAACTGCAGATAGTCTTCTCCATGGGCGGGAGCGGGACGCGGCTGAGGCACATAACGAACGACGATTATTCGAAGCACCTGATAGACGTGGGCGGCAAGCCGATCAGCCGGCACGTGATCGACCTCTGGCTCGCTGCCGGCTTCGACGAGTTCTGCATGCTCATAGACGACACGCACCGCGGCGCCAGCGTTGCGGAGTACTACAAGGACGGCAGCCAGCTGGGCGCGCACATACGCTACTCCATCGAGCACGGCAAGCTCGGCTCCGGCGGCGCATTGAAGCTTGCGGTGGACAACGGCGTCATCCGCACCAACTTCATAAACCACTATCCCGACGACGTGGTGATAGGATACCCGGAATTCGCCGAGGACCTTGCGAGGGTCTTCGTTTCCGCCATGAAGGCCGGCTACCAGTGCGTGGTCGTGTGCGTACCCGGCAAGACGTACCCGTACGGCGTTGTCGAGGACGAGGGCGGGAAGGTCGCGGACTTTGTAGAAAAGCCTTTCATAAGCATGGACACGAACACCGGGATATTCTGCATATCCGAAGCCGCGTTCCCGTTGATTGCGGGGCTCGAATACAAGGATGGGTTGAAGATAGAGCGGACCGTGATGAGACAGCTCGCGCGCGATGGCAAGATGCTGAAGGTGCTGCTGCCAACGGAGATGTGGATACCCGTGAACGACGACCCGAACCTTACGAAGCTTATGGAAGTCATGCGCGAGAACGGCGGCGCGGAGCGCGCATAACTTTAATAATCGCGAGTGCATGTTATTTTTGAAAAGCCTGCAGGGGTCCGATAGTCTGGTCAATTCGACTGGGTTCAGGGCCCAGTGCCTTAGTGGCTACGCGGGTTCGAATCCCGCCTCCTGCACATAGTCTTAAAAATCTAGAATTGCTATAAGTTACTATGGACATTCTGCACGACTTGATTATGCTAAATGCAGGCAAGTACATCGGTGTGGCGAGCCTGTACCTCGAAGGTAAAAAGCCGGAGGTCATGGCGCTGCTGCCATTCCCGTTATACGAATCCTGCAGGATACTGAGAGGCGACTGCAACCTGACCGAGAGGTTGAATTCGATGGTCTATAAAATCAACTCTGTCCTGCAGAAAAGTTCAATTGACACGCCTTCCCGCAGAAGTTAAAATTCTAATAGGGGTAAACCGAATAATCTTCTATGCCCGACCTTTATTTCTGGTCCGTGGTCGCGTTCTTCGCTGCGTTGGCTGCGCTTATTTTCGTCAACCGCAAGAAGATAGAGTTCCACTACGTGCTCGCGATGTACCGCACGCAGCGCGGCAAACGGCTGATAGAAGATGTTGCCAACGCATCCCCGCGCTTTTGGAGATTTGTGTCCGCACTGGGCGTTGTCGCCGGCTTTGCGATAATGGCGTACGCAATCTACATGCTCGCGCTATCGAGCCATCTCGTGCTCACGCAGGTGATTAAAGTCCCGGCGATGCAGTTAATCGTGCCGCTGCCGCAGGCGCAGCCAATCAGCGGCCTGGGCTTCATCGGCGTGCCGTTCTGGTTCTGGATTCTCATCGTGCCGTTCGTGCTCTTCCCGCACGAGTTCGCGCACGGCGTAATCGCGCGCGTGTACGGAGTGCGCATAAAGAACGTCGGCCTGATGCAGCTACTGATATGGCCGGGCGCGTTCGTCGAGCCGGACGAGGCGCAGCTGAAACGAGCGAAGCTGATTGACAAGCTGCGCGTCTTCGCCGCCGGCTCGGTCGCGAACATAGCTATTTCGTTTTTTGTAATACTGCTCGTCCAGTATGCCATATGGCCTGCGATTGTGCCGAGCGGAATGGTGCTCAACGAGGTGTACGATGGCACGGGTGCGGCTGTTGCAGGGCTGAAGCCTGGGATGACGGTGCAGAAAATAGGCGGTGCTAGCGCGAGCATCGGCTACGACGTCTACGCGTTCAGCTACGGCTACCTTCTGTTCAACGGCCAGAATGTCACAACGGAAGAGACGAAGAACGTGTCGATGCTCGTGACGACGCTCGTCGCGCTGCAGGACTACAAGCCGAACCAGACGATAATCATAGTTGCGGACAACGTCGCGCACAACGTCGTCCTCGGCGGCAGGCCTGAGAACTCGTCGATACCGTACATCGGCTTCTCCGCGCAGTTGAAGCCTTCGGCCGCCGACGGATTCATGCTGGACTTCTTCTTCCCGCTCATGTGGTGGCTCACGACGCTCGGACCGTTCGTCGCGCTGTTCAACATGCTCCCGCTCTATCCGTTTGATGGAGGGTTGATGTTCGAGGCGCTCGCGCAGGAGTTTTCGAAGCGGCACGCGAAGCTGCTCGTGAAGATAGCCGCGGCTGTCGTGGTTCTGGTGATGGTGTTCAACTTCGTAGGACCAGCGATAATACAGAATTTCGTCTAGAAATTTCTAGCCTGCCTTCGGCGCGGCCGTGGCTTCGGCTTCCTCGGACTTTTTCTGCGGCACGATGTCTATCCTGCGTATCTCGAAGCTGCGCATAGGATAGATTTTCTGCGCGTTGCGGAGCACGTGCTTCTTTATAGTGTCCGAGATGACGCCCTTTATCACGTCCTCGAGCGTGGCTTCCTTTATTTCTCCGGCTACGACCTTGCGCACCTCATCGCGCACCGCGGACTTGACGCTGCTCTTCACGCGGCGCGGTATGATTGCTATACTCTTCATGCGAATCTGCACACCGTCTTTTGTTGTAAGGTCTTGCACAGTGTCCACGCGTCGCGCCCAGCGCGTGACCATGCGTGAGATATAGTCGCGCATGCACTCCGCGCCCGCGAACTCCGTGAGCGCGCGCGTGCCGTCGACCTTCACGACCTTGAACGAAAATTTCATGTAATACTTGTGAAAATCATTGATGAGCTCCATCAGGCTCGCGGATATTTTCCTGCCGATCAAGCTTTTCGGATCGTTCGCAATCGTCTGCCCGAACTCGACTTCGCCGAACATCGCAGGCGCTACGATCGTGTACCACTGCTCGCCTTTGCTCTTCTTCGCCAAACAAACTCACCGCAATTTGCCGCAATCATTTAGCCGATTTACTTATTTTATTTTCAATAGCCTTAATAAACTCTTCTTTTTGCGAGGCGTCTATCAGCGCGCCTGCTGCATACGTGTGGCCGCCAGCCTCGCCTTTCACAGCCCGCGCGGCGTCTACCAAGATATCTCGGAGATTGAAGCTTAAATCCCTTGGCATGCGCGCGGACACTTTCAGCTTGCCGTTCCCAGCGTCGGCGAAGCCCACGACGGGCTTGCCCGCGTCGATGAGTTCCGAATTCAGCGCGAGCGACGAGACGGTCCCGATGATAGTGTCAGGTATTTTCTGCGTACCGTCGATAACGGCGAGCGTTTTGCGTTGCGAGACCTTGCCTTCGCGAATCCAGTTCATGCCGTCGGCCAGCATCTGCTTGTAAGTTTCCATAATGCCCCACGAAGCGCTTATCGCGTCCATGTCGCCAAGGCAGAGCCGTATCGCCACACAGTAATTTCCCGTGCGTCCGCACGCGTTCAGCAGCGTCGCGAACTCGCGCGCGTCCTGCAGGTCCTCCGGCCGGCCGACCAAATTGTAGATGTCGCCGAAAACGTCCTCCGCGTCGTCCGCGCCCGCCTTCAGCCGCTCCATAATTATAGCGGATGCCAGCCGCTGCTGTTCTTCGAGCGAAAGGTCTTTCAGTTTTCGGAAGCGGCCTTGCTCTTTCAAATCGATGCCGAGCTCCGCGAGGAACTGCACCGCGTTCGACTCGGAGCCTGTTATGCCTGGTATGACCGCGTCCGTGGAATATTCGAGCGACTTGTGCAGCGGACGCGAGTTGCGGCCGTAAAGCCTAAGCCCGCGTTCCATCGAAATTTTTCCGAGCGTTTCAGCCTCCTCCATCACCTTCCTGCCAAGTCCTTTCAGTTCCCAGTTCTCGTCCATTATGTCGCCGATTGCGCCGACAACCGCCAAATCGATTAAATCCGTGTTGCGCACATCCAACGCTTTCGCGAAAAGATAGCAGACCATCGACGCGGAAATCTCGTCCTCGGTGAACAGAAGCGGGTTGATGTGCATCAGGTTCATGTGCTCCTTGCGTACAGGGTCGTGATGATCTAGTATCAGCACTTGTGTTGTGTTCAAGATTTCGGCAAGCCCCGCGACCTGCCCGCTTCCCAGGTCCGCAAGAATAAGAAAATCGTTCTCTCCCACGTCCAATTCTGCAATCTCCGCCTCGGTCAGCTGCTTGAGCACGCGCAGGTCGAACTGCACGCCTTCGCGCAGCAGCGCGCGCATCATTATAGACGCCGAGCACAGCCCGTCCGCGTCGTAATGCGCTACGAGCTTCGCCTTCTTCTGCTTCATCAGCGCCTTCGCGATGTTCGCTGCCCTGTCGATTTCCTCGAAAAACAAACGTACCACTTTGATTAATCGCTTAAACTAATATGCGGCCGCAAATTAAATTGGCTTTCTGAAGCCGTGCTTCCGCCGGTCGAATCGCGCTTTTCGAGAATTCGTCTACTTCTGCACCAGGAGCTTCGTCTCCTCGGGCGAGTACTTCCAGCCCTTCGGCATCTGGCCATTGCGCACGTAGTACTTGCCCAGCCTGCGGATCTTCGATTCCAAGTTTTCGAGCCCGCGCTTCGAGTGCTTGTCCGGCTTGTGCGTTTCCAGGTGTTTGCGCAGCGACACGGACTTGCGAAGCAGGCTCATCATGTCCTCCGGGAACTCTGGATACGCGCCGCCTTCCCTCATTATCCGGCTGACCGATTTGCCGACAGCGGCCTTGACGTCCGGCACGCCGTGACCGTCGCGCAGCGCGAGGCCTATCTGCGCAGACGTCTTCCTCTCCTTCGCGAGCTTGACAATCAGCTCCTCTATCTCTGCCTTCTTGAGCTTCGTCCAGCGCTTCGCCTTGCGCACGATCGGACGCTTGCTGCCTGACTTGCCTTTCTTGCGGCTGTATACCCTCGCCATACGCGCACCTGCAAAATTTTATTACCAAATCCTTATAATCGCAAGCTTAAAATGTTAGTCTTCCTTGCCGAATAAATCTTTCACCAGCCATGAGAACACCAGCGCCACCGACGAGACGAAGGCGACCACGGCGCCGAGCATCGCCACTATGGTTGGAATGCCAGCCGGGCTGAAAGCTGCGAGGCCTATGCCCAGCGAGAAGATAATCGCGCCGACGACGACGCCCGAGATTGCATAATTCTCCGCAGTCTCGAACCTGTCCTTGCCTCTAGGCACTCGCAACGCGTTCAGCATACCTCATCCTTCCCTCTATAACGTCTATCTGTTTTATTACCTCTTCGGCGTTTTTATACTCTCGTTTGTACCCTTCAACAATACTTCTCCAGCAACGCTTTAATATCTTGTAGTGTGCGGCCTTGATCGCGTCGTGCAGCAGCTTCATGTCCACGGCCTTGTCCTCGACGCGCTTCGCGTAGCCGCCCAGGCCGAAGTCGATGAAATAAATTTTGCCTGTCGCGGACTGCAGTATCATGTTCGAAGTCGTGAGGTCGCCGTGCGTTATGTCGCGGTTGTGCAGCCTTCCTATCGACTGCCCAATCTGCTCGCAGACCTTTTCCATCTGCGCTGGCTTCGCGTGGCCGAGGAACTCCTTAATGCGCTCGCCTTCGACGAACTCCATAACGATTTTGTTGTTTGCCTTGTCGACGTCTAAAATCTGCGGTGTTGGAACGCCTGCTGCGCGCGCATCGGTAATAAGTTTCACTTCGTGATTCGTCCTTTCGCTTCGCAACCGTTCGTCTATCTGCGCGAGACGGTAGCCTTTGCGCACGCGCTCCTTCACGAGCACATTGCGGCCGTCGAGGACGTCCGTGTACAGCACCGCCTCGGCGCCGCGAGCTACGATTTCCATAAAAATAGATGTGGCGCATGCGTTAAATCGGTTCTGCTCCGCGCGGCTTCCGCAAGCCTTTTTATTACGGAAATCCAATCTACTTGTATCGAAGGAACGGCCTTCGAGATTCGAAAAGAGGGATAAAAACATGAAGTTGGACAAAATCAAACTGACAGATCCGTTCGTACTAATCGGTCTGTTGGTGATAGTTGCGGGAGTGCTCATGGATTTCTTGGGCATATTTTCGCTAGGCGCGATATTCGGCCTACCTTTGCTATCGCTGGTGGCCGTGATAGTGGGACTCGTGCTGATATACTATTCCACGACAAAGTAAGACGGATTAATTGGATGGCCGATGCGTAATTTGCGAATGAAGCCCGATTAAATTCGCTTTGTTTTTTGTGCGATTGTTCTAAGCTTAGGTGCGTTGCATGTGGGGGTATGCGTACATACACTGCGACGGCTGCGGCCGCAGGCTCAAGATAATGCTCAGCCAGAAGACTCGCACGTGCCCGTACTGCAACCGGCAGGTGAAGGTCGCAGGAAAGCCGAAGGAGCCGGCGAAATGAGCTGCGCAGCCCGCAATTTTCATCTCAGTCTTCCTTAGCCGTGGCAATCACGTCTATTTCGATGTCCACACCCTCTATTGGCGATTGCGCCTGCACGGTCGCCCTGGCCGGTTCCTCGCCTTCCTTGAAGTACTCCCTGTACGCGGCGTTCATCTCCTTGAACCTGCCAACGTCGCGCATATAGACGACTACTTTCACAACGTCGTCCATCGCCGACCCCGCTGACTGTAGGAGAAGCCGCACATTATCCAACGCTCTTTTCGTCTGCTCTCCGACCGTGCCGCCGATTATCTTGTTCGTCCGTAGGTCTGCGGAAAGCTGGCTCGTCAGGAAAAGGAAACCTCCTGCCTTTACGATGTGATTGAAGGGACTGTCGGGTTTTTTGACGCCGTCGACAGCTATTATCTTCTTCAAAACGATCGCCTGGGTCGCGGAGCTTTATTTTTCCGCGTCCTTCAACCCGTCCTCGGTAATCTTGAATATGGCCTCGGACTCGGGCAGGTTCGCCGCGTCCACGAGCCTGCACACGCGCGTGCCCGCCTTGCCCTTGCGCAGGTAGAGTCTGTACGTGGCCTGGTGCGCGAGCACGTGGCCGCCCACTGGCGCGGTCGGGTCGCCGAAGAGCATGTCCGGCCTTGCCATGACCTGGTTCGTGACGTACACCGCCAGGTTGTGCCCGTCGGCCATGCGCTGCAGCACGTGCAGGTGCTTGTTCAGCTTCTGCTGCCTGCCCGCGAGCTCCCCGCGGCCGATGTAATCGGCGCGGAAGTGGCTCGTCAGGCTGTCGATGACGATAAGCCCGATGTTCTTCTCTTCGATCAGTTCTGCGGCCTTTTCGATTAAAAATATCTGGTGCTCGCTGTTGAATGCGCGCGCGACGAAAATGTTCTTCAGCACTTGATCCGGATCCATACCCCTCGCCTTCGCCACGGACACTATCCTGTTAGGCGAGAACGTGTTCTCCGTGTCGATGAACAGGCAGTTCTTGCCAAGCCCGCCCTGCTCCTTCGGAAGCTGCACGTTGACAGCCAACTGGAATCCGAGCTGCGACTTGCCGCTCGCGAACTGACCGTACGCCTCTGTTATTGCCTGCGTCTCCACGCCGCCGCCCAGAAGCTTGTCCAGCGATTCCACGCCGGTCTTGATCTTTATGGCCGCGAGCTTGCGTTCCATTATCTTGTCCGCAGACTCGAAGCCTATCTGCAGCATCTCGCGCACGGAATTTATTATCTTCCTAGCCTGTCCTTCGCCTATCTCAACGATCGCCGCCAGCTCGACAGGCGAGGTGACCGCTATGGTCATGAGATCGGTGTAACCTACTTCCGCGAGCTTCTCGGCTATCTTCTTGCCGACTCCGGGAATCTCCTCGAGGTCGACGTTCTTCCCCGCAGAACCAGAATAATCCTTCTTATCCGCTGCGCTTTCCGAAACTTCCTCGCCCGCGGCTTCGTCCGTTTCAACCTCTTCCGTCTCTTCCTCTTTGTTTTTTTCCTCGACCTCTTCAGGCTTGCTTCTCTTTGGCATGTAATCAACCTCGCTCCGTTTTCAACCAAGCTTCATTTTCAGCAAAGACGCTAATCTTTCGCTCTCTTCCGAAGCATTTACGCTTTTCGCCGAGTCCACTATCATCTCCAGTTCGCCGGACCTAGCATTATTCTTTACGCGGCCGTGGATTATGTATTCCTTGCCGACCACGCTTCCGCTGACAATCTTGTATCTCTCGTCGGGGCTTAATTTGCTTAACTCACTTGCTGTGGTGGTCGCAAGCTGCTCGGCCGTTTCGCGGAACGCGGCGACGCGCAGCACGCCAGTGCCATCGTCCGCCAGAAGCGACACCACCATCGCCGGCTCCGCCTCCACTTGGCCATGCTCGCTGCATT
>Ga0315281_10000306_pt1 | contig 66892 bp, 47 predicted proteins | sample YL17G07_0_MG_FD_204540 | JGI IMG/M metagenome (GOLD analysis project Ga0315281, IMG submission 204540) | Sediment microbial communities from Yellowstone Lake, YNP, Wyoming, USA - YL17G07_0 | ecosystem: Environmental > Aquatic > Freshwater > Lake > Sediment | place: USA: Wyoming | collected...
GCTTTTCGGGGTTGTTTTTCTTCGCTCATGCCGCGAAGTTTACCCGAAATGCCCCAAAATCCTTGACAGGATGTTGAGGCGCTTAACTTGTGACTGATGCCCTATATGCGGATATTCCTACAGCAGGCGACAAGAGAGGGCGAGATGAACTCTTATTGAAAAAATATCTATGGTACGCTTTCTTTACAGATCGCTACGAAAATTCGGCTGCCACATACGCATTTGCCGATTTCAATAAGTTGCGTGCTATTATTCGGGACGAAGTAAAGCAAGATAATACAAAATACAACATAAAAGACGTGCCTATTTTTAATGAGTACGCGCTCGTTGAAGCAGAAGAATTGATGACTGTTGAATGGCCAAAACGAGCGACTATTCGTGGACGCGCTATATTAGCAGTCTCGTCACGATTGGGCGCATTAGATTTTTCAACGGGAGAGCGACTAGATATAAACAATATTAATCAACGCCAATATCATCATGTCTTCCCAGACGCTTTGCTAAAAGAAGCGGAAGTTAATAGTTTTCTCTCCTTGAATTGCGCGTTAATTAGCGACAAAACAAATGTTTCAATTGGACGCAAAGATCCGCTTAAATATTTAAAAGACCGCTATGAATGGTCAACTGAAGCAATTGTTCAAGAACGTCTTCAATCTCACTTAATACCAATACAAGAACTGGCAAACGGCGGGTATGAAGAATTATCAACAATAGATAAAGCCCAAAAAATAAGAGGGGACTTCAACCTCTTTTTGAAAAAACGCGCAGAACTGGTCGTCAAGGCTGTGAAATTGCTTGTAGATGGTCGCCAACTTAGCGCAAGAGATTTATACGAGGGATAGATTATTTGCCTCGCCATGCAAAAACTCCGCAACCACCCAATCTTAATCCTACTCATCGTCAACATCCTCGTCGGCTTGTTGACCTTCCGCGACTACGGCTTATCCTGGGACGAGCCGCTATTTTACGATTACGCCGACGCCTTGCGCTATGCCTACTCGCCCAAAGAATGGTTCAGCGGAAACTTCAACTTAGAAAATGCCTACGGTTCCAGCGGCACAGACCACGCCAACCGCGGACCCGCGTACATCATCATCGCTCGCCCGTTTGTATCCATCGTCGAAGCGCTTGGCGCGGATAACGCCTCCGCGTGGCATTTGATTAATTTCCTAACTTTTCAACTCGGCGTGTATTTGCTCTATCGCCTAACGCGCCGCTATGTCAGCGACTCCGCCGCGCTCGCATCCGCCGCGCTGTTTGCATGGCAACCGCTTTTATGGGGACACGCTTTCATCAATCCCAAAGATATGCCCTTCCTCGTCTTCTTTCTCGGCGCGGTGTGTTTTGGGTTTGAGATGGCGGACGAAATTGGGACGCGGACAAGCGTGGAAAACACGGAAGGTTTTCCGAAAAATCAGCGTTCATCAGCGTTCATCAGCGTCCCAATTAAATTACTGCTCGCATCATTTTTTCTCGGCGTTGCCACGTCCATTCGCGTTTTGGGACCGTTGGCAGGTTTGCTCGTGGGGATTTATGCGCTCGGCAAAATAAACAAAGTCGCGCTTCCCGCGTTGATAAAAACTTTCGCGGCTTACGCAATTATCGTCGTCCTTGTCGCGTTGGCGACCTGGCCCTACTTATGGACAAATCCGCCGCAAAAATTTATTCAAGTTTTTAGTTTTATGTCGGGCAACCCCACGCAATTGCCTGTATTATTTAACAGCCGCATCTATATCGCAGGCGAACTCCCGCGCCGCTATTTGCCCATGCTGTTGGCGCTCACGCTAAGCGAACCTGTTTGGCCGCTGTTTGTTATTGGGTTAGGCGTTGCAAGTTACAAGTTGCAAGTTACAAGTTACGCGTCGCGCATTTCGCGTTCCGCCTCGATAAACACTGATTACCGATTACCGATTACTGAATACTTATCTCTTCTCCTCTGGTTCTTCATCCCCTTCGCCTACGTCCTCCTCCGCCGTCCCCCCATGTACGACGGCTACCGTCATTTTTTATTTATCCTGCCCCCGCTATTTATCTTTGCTGGTTTTGCTATTGAAAAAATATTCAATCAATTATCAATTACCAATTACCAATTACCAATTGCCTTTATTCTCCTCGCCCCCGCCCTCTACGCCTCCCTCCAACTCCACCCCTATCAATACGCCTATTACAATTCATTCATTGGCGGCGCCAGCGGAGCCTTCCGCAAATACGAAACCGAATACTGGTTAACCTGTTATAAAGAAGCCGTCGAAAAATTCGACCAAACTAACGTCAACCTCTTCGTCAAGCGCGAGCCGTACATTGCGGCATATTACGCGGATAAAAATATTTCCATCCGCGACTACCGCGCCGAGTTCGGCAAAATTCAATCGGGCGATTTTGTTCTCGTCAACACGCGCACCAACGAAGACGTCAAAACTTTCAGGGACGCGCCCGTCGTCCTCCAAATCCGCCGCGGCGACGCGGTATTCTGCGAGGTTAAAAAAATCCCATGAGCCACCGTGAACGCATTCAAGCCTGCATCAAAGGCGAGGCGACAGACCGCCCGCCCGTCGCTCTCTGGCGTCATTTTCCCGTTGACGACCAGCATCCCGAAACCTTAGCCGCCGCCGCGTTGCATTTTCAAAGCGTCTATGATTTCGACATTATGAAAGTCACGCCCGCGTCTTCGTTCTGCGTTAAAGATTGGGGCGTGGATGATTCGTGGAAAGGTCATATCGAAGGAACGCGCGAATATATCCAGTGGGCGATTCATCAACCGCAGGATTGGGAGCGCCTCCCCGAACTGGAGCCAACCGCCGCGCATCTGGCGGGACAGTTGGAATGCCTCCGCTTAATCAAAGAGAATCTCCCCTCGGATACGCCCGTCATCCAAACGATATTCAATCCGCTATCTCAGGCGAAGAATCTCGCCAGCCCCGACGTGCTCCTCGCGCATCTGCGCGAACATCCCGAAGCCGTGATGAAGGGACTTGAAACCATCGCAAAAACAACGCGAAGATTTATCGAAGCCGCGCTCGACGTCGGCATTGACGGAATCTTCTACGCCGTCCAACACGCGCAAGCGGAGATTCTCTCGCTCGAAGATTATAAAAAATTCGGCTTGCCCTCCGATTTGCAAACGCTCGAACCGATGAGCGACTCGCGCGCATGGTGCAATATGATTCATCTGCACGGCAAAAACGTCCATTTTTCGTTGCTCGATTCATTCGATTTCCAAATCGTCAACTGGCATGACCGCGAGACACACCCTTCATTAGCCGAAGCGCAAAAGATTTTCAACGGCGTCGTTTGCGGCGGATTGCGGCAAGATTTTCTCGTGTACGAGAAGCGCAACGAGGTCAAGAAAGAAGCGGCGGACGCCATCAAACAAACGAACGGAAAAAGATTTATTCTCGGCACAGGTTGCGTTGTCCCCGTGATTGCGTCGCATGGAAATTTACTCGCGGCAAGAGAAAGCGTTTACAACAAATGATTTTAAAAAATATTTACCACGAAGACGCTGAGTCGCGGAGTTTTTTTATATCAGCGCCTCAGTGTCTCAGCGGTTTGCTTTTTTCGGCGGACAAATGAGCCTTCGCGTTATTGCAGGAAGCGCCAAAGGACGCAAACTAAAATCTGTCGCGGGCGACACGACGCGCCCCGTGATGGATCGCGTCAAAGAGGCGCTGTTCAACATCCTCATGGATGACGTGGCAGATTCCAACTGGTGGGATTTATTCGCAGGCACGGGCGCGATTGGCATTGAAGCCCTCAGTCGCGGCGCAACGTTCGTGCGCTTCAGCGATTTGAACCGCGCCCCGATTGAAACCGTCAAAGAAAACGTCGCGCATTGCCGCTTTGAAGCGCAATCCGAAATTCGACGCGGCGACGCCTTCGCCATGCTCTCCGCCCCCGCCGATAGAAAATTTGAATACGTTTACATCGCCCCGCCGCAATATCAAGGGCTGTGGTTGAAAGCGCTGAAATTAATTGACGCGCACAACGACTGGTTAACCGACGACGGCGCTGTGATTGTTCAAATTGATCCGACGGAATATGAAGAAGTTGAGTTGAAAAATTTGGAAGAGACCGAGCAACGAAAATACGGCAGCACGTTGATTGTATTTTACGATTGGGCGGGGTGAGTTTTATTGCGAACCCGCTGGCGCAACCAGTCCGCTTTAGCGGACTTTCATGAACTGAGGCGGGGATTTAATCCCCCGCCGAATCCCGTTGAGTAAAAGCGCAGTTTGTACCCGCGTTCAGTCTAAAAACTCGACGTCTTGAACAAAGCAATCATGGAGAATAAGATGAGCGACAACCGCATCGGGCGCAGAACTTTTTTAAAATTGACGGGCGGCGCGTTTGGGATTGGCGCGCTTTCGTATTATTTTGGAGTCACGCAACGCGCCGCGCCCGCGCCCAACGACGCGCTTCCCGATTACGCGGATAACGGTTTGGGGTTTCCCGTTTTTCGCGCGCCTTATTTTCAAAAGGACGCGCAGCTGGCGGCTTTTTTATTTAACGCGAACGCGGAGCGCTTGACGACCTTGTGCGACCAAACGCTGAACGTCTCCGCGGCGTTTCCGTATAAATATGTTCCCATCGCTTCCAGCGTGATGCTGGTCTTTGCGGATATGCTTGTCTCCTCGCGCGACGAGCGCGACGCGCAAACGGGTCTTATCCCCGAAACGGAGGTCAGCTTTTGGATTTTGACCGTCGCCATGCAAAAGACGAAACGCGGTCTTGTTCCGCATCATCTGGCGTGGTTTTTGCCTTACCTGTTTGTGGATGAAGCCAACGCTATTGCAACGGGGCGCGAGGCGTTTGGTTTTAATAAACAAGCGGCTCAATTTCAAAAACCCGAGCGCATAGAAAACCCGGAGTTTACGGCGGATACGCTGGGCTTCAAGCAATTTCATCCCGAAGCGATCGCGCAAAAAGAACGTCTGCTTGAATTGCGCGCCGCCTCGCGCGACGTCTCCCAAACAAAAAGAAGCGATTTTGCTTCCGTGAAAAATAAAATCGCGGGGGAACTGCTTAGAAACGTTCGCGCCGACTTGGGCGGCGGCGTTGTTGAGTTTGCCGCGCGTTTCGTCAACGACCATGTTCCCCTTGTTTTTCTAAAGCAATTCCGCGACGCGCAAAACACGCGCAAGGCTTGTTACCAAAAACTCATCGAAGCGTCGTTGAATATCGAAGCGTTTTACGAAGGCGGCGTTTTTCTTGAGGCGTACACGTTGAGCGTCGCGGCGTTGGCGAGTCACCCCATCGCGCAAAATTTGGGGTTGGCGGCGGAACAAAAATCCACGCTGGGCGCGTGGCTAAAGGCGGATTTTACATTGGGGAACGGCGCGGAATTGTGACGTTGAAAGTCAAAGCGTTACGATGAAAGAGGAATCGCCGCAACGCGAAAGGCAGGATGGTCTCGCATGGGGTCGTACTTGAAGCGAAACGCGCAACGCACTCGCCACTCGTCGTTGCCGTACGAGCCTCCGCGCAACGTATGCGCCATGACGTCGCCGATGCTTTCGTCTTCGCGTCCATCGTTGAGAACATACGGATATTTGAAGTTGTAATAACTGCGCGTCCATTCCCAAGCGTTGCCCGCCATGTCCGCGCACCCTTCGGGGGAATCGCCTTGCGGAGAGTATTTGCCAACGGGCGTTAAACCGCCCAGTTCGCTTTCTCTTGAGTTGCAACGATTCTTATCGAAGGTATTTCCCCAAGGGTATTTATTGCCCGCCGTTCCGCGCGCGGCGCGTTCCCACTCGGCTTCGGACGGCACACGGAAGCAAAAGCCTGGAGGCAACGTTGCGTCGTATTTTTTATTCAGCCATTCAATGTAAGATTGTACGCCCGACCATGAGACGTCCACGAGGGGGCATTCCGCTTTTTCTTTTGGAAAGATAATGGGTCTGCCGATCTCGCGCATATATGCGGCATACTGCAAATTCGTCACGGGGAAACGCGCGATGTAAAAATCGTAGTTGGGTTGGGAAACGAGATGTTGCGGTTTTGCGTCTTCAATGTCGTCCGCGCCCATGTAAAAATCATTCGCCAGAACTTTGACGAAATCTATTTCGCCAAAAACATAAACGGGGCGTCCGCCGGGCGTGTATTTTACGGGGTCAAGCGTCGCGCTGGGTTTCGGTTTGGGCGTTTCGGGAATCGCAATTTTCAAATCGGTTGCGCGCACGCGCAAAGAGCGCATTAATTTTTCTTGCGCCGTCGCGGCGAAGTAATTCACCCACAGCCATTTATTCAAACGCTCGGGAACTTTGCATTCCTCCAGTTTGAGCGGGATGATAAAAATTGCTCCGTTGGGTTTTTCATCGGCGATATCTAGAGCGCGTTTGATTTCTTTTTGAACGTAGCCCTCTTTTGAAACGGAGTTGGATGAGAGGCAGACGATGATGACGTCCGCGTTGCGCAGCGCCTTCTCGATTTCAAAATTCCAATCTTGACCGGGTAAAAGTTTTTCTTCGTCCAGCCACGCGTCAATCCACATTTCGGATTGGAGCTGGGCATACAGCTTCCGAACGGTAGGTTTGTCCTGCGAGGCGTGGCAAAGGAAGACGTTGAGGGAGCGAGGCGAGGCGTTAGACAAGTTTCATTCTCCTGTATTCGAAAATTCTTAATCGCAATTATACTTGAATGAGCGGCAAGGTTAAAGGTTGCGCGACGGCAAGATTTTGAGCCGCAAAAAAAAATAAGGAGAACAACATGCCAATCAAAACCATCATCATGGGCGCGGCGGGGCGCGACTTTCATAACTTCAACGTATTTTTTCGCGGCAACAAAGATTACGAAGTGGTCGCTTTCACCGCCACGCAAATCCCCGATATTGAAGGGCGCGTTTATCCAAGGGAACTTGCGGGTGAGATGTATCCGCAGGGCATTCCGATTCACGCGGAAGAAGAACTGCTTGACCTCATCCAAAAGCACAACGCGGAGCAGGTTGTCTTTGCGTACAGCGACGTGCCGCATGTTTATGTGATGCGCAAAGCCAGCATGGTCAACGCGGCGGGCGCCGATTTTCGTCTCATGGGGACGAAGAACACGCAGCTCAAAGCGAATAAGCCCGTCGTCTCGATCAGCGCGGTGCGCACGGGCTCGGGCAAAAGTCAGACGACGCGGCGCGTGTCTTTAATCCTCAAAGAGATGGGTTACAAAGTCGCAGCGATTCGTCACCCCATGCCTTACGGGAATCTCGTCGCGCAGGAAGTTCAGCGCTACGAAAATTACGCCGACCTCGACGAATACGATTGCACGATTGAAGAGCGCGAGGAATACGAGCCTCACATTGACAATGGCGTCATTATTTACGCGGGCGTGGATTATGAAAAAATTATTCGCAAGGCGGAAGCGGAAGCCGATATTATTTTATGGGACGGCGGCAACAACGACTTCCCGTTTTACATCTCCGACTTGCAAATTGTCGTCGCCGACCCGCATCGTCTCGGACACGAGTCAACGTATTACCCCGGCGAGACCAACGTGCGCATGGCGGACGTTTTTGTGATTAATAAAGTGGACACGGCGGATGCGGAAAACGTGATTAAGTTGCGCGAGTCGTTGCGTAAATTAAATCCCAACGCGATTCAAATTGAAGCCGCCTCGCCGCTGTTTGTGGACGACCCCGATGCGATTCTCGGTAAGCGCGTCTTGGTTGTCGAAGATGGTCCCACATTGACGCACGGCGAGATGGCTTACGGCGCGGGCTTCATCGCCGCTCGCAGATTCGGCGCAAAAGAAATTATTGACCCGCGTCCCTTTGCGGTTAAATCCATTGCGGCGACTTACGCAAAGTATCCAAAGACGGGACCGATTCTTCCCGCCATGGGCTACGGCGAAGCGCAAACCCGCGACCTCGAAGCGACCATCAACGCTTCCGACGCCGAGTTAATTATCATCGGCACGCCGATTGATTTGACGCGCATTATGAAAATCAACAAGCCTTATCAGCGCGTGCGCTATGAATTGCAAGAGATCGGTCAGCCGACATTGCAGGACGTCTTGATGAAGAAATTTGGGAAAAGGTAGGCAATGAAAACAGTCGTTTATTTGCAAGTCATCCGTTTGCGCTCGCAGAGCGTAAAAAACATCGCCCATCCGCTACCCGATTCAAGAATCCGCTTTCCCCATTTCCACCGCCACCATCCGCCGCCGCCCGTCATCAACCAATTGAACTGCATCCACCGCCGCGCCATCTAACAAAACCTCAACCACGCCGCGATTAACGCCGTGCGGATTTTTCACTTCAATTTGATAATGCGTTGCACCAAAGCGATAATCGGCGGTGAAGCCTTGCCAGTGTTTGGGGATGCACGGGTTGATTTTTAGCGCGTTGCCTTCGCGGACAATGCCGAGAATGGATTTGATTCCCAGTTGATACATCCAACCCGCCGAGCCTGTGTACCATGTCCAGCCGCCGACGCCGACGTGCGGCGCGACGCTGTAAATGTCGGCGGCGATGACGTAGGGTTCGGCTTTGTGATGCGCCATTTTTTCGGGCGTGTCGGCGTGGTAAATGGGATTTAACATGCGGAACAATTCTTCGGCGCGGTCGCCTTGACCGAGTTCGGCGAAGGCGCGCGCCGTCCAGATTGCGCCGTGCGTGTATTGTCCGCCGTTTTCGCGGACGCCGGGCAGATAGCCTTTGATGTATCCAGGGTCGCGCTCGGTTTTGTCGAAGGGCGGGGTGAATAGCAAAATCATTTTTTCGTCTTGCCGAACTAACACTTGATACACGGATTCCATCGCCTGCGCCGCCCGCGCCGCATCGCCCGCGCCCGACAACACCGACCACGATTGAGCAATCGAATCAATGCGACATTCGTTATTGACATGCGAACCCAACCGCGAACCGTCATCGTAAAACGCGCGGAGATACCAATCGCCGTCCCATGCGTGAGCGTCCAACGCCGCCGCGATTCGTTTGGCGTGTTGCAAATAATATTCGGGGTTGTCGTCCGTTAAAGAACTTGAACCGCTGAGACGCTGAGGCGCTGAGTCTTTTTCTTTATCATCCTCCGCGTCTCCGTGCCTCAGCGGTGAATTGTTTTTCATCATTTCACATAACCCCGCAAACCGCGTCAACGCACTATGCAAAAACCAACCCAGCCAAACGCTCTCGCCGCGTCCTTCAATGCCGACGAGATTCATCCCGTCGTTCCAATCGCCCGAACCCATTAGCGGGAGGTCGTGGACGCCGAAGGTTGTGCCTTTTTCAATGGCGCGGCGACAATGCTCGTAAAGCGTCCCCGTCTCGCGGGTCGTTTCGTAAAAGGCGTAGCGCTCCGCTTCCGTCGCTTTGAGCGCGTCGCCTTTGAGGAATGGGATTTGTTCATCCAAGATAGAAACGTCGCCCGTCGCGGAGACGTATTCGGCGGTGACGTAGGGCAACCAAAGCAGGTCGTCCGAAAAGCGCGTGCGGACTCCGCGCCCCGACGGGGGATTCCACCAATGCAGGACGTCGCCCGCGTCAAATTGATGCGCCGCCGCGTTTAAGATTTGCGCGCGCGCGAGGTCGGGGCGGGAGTCGAATAGCGCCAGCGAATCCTGCAATTGGTCGCGGAATCCAAACGCGCCGCTGGATTGATACAACGCGGTGCGTCCCCATAAACGACACGCCAGCGTCTGATACAACATCCAACGATTGAGCAATAAATTCATGCCAACGTCGGGGGTTTGCACGGTGATTGCGCCGAGCGTTTCATCCCATAAATGATTGACCGCGTCCCAAGCCGCGTCGGTCTGTCCTTCGGTTTGAAAGCGATTAATGATTTCGAGAGTCTCGTCTCGATTTTTTCCCTCGCCCAGCAAAAAGAAAACTTCTTCGCTTGCCCCCGCTTCGAGGTCAATGTGCAATTGAATCGCGGCGCACGGGTCTAAGCCCGCGTTGACCGCGCTGGCTAATCCGATGCGCCACAACGCCGACGGAGTTTGCATACTGCCCAAGCGTCCCAAAAATTCGGCGCGATCCGTCGTGACGCTATGCGGTTTTTTGTTCGCGGCAAGAAACGCGACGCGCTCGCCAAACTCGGTGTTGAAGCGATTACTTGCAAGCAACGCGTGTTTATCAAATAGAAATTCAGGCGCGACATGCGCTTGATTAATTTCACGCGCCGCGCCGAGAACCCACTCGGCGTAATATGTGACCGTGACGCGGCGCGGGCGCTCCCATAAATTTTCGAGACGCAGACGCGCAATTTTTACAGGCGCGTCCGTCGCGGCGAACAAACGCAAGCGCTGATTCAATCCATGACTTTGACTTTCAAACTCAGAGTAGCCCGCGCCGTGTCGAATTAAATAATTTGCGTCCGCGCCCGCAGGCATGGGAGTCGGAGACCAGACCGCGCCCGTCTCTTCGTCGCGCAGATAAATCGCTTCGCTGGGCATGTCGGTTAATGGGTCGTTGCGCCAAGGCGTGATTTTATTTTCGCCGCTGTTCTCCGCCCATGAACAACCCAATCCGCTTTCGGAAACAAGAAAACCAAATTGCGAATTGGCAATCACATTAATCCACGGGCGCGGCGTGTGTTGATTGGGTTCAAGATAAATGACGTATTCTTTGCCGTCGGCGCTGAATCCGCCGAAGCCGTTGTCCATCAATAAATCGGCGGGACGCGCCACCGACGGCGTGGATTCGGAATCAACTCCGCTTGATAACGACGGCGTAAATTTGGGCAGATGAATTACGTTTTTCATCAAGCGGTTGGCGTGTTCGGCAAGCGAGCCGTTGTTTTCATCCAAGATGACGCCCGCCGCGCTTTGGAGCAAAATTCTATCGGCGCTGTTCAGTTGGTCGGTGCGGATGATGAAAATGCCGTCGCGCTGATTCAACAACGCGCCCACGTTCATCCGCGCAATTTGGCGCTGAATGGCGTTATGCAAATCGAGAGCGTAGCCTGTGTCTTGGTCGTTCAAAATCACAATGTTGATTTTGATATGTCGCGCGCGCCAATAAGCGTGGGCTTGCAACGCTTCCAACAACAAAGGCGACTCGCCGTTGCGGACGCGCACAAGCATAATTGGCAGGTCGCCCGAAATGCCGTGCGCCCACAAACCCGCTTGCCCCTTTTCGTTTTGCGCCAGCACATGCGGCTCGACGCGCAAATTTTTAGCGGGATAAATCAACGCGGAGAGAAGGCGCTGAATATGCTCGACGCCGTAAGAGTTCAGCCCCGCGTCAATCAACTCCCTTTCGTTATGCGCCCGCGCTTCGTTGAAGGCATGATTAATTTCCTGCGCGGATTTGTGCTGGGCGATAAGTTCCAACGCTGCGGCGCGAGTTTCGGCGGCGGCGGTTAAAAACGTGACGCGAGTTTTGGCGTGGGGCTTCAAGTCAATTTCTTGCGCCAGAGAAAAAATCGGGTCAAGCGTTCCGCCGACGGTGTTGGATAAATGGGATGGGGAATATTTCTTAAACCTTTTTGGCGCACGGATTGGACGGATTGCACGGACGAACACGGATTTTTTTAAGGATTTTTCCGTGAGCATCCGTGAAATCCGCGTAATCCGTGTACGAGCTCTTAAGACTTCGGGCGAGCGTGACGTTTGACTGCGTCCTAAAAATTTGACGCGGTTGCTTTCGTACTCCCCGCTGATTTTTTGCCACGCCTCGACGACGAGCGCGTGCGCCATGACGACGGGCTTTTCATCCGCCGAGCGCGGACGGCGTTGAAAAATCAGCGCGTTGGAATTTGCGTCGTATTCGCTTTCGATAAAAAGTTTATTGAACGCGGGATGACGTCTATCGGCGGCTTGCGGCGCGAGAACAACTTCGCCGTAGCTGATTAGTTTCAACTTGCGCGGCTCGTCGCCGTCGTTCAAAATCGTAACGCGCCGAATCTCCACGCCCGTCGCGCTGACTGTGATTTCAGTCCGCAACGAGACGCCGTTATTCCAGCGTTTAAATTCCACTTGATGCGGCGAGAAAAAAACCTCCACTTTCTCGGGGGGGCAACCAATGGGTTGGCAAGCGACCGACCACAGCGCGTCGGTCTCGCGGTCTTGGATGTAAATCCACGTCCCCCAATCATCGAGGGTTGAATCCGCTTGCCAGCGCGTGAGGGCAAACTCGCGCCACTGACTGAATCCGCCGCCCGCGTTTGTAATCAACAAAGAATAATCGCCTTGCGAAAGGACGTGCGCTTGCGGCGTGGGGCTGTCCACAGGGACGCGCCACGGGCTGACGTCCACCGTGCGGGCTTGCGGCAAAGACGCGGCGGGTTCGCTCGGATGCGGGCGCTCGATGTAGGGGTTCTGCGGAATTTTTTCTTGCAACAGCAACTCCACGCTGCGGATGCGCTCGTCCGCGTGAAAACGCTTGACCATGACGTTATCCAAAGTGGCGTTGCAAATGGAAAGCAAAATCATGCCCTGATGATGCGCCATGTACGATTGCACAACTTCATGCTTGCGTCCAGCGGGCAGACGCGGCTTGGTGTAATCGAGAGATTCATATAAACCAAAACGCCCAAGCATGTTTAAATCTTTGAGGCGCGTAAAATTATTCATCACAGCTTGCGGTTGCAAAGGCAGCCCAAGCAACGACGCATACGGCGCGATAACCAAATCGTTGGAGAGGTCGCGCTTGTAACCTAAGTCGGGCGCGCCGAAAGCGTGATATTGATAATTCATGTTTGTATCGAAAGCGTAGTAGCCCGACTCGGAAATTCCCCAAGGGACGTTTTTCTCGCGCCCGTAGTCAATGTGCGCGTCGAGCGCGACGTGGCAACTTTCATACAAAAAAGTTCCCTCGTAATTTTTAACAAACAAAATCGGCATGAGATATTCAAACATCGTGCCGCTCCACGAGAGTAACGTTTGTTTGCCGTTAACCATCGTGACGGGTCGCCCCAAATACAGCCAATGACTTTGCGGCGCGTCGCCTTTGGCGATGGCGATTAAACTCGCAATCCGCGCTTCGGAGGCGAGTAAATCGTAATAACTGGAATCCAATTTTTCGGCTTGGGCGTTGTAGCCGATGTGAAAAACTTTTCGGCGCTCGCTAAACAGAAAACGAAAATCCATCGCGTTGACAAACTCGTTGGCTTGCTCCGCCAAGTCGTTGAAACTAATCAACAACGGCGTGACCGCAATATGCGCCGACGATAAATCTTCATCCAATTGTTGAATCCACGCTTGCGCCGCTTCGTTATCCAATTGCGATTCGACTTTGAAACGACTCAGCGCTTCGCGGATATTTTCGTAAACCTTCGCCGCGTTTTCCAGCGACGGCAACTCACTCGGCAACGCGTCGTGAAATTTTTTCCACGCGGGCGATTCCGTCAATGTCGCGGGCGCGTCGTTCAAGCGCATCAACCACGGGGCAAGCAATTCGATATTTGTTTGCATGCTTTGAAGATGGCGGCGCATGGTCGCCAAATACAATTGCAACTCGCCCAACGCTTTGGAGTTGATGTTGGGATGACTCTCCAGCATTTCCATTAATTGTTTTGTGACGGTTTCCCAGCCCTCGCTGGAAAGCCATTCAATAATTTCCGTCCATTTTGCGGGTTTGTTTTCAATGGCGATAATGCGCGCGTAAATGTCGTCCAATTCAATTTCAAAAAGTTCGGCGGTGGATTCGGGATTATTTTTTTCAAGCTCGCGCAACACGGTTTTCAAAATATCAATGACGACCAACAAACCCTGCCATTGTTTTTTATTGAGAATCGATTCGTGTTTGAGCGAAAGCAAACCCTGCCGCAACGAAATCAAACACGCCGCAAGGTTGCCGCTATCCACAGTGGAAACGTAGCGCGGTTGCAAGGTCGCCATCGTTTGCGTGTCGTACCAGTTAAACAAGTGACCGCGATAATGTTCCAGCGCTTCCATGCTTTCAAACGTGGAACGCAAACGCAAGACCAAATCCAGCAGGCTGATGTATCCAAAATCATAGGCGGATAAAACGGACGATAAAAATAATCCGATATTCGTCGGCGTGGTGAGATGCGCCACATATCCGCGCGGCGCTTCTTGAAAATGGTCGGGCGGCAACCAATGGTCGTCGGGTCCGACGAACTGCTCAAAGAAAGTCCATGTGCGCCGCGCTAATCTTTGAATTTGTTTGTGTTGCGATTCGGAAAGCGGCGCGGCGACTCGCGTGATGGGCTGACTCATCCAGTGGGCGATGTGCGGCGCGGCAATCCACGCGATTAAAAACGGGAGCGCGACAATCAGCGCGGGGGGATTTATCTCAAAGATAGCGCCGCCGAGCAACGCGGAAAATAGCGCCGATGAAATTTTCCACCCATAGACTTCGGAAGTCTTTAAAACAGTCTGCGCCTGTACCGCCGTCACCCATTGCAATAAACTTCTCCGCGTGAATAAACGGACGAGCGTCCTTGCAATGGCGTCCAAACTGATAAAGGCTTCGTAGGGTAAAAATAAAAAGACAAACGTCCAGCGAGTTAGCGGCGGTTTGGCAGAGGTTAATAAATTTTTAAACACAAAGGACACGAAGGTCACAAAGGTTAATGGCGTAAAAGGTTTTCCTTCGTATTCCTTTGCGCCTTCGTGTTTAATGTTTTGAAAAACTTGCGTCAATATCGGCGCGAGGGATGGGAATAAAACGAGGAAAGTCCACACGAAAGGCGAGGCGGGGAAGAACAGCCAGCCCGCGATGAAGGTCGCCAGCGTGGTCGGCGCGAGCAAACTGCGGCGGAGGTTGTCGAACACTTTCCACAAGTTAATCAGCGTGAGGCGGTTGGGCGCGGATCCCGTTTCCGTGCGGACGACGGGCGAGAGCCACGGGAGCAGTTGCCAGTCGCCGCGAATCCAGCGGTGCATTCGGCGGGCGTAAACCAAATATCGCGAGGGATATTCTTCGTACAAAATAATATCGGTGACAAGCGCGGCGCGTCCGTAAATCCCTTCAAAAAGGTCGTGACTCAGCAACGTGTTTTCGCGGATTTGTCCGCGCAAACTTTGCTCAAACGCGGCGACGTCGTAAATGCCTTTGCCGACATAACTGCCCTCGCCGAATAAATCTTGATAGACGTCCGAGACGGCGAGCGCGTACAAATCAAAGCCCGCGACGCCCGCGTAAATTTGCGAAAACACGGAACGATTCGCGCTGGTCGGTTTGATGGCAACGCGCGGTTGCAAGACGGTGTAACCCGCCACAACCGTGCGCCCGTCCGCCGAAAACTCGGCGCGATTGAGCGGATGCGCCAGCGTCGCAATTAATCGGCGCGCGCTACCGTGCGGCAGAGAAGTATCCGCGTCGAGCGTGATGACATATTTAATATCGCGCAAAATATTGAGGTCGCCAATTTGAACGGCGCACGAAGTTTCGCCTTCGCCCAAAAGCAACTTGTTAAATTCAGATAACTTGCCGCGCTTGCGTTCCCAACCCATCCACGTTTTTTCGGACGGATTCCATTCGCGCGCGCGATGGAATAAATAAAACGGCTTGGCTTGTCCACCAGCGTATTTTTTATTCAAATTCTCGACGCCGATTTTTGCCAGCGCCAGCAACGCCTCGTCTGCGTCCATAATTTGCGCGGGCGCGTCGTGGAAATCGGTCAGCAGGGCGAAGGTCAATTGCGGGTCGGGGTTGGAGAGGAAATAAATTTCCAACTCTTGCAACAAGCCGTCGAGTTCTTTGGCGTTGCCGAGCAAAGTCGGCACGACAACCATTGTGCGATATTCGGCGGGGACGCCTTTGGAAAAATCCATGCGCGGCAAACTGCGCGGCGCGATTTTATGCGTGAATTCCCAATGTCGCAGAATAATCGCCGCTTCGACTGAAAGTCCCAGCCCAAGTATGCCAACCAAAACGAGTTGCGCCAACGTCCCGCCCGAAAGATAGGCATAAGTCATTAGCCCGAAAAAAATAATCAACGCCGCGAGAGCGATGCTTCCAAGATAAGTAAACGTCGGACGCGCCAGAAACCAATTTCGCAAGCGGATGTTTATGCGCGGTTTGTAATTCAATTCTTTTTCAAGCGTTGCGCGTCCCGCGTCTATCAAATAATAGCCGATGTGGGATTGGCGCTGAAAACCTTTTGAACCGCTGAGACGCGGAGGCGCGGAGTTTTTTTTGTTTTCCTCTGTGTCTCCGCGCCTCCGCGGTGAATTATTTTGCGGATTACAAAACCCAATCGCAATTTGCGCGACGGATTCTTCGCTGTGCGGGGAGTGACGCGCTAACTCTTCGATTACGCTGCGATAATTGTTGCGCGTGTCAAAGTCCATGCCCGCATAAATTCCCGCTGGTTCGGCGCAGATAATCGCTTCAACGCGGCTGGTTTGCTCGAAGAAGGCTTTCCAATCCGTCGCGGCGAGGAGGCGCAAACTGAGAAAACAATTGGCGACGATTTTTTCACGCGGACTCATCCATGTAAACGGCGCGAGAGGCGGCGCGTTAAATTCCTCCGTCGCGCTCACGCCCGCAATCGAAGCGACGGCGACGGAGAGACTTTCCAAAATTCCAATGCGGAACATCGTCGGCAATGCCCACAACTCGCCAATCGTCAGCGGCGCGGATTGCTGATACGCCTGCATAAAATCCGCCGCGGCGGTCATATCCAACTGACATTCGTTCTGCTCAACCCATCCGCGCGCGACGCCGAAAATGCGCGGGTATCCTTTTAAGGCAGTATCGCCCAACTTCGGCAGTTGGGCGTAATATTTTTTAGGGAGGTCAACTTCAATTTGATGAAGCGTTTGCTTGACGACGTAAAAATTATCCAGCATCCACTCGCCCGCGCGAGAGAACGCCATATTTTTAGAAGCCTCCACCCTAAAATGAGCGTAAGCGTCGCGCAGGGTTTCTTCCCAGTGGTGGAGGCGGTGTAGTAACGGGGCGGGGTGTTTTTTGGGGGACATAGGTAATTGAGTAATTAGTAATTGGTAATTGGCGAGGTGATATTTGTGATTGTTGGTCTCAATACGGCGGTGGTGAAAAAATTACCACTTACCACTTACCACTTACCACTTTTACCTCAATGCTCCGCCCGCTCCCTCACGCTCACATCCACCAACGCCGCCTCTTTGCGAGCGGGGAGGTCTTGCGCGATTAATAGCGGAACTTTTCCGTACAGAATAAAATTATTAACCATGCTACCGTAGGGCCATTGATTATTCCCCGAATACCCGTGCGCGCTTAATGCTACCAAGTCAATGTTTTCGCGCTCTACAACATGATGAAGCGTCGCGATGGCGTTGTCGCTGACGACGAGATGCGTTTGCGCGTCCACTTCGTTGAGCAGAAAACGCGACTTAACTTCTTCGAGATAACTCGCGGCTTCTTCTTGATTCCGCGCCACGATGCGATTCGACAACTCGACGTCTTCCGACGTGGGCGGCAATCGTCGCGCCATTTCGGGCGACTTCACCACATGGACAAGATGCACCCGCGAGTTGTAAAATTTTGCCAGCGCCATAACCAACGGCAAGGCATACTCGGCGCGTTGCGAACCGTCCAGCGGAATCATAATTTGGCGATAAGGTTGTTCTGTCGTTACGATGTTGGAGATGGGCTGATGCGCCCGAATAATCAACGCCGACGTGGGCGCGTTGAGAATAATTTTCAACGCCACGCTGCTAATCCCCCATTGACTGACTCCGTTGCGCCCGTGACTGCTCAACACCACCAACTTCGCCCCGTAATTTTGAGCGTACTCCGCAATGCCGTCCGCCACGAGACCTTCCATCACTTGCGCCTCGACATGAACGCCCAATTTTTTCAAGCGCGTTTCCATTTTATCCAAATACAACTGCGCTTGCGTTCTGCGAATTTGCCAATTCAGCGGGTCGAACAATTGCATCGAAGCGCTCGCTTGGCTTTTATCCATCATGCGCAACAACGTCATTTTGGATTCAAAAGCCTGCGCGACGCAAATCGCGTGAGGCAAAACGCACTCGGAAAGCAAAGAGCCGTCCAGAGGGACAAGAATAGGGTCAAACATAGCGGCGTCCCTTTATTTTTTGCGCTGAATAAATTCGGCGTTGTTAGTTTGGATTGGGGAACGAAAAAGGCGCTTCGGCAATCGTAAGCGGCGGCGCTTACTTTAATCAGTATACACCGTTTTGGGGAGTGTCTAATACAATGTCCATGACGGGTGTAGCGCAAAAGTGTAGGTGAGATTAAATCAAATTGACAGGCTGGCTTGCCAAGCGGCTTGGAAACGGTCGCTATGCAACTCGCCTAATGTGGCAAGCATGGATTGAGCATGTTGCCGTTTCCAACCGCGCCCTTGTCGTTTCATTCGGTAATGACGCCAAAGCCCTTGCCGCTTTGCGGCTCGCTTTTGAGACGCGCCCCTTCTTGCCTGATTTTGTCGCGCCGCTTAACTAAGCAGTTACATTAACAGGACTTTCGCTTGTTTCTAAAAAATCGGCGCAAGAGAGCGCCGATTACGCTCAAAAAAATATTTCTAGCGTAGCCAGCGTTCTCTAACGCTGACTGAGCGAAAGTCCTGATTAATTTTCTTTTGAAGAAACAACGGAATGAGAAACGGGATGCAACTCCCATTGACGCAAACCGTCGCGGAAGAAAAACATCAGCGCGGCGCCAATTAACAAGCAAAGCGCGTTGACCAAAATAGCGGTTTGCGTACCGAGAAACTCCGCGCTGTAACCGACGATGATTGACGCCAGCGGTTGCGAGCCAAAGGTAATCATCGTGAAGAGACTGATGATGCGCGCGCGCATAGCGTCGGGAGCCATCAATTGCAAAACGCCCAAACTGGTGGTGAGGACAAGCGGCGCGCCGAGACTAACGCAAAAAATGGCGGTTATAGAAAGCGGCGTCGAATTGGAAATTGACAGCAAGAGGAAGAATGCGCCCATCCACGCCGCCGCGCCGTTGACGATTATCCCAACGCGCTTGCGCGCTTGAGACAGCGGAAGCAGAATCACGGTTGAGATGAGCGCGCCCGCTCCCGACGAGCCCATTAAAATTCCAAAGGTTTGCGCGTCGCCATGCAACGTTTTTTCCGCAACTGAAGGCAAAAGATTGAAGATGGAAAAGCCAAAGAATGTGAGCAATGTGGCGAAAATCATCAAGTCCATCATGCGCGGCTGGGAACGGACAAAGTCCAGCGTTTCGCGGAAATGTCCGCGCCCGTTTTTCCGTTTGCTCTCCGCTTGATGCGAGCGCACCGCCAACAGACTCAACAACACGACGAAAAAACTCGCGCCGTTAATCCAGAACGCCGCGGCGGCGCCGACCAGCTTCAGCAAGACGCCCGCGATGGCGGGTCCCAACATGCGCGCGACTTGCAATCCCATGATATTGAGCGTGATAGCTTGCCTGATCTGCGCCATGCCGGAGAGGTCGCCGATGAAGGCTTGTTGCGCGGGAAAATCAAGCGCATTGACGACGCCAAGCGTGAACGCAAATAAATAGATGTGCCAGATTTGAACTAAATTCGTTTGGATGAGAAACGCCAGCGCGAAGGCGAGCGTCATGGCGACGCTTTGCGTGATGAGCAGAATGGCGCGGCGATTGAGGCGATCTGCAAGCGAGCCAGCCCACGGCGCCAACAGAAAGAGCGGCAGGGTGTTGAGCATGACGACAATGCCGAGCGCGCTTTCGGTGTGCGTCAACTCCCAGATCACCCAGCTTTGCGCGGCGGCTTGCATCCATGTGCCGAGCAGGGAGACGGCTTGCCCGCCAAGATAAATCCGCAGGTTGCGATTCTTAAGCGGGGCAAAGCTGCTTGCGTAGGTTTGCAATAAAGAAGGACGTTTGAGAGTATCGGTCAATTCGGTTTTCCTTATGGTAGGATACGAGTAAAGACAGGCGAAACCGCCGGTTCTTGATAATGAATTTTAGCGCCTTATATAAGCGCGCGCTTAATTTAATGGAAATTGTCGCGAGGCATTCTTTTGCGCATCGCATCTCGCAAGTTGAGTCGAGAATTTTTTTTCGGGCTTGAATGAAGGGGGTTTATAATATCCGGGCTAATAACTCAGTTCATTGGAGGCAATATGCATCTACGTTTCTTTTCCCTGACCGCAATCGGGTTGTCGGTAATTTGGGTTGCGATGGCGTGCGCGCCCAAGGCGACGCCGACTCCGCCGATAGCGGACGCCGTTTCTACAGCTGTATTTCAAACAGTTTATGCGCCGTTGACTCAAACCGCCGTCGCTGTCCCTTCAGATACGCTTTCGCCGCCTACCGCCACCGTCACGCTCACGCCTGTTTTCACGGAGACTCCCACCAGCGCGGCTAGTAGACAACCTCTCAAACGCCCGGTTGTCCTTGTTTTTGCGGGGTGCTGGCTTGGACCTGGTCCCAAGTACACATTGATCAGCAACATCAGCGCGAAAAAATACGTCGAATTGCTTGGCATTGGAAACGTCCCAGGCTGGTATATTATTAAAAACCCATACTTCCACCGACCTTGCTGGATGGAAGCCGTCAATCTCAAACTTGACCCCGCCTTGGATTTATCCAAATACCCGGTTATGACTCCCGGTCCTTAGTTGGTTTTCTCTGTCGTACATTTCCTTCGCAAAAGAAACCCTAAAGGTCTTTTCGGTAATCGGGTTTTGAAGGACAAGCAGACCTTTAGGGTTTACCGTATACGGTAGGGAAAATTGGTTTATTATTTCGCGCGATATAGACGATTGGCTTCAATATAATTGTACACGGCAGGCAGAACGTCGTAACGATACGTTTCGCCTTTGACAACGCGAAGACGAATCGCGCGCGAAGATAGGTTGTGAAGCGGCGCGTCAATAAATTGGACTTTCTCCATTAGCCCGGGAATTTGCGCATCCAAGGCGGGCATATCAAAAGAGTCGTCAGGGCGACGCATCACGCCGATTTTTGAAACAGCCGCAACTAGGTCGGCGTAACGGCGCCACGTTGGCAAATCCCGAAGCGAATCGCCGCCGAGCAAAAGGACGACGTCGGCGGCGGGTTCTTTTTTGGCGAGAATTTGCACGGCGTCTATGGTGTAATGCGGGCCGGGGCGGTCAATGTCAAGACGCGAAATCTCAAACTTTGAATTATCAGAAATCGTCCGTTGCAACATTTCGAGGCGGTGCGCAAGGGGCGCGATGGGTTGTCCCTGTTTATGCGGAGGGGCAGGCGCTAACACCCAAAGCAAGCGCGAAAGATTGAATTGCCGCGTCGCTTCGCTGGCGAGAATAAGATGTCCGATGTGAGGCGGGTCAAATGTGCCGCCAAAGAAACCGATTTTCACGCGCGCCATGCGAACAGTATATCGTAAAGTTTTATAAGATGTTTTTGTATTCTTCACGCGTTCTTTATATTGGGCGGCTATGATGTAACCAAGAAAGGAGATCGCTATGTCTACAAAAAATAAATGGCTCGTTGGGATTGGGGTCGCTTTGGGGTTGGTTGCGCTGTTTGCTCTGCCGTTCGTCTGGCAGGCTTTGTTTCCCGCGCAAGGTTTCGGCATGATGGGATACGGTCACGCGCCCATGATGTATGGAAACGGCTACTCGCCTATGATGGGCGGCGGATTAGGTTTCGGCTTTTTCTTTATGGCGCTGTTTCCGCTGACGGCGCTGGCGTTGGCCGGCTTGAGCGTTGCGGCGCTGGTCAAATATTTGCGCGCGCCGTAACGCTAATATCCCCAGATACGTTTTTTTCTCAAACCTTTAGGGTCTCGCAGACCCTAAAGGTTTTTGACGTCCCTATCGTTTTTCATGCGCCAGTCGGCGAAGATATTTGCCGTATTGATTATCGCCCATTCTTGCGGATAAATCCTGAAGTTGCGTCGCGTTGATGTAGCCCATTCGATAGGCGATTTCTTCGGGGCAGGAAATCATCATGCCTTGCCGCTCTTCGACGGTTTGGATGAAGGTCGCGGCTTGCAACAGCGATTCGTGCGTGCCGGCGTCCAGCCATGCGAATCCGCGTCCGAGAACTTCGACGGCGAGTTGACCTTGCTCCAAGTAGGGACGCATGAGGTCGGTGATTTCCAATTCTCCGCGCGCGGACGGTTTGAGATTAACCGCGATCTCATAAGCGCGTTGGTCGAAAAAATAAATTCCCGGCACGGCGTAATGCGAGCGCGGTTGTTTCGGTTTTTCTTCGAGACTGATGACGTTATCGTTTTCGTCAAACTCCACCACGCCGTAACGCTCTGGGGCGTGGACGGGATAGGCAAAGATGCGCGCGCCTTCGGTCAGCTGGGCGCAACGGCGAAGTTTTTCGGGCAAGCCGCTACCGTAAAAAATATTGTCGCCAAGAATCAAACAAGCGGGTTGGTTGTTGACAAAATCCCGTCCGATGATAAAGGCTTCCGCCAAACCGTTGGGCGCGGCTTGCTCGGCATAAGAGAATGAAAGCCCCCATTTTTTCCCGTCGCCGAGCAAGCGTTGATAAAGCGGCAGGTCTTCGGGCGAGCTGATGATAAGTATCTCGCGGACGCCCGCCAGCATTAATATAGAGAGCGGATAATAAATCATCGGCTTATCGTAGACGGGTAAAAGCTGTTTGCTGACGGCAAGCGTCAACGGTTGCAGGCGGGTTCCGCGCCCGCCTGAGAGGATAATGCCTTTCATTGCGTCTTCTCCCTGGCGTCGTAATTTTTCGCCAGCCAGCCTTGATAATCCTGTTGTTTGCGGATGGCGAGAATCCATTCAGGGTGGGATAAATACCAATCCACCGTGTCGCGCAACCCCGCGGTCAAAGTGTGGCGCGGAGTCCAACCCAAGTCGCGTTGAATTTTTGTCGAGTCCATCGCATAACGACGGTCATGTCCGGGGCGGTCTTTGACAAATTGAATCAATGCGCGATGCGAGGTTTCATTGGCGCGGGGTTTTCTTTCATCCAAAATATCGCAAATCGTTTCCACGACGCTTAAATTTGTCGGCTGATTGTTTCCGCCGATATTGTACGTCGCGCCGTTGGCGGCTTTCGTCAACACGAGATGAATCGCCTGACAGTGATCTTCAACGTGCAACCAATCGCGCACTTGTTGACCATCGCCGTAAACGGGTAGCGGCTTTTCATCCAACGCGCTGCGAATAACCAACGGAATAAGTTTCTCCGGGAAATGATAAGGTCCGTAGTTGTTGGAGCAATTGGTCAAAGTGTAGGGCAGTCCGTAGGTGTGTCCATACGAACGGACAAGATGATCGCTGGCGGCTTTCGAGGCGGCGTAAGGCGAATTGGGCGCGTATGGCGCTTCTTCCGTCCACGCGGGTTCGTTCAATGCGAGCGAGCCGAAGACCTCGTCGGTGGAGATGTGATGAAAGCGGATTTGCTTTTGCGGAAAATTATTTTCCTGAATCCAAAACTTGCGCGCGGCTTCGAGCAACGTAAACGTCCCGACGATATTGGTTTGCACGAATTGACCGGGCCCAAGTATCGAACGGTCAACATGCGTTTCGGCGGCAAAATGGACAATCGAGTCGATTTGATGTTGTCGCAATAATTCAGCGACAAAGTTTGCGTCGGTAATATCCCCTTGAATAAAAGCATAGCGTTCTGGCGCGGGCAGGTCTTTGAGATTTTCTAACGACCCAGCGTAAGTAAGCGCATCCAAGTTGACAACCTGAACGTTCGTTTCCGCGCTCAATAAATAACGAACGAAGTTTGAACCGATAAATCCAGCCCCGCCGGTGATTAATACATTTTGCATACTAGATTTGCAACCCTTTTTGTCGCAGAGATATTTGAATCCGCTTACGGCGCCGGCGTTGACTCAAGCGCGCGGCGCGTGACCAAATACCATTCCGAGACGAGGGCGAGGCGATCGCTGACGTCGTACATCGGCGCGACTTGTACGCCTTGCACTTGCGCGCTCACGCCGTAAGAATAAACGGGATAATACAAAGGGAGAGACGGCAGATCCTTTGCGAAAACTACTTGAAAGTTACGATACAAACGCGCGCGCGTCGTAAAATCCGCTTCGGTGCGCGCCGATTCGAGAAACTCGCTGGCGGAACGATTATCCCATTGCGCATAATTTTGCCCACCCGTCGCTTCGGCTTGATGCCAGAAGAGATAGGGGTCAGGGTCGGGCGAGCGCGCCGTGTTCAAATCCGCGAGGGCGGCTTGGTAATTGCGCGATGAAAGAAAATCATTGACCAGCGAATTATATGGAACGGATTGCAAATCTATCTTCACGCCGATTAACGCCCAGTTGGCTTGAATGGATTGCGCAATCTGGGTGTGAAGCGCGTCGTTGGGATGAACCAGCGTAAAGGTCAGGCGTTGACCGTCTTTGGCGCGGACGTCGCCGTTGCTGGCTGAGATAACGAAGCCCTCGTTTTTTAATAACGCTGTCGCGGCGTCGGGGTTGTAGTCAAAACGTTCAATCTCGTTGTAGTAAGCCCATGAGCCGGGCAGGATGGGCCCGTCCGCAATGATGGCTTGCCCTTGCATAATGCGCGAGACAATGGCGTTCCGATTTATGCCCAGCAAAAGCGCGCGGCGGATTTTTTCATTTTGTAGAAACGGTACGCCGGGGTTATTAAGATTTAAGAAAACCAGTCCCAATTGCGGCAGACGGCTGGAATAAACGGAAAGAGTCGGCTCCATTAACGCTTTTTGCAAAATGTCGTTGGTCAACTGACTCACGCCGAGAACGACGCCTTGGCGGTAAGCGTCAAACGCGGACGCGGAGGTTGGGTAAAAGCGGAAAACGATTTGCTCGATGTACGCTCTTGGCAAATAATAATTTTCATTGACTGTGAGTTCTACGCCGGTAATTTGTCCGCCGTTTGCGGTAAAACGAGCGAATTTATAAGGACCCGAACCGATGGGATGTAAATTAAATTCCGCGTTGGCAAGTTGGTCGGCGGGAACAGACTCAAGCAGGTGTTTGGGTAAAACGCCAAAAGTCGCGTAATCCAAAAACGGGGCGAAGGGTTCGGGCAACTTGAATTGAAGCGTTTTATCGTCAAGGCGCTTTACTTCCACTTGCGACCATAAATTTTTAATATCCTGCGGAAAAAGCGAGCCGGCGCTTTTGATCATCTCAATCGTAAAGATGACGTCGTCGCTGGTAATGGGTTTATTGTCATGCCAGACTGCGTTTGGTCTAATGGAGAAGTTGTACAGCGTCCCATCGGATGAAGTTCCCCAGGATTCAGCCAAATCCGCTTGGGGCAAGCCGCGCGAATCAAAACGAATCAACCCGCTAAAGATGAGACGGTTAATGTCGCGATCTGCGGGGTTGTTCCAATCCAGCATGGGGTTGAGCCGCCCGACCGAGCCAACCAGCGCTTCAGTGTAGACGCCGCCGGGCGCGGCTTTCGGCAAGAAGGCGTCGCTGATGGGTTGTTGGCTAAGCAACAGCAAAGCGACAATCACAACAGTGATTGCGACAACCAAAATTTGCCAGCGTAATTTTTTCATAAGGGGTATGGAAACAAAGAAAGCCGCCGCCACCCCGCGTCAGGGCATGCGGCGGCTTTGCTCGGTTGTCAGTCTTAGCGTCCGGTGATGATCGCGATGACGAGACCGAAAAAAATAACAGCCAATGCGATGGTCACCCAAAAGAGGATGCGCTCAATGCCGCGCCGAGCGGTGAAGACTCCGCCCGTATCCGCGCCGGTCAGACCGCCCAGCCCTGCGCCTTTGCTTTGCAAGATCACGCCGGCGATTAAACCCACCGAGGTTATAATTAGCGCAATATCCAGAAATTTAGTCATACAATGTGCCTCCTTAAAATTAGCGTGTAAATTATACCTGTTCAAGAAGCGAATCGTCAACAAAGGGCTGGGCAAACAAAAAGACATTTATACGGTATCATAGCCGTCATGTTCATCTACGACCTCACCCTTCCCACCCTTACGAAACTCATCCAACAATGGGACGAGCCTGCCTATCGCGCCAAGCAAATCTGGCAGGGACTCTACCAACGCTTACACAACTCGCCCGCCGAATTTACCAATTTGTCCAAACCCCTGCGCGAGAAGCTGGCGGAGAATTTAAACTTCGCCCCCCTCAAACCCCTGCGCTCTCTCGATTCGTCGGACGGTTTAACCAGCAAGACATTGTTTGAGTTGGCTGACGGACTCTCGATCGAAACGGCGCTGATGCGCTACCCCTCGCGCTCCAAACTGCAAGCGCCGCGCATTACGCTGTGCGTCTCCACCCAAGCGGGTTGCGCGATGGGATGCGTCTTCTGCGCGACGGGTCAAATGGGATTTGGGCGTCACCTGTCCAGCGGCGAGATTATCGCGCAAGTCATGCACTTCGCGCGCGCGCTAAAAGCAGAGAGCCTTGTCGCAACGAATATCGTTTTGATGGGCATGGGCGAACCTTTCCACAATTACGAAAACACCATGTCCGCGATTGACGCGCTCAACGACGCGGACGGATTCAACTTTGGCGCGCGCCGATTTACGATTTCCACCGTCGGGCTGGCGCCGCAAATCAAAAAATTCGCGGATGAAAAACGTCAGGTCAATCTCGCCGTCTCCCTCCACGCGGCGGACGACGAAGCGCGTTCGGAGATTTTGCCCGTCAACAAACGCTATAAAATCAACGCAATCATCGAAGCCTGCCGATATTATGTCGAAAAAACGCATCGCCGCGTGACCTTTGAATGGGCGCTGATTAGCGGAGTCAACGACACGCCCGAAGTCGCCAGAAAACTCGCGGCAAAACTCAAAGGCTTGCTGTGTCACGTCAACGCGATTCCGCTCAACCCGACGGATGGTTTTCACGGCGAAGCGACCGACCGTCAACGCGCGTTGAAGTTTAAGGAAACGCTGGAGTTAGCTGGAATCGAATGCACAATTCGCATGAGGCGCGGGGTTGATATTCAAGCGGGTTGCGGTCAGCTCGCGGGGAAAAATCAACGTTGAGCGTTCCAACGCGCAACGCTAAAATTCTTTCTTGCCAGAACAGATTGAAATGAAGTATAGTCAGGAAAATTAAAAATTGATTTGGTGAAAACTCAATGGAACAAAAACAAAATTGGCTCACGCGCCCGACTCATGCGGCGCTTCCCGGTTTGACAAATGAAATCGTAATCTTCGCGGCGATTATCTTGCTGGCGTTTGTCACGCGCTTTTACGATCTTGGAACGCGCGTGATGAGTCACGACGAAAGTTTGCACACTTATTTTTCGTGGTTGCTCTATCGCGGGCAAGGCTACCAGCACTCGCCCATGATGCACGGTCCTTTTCAATTTCACGTCGTCGCGCTGACTTACTTCTTGTTTGGCGCCAGCGATTTCACGTCGCGCATTCCCGCCGCGTTGTTCAGCGTCGCCACCGTTGGAATGGTTTGGTATTGGCGGCGTTATCTCGGCAAATGGGGCGCGCTCATCGCGGGCGGCCTCTTGGTCATTTCGCCGTACATGCTTTTTTACGGGCGTTATGTTCGCAACGAATCTTTTGTCGGCTTTTCGGGAATCGTTATGCTGTACGTCATGTTGCGCCATCTCGAAGTCGGCGGCAAAAAATATCTCTTCATGCTGGCGGGCGCGCTCGCGCTTCATTTCACCGTCAAAGAAACCGCTTTTATTTACACGGCGGAAGCGTTGATTTTTCTTGCGATTTACTTCATCGCGCAAGTCACGCGCCAGCCTTGGGAAAACTCAGATAACGATTATCGCGCCTTCCTCCTTTCGCTCGCCGTTGCGATTTTGTTCGCCTGTGTCGCGGCGGGATATGGACTCTACACCCGCGACGCCGCCACCCTCGCGGGGAACGAAACCGCCGCGCCGATTAATCCCAACGCAACGACGACGCCGCTGACTCCGCCCGACGCCGCTCCTGTTTCCCCAACGACAATCCTCGCCCTGATTGCTTTGCTCGCCGTCGTCGCGGCGGGAGTGTTTTTGATTCGCGGCTACACCTGGGAGCGCATTCGCAACGAACGTTCCTTTGACCTGCTCATGGTCTGCGGCACAATCGTCCTGCCCATGCTCGCCCCTTTCCCCCTCAAATGGAGCGAACGCTGGTTGCATGTTGCCATCCCTACCGAAGCGTCTAAAGTTCAAGAAATGCTGGCGGACCCAAAATCCATCGGGAGCATTCTTGGATTTCTAATCGCCATGTTTGCCGTCTCCGCCGTTGTCGGAATTATTTGGAGCAAAGAAAAATGGTGGAAGATCGCCTTAGTGTTTTGGGTTCCATTTACTATTTTATACACCACCGTCTTCACCAACAGCGACGGATTTTTCACCGGCGCAATCGGCTCGCTCGGCTATTGGCTCGTCCAACAAAGCGTGGAACGCGGCAGCCAACCCTGGTATTACTATATCCTGATTCAAATTCCAATCTATGAATTTTTGCCCGCGCTGGGTTTAATCCTCGCGATTATTCTTGGGTTAAGCAGACGACCCGCCGCCTCTCATTTCAAAGCAGAAAACGCCGACGATGAAATCCTCCGATTGTTGGAAGCGGAAGAGGCGGAACCCGAAGAGAAGAATTTCCCCAATACGTTCAGCCTGCTGGTCTGGTGGAGCGTTATCAGCGTCATTGCATTTTCCATCGCGGGCGAAAAAATGCCGTGGCTCACCTATCATATCGCCTGGCCCATGATTTTAATTACGGGCTGGGCGCTGGGTCGCATTGTCGACTCAACCGATTGGGAAAAAATAAAAGAACAGCGCGTTGGCTTGGCTTTGGCGGCGCTGGCGACGTTTATCGTCAGCGTAACAGGTATGACCCTCGCCCTCAATGGACCCATCTCCCCGTTTCAAGGCAAAGAACTTGCGCAGCTCCAAGCGACCAGCGCGTTTCTCCTGCCGACCATCGTCGCCGTTTTGAGCGCAGTCGGCATGGCGTACCTCTTCCGCGAGTGGACTTTTGGCGAGGTCAGGCGCGTCTTCGTTTTGGTCGTCTTTGGTTTTCTCGCCGTCCTCACCGCCCGCGCATCGTTCCGCGCCGCGTACATCACTTACGATCAGGCGACGGAATTTCTCGTTTATGCGCACGGCGCCACGGGCATTAAAGAAGTCATCGCGCAAGCGAAAGAAATTTCTGAGCGCACAACGGGCGGGATGGGCGTCTCCATCGCCTACGACGCCAGCGCGCCCGACACGGGCGTTTCGTGGCCCTTCGTCTGGTATCTGCGCGATTTCACCAATCAACGCTCATTTGATCAACCGACGCGCTCTTTGCGCGACGCGACGGTCATCATCGTGGATGAAAAGAATTTCGACAAAATCGAACCCGCGATTGGTCCAGGTTATTATCGTATGGACTATATGCGCATGTGGTGGCCCATGCAGGATTATTTCAGCCTGTCTTACTCGCGCAACGCGGAGCAACCCTTCCCTGAAAATTACGCCTGCTCGGGAATTTTTAGCGTCTTCAAATTAATTAAGTCCAAAGATTTTTCGGCTTTTTGCGAAGGCTTCACCAATCCGCAAATTCGCGCGGGCGTCATTCAAATTTGGTTAAATCGCGATTACACAAAATACGCGGAGGCAAAAGGCAGACAAGACCTCACGCTGACCACATGGAGTCCCGCCGATAAAATGCGGCTTTACATTCGCAAGGACGTCGCCGGGCAAATGTGGAATTACGGCGTCGCGCCCGCCGCCGTCGCGGATGTGAAAGACCCGACGGAAGGCAAATACGTTGTTCTCGCCGCCGACTTAATCTACGGCGCGGCGCAACCCAAGCCTATCATCTTGAATGCGCCGCGCTCCCTCGCCGTCGCCAAAGACGGCACGCTTTACGTCGCCGACTCGCGCAATCATCGCATCGTGCATCTGGACGCGGAAGGAAAAACTTTGCATGCGTGGGGCAGTTTTGCGGACGGCACAACCACGCCCGTTGCGAATGGGACGTTCAACGAACCTTGGGGCGTGGCGGTTGGACCCGACGGTTCGGTTTACGCGACGGATACTTGGAATCATCGCATCGAAAAATTCACCGCCGACGGAAAATTTATCGTCGCGTGGGGCGTCTTCGGTCAAGGCGAAACGCCCGAATCGTTTTACGGTCCGCGCGGTTTGGCGGTGGATTCAAAGGGGCGAGTCTACGTCGCGGACACGGGCAACAAACGCATCGTCGTGTTTGACGCGAACGGAAAATTCATCGCCCAATTTGGCAGCGCGGGCTTTGACGCGGGTCAATTCGACGAACCCGTCGGCGTGGCAGTGGATAAAAACGGAACGGTCTATGTCGCGGACACTTGGAATCAGCGCGTGCAAACTTTCAAACCGATTGAAACTGGAACAAATTTATCTTTCGTCCCCGACAAAAAATGGGACGTTTACGGTTGGTTCGGTCAATCGCTGGATAACAAACCGTTCATCGCGGTCAACGACGCCCTGCACGTTTTCATCACCGACCCCGACGGTTTCCGTGCGCAGGAGTTTGACCCCAGCGGCGCGCTCGTCCGCGTGTGGGGCGAGTTTGGCAACGCCAACGCAAACTTTGGCTTGCCCTCTGGAATTGCGGTGGACAACACAGGTCGCGTTTGGGTAGCGGACAGCGTGAATAATCGCGTGATGCGGTTTACGACGCCGTAAGATCGTTTTTCATGATTAGCGCCCGCGTATTTCAGAAACTCTTGCGCAATCGCGCCCATCGCATCGAGCGTAGCGTCAAAGAACATGTCTCCGCGTCAAAATCCATTTTAGATTGCGGCGGCGGCGATATGTTGATTTCAAATCTGATTGAAGAACGCTCCGACGTCAAAGCCTTTGGCGCGGACGTTGTCGTCGCCAAACAAGCGCATCCGCGTTTTTGCGTATGCTCTGGCGAAAAATTAGCCTTTCAAGATAAAAGTTTTGATATGGTTGCGCTCATCTTTGTCTTGCACCACACCAACAACCCCGAAGTCGTCATCGAAGAATGCGCCCGCGTTTCTAAAAAACACATTTTGATTTTAGAGGATATATTTGCGAATCAACTTGAGAAGAAAATGCTAAAACTTTTCGATTACGCTGGAAACTATCTCATCCATAAAGGGATGAATTTTCCCTACAACTTCAAATCAATAGCGGAGTGGCATGCCGTGTTTGAAAGCAAGGGATTAAACCTCGTCAAATCCAAACCGATTTACCCCAACAATTTTCAATTGACTCGCCACCGTATGTTTTTATTGGAAAAGTAACTTAATTTTCCGCGTTGAAAAGAGTAAAATACATTATGGCTTACCAATCTGTTGACCGCCTTCAAAAAGCCCTTGCCGAAAAAGTGTTTCACTACGCTCAAGACTCTAAAAAAGCGTCAGGGAGGGCGCTTGGAACGCTGGTAGAAATTATTGCTTTTTACTTGCTCAAATCTTGGGGATTTGAAAATTCAGTGGCGATTGAAAGACCGCTGGCAGAGTATGGCAATCCCGACATAACGCACAATGTCGAATATTCTTTGCATCCAATTCTCAGGCGCTACGAATTATCTTTGCCCGAAAACTTGCCGCTTACTTCAACGCGATTGTTGAACGCGCTAAACGACAGCGGTTTTCCCATAGACGATTTTGAAAAATCAGGAAACGCGCTTTTAACCAGCGACATGATTTTACGAAATTCATGCGCGGTTGCAAATAGAAAAACGCCGTATCCTTCGCAATTAATGGCGAATTTAATTTCTGCGACAAACGGTAATTTTCAAGTCGCTATTTTGGAGCAATTCGCAAATCCTTACGCCATGTTTGAATGTAAGCGCGTCGGCGTCGAGGAAGGGATGCGAAAGGGACCGCAAACCATAGAAAAGGCGAAGCAAGGAGCTTATGTTGCGAAAGCGGTTTCTTCGCTTCAAAAAATTCGGCTGGCGTCGGGCGAGTTGCACGGGGCGATTTATAAATCTGGCGGGGAAATTTATATCAAACCTTACGCCGAATTAGCGGCGGAGATTATCGCTTCAAACGACGCCGATTTGTTGAGAAATTTTATTTTGACCGTCGGCGTGGTTAGCAATCATGGCAACTGGTTTACTTCCGATAATCACAACAAAGAACTTAAAGTATTGGCGCAATCTTACGATTGGCTGATTTTTCTCACCGATGAAGGTTTGACGGAATTTATCACGGAACTTTTGCTTAAACCGCAACCGTTGTTGAAGCCCGCGAAAAAATCCTTCTTGGCGAGTTACGCGGCGGAAAAGAAAAAGAATTCATTTACAAAAGTCCAAATGGATTACGAAGCCGACCAAGTTTTGCAATCCTATTTTCGAGACAACGCCAAACGCATTGAGCGCTGGTTCAATATCATCGCGCCCAAAGGCGGAACAATGCGCGACGTTCATTTGCAAATTTCACAACTGCGCGATAAAAACTGGGAGGGAATCCATTTATCATGACGGCAGGCAGGCAATCCGTTAGCAAAAAAAAAGATTGGCAAACCCCAAAGAAATACGTTGACGCGGTAAAAGAAGTTTTTGGCGGAACCATTCATCTCGACCCTTGCTCCAGCAAATATTCTATCGTGGGCGCAAAGGTTGAATATATGTTGCCCAAAAGAGACGGCTTGTCGGAATTTTGGAATTACCCCGCAATTTACGTTAATCCGCCGTATGGAAACGACAAAGAACGAAAAACAAGAATTATTGATTGGCTGCGCAAATGCGAGGAAGCCAATCGAGTTTTTTCATCGGAAGTCATCGCGCTGATTCCTGTCGCGACGAACACCGCGCATTGGAAAGAATATATTTACGGCAAAGCGTCCGCGATTTGTTTTCTTTACGATACGCGCCTCAAGTTTTTAGTGGACGGCAAAGACGAAGGCAAGGGCGCGCCCATGTCTTGCGCCATGATTTATTGGGGCAAAAATTTTCAACGCTTTTTTGACGTCTTTATAAAATACGGCGCGGTAATGAACGTTCAAAATCTTCAAGGCGTAAAAATTGGACGCGCAAATCACAGCGGCAAATCCGCGCCGTCAAAAGCGTTTCAATACCTGCCGATAACGGCTAAGGAAAAAACATGAAACTTCACGAATACCAATCGAAAACAATTTTCTCAAAATGCGGCATTCCCATCCCCAAAGGACGAGTCGCGGCGACGCCGCAGGAAGCGAGACAGATCGCGGATGAACTCGGCGGGCGCGTGGTGGTCAAATCGCAGGTGCTAGTCGGCGGGCGCGGAAAGGCGGGCGGGGTCAAACTCGCGGAGAACGCCGCGCAAGCCGAAGAACTCGCGACGAAAATCTTGGGCATGGAAATCAAAGGCTTGCCCGTCCGCAAAGTTTTAGTGGACGAAGCCTCCGCGATTGATCAAGAGATTTATTTCGCCATCACCAACGACCGCGCCGCGAAGAAGCCCGTCATTATCGCGTCGGCGGCGGGCGGCATTGACATTGAAGAGGTCGCCGCGAAGACGCCCGAAAAAATTATCAAAAGTCACATTGACCCGTTGCTCGGCTTGCGCGAATACCAAGCCCGCGACGTCGCGCTGGCGATTGACCTGCCGCGCGAATGTACGAAAGATTTTATAAAAATTGCAATGGGGTTGTGGGAAGTATATAAATCTACCGACGCCACGCTCGCGGAAATTAATCCGCTGGTGATTACCAAAGATAAAAAGATGACGGCGCTCGACGGCAAGATGATGATTGACGACAGCGCCCTCTTTCGTCACCCCGACCTCGAAGCCCTGCGCGACACAGACGAAGACGCGCCCGCCGAAATTGAAGCGCGGAAAAACGGACTGTCGTTTATCAAGCTCGACGGCAACGTCGGTTGCATGGTCAACGGCGCGGGATTGGCAATGGCAAGCATGGACGTGATCAAACTCTTCGGCGGCGAACCTGCCAACTTTTTAGACATCGGCGGCGGCGCCAGCGCGGAGAAAGTGGCGGCGGCAATGCGCATTATTCTCTCGGATACCAACGTGAAAGCCGTGCTGTTCAACATCTTCGGCGGCATCACGCGTTGCGATGAAGTCGCGCGCGGCATTCTCGCGGCGATGGATGAAGTCAAGCCCATCGTCCCGATGATTGTGCGTCTCGTCGGCACGAACGCGGAAGAGGGTCGCAAATTGCTGGAAAACGCAAACATGATTACGGCGGAAACGCTGGCGGACGCGGCGAAGAAGGCGGTCGCGGCGGCAAGAGAGAATTAAGTATCAGGTTGGTTACTACGATAAACTTAGAAAAAAACAACGGACGCCGTCGCGTTTGACAAGTAAAGGAAACTCGCATGATTACCCATTTTTATCTCGACCATTTCAAAAGTTACGGACACGAAGCCGTCTTGCCGCTTGCCCCGCTGACCTTGCTCATTGGCGCAAACGCCTCGGGAAAAAGCAACGCGCTGGAAGGCTTGCGCTTGCTTTCGTGGATGGCGCGCGGGCAACGCCTTAGCGATATTCTCGCGCGTTTAAGCGAGACGGATTTAACTTTGCGCGGATTAGTCGCTGATTTAGGTTACGATGGCATTAAAAAGTTTAGTTTGGGTTGTTCTCTGGACGATGAAGCCATATCCCCTTGGAGCCGTCTAACGGTCACAATTGAACACGACGAACAAGGAATTTTTATTGTGGATGAAAATATTACGCATCCCGACGCGACCTTTCCGCTTTACAAGGTGGCTTCGTCATCGGATAATCGTTATAGTCACGATTTGAAGGTGGCGTATAACAACTTTGCTAAAGGTGGAATAAAGCCGCAAATTATTTGTCAAAATCAGCAAGCGGTTTTTACGCAACTAAACACACCTGCGCGTTTTGAGCGCGGACATTCTAAGGCGCAACAAACCATCCCCGCGACAACGCAAATTTTTCGCCAAGCGTTGGAGCAAATTTTATTTCTCGACCCACGCCCCAATCGGATGCGCGAATATAGTTTTATCAATAACAAAACCCTTCAAGGCGACGGCTCCAATCTTTCCAGCGTTTTATACGACCTTTGCGAAGAACAGAATCAAAAAGAAGCGATTCTTGATTTTATTCGCGCCTTGCCCGAACAAAATATCCGCGATATTAGTTTTGTAAAAACGCCGCGCAATGAAGTCATGGTGCGCCTGAGCGAATCTTTTGCGAATCATGAAAAACAACGCGACGCCCCGTTATTATCCGACGGCACGTTGCGCGTTTTGGCGGTGGCGGCGGCGGCGCTTTCCGCCCCGCTGGGTTCGATTGTCGTCATTGAAGAAATTGATAACGGCGTTCATCCCAGCCGCGCCAAAGCGTTATTGGAAAATTTGCAAAAGACCGCTCAACGTCGCAAACTGCAAATCCTGCTAACGACGCATAATCCCGCGCTATTGGACGCCATTCCGCTGGAGGCGATTCCCAACGTAGTCGCCTGTTACCGCGACCCGCAAAGCGGCGACAGCCGTTTAATTCGGCTTTCCGAAATGAGCCAATATCCTGAGATGATCGCGCAAGGCGCCATCGGCGCGTTAATGACAAAAGGCGTATTAGAGCGTTACCTTAAATCAGGAAAATCTCCCGCGCAAAAGAAAGAAGACGCCCTAGAGTGGTTGAATTCGTATCAAACGGAGATCAATATAAAATGAGCATCGGCATTGTGGACACGACGATATTTTGCGAAATTTTGCAAGTGCCGCGCAAATCCCAACAGCACGACAGCGTTATGACGCAATTGCGTGAACACATCAAAAAAGGCGTCGTATTATTTCTGCCGATAGCGACAATTATCGAAACGGGCAATCATATCGCTCAGAATGGCGACGGTTATCTACGTCGCAAGACCGCCGAGCGTTTTTCGCAAGAAGTCCGCAAAGCGCTGGACAGCGAAGCGCCGTGGACAATCACTCGTCCGCCTGACGTTGACGATTTACGCCAATATCTCGATAAATTCCCAGATTACGCAATGCAAAGCATGGGACTAGGCGACGTCTCTATCGTCATCGAATTTGAGCGCCAATGCAAATTGCACCCGCATAGCCGCGTGTTTATCTGGTCGCTGGACGGGCATTTGAAAAATTACATCCAACAAGGCGACTTCTAAGATATAAAATAATCAACGAAGGAAAACAACATGAGTATATTAATAGACAAAAACACCCGCCTCCTCATTCAAGGCGCGACGGGCAACGAAGGATTATTTCACACAACGCAGATGGTCGCCTACGGCACGAACGTCGTTGGCGGCGTGACGCCGGGCAAGGGCGGCGAGGCGGTCTTGAATGGGAAAGTCCCCGTCTTTGATTCGGTCAAATCGGCGCGGGACGCGACGGGCGCAAACGCGACGGTCATCTTCGTCCCCGCGCGCTTCGCCCCTGACGCGATGCTCGAAGCCGCCGACGCGGGCGTCGCCCTCATCGTTTGTATCACCGAAGGCGTCCCCGTACAGGATATGATGCGCGCGCGGAATTATCTCGACCAGAAAAAAGTCCGCTTGATTGGTCCCAACTGCCCGGGACTTCTGACTCCCGGCGAAGCGAAAGTCGGAATCATCCCCAACGACATCGCTATCGCGGGAAACATCGGCGTGGTCTCGCGCTCCGGCACACTGACCTACGAAGCGCTCTACGCGATGAAAAATCTCGGCATGGGCGCATCCACCTGCGTCGGCATTGGCGGCGACCCGGTCAACGGGACGAATTTTCTCGACGTCTTGGAGATGTTCCAAAACGATCCGCAAACCGAGAAGGTTATTCTCATTGGCGAAATCGGCGGCAACGATGAAGAGAAAGCGGCGGAGTACATCAAAACCAAAATGACCAAACCCGTCGCGGCGTTCATCGCGGGACAAACTGCTCCGCCCGGCAAACGCATGGGACACGCGGGCGCAATCATCGAAAGCGGCGCAGGCACGGCGGCGGATAAAATCAAAGCGCTGGAAGCGGCGGGCGCGAGGGTCGCCAAACATCCCGAAGAATTGCCGATGTTGTTGCGGTAAATAATCTTGGCTCATCTGTAAAGAATGTGTAAAATGGTCATGCGTAGCGGACGTTCTCTAACGTCCGCACATGGATTACACATGAGCCATAATCTTATGCAAAACCCCATCCACAACTCTTCCCAACAGGCGGGGAAGGGAGTCTCATTTTCGTTTTTTAGGCGGGCAACGGTTCGGGTTGATACGCTCGAAAATAACGGAATATGAATCGCGTGAGCAGGGATAATCCAAAAACTAGCGCCCAATCTATCGCAAAGACGCTGCGCGGAAAATTATCAAACCAGCCCAGAGAATACCCGCTAAAAATGATTCCAAATATGAAGGCGGAACTCACAGAGATAGAGACTAGAACTGGGCGGACAAGTTGTTGGAAAGAGCCGTGCAAAATAGATGGGTTGAGCGCGTTGAAAACAACGGAAGAAATTGTTCGCAAAATAAACGCAGACCAGAACGTCAACAAAATAGCGGAGCGATACGAATCGTACTCGCGTCCTGAGCCAAAACGAAGGCGGAAGGAAATGTAAACGGAAGCTGAAATAATTACGAAGTCTAAAAGGAGAAGCGGCGCGCTCACGCGTTGCAGAATCTTTTTTAGCCCGTTGCGCAACGGAGGATCAATATAAAAATGGGCAAGCGCCCCAACCGCGATCATTAAAGGCAGGTAGGTATAATCAAAAATAGTCCGATAGTTTACGAGAGACGAATTTTCCAGAGCGCGTTCGTAGATCCATTTGACAGGGATGTGCAGAATGTACAATGCGTAAGACATTTCACCCAAAGCAATTAATGCGGGGTGATTCAGAAAAGCGGAAAAGCTAGTTTTGTCTACCGCGAGGGCGGCGATAACGACGGTTAAGATAGGCGCTAAAAGCCCAGTCATTAATTGAACGCCGTGAGGAGCGTTGACGCTCCAACTATTCAATATAACGACGTAAACGGACGTTAGAATGACGCCGCCCACAAAAACCAATAAAGCGACGTTGGGGTTGGTTTCCCGTTCTCGCCCTTCGCGCAAAAACCAGATTCCGCCAACCGCGCCCAAAATAAACGAGCTCAAATGAAAAGGCGGAAAGTAGACAAGAAAGTTCTCGCGCTCTGGAAAATAACCGATCCACAGGGCGTTATGAAGCGTCTGGCTGACAGTCCAAATAATCAGCGAAACCCAGATTAATTTTTTTGTGGATTGACGATACGCCCACCATGCAAAAAATGGAAACACGGCATAAAAGAAAAATTCGACGGTGATGGACCACGACGGGTAATTGAAAGACTGCGCGTAAGGCGGCCACCATGCTTGCAATGCAAAAACGTTTGTCAGAATCTTTTGCGGTTTAATGCGGTAAACGGAATCGAGGTAGTAATAACAAATCATTAAAAATGAAATAATATAAAGCGGATAAAGGCGAACGAAGCGCGCAGTCCAATAGCTGGATATAGAAAATTTTTCCCGAGGGCGATAATAAGCCAGCGACATGACAAAACCCGAAAGCGCGTACAGATAAGTTACGCTGGTTTCGGCGGACGTCAAAATCGCGCGGAACGGAAAAACGGCGGCGAGCGCTTGCAAATAAACGCCGCCGCCGCCGTGAAAAAACAATACGGTCAATATGGCGATGAAGCGCGTGAACGTGAGTTGATCGAGTCTTTTCATTAAGCCTTTGAAAATAAACTGCGCTTATTCTACTCTGTTTTGCATTGCGCAATCCAACCGCGTATTGCATTACGGTTATCGCTTGATGTTATCGCTTGCGATTGTCAAATAGGCTACAATTCATCAACTCGCGTTCTTTGCGTTTGCATAGAAAGGGCTTTTGTGAAATTCTTAATTGCAGGTCTCGGCTCTATTGGACGTCGCCATTTTCGCAACCTCGTCGCGCTTGGCGAGAAGGATATTATTTTGTTGCGCTCGCATCGCGCCACCTTGCCCGACGACGAACTCGCGGGTTATCCCGTTGAAACAGATTTAAACGAAGCGCTGAAAAAACACAACCCCGACGCGGTGATTGTCGCTAACCCCACCGCGTTGCATTTAGACGTCGCCATCCCCGCCGCCGAAACAGGCTGCGCGATTTTTTTAGAGAAGCCCGTCTCGCACTCGCTCGAAAAAACGGACGTCCTGCAAGCGACAGCAGAGAAAAGCGAAAGCAAGATTCTCGTCGGGTTTCAATTTCGCTATCATCCCACGCTGAACAAAGCGCGGGAGTTGATTCAAGCAAACGCGCTGGGAAAAATTCTAACTGTCCACGCGCATTTGGGCGAGTATCTTCCGCAGTGGCATCCGTGGGAGGATTATCGCCACAGCTACGCCGCGCGCGCCGACTTGGGCGGCGGAGTTGTCGCTACGCTCTCGCATCCGCTGGATTACTTGCGCTTTCTACTGGGCAAAGTAAAAACGCTGTGGTCGTTCAACGGACATGTCTCTCCGCTGGAAATGGATGTTGAAGACGTCGCCGAGATTGGATTGAAATTTACAAACGGCGCGATAGGCGGCGTTCATTTGAATTACGTTCAACGCCCGCCGCGTCATACGCTTGAAATCGTTGGAACAAATGGAACTTTATCGTGGAATGCCGCCGACGGCGTTTTGCGTTTTGACCGCGCGCCCGCGCCCTTCGGCTCTTATTCCGAACAGCCGCCCACCGTTGTTTCAGAATCATTTCCTCCGCCCGCCGACTTTGAGCGCAATCAATTATTCATCGCGCAGACGCGCCACTTCATGGACGTTGTAAACGGAATCGCCGAACCCATTTGCGGACTCGCGGACGGCTTGCAAGCGCAAAAAATGGTCGCGGCGATTTACGCATCCAATCAAACGGGCAGGGTTGTCGAGCTGTGACGCCAAAAAATCTTTTGCGCGGATACGTTCTCTTAACGGCGTTGGAAGCCGCGCTGATTGGCGTTCCGTTATTTCAAGCGCGTTCGCTCGGCGCGGGCGGATACTCTCTGCCGCGCTTGATTCTTTTGGGCGCGTGGGCGCTCGGCTTTATCGTTTGCGTTTGGCTGTCTCTTTCCGCCTTCAAACAAGCGGCGTTTTTTGAATTTGTAAAATCGCGGCGCGAAGTTATTTGGGAATGGCTGATAGTTTTCAACTTAATCTGTTGGGGCGGAATTGCGCTATTTTTTCTACAACCCGATTTTTTTATCTTTATCTGGAAATCAGCCCTCGCGCTTTTTGAGCAATATTTTCTTGTCGTCTTAATCGGCGGGATTTGGGCGGCGCAAAGTTTATTTGCGTTATGGATAATCGCGCCAGAAACGCCAGATGAAAATATCGTCATTCCAAAAGCCGTTCAAATTTTTCTCATCGCCTTTTTTTTCTACGCATACACGGCTGTTCATTTGAATCTCGCGCCGTACTCGACGACGGCGTACTTCCCCGAATTGGCGCAATCGTTTTTGCACGGACATGCGGATTTACCCAATCCGTCCGCAACCAAAGACCTGACTTTATTCAACGGCAAATATTACGTTTCCTTCCCGCCGCTGGGCGCGTTGTTAATGACTCCGCTTGTGGCGTTACGCGGCGCGGAAGAATTCAACGTCATTTTGTTTAATATCTTTTTCGCGGCGCTTGGCGTTGCGTTTATGTTTCTCGCGTTGGAAGCCATGCGAACGCGCGGATTAAGTCAGCTGCATTGGCTCGAACATGCCGCGCTCGCGCTATTTTTAGGCTTCGGCACGGCGCAATATTCAATGGCTCTGCGCGGCTTAGTCAACTTCACCAGCCAAATTTTAACGACGACATTTTTAGCGCTGGCGTTATGGCTTGTTTTGAGTTTGCGCCGCATTCAAGTTAACGCCTTGCTAACGGGAGTCGCGCTTGGGCTGGCGCTACTGGCGCGTCCCAATGTTGTCTTTGCGTGGATTGCCGTCGCCGCTGCGCAATTGCAAATTTTATACGACGATGAAAGTTTTTCTTTCAAGAAATATTTCCAATGGATTATTTTATCGCTTGCCCCCGTCGCCGCCGCAGTTCTCGCGTTGTTTTGGTACAACCAAATCCGTTTTGGCTCGCCTTTTGATTTTGGATATACCCACATGCTCGTCGCCGAAGTTTTGAAAAACGACTTGGCAACTTACGGACAATTCCACCCGCATTTTATTTTAAACAACTTGCGCGATAATTTTCTTAACCTGCCGTATTGGGATGAGAAATGCAAGGCGTTTACATTCAATCCGCAAGGCACGAGTATTTTATTTGCTTCGCCTTTGGTAATTTACTCCGTAACGCAAGTCTATAGACTTGCGTTACGCCATGCGTGGATTCTTGGCGCGTGGCTTTCAATTCTTGCAACCGTCGCGCTTCATCTCATGTACTACAATAGCGGCGCGGTTCAAGTCGCTTATCGCTTTAGCCTTGACTTTATGCCTATCGTCGTTATGCTCTTGGCGTTCGTTTTCAAGAAAAAAATCCCCGCAACGGCGTTAATTTTGCTTGCGTTCAGCATATTCGTAAATTACTTCGGCGCGTTATGGAGCGTCCACAGAGGCTGTGAAAATTTCTAAAATGAAAAAAGATTATTTCATCCTTGCTATCGTCGCCGCGCTAATTTATTTGCCCTTCGTCCTCCAATTCGGATACTTCAACGACGACTGGTATCTCATGTTCGCGGCGGGCGCAAAAGGCGCAAGCGTCTTTCACAACATTTTCGCCATTGACCGCCCCCTGCGCGTCCTCGTCATGATTCCCGCGTGGACGCTCTTTGGAAACAATCCTTTTTATTACAATCTCAGCGCGTTCGTCTTCCGCCTCGTCAGCGGATTATCCTTTTATTTGCTTCTGCGCCTAATGTGGAAAGACCGCCATTGGGAGGCATTTGCCGCCGCGCTTTTATTTTTGATTTATCCAGGCTTTCTCGTCCAACCCAACGCGATAGATTACCAATCCCACATCGTCGGTCTTGCTTCGGGGATGACTTCGATAGCGCTGACGGTCAAAGCGCTTCAATCTAAAACTTGGGCGCGAAAAATATTTTTCTATTGCGCTTCCATCTTGACGGGCTGGCTGTATCTTGGACAAATGGAATGGTACATCGGACTGGAGTTTTTGCGCTTCGGCGGGATTTTCATCATAACGTCTCGCTTGGATGAATCGTTGCGAGCGCGAGTCGTTAAATTTATTCAATGGGCGACGCCCATCGTTTTAATCCCCGTCGGATTTTTAACCTGGCGCCTCTTCTACTTCCAAAGCGAGCGCGGCGCCACCGACGTGAATTTGCAATTTGGCGAAGCTCGCGCCGCCCCATTGACCTATCTTGTAAAATGGACGCTCGCGTTGCTCAACGACATTGGCGACGTCTTATTCCGCGCATGGCTATCCCCGTTGCAACGTCTAACTTACAACTTCTCGAATACAGATTGGTTCATTGCCCTAACCCTCGCCGCCGCAACCATCGCCCTCGCCTACCTCGCAACCTCAAACACCTTAGAAACCTCTGGCTCTTCTGGCGCCTCTGCTCCCTCAAAAACCTTCCTTCCCCTCGGCGTCGGACTCATCATCTTCGGACTCCTCCCCGTCATCCTCGTCGGGCGCGAAGTGGATTTCAAAAGTTTTTCACGTTACAGCATTATCGCCTCCGTCGGCGTCGCTTTGTTGTGGGCATTCGCGTTGAGTTTTATTTCCAACATGCGCGCGCGAAATATTCTTTTGAGTTTCTTCATTCTTGCCGCGACGCTCACGCACTACGCCAACGGACTCGTCCACGCCCGTTCCACGCAAGCCACGCGCGATTTTTGGCGTCAAGTCAGTTGGCGCATCCCACAGTTGGAACGCGGCACAACGCTCGTCGCGCATTATTCGACAGTTGCGGAGGAAGATTATTTCACTTGGGGTCCCGCCAATTTAATTTACTATCCCGCATCGCTTCACACGGATTACGTCCAGCCGACGATTTACGCCGCGCTCTTAAGCGAAGACACGGTTGCCAAAACTATCGCGCATGAGCCGCAGGATTTTTCCAATCGGCGTGGAATCCGCACTTATAAAAATTATCGCAACCTGCTTGTGTTGACGCAACCAACTCCAGAATCTTGCATGCAAGTCGTGGACATGAATCAAATTGAATTGTCTTCCGCCGAAGACCCGCGCGTCGTCGCCCTCGCGCCGTATTCCGAAACGGAGCATATTTTACTGAACGAAGCCTTTCACGCCCCGCCTGTCATTCCTTTCGGCGTCGAGTCGCCGCATACTTGGTGTTATTTTTACGAAAAAGCCGCTTACTCTCGTCAAGCAAAAAATTGGGATGAAATCGTTCGCTTAGGCGACGAAGCCCGCGCGTTGGGATTTTCCGCAAAAGACCCCGTCGAGTGGATGCCCTTCCTCGAGGCTTACGCCCGCGCCGATAATTTCGCGCGCGTGAAAGAAATCGCGCCGTTCTTAACTGCGAATAAAAATATTGCGCGTCAAGTTTGCCAAACGCTAAAAGCGACTCCGCTTTCCCCCGCCATGCGCATTCAAATGGACAAAATTTTTTGTCCAACATGAGGCGGCGCGCCGTTCGCGTTGGCGCGCTTTCTTTTAGGACTTACGCGGGACGCTCCCTCATCCCCAACCCTTCCCCCGAAGGGGAAGGGAGTCCCCTCTCCCTTTGGGAGGGCTAGGGTGAGGGCGAGTCGCGCAAGCCGTCTTGCGTAAGTCCTTTTATTCTTTTATCTTTTCTCTACTCCCTTGCCTCTTGCATTATAATATCCAGCGGAGGCTTTACTTCATGGAAATCACTTGGTACGGACATTCCTGTTTTCGGCTCACGGAGAAAAACTTTATCACCGTCGTCACCGACCCTTACGACAGCAAGGTCGTCGGTTACGAGGCGTTAAAACTCAAAGCCGAGGTTGTCACCGTCAGTCACGACGCGCCCAGTCATAATTACAGCGACGCGGTCAAAGGCTCGACGCATGTTCTGACGGGTCCCGGCGAATTTGAAATCGGCGGCGTGTTCATCACGGCGGTTCAAACCGACAGCGCGGGCAAGAAGAAAGAGAAAATCCGCAACACGGTTTACGTTTTCGATTACGACGGAATCACCGTCGCGCATCTCGGCGACTTGCAACAAATCCCCACGCAAAGCGAAATTGAATTGCTTGGCACGGTTAACGTCGCGCTGGTTCCCGTCGGCGGCGGGGGCAGTCTCAACGCCGCCAAAGCCGCGGAAATTGTCAGCATGTTAGAGCCGAATATCGTTGTCCCCATGCACTACTCCACCCCCGACGCAAAATTAGATCTCGACCCGCTCAATAAGTTCCTCAAAGAAATGGGCTTGGGACAACACGTCGCGCAACCCTTGCTCAAAGTTTCGCGCTCCAGTTTGCCCGCCGAAACGCATGTCGTCGTTTTGGATTATCAAAAGAGTTAACATGCCTGTCAAAGTCATTATGACCTGGGACATCTCCGCCGAACGCGATCAGGAATATTTTGAATTCATCATTGGCGAATTCGTGCCAGGCGTCCAACGGCTGGGCTTGCAACCCGCCGAAGCATGGGCGACCATTTACGGCGCCTATCCGCAAATTCAAGTCAACCTCATCGCCGCCGACGCGCCGCAGGCGCGTCGCATCCTCGCCTCGTCGGATTGGACGATTTTGCAGGAACGCCTCTTCGCTTTCGTAAAAAATTATTCTTATAAGATTGTGGCTATTCGTGGCGGATTTCAGTTTTAACAAACCTTCCCAAACCTTTTCTCATTTATGGCCGTGGTTTTTCTTTGCCGCGGCTTTTGAGTCCCTGCTCGCCGCGCTCGCGTTGCTTCTCGTCCCGTCCGAAAGCGGCGTCTCCCTCGCGCGCATGGCTTTGCTTGGGGTTTTAGCGCTCTTCTTTTTTTGTGGGATTTATTTAGGATTCATCGCCCGCCGCGCTTCATTTCGCTTTGATCAATATACCCCCGCGATTATTTTATCCGCGTTGCTTTTCTTAACTTCGGGTTTGATCATGTTTCTCTTGCGTTATCTCGCCCCCGACAGATTGACGCCCTACTACGAGAGACTCAGCCCTCTGCTCTGGTATCTCCTCGCCGTTGGCGTCCAAGCAACAATCTTCCTCGCGCTCCTCAAATACGGATTTCACCCACAAGAATTTTCAAAACGCAAGCCCATTTACACATCCGCCTTTTTTGCGTTCCCCATTCTGATTTCCGCGTTTGCCTTTGTCGCCGCCACAAAAATCGGCATAACCCCCGATACCGCCTACTGGGGCGAACCCGGCGTCGCCATGCTCGGCTGGCAATTCATTCTTTCAATTCTTATTGGCTTCTTCATTCTTCATTCTTCTTTCCTCTTTCCGCAACCTGCAACCCGCATCCTGCAACCTGCAATTCTCTACCTCGTCGCCCTCGCCCTCTGGCTCTCCGTCCCCATAGACGTTCTAAAAAATAGTTTCTATTCGCCCATCACGCCGCCCACGAACATGCCCTTCCCCTATTCCGACGCGGGATTTTACGATTACCTTTCTCAAAGCCTACTCATTGGAACAAATTACGTTGGCGGAATTCCGCCGCGCCCGTTGTATGTGGTTTTTCTCGCGAGCTTGCATTTTTTCTTCGGACAAAATTATCCCGCTATCATCGCCGCGCAAACTTGCGTCTTGGCGCTTTTCCCTGTCGCGTTGTATTTCCTCGCTAAGAAATTACACAGCCCCGCCGCAGGCGTGACCGTCGCGCTGTTCGCCATTTTCCGCGAGTTGGTTAACTTGTGGATTTCATCCAACGCGCGCGCCTCAAATTCAAAAACTTTCACCACCGATTTCCCAACCGCAATGGCGCTTGCCGCGCTTTGTCTTGTCCTCGTCTGGTGGCTGGAGAAGCGCGACCTAAAATCAACTTTAATCGCCGGCGGATTCTTCGGCTTGGTTCTGCTTTTCCGCACTCAATCCCTGCTCGTCCTGCCGCTGGTTTTTATTGCGGCGTTCTTTGTTTATCAACGCCAACTCAAAGAATGGCTCATCGCGGGCGCTGTCTTTGCCCTCGCGGCGACATTAACCGTTCTACCTTGGCTAACTCACAACTACACAGTAACGGGCAAATTCACGTTTGACGACCCGCGCCAAATGGCGGTGATCTACAGCCAATATTCGTTGACGGGAAATTTGGATTTGAATCAGTTTGACCCCGAAAAAGAAAGCGTGAGTCATCGGCTGGTCTCGTTTACTTTGGCGAATCCAGTTTATGTTTCCACTTTTATCGCCGCGCATTTTTTGAACACGGAAATCGGCGGCTTGCTCGCGCTTCCGCTGATTGAAAAATTTGACGGCTTATCCGCGCCCGTGAATTTATATTGGGTCGCATGGGACGGGACGCTCGCATGGTATAACCTCGCGTTGCTCATAATTTATCTCGCCGTCATCGCGCTCGGCGTCGGCGCGGCATGGCAACGCGCGCGTTGGCTTGGATTGATTCCTCTTGTCATAAATTTGGGGTACGCCTTTTCAAATGGAATCTCGCGCTTCTCTAGTTGGCGTTACAACATGCCCGTAGATTGGGTCGTCTATTTTTACTTCGCGCTCGGCGCAATGGAAATTCTCAGCGGCGTTCTTTTATTATTCAATTCTCCACCGTACATTTCAAAAGGGGACGCGGATTTACGCCGAGAACGCGGATTTTTAATTGTTTTTTCCGCGTTAATCTGCGCTCGTCTGCGTCCTATACGAATTTTGTACGGTAGTGAATTATTCAATATTCACGCCTCGCGCCCCGCAACTTACATCTTTCTTCTTTCCACTTTTATCTTCATCGGCTCAACCCCTTGGCTCGCCAAGGGCTTCGCCGCCCCGCGTTACGTCTCCACGCAGGAACAGTTAATCGCCAAACTCGAAGCAAACGGCTCTGACGGCAAAGCAATTCGCGCGTTCCTTGCGCAACCCAAAGCGCTGCTTTTGGAAGGGCGCATGTTGTATCCGCGCCTGTATCATCGCGGCGAAGGCATGTCTTCAGCGCATCCATGGCCCGCGTATGCGGTTAGGGATTATTCGCGCATCGGCTTTCTTTTGCTCAACGACAATCAATCCAACGCGCTCTTTGTCACAAAAGAATTGTTAGACTTCCCGCAAGGCGCTGACGCGATTCTGCTCGCTTGTCAAAGCGCCGAATATCTCGACGTCCGCGCAATTGATTTTGGAGATAAACGCTTTCAAAACGCCCCCCTCTCCGCCCCCTGCGCTGACCATTGACCACTGACGCCAGCCCTCTCTTGCCTCATCCTCAAATGGTACAACCATCATGGGAAAGATAGACCGAGAGGTTGCGCGGAGCGTTGCGGTAACATTTCAAAATTGACGTCGCCGAATGCGGGGATTTTCGTTATACTTGGGCGATCAATCCGACGCCGCTCAGATTACATCTTTTAGAGATTGGAATTAGTATGGGAAATGCAAGCAAGAACGCCGCAAAAAAGAAAAAAAATTATTTGACGATTATAGGCGTTTTTACGCCAATCATCGTTGCAATTGTTGGATGCGTTTCCGCAATTGCCGGTACGGAGCCTTTTGCGTCGTGGATGGTCAGATTGTTGCCTACGATGGCGACTCCGACTCCTATGGTTGTTTTCGCCGCCTCGATGCAGAGCGCTATTGTAGACGCTACGCCTAGCTTCGCGCCGCAACTAAGTTCGCAACCAGATTACGTTCCCGGAAAAGATTGGCTCGCAAATTGCCTCAACGCGAAGTGGGTGGCGTATCCGTCTGCGAATATATCGTCAAATAACGGTTGTCTTCAGGAGCCAATTTGGGATTCTATTTCCACAAGAAACGGCGGATTATATATTTTTGCGCAACCGAGGGGATTGATTGTCACCAAAGAGTACGGGATTTTTGTTCAATTGCCGCAAAGCGCCGCCGTGCGCGTGAACGTGGACTTAGACGCGGTCAAGAATGGGCAAGTGTGGTTTGGCGTATTTGGCGAACCGACAATCGCGTCCGCTGGCGTATTTATTATCGCGCCGCCCGGCGACGTGACCAAACACGCTTTTGCGGTGAAAGACTCCATCTCTCAACGAGCGCTTGCAAATTCTAAATATTACGAGAACGCGCTTGGCGCGTATTCCCTTGGTTTTGACGTTTCAAACGGAGTTGTGACCGCTATTGTTGAAAATGAAACGTTAAGAACGGTTTCCTTTCCATCTCCCCATCGGTGGCTGTTCATCGGCTATCGCGCAAATTTGGATATCACCAACGGTAGCGCGGATATTCAAGCGCTTTTTTCAAACTTGACGATTACGCAGTAATCGAGTTCTGCAACAAAAAATCCCCAGATTGTTCTGGGGATTTTTTAATTCTCTAGCCTTTGCTCAACGTCACAAACACCATCGGTTTGCGTTTTGTCTCTTGATGCAGATAACTTCGGATCGTGTTGATGAGGTCTTTCTCGCTGCCCATTCCGCCGCCGTTGACGGCTTGCATGACGCGCTTGCGCACTTCAGGCAAGAGCGTTTCCGCCTCGTCCGCCGAGACAAATCCGCGCGTGAGAATTTCGGGGTCGTGGAGCAACTTGCCCGTGTGTTTATCCAAACTGATGTCAATCAACAAAATACCGTTGCGCGCCAGTTGACTGCGTTCTTTCATCACGTCGTGGTCAATGTCGCCGATGGATTCGCCGTCCACGAAGATGTAGCCGCCGGGAACGCGCTCGCCGAGTTGAATCTTTTTACCGATCAACTCAACGACTTGTCCGTTTTCAACAACAATGACGTTCTCGTCTTCAACGCCAAGCTCTCTCGCTAGCTGGGCGTGACGCTTCAACATGCGCAATTCGCCGTGAATCGGCATGAAGTGTTTGGGGCGCACAAGATTAATGAGCAGTTTTTGCTCCTCTTGCGCGGCGTGACCCGAAACGTGAATGGGCGCCACGCTATCGTCAATCACAATGGCGCCGCGCCGTAAGATGCGATTGATGGTCTTGCTGATACTCTCTTCGTTGCCGGGGATGGGATGCGATGAAAGCACAATTGTGTCGCCGGGCTTGAGATCAAACTGGCGATTCGTTCCCGCTGAAAGTCTGCCGACAATCGAGGAAGGTTCGCCCTGCGAGCCGGTGCACATCAAGACGACTTTATGGTCTTGCATGTTCAAGGCTTGCTCAATCGGCACGATGACGTCGTCGGAAATGTCCAAGTATTTTAGTTTGCGCGCAATCTTGACGTTATCCACCATGCTCGGACCGGCAATCGCCATTTTGCGCCCGTTCTTTATTGCCGCGTCCGCAACCTGTTGGATGCGCGAAATCAGCGAAGCGAACGTTGCCACAATCACGCGCCCCTTTGCCTCCGCAAACACTTTGTCAAATGCGGGTCCAATCACCGACTCTGACGGAGTCCAGCCGCGACGTTCCGCGTTGGTTGAATCGGAAAGAAGCAGGTCGACGCCGCGCGTGGAGAATTCTGCGAGTTTGGCGAAATCAGTCGTCCAGCCGTCAACGGGGGTTTGGTCAAATTTGAAATCGCTCATGTGAATCACCAAGCCCGCCGGCGTGGTAATGCCCAGCGACACCGCGTCGGGGATGGAATGACTGACGTGAAAATACTCCACCTTGAACGGTCCGATATTGGACGATTCGCCCGCTTGAATGGTTTTGAAATGAGCCTTATGTTGGGCGTTATTTCTGGATAATTTTCCTTCGATCAATCCGCGCGTGAGCGGGGTGGCGTAAATCGGAACGTTAATCTGCTCGATAAAATGTTGAATCGCGCCGATGTGATCTTCGTGCCCGTGCGTAATGATTAGCCCGCGCACACGATCCGCCCTTTTGGTTAAATACTCAAAATCGGGGATGATGTAATCCACCCCGATCATGTCGTTGTCCGGGAACATGATTCCCGCGTCGACAACGATGATGTCGCCTGCGAATTCGTAAGCCATCATGTTCTTGCCCACTTCGCCGAGCCCCCCAAGCGGGATAATTCTTAATTTGTTTTTCTTGCTCATATTGTATTGTTTACCTCACTGGTTAAAATTTTTTAAACCGCATAAAGCGGAAAAAGTCTGGTTAAAAAATAAAGACCTTCGCTGACTTGCTCGCGAAGGACGCCCCAACCACGATTGTTCTCAAACAAAGCGCCAAATTTTTGGCGCTGAAAAGTCAACTAACTAAGAGCGAGTATAGCAGGGCGCGTTGCATTTGTCAAAGCGGATATTTTTATTGTTAGCCCAAAGTTGGGAACTTAGCTTCCGAGTAGACGTCCTCTCTTTTTTTCTTTTGCGAACCGTCGTACATGCTGTCCATCATTTTCATAAATAAATTGACGGCTTCAGGATCAAAATGTTTGCCCGATTGCGATTTTATAAAAGCGACGGCTTTTTTGAAAGACCAAGCTTTGTGATAGGAGCGGGCATGGATGAGCGCGTCCCAGACGTCGACAACGGCGAAAAGGCGCGCGGCGTAGGGGATGCCTAAACCTTGTAAGCCGCGCGGGTAGCCTGTGCCGTCCCATTTTTCGTGGTGGCAATAGGGAATATCCAACGCGGGACGCAGAAACTCAATCGGGCAGAGCATGTTGTAAGCGTACTGCGGATGTTGGCGCATAATGTCCCATTCTTCTTCGGTGAGTTCTCCCGTTTTGTTGATAATTTTGTCGGGGACGCCCATTTTGCCAATATCGTGCAACAACGCGCCGCGGCGGATGTGCGCAATCTCGTCCTCGCTGAATCCCGCGAGATTAGCAAGCTTGACCGTCCATTCGGTGACGCGCAAAGTATGACCTTCCGTTTCCTTATCTTTTAAATCCAGCGCGTGCGACCAGCCCGCAATGGTGGCGTCGTAGGCGAGCAAAAGATTCAGATTTGATTTTTCAAGATCAATGAACAACTGAGCGTTGTCGATGGCAATGGCGGCTTGCGCACCGAGCGATTCAAGAAAATCGAACCATTCTTCGTTAGGTTGAAGCGGCGCGCGGTTGAATACCTCCAAAACCCCGCGCACTTGCCCTTTGGCGATCATGGGCGAGATATAGCAGGATGTAAACTCCTCGTTTTTCGCCAATTCCTGAGAGAGCGAGTCCGGAACGTAAGAAAGATCTGGAATTTTGACAAGACGCCGCTCCATGATCGCGACGTTTGCAAACCCTCGATCCAGCCTGTGTTGCGTCTCTTCAATATCCTTGCCGCGAAAACCGCTTGCTGTCGCGCATTCAAGCGTATATGTGTTTGGGTTGTAAAGCAAGACGGCGGCGGCGTCAACTTTCAGTTGACTCATAGTTTGCTCGACCAGAACGCGGAGGGTGGACTGAAAATCCAGATTCGTGTTAATTTCAGCGTCAATCGCGCGCAGGGCTTGGACGCGTTGCAGGCGCGAGAGCGCGTCGTTGTAAAGACTTGCGCGCCGCAGAGCGTTGCCCACCATTTCGCCGATGGAGACGAGCAAGCGTATGTCAGCGGACGTAAAGGAATCTTTATGGCGATCTTTTGCGCGGGCGCATAACAGCGTTCCGATAAATTCTTTTTCAGATTGCAGGGGAACAATCACCGCAGGCCCAATCCCATTGCTGCGCATTAAACGCGACCGGTGCGGATCGTTGTCGTAGTCGTTTGTGCTGTACGGTTGCAGCGTTTTCATAACTTGTCCGCTGATGCTGCCTGCCACGTCAAACTGTTTGCCTGTGTTTTCCGCCAGCAACCCGCTTCCCAATTTATAGGCGAAACTGGTTTGGTTTTCATCCAATAAAATGAACGCGCCGGCGTCCGCCTTGAGCGTTTGCGCCATTTGCGAAAGCACCACCGGGATCATCTCTTCGACGGTTTGCGCAGTGCGCAGATGCGCGGAAATGTTGAACAAGGCTTCAAGTTCTTTGGATTTTTCTAAAATCTCAACTTCGGCGCTCCTGCGTTCGGTGACGTCGCGCGCGGCGGCGTACAGAACGTCTCCCTCCAGCGCGGGAGTCGCCACCCATTCAAACCATCTGTATTCGCCGTTCTTATGCCGATAGCGGTTGATAAATCTAATCGTGTAATTTCCCGCCAATTGACGTTCCACTTCTTTACGCGTTAGCTCAACGTCGTCAGGGTGAATAAAATTCTCAAAGGGTTCGCTGAGCAACTCCTCTTTTGAATATCCCAACGTCGTCTCCCAGGCGTCGTTTACTTTTGTAAAATACCCCTTCGCGGAGGCAATGCAAACCAAATCCGGCACGACGCTAAAAAATCTTTCGAGTTCGGAAAAAATCGCGTCGCGTTCCTTTTCCAAGCGCTTGCGTTCGGTGACGTCCTCTTTGACCGCGACAAAGTGCGTCGTCCTTCCGCCTCCATTGGAAAGAGGCGAGATCAGCGCGTCCTCCCAATACAATTCGCCCGATTTTTTCTTATTGTGAAATTCTCCGTGCCAAGCTTGACCCGCGGTAATGGTTTGCCAAAGTTGAGCGTATTCCTCGCTTGGCGTTTCGCTGGATTTAAGGATGCGCGGATTTTGACCGACGACTTCTTCAAGTGTGTAGCCGCTGACTTGCGTGAATTTTGGATTTACGTATTGAATATTGCCGTTAACGTCCGTGATGACAACGGAGGCGGGGCTTTGTTCTACCACCATAGATAATTGGCGCAATTTGTCTTCCGCTTGTTTTTTGGCGGTGATGTCGATCATAATGCCGCGCAACTTGACAACGCGATTGTTTTCCACAATCGCCGTAATCACGTCCCGCAGCCATATTACGCTGTTATCCGCCGCAATCATCCGGTATTCAAATTGACGATGAATTTTTTCTTTGGCGGCGCGCGCGTACAAATTAATCGCTTCATCGCGATCTTCGGGATGAATGTGTTCTTCCCAAAAATTTGGCTCTTTCAACCAGCGCGTAACGGGGTACCCCAATAACCGTTCCGCCTCCTGACTGACGAAAGAAAATTGAAATGTCGGCGCGTCCGCTTCCCAGACAATGCCTTCCACCGTTTCTACAAGGTCTCTGTAATTTTGTTCCGTCTTCTTTTGGAATTCTTCGGTTAATTTGCGCTCGACGATATCCCAAGAAAGATCGGCGAGGCGCAAAACGAGCTCGACGTCTTTTTCAACATAATTTTGTAATTTATTGCCCACGCCGAGAATCGCGACGATTTTGTCTTGTCGGATAACCGGGATAGTCAACACCCGCACCACCTCCGCGTGACCGTCGGGCAAGCCTTTGCGATGCGGCAGGCTTGCGTAATCGTTGTGGATCACAGCGCGACGCTCGTGAATGCAGTCCGTCCACACGCCGGCCTGCTCCACAGGATAATGCAATTTAGGACCTTCGCTTTTACAAAATTCCCGCACAGTGCGCGTTGACCAACTTTGTAAAGCTAAATTATTTTGATCCGCTTCGACGAAATGATAAAACCCGATTTGGCTGTCGGTTAAAATCTCGGCTTCGTCCAACGTGGCTTGCAAGAGTTCGTCCACCGAATGCGCGGCGGCGAACTCAACCAACCGCAGGCGCGCCAGCATAATCTGTTCGATCTGTTTTCGCTCGGTAATATCTTGAATTGTGCCAATCATGCGAACAGGTTTTTCCTGCGCGTCAAATTGAACTTCCCCCTTGCCATGCACCCAGCGCGTTTCTTGATCGTTCACGCGCACAATGCGATACTCGCGATCAACAAAAGCTTGGCGGCGATTCAACGCGGCGTCCGTAAAATACTTAACGACTTCCGCGCGTTGGTCGGGATGGATAACGCTTGTCCAGATATTTATGTCTGGATGCGCGTCCTTATCTATGCCAAAAATCTCGTCTAGGACGCTTGAACTCTCCCACGTCCTGTTTTGGATGTCCATTTGATAATGTCCGAGACGCGCGACCCGTTGCGCTTCCAGCATTAAATCTTCGCTTTCGCGCAAAGCGTTTTGGACGCGCCGCCGTTCGGTAATATCCTGCGAGAGGGCGAGCAAACATGGTTTGCCATTGATCTCAATCAATTCGCCGTTATAAAGGCAGGTAATGACGAGCCCGTCTTTTGTGCGCATGTTGAGTTCCACGTTTGTAATGCGACCATGCGCCTTGATCTCGCGCTTCAAATACGCGCGGTCCTCGGCGGAGCTCCAGCCTAATTCAACGGCTGTTTTGCCGATGACTTCCTGCCGCGTAAAGCCGGAGACGTCGAGAAATTTTTGATTGACGTCCAAATAGCGCTCGTCTTCCAGCGAGCTCAAACTAACCAGCGCCGGGGATAGCTGAAAAGATTTGGAGAATTTTTCCTCGCTCACGCGCGCCGCTTCTTCCGCTTGCTTGTGCGCGAGGATTTCCCTTTTCATGGGCTTAAACATGAAATAATATAGAGCCGGCAACAGGAAAATCGTCAGCGTAGTTGAATCGGAGAACATTTCCAGCCAGATATTGTGGATTGGGAAGAAAAAATTGAACGTCACCATGATGAGCGTTTCCACAAAAAAGATCATCGTAATGACGACAAGAAACGACCGCCATGCTATTTTATTGCTCGAGGACAATATCGCTTTTATTGTAGATTTCATTTTGTACTATAAGTGACTCCACTGCAAAAAGGTCTTTTTACCGCAAACGACTTTGATTTTCTTTCGTGTCTTTCGTGCTTTTCGTGGTTCAAACAGGTTTTTGCAGTAGAGTCATCAGGACTTTCGCTTGTCATTCTGAGCGAAGCGAAGAATCTCTACGATTGTCTCAGAGACCCTTTGCTGTCGCTCAGGGTGACATGAAGTTGAGCGAAAGTCCTGACCATAAGTCAAATTGTCAATTTAACTTACCCATTGGCGTTTGAGCCGCCTTGCGCGCTATCTTCTCTTCCGCAGGGAGAGGGAACGGCGGACGATTTTGCATAAGGTCATGCCATAACTGATTTGAGCGACCTGCGACGATTATACTTTCAAAAACGAGGCTTCAAGCCGATTAGTTTCATTGCGAAATTGCAAATACAGTATAGCATTATCTTTCCAAAAGTAAATTGACGTCCGCCCTTCTCTCATGTAAACTTCCAGCATGGACTTAGACCTCGACCTCTACCGTCACGAAGTTCGCGTTTCATCCGACCCGCTTGTGCGTCTTTCCGCGATTGATATTTCGCCCGAGTTGCCGCGTCATACGATTGTGTTCATTCACGGCTTCGGCGGCAAGGCGGAGCATTGGCAATATCAAATGCAAAAATTCGCGTTGGATAATCGCGTCGTTGCGTTAGATTTGCGCGGACACGGACTCTCCGACGCGCCCGACTCAGGCTACGACATGCCGCGCATCCAACTTGACCTCGAAACGGCTCTGACGCAACTGAAAGTATCCAAGCCTTTTGTTTTAATCGGTCACTCCTACGGCGGCGCCGTCGTCACGGACTACGCTCTGAATCACCCCGACCAGATTGAAAAATTAATCCTCATCGCCACAGTGGGCGAGTTCAAGCTCAACCCGCTTTATCGCTTATGGCGCTATTTGCCTGATTCGGCGCTTGCCGTCATGCAACCGTTTGTCAAACCGTGGTTGCACGGCTCTTTGCCCGCGCTCAAACAATTTTACATAACCAATCTAACGCAATGGAAAGGCTGGGACAAATTCGCGCAACTGAAAGTTCCCACGCTGGTCATTCGCGGCAACCGCGACGCCCTTTTTGACCGTCCGATGTTTGAGAAGGTCGCGCCGTCCATTCCCAACGCTGAAGATGTGGATATTGGAACGTCGGGGCACATGGTTATGTTGGAACGCCGCGAAGCGGTTGATCGCGCCGTCGAGCGCTTCCTTGACGACGAGGGGCAAAAATCGTGGCGCGATTCTGACGCAACGCTGAAATCATCCCGCGAGAATCTCAAGCGCGAAAGAGTCTGGCTCAATCATTACGAAGACGGCGTCCCCTACACAGTGGACGTGCCGCGCATCCCTGTTCAGCATTTGTTGCGCTCGGCGGTTCGGCGTTTTCCGAATCGTCCCGCCGTTTATTTTGAAGGCTCCAAACTTTCCTATCGCAAAATCAATCACGAAGCGAATCGTTTTGCCAACGCCTTGCTCGCGCAGGGCGTCGGCAAAGGCGCGCGTGTGGTTTTGCTTCTGCCGAATACGCCGCAAATGGTTATTGGGTATTACGGCGCGCTCAAAGCGGGCGCGGCGGTGGTTCTCATCCCGCCGACGCTTGACCCCGAGGAGTTAGCGCGTCAAATCAAAGAGACCGACGCCAGCGTTTTAGTCACGCTTTCCATCTGGGCGGGCTTGGCGGCGCAATTGCAACATGAAGCGAATATCCCGCACGTTGTTTTGACCGACCCCGCCGAATATCTTTCCTATTTCAAGCGTCGCGCTTCGCTAAAGCGCCATCAAGATTTCAGCGTACCGAATGCGTTGCGCTGGGAAACATGGCTTTCCGCGCAAAGCGACAAATCGCCAACGGTGGACGTTTTACCAGAAGACCTCGCCGTGATTTTATTCACCAGCGGCACGACCTCGCAATCGCGGGGCGTGATGCTTTCGCATCGCAACCTTGTCGCCAACGCTTTGCAAACCCGTCACTGGATGCCAGCCGCCGAAGAAGGCAAGGAACGATTTTTGTGCGTCGTGCCGTTCTTTCACAGCTACGGCATGACCGCCGCGCTGAACGCGCCTGTCGCTTTGGGCGCGACAATGATTTTACAAACGCAATTCCAAACGCTTGAAACCTTGCAAGCCATCAAACGCTACAAACCGACCATCTTCCAAGGCACGCCGAGTATGTTCGTCGCTATCAGTAATTATCGCGGCGTGAGAAACTATCGCGTCAATTCCATCAAAGCTTGCATCAGCGGCTCCGCGCCGTTGCCTGTGGAGGTGCAAGAGGAATTTGAAAAACTGACCAAAGGCAGACTCGTCGAAGGCTACGGGCTGACCGAAGCCGCGCCGATTACGCACGCCAATCCGCTGGGCAAGGAAAGCAAAGCCGGCAGCATCGGCGTCCCGTTGCCGTCCACGCAAGCGGCGGTTTTGGATTTGAAATCGGGGAGCAAAGAAGTGGAAATCGGTCAAATCGGCGAACTGGCTGTGCGCGGACCGCAAGTGATGATGGGCTATTGGCGCGACGAAGAAGCCACCAAAGAGGTCTTGACCGCCGACGGCTGGTTGCTCACGGGCGACGTGGCGCAAATGGACGCGGACGGTTATTTCCGCATCATCGCGCGCAAGGCGGATATGTGGTATCCCGAAAAATCTGACAATCTTGCGTTTCCGCGCGACGTGGAAGAAGTGCTTTACGAAATCCCGCAAGTGAAAGAATGCGCGGTCGTTGCGATCGCGGGGCAACCCTGCGCGTTTTTAATCGCTCATCGGGAACGCCCCACCGTCGCGTCTATCCTTGCATATTGCAAACGCCGCCTGCCGCCGCATTTGATTCCGCGTTTTGTTATCTTCTTAGACGATTTTCCAAGAACTTTTATCGGCAAAGTTTTGCGCCGCGAGTTGGCGAAGCGCTATGAAAAACAACACGAAATGGAAACGCGCCTCGATGAAAAAGAAATTCGCAAGGTCGAGAGCGAATCGGCTGACGCCGACGAGAGCGGGTGGTCGTAAATGCGAATGCGGAATTTGCGTTTTTTACGCAACGCGCAACAATAATCATGTTCCCCACAAACTACATCCAACGCGGCGAAGGCTCGCCGGTTATTCTCGCGCACGGCTTCGTCGCTTCGCTGCGCACTTGGGACGACCTTCTGCCTGAAATTGCAGAGGCGGGTTATGCGGGTTACGCCCTCGACCTGTTGGGGCACGGCGAAAGTTATAAGCCCGCTCGTCGGCGCGATTACACATTCAACGCGGTTTTCGATCACTTTGCCGCGTGGATTGATTCACTTCGCCTTACCGAGCCGCTGACGCTTGTCGGGCATTCACTGGGCGGGGGATTATCTTTGCAGTACGCGTTGCTTCACCCTGAACGAGTGCGGGGGCTGGCGCTGGTCAATCCGTTTTATGATTTTCATCAACTCGCGCCCGTCGTGCGTTTTGCTTTTCAACGGCGATTGCTAAACGCGGATTTGATTGGACGTACGCCGTATCGTCTCTTTCGGCTCATGGTGGACGCGACCAGTTTTCGCTTTGACATAGACAGCCGCGAGGCGCATACTTTACCCGAGCATGTGCGCATTCGCACCGCGTTGGATTACACGCGCTCCGCTACGGGAGTTTACAACATCCCGCATACGCTTCCTAATTTTACGCCGCGCCTTGCGCGCATTCAACAACCGACCCTGCTCGTGTGGGGGCGTCGCGATTCAACCCTTGCGCCTGATTCGTTTCCCCGAATGAGCAAACTGCTTCCGAATATTATCGCGGAACACGCCCTGCCCAGCTGCGGACATGTGCCGCATCGGTGTCATCCTGAAAAAGTTAATCCGTGCGTGATTGAATTTTTGAAACAGCTTGGGTAGGCGAACGCGTTCAACGTCAAGGGTTGGCGAGATTAACATACGGGGAGAAAAAATTTCGTTGCGCAGAATCAACTTGCGGTTAAGCGCGATGCGGTTCTTTATCCATTTGGCTATTGACAATTTACGCAGGGCGCTCATGCGCGTAAAATCTCTAATCTTAAAAAATTGAATGATTTGAAGTTCATCGTGTAAAATGCCGAACACATTAGCCATATATACGGGGATGCAGAGCGGAACGCCCATATTTGGCTCTAACATTTGTTCTAAGTTTGGAGAGATTTCATGCGTTGCCCATATTGCAAACACTACGATTCTAAGGTCTTGGACACTTCCCACGATAGCGCTGGCGGGATTCGGCGGCGGCGCGAGTGCTTAAAGTGCGGTCAGCGCTTTAGCAGCCATGAGCGTCCAGTCCTTGCGACGCCGCTGTTAATCAAGAAAGATGAAACGCGCGAGGAGTTTGACCGCGAGAAGGTTGCGCGCGGCATTCGGATTTCCTGCGCCAAGCGTCCCGTTTCTGCGGAGGATATCGAACGCATGATTGGGCAAGTGGAGGCGAAACTGCAAAAACTCGGCAAGGCGGAAATTTCTTCGCGCGTGGTGGGGGATTTGGTGATGGAGACGCTGAAGGAAACGGATCAAGTCGCGTACATCCGCTACGCGATTGTCTATTTGGGATTGCGCGATTTGCAATCCATCCGCACTGAAATAGATCAACTGCTCGAAGGCAAATAAAAAAATATTGTGAAAACGCGAGGGTTTTCTTTGCGACCCCGCCTCCACCTAGCCCTCTCCCAAAGGGAAAGGGAACGAGACTCCCTTCCCCCTTTGGGGGAAGGGCTGGGGATGAGGGAAAATTTTAAAATTATTTTTTAGGAGAAAATTTTATGTCCGCTAAAACGATTGAAGCAAAACCAAAAAACGGATTGTTACCCATGCCTCCTTTGCCAAAAGGCTTGCCGCAAGCGCAGTTGACTGATAACGCCCGTCAAATTTTGATGAAGCGCTATGTGCGGCGCGGCGACGACGGCAAGCCCGCCGAAAATGTGGAAGAGATGTTTTGGCGCGTGGCGTATCACGTCGCCAAAGTTGAAGAGCAATGGGGCGGCGACGCGATGAAACGCGCCGCTGAGTATTACCAGCTATTATCCAGTAAGAAATTTTTTCCAAATTCTCCTACGTTCACGGGCGCGGGGACTCCGCTTGGGCAGCTCGCCGCTTGCTTTGTGCTGAAAATTGACGACGATATGGGACGCGACGGCTCAGGCATTTTCCAAACCTTGCGCGACGCGGCGTTGATTCAACAAACGGGCGGCGGCAACGGTTTTTCGTTTTCGCGCTTGCGTCCTAAAGGCGCGTTGGTGCAAACTTCGGCGGGACAAGCGACGGGTCCCGTTGGTTTCTTGCGCGTGTACGACCATGCCTTTGGGGAGATTGCGCAAGGCGGTTGTTTGCTTCCCGATACGTTGGTGTTTACCAATAAAGGTTTATTGCGTCTCGATGAAATTGTGGATTCAAAAATTGACGGCTGGCAGGAACATGATTTATCCGTGCCGACGGATGAAGGCGAAAGACTTTCACCGCGCGGGTTTAATAATGGCGTCGCCGAAGTGTTGCGCGTTCACACCCGCGAAGGGTTGAGCGTGACAGGCACGCCGAATCATAAATTGAAAGTGATGACGAAGAACGGTCTGCAATGGCGCGAGATTCAAGATTTGGCGAAGGGCGATTGGATTGCCGTCCGTTTGGGCGAACATGCGGGCAAGTTGCAAGTCTTGAAGAAGTCGACGCAAAAACACGGCAATCAAATCATGCCCGAATTGCCCTCGATTTTGGATGAAGAATTTGCGTTCTTCTTGGGCTATCTCGCTGGCGACGGATTTATGGCAAAGGGCGCGGACGACCATCGCGTCGGCGTAAGCGTAGCGCATTCGTCGTATCTTATGGAAGAAATGCCCGCGCTGTTGGAGCGTCTCTTCAATGTGACCGTTCATAAAATGCAAAAGCCGAATGATCGTTCGGTAACTTTCGCAATGGGCAATCGCGCGATTAAAGAATTTTTGCAAATGAACGGATTGGTAAAACAAACCAGCCGCGAAGTTTCCGTACCGCGTTTGATTCGCCAATCGCCCGCGAATATTGTCGGCGCGTATTTGCGCGGATTGTTTGAGGCGGACGGTTCTTTGACGCACGGCTATCCCGCGTTGGGAACGTCATCGCCGCGTTTGGCGCTTGAAGTTTCAACTTTGCTGATTGGCTTGGGTTGTCCTGTTGCTATTCGAACTATATCCGCTGGGTTGAATCGTTGGGGCGATTCGGACACGCATCAAGTGAGAATTACGTCCACGGTTGGATTGCAAGCGTGGCGCGAAAAAATCGGTTGCGACCAACGCTCGCGTTTTGTCTCGGCTTACGCATGGGAAAGCGACTTGCGCCGCGAAAGTTCCTACGTTTTGCCGCATCCCGAATATTGGCTGAATCCCGTTTTGGAAGCGATTACGTTGGAGCAAATAGATAGCAGAGGGCGCGGTAAAAATATAAACCTCCGCGCCACCGACCCGACCTTGCGCCGTCAACTTTTGCGCTACATGCGCGACGAGCGCAACTTGACTCGCTCAGGCTACGACTTGTTAAAGCAAGACCATCCCGAAGCGTTTGAAAACGCGCCCTCCGCCGCCGGCTTTTGGTTTGTGGAGGTTCGCGGCGTGGAAGAAGCTGGTAAGTCGCTCACGTTGGATTTAGAAGTCGCGGAAAATCATACTTATCTCGCGTATGGCATGATCACGCACAACACGCGACGCGGCGCCAATATGGCTGTCCTGCGCGTGGATCATCCCGACGTCGAAGATTTTATCGCGTGCAAGTCGAATGAAAATCAAATTACTAATTTCAACATCAGCGTGGGCATCACAGACGCATTCATGCGCGCCTGCAAAGAAGATAAAGAATGGGCGTTACGTTTCCCTGATTTGAAAGAGATGAAAGAGAAAGGTTTCAACGGCACGTTGGAACAAGCCGAAGCGGCAGGGATTACGATTCACACTTACAAAAAAGTGAACGCCCGCGAGTTGTTTTATAAAATCGTCAAGCAAGCGCATCACAACGGCGAGCCGGGCGTCTTGTTTTTAGACGCGGCGAATCGCGGAAATCCTGTGCCGCATTTGTATCAGTTGGAGTCGACAAATCCGTGTCATCGCGGGACAAACTTGGTTCATACGGATATGGGGCAACTGCCGATTAAAAGTTTGGTCGGCTACGAATTCCAAGTCCTTTTGCCCGACGGCGATTATGCCCGCGCAACCGCTTACCCCACTGGAATTAAGCCGTTGTACCGCGTTCACTTAGATAACGGCGCAAGCATTGACCTGACTGAAAACCACAACCTAATTATGAGCGACGGTTCAAAGCGCATGGTTAGAGACATGGCGATTGGCGACAAAATAAAATTATTCCAACAAGTTGAAATGTTGGAAATGGAATTAGCAAACGGCGCTGAAAATTCAACTCTGCAAATTACGGCGCAAGATTTGCGCGACGCAACATCCGCTGATTTTGCAAGCGTTACTTTGATTGAAGACTTGCATATTATTGAAGACGTTTACAACTTAACCGTTGACCATCCCGACCATCAATTTGTTGTCAATGGAATTGTCTCAGCTAATTGTGGTGAGCAGTTTTTAGGATCGTTTGAAAACTGCTGTCTCGGCTCCGTCAATCTCAACGAGCATTGCGGCGCGGATGGAACGGTGGATTGGGATACGTTGCGCGAGAGCGTCGTGACCGCGACGCGCTTCCTTGACGACGTGGTGGAGGCGAATGCGTATGTTCCCGCCGTGCCGCAACTGAAAGAGGCGGCGCACAAGGCGCGACGCATTGGTCTCGGCATTATGGGACTCGCCGATTTGATGTATCACGTCGGCGTGCGTTATGGTTCGGCGGAAGGTCAGGAGTTTGGCGCGCAGGTGATGGAGTTTGTGCGCTATCATGCGATGCAGACCAGCGTTCAATTGGCAGAGGAGCGCGGTCCTTTCCCTGCGATTGAAGGCTCGCTTTACGATATGGATAACATGACGTGGCAAGCGCCGAAGTCGCTGATCAACTATCAGCATAACTGGAATCGCCCCGAGGTTAAGTGGGAAGCGGTGGCGGATGGAATCAAAAAGCATGGAATCCGCAACGCGGCGCAGACCACTGTCGCGCCGACGGGAACTATCGCCACTGTCGCAGGTTGCGAAGGTTACGGTTGCGAACCCGTTTTCGCGCTGGCTTATATCCGCCACGTTAATGACAACGGAAAAAATCTCACGCTGACTTACGCCAGCCCACGCTTTGACGAGGCGTTGAAGAAACTCGGTCTCGGCGAAGAGAAGCGGCAGGAAATTGTCGAGCAGGTGATGAACGACGGCACTTGCCAAAACATCGCGGAAATTCCGCAAGCCGTGCGCGATACGTTTGTCGTTTCAGCGGACGTCGCCGCCGAAGAACACATCAGGATGCAAGCCGCGTTACAGGCGTTTACCGATAACGCGATTTCCAAAACAATTAATTTTCACGAGAACGCTACCGAAGAAGACGTCGCGCAGGCGTACATGCTGGCGTGGGAGTTGGGTTGCAAAGGGACGACGGTTTATGTGACGGGTTCGCGCGACGTCGTTGTGCTGGAAACGAAAGCGACTGCGGATAAAAAAGCGCCGCCCGTTGTTGCTCCCGCGCAACCCGATATTTGGCATCACACCAAGAAGCCGCGCCCACGCACTTTGCACGGACGCACCTTCAACGTGGAAACGCCTGTCGGCAGGGCGTTTGTGACGATCAACGAAAACGGCGGCGACCAACCTTTTGAGGCGTTCATCAATACCGCGAAGGCGGGTTCGGAAATTGCCGCTGTCTCCGAAGCGATTGGGCGTTTGATTTCATACATCCTGCGCATGGCTTCGCCCGTCGCGCCGATTGACCGAATGCGCGAGATTGTGCGCCAACTGATCGGCATCGGCGGCGGACGTTCGCTCGGCTTCGGCATTAATCGCGTGCGCTCCCTGCCCGATGGAATCGGTCAAGTGTTGGAGATGTACCTGAACGACAAAGACGGAATTGACGCCGCCGAGGATAAACCCAACGGCAACGGACATCACGGCGAAGCCCACGCGCATAAAATCGGCGACATCTGCCCCGAGTGCGGCGAGGCGGCTGTGGTGAACGAGGAAGGTTGTCGCAAGTGCTATGCGTGTGGGTTTTCGGAATGTTAGAAGGTTGAAGGTTTGAAGGTTAGATATGCAACTGCCTAACAAATCTAACGCCTCTGTTTCAACCGACAAAATCGTGGATTATCTGCTGTCAGAAACCCACGCCGTTGGCAAATCCAAAGCCAAGTTTTTTCGTTCCTTTGGATTTAATGAAAAAAATATTTCCGCGTTTGAACAGGGCTTGCTCAATATCGCTCAAACGGAATCGGTTGCGGAATCTACGGAAACCGTCTTTGGAATAAAATACGTCATTGACGGCAAGCTCGCAACGCCAAATGGCGCTATTATTCAGTTGCGGACAGTTTGGATTATCGAGATTGACAGCGTTACGCCAAAATTAGTAACCGCCTATCCGCTGAATTAAATAGGACAAGAAAATGTTCAACGAACTGGATACCGTCGTTTTATCTCACGACCTTAAAGAGCATAACCTTACGCGCGGCGACGTTGGCGCTGTTGTGCATTGTTACGCGGAAAATAAAGCGTATGAAGTGGAATTTGTCACGGGCGCGGGAAAGACCATTGCAGTCGTGACGCTCACCAGCAAAGATATCCGCCCCATGCAACGACAGGAGATTCTTCATGTGCGTTCTTACGCGATGGCGTGACGCAAATCTTTTTGCGCGGCGGTGGTGAACGAGGAAGGTTGTCGGAAGTGTTACGCTTGCGGGTTTAGCGAGTGTTAAAAGGTAATTTTAGTAACAAAGAGGCTTGCCTTGCAAGGCAAGCCTCTTTGTTTTATAGTTTAAACAATTCAGGTTGAAGGTTGGCGGGGGAAGGAGGTTTTTCTAAGTTAAAAACCGCATAGACTTTGCCTTTATAGTACATGCCCTCGTATAATTCTTTCCATTCTTTTCCGTTACGAAAGGGAATGACATCTTTTCCCTTTTTGAGGGGTAATTTGTTTTCAAAAACATCACTTAATAAGTGTTTTTTAGATATTGTTGTAAATAACCCTATTGAATATTTGTTGGAAGGCGAGCTTGTTGCATATCTTACATAGAGACATTTGGAATTTGAAATTTTTTCTTTTTCTATAAGTTCTATTTGGTCTGTCTCTTTATGCGCTACTTGTCCAAATTCACATACAATCACAAAACATTTGTGGGAAGCTTGCCTCGCAAGTTGTATTGTTATTGCTGGTTTTGATGCAGGATATTTTTTGTCTAACTCCAATAACAGATTGATGGAAAAGCCGTTTTCATTTATTGCTTCTTTAACGTCTTTGCTAGGTATTACAAACTCGGCAGCGCCAATGTTTGCAAGTTTTTCTTTTAGAGCGTTCAAGTCCGCGTTTTGTGTAGCCTTTTCGTCAATAAAACTGTATAGTTCGTCGTCAGAACGAATTATATGATGTGCAACCTCGTGAAAATAGGTGAAATTTAATCGTTCCTCGTCACTGCCATTCGGGTCTATGGTTATTGTTGGTTTCCCTGTTTTAGGCGATTCGCTCATGTAGAACCCATACTGGTTGTGTAATGCTTGCTCTTTTATTTCAATACCCAACTGTTTTCCTATCGGATCATTAATGCCATGATATTTATAGAGATGTTTGATGTTGGAATCCAGTTTAATGGTTTCAATAAGATCAATTAATCTTCGTTCCGCCTCTTGAAAATTTTTTATTTGCATACCCTATCGTCCCAATAAAATCTTAAAAGAGTAATAGTATTTATTCCAATCTTCTTTTGATTTTGGCTGAATCTTTGACCTTTGCTCGGCAGTTAACATAAGATCAAGAATATCGTCATCAATTGGCGTGGCATCCAAAAGTTCTTGGAGCCCAGGCGGAAGGTTTCTGTTTTTTCCATCATTACCAATTGTTTCTATCAATTCATTTATATTGACTCCATAAAATTTAGAGAGTTTTTCAAGCGTGTCTAACGAGGGGCGAGTTTGACCGCGCTCCAAATCTGAAAGAAATGAAACGGACAGCCCTGTTTTTTTCGCAACTTCAACCAGAGTCAACTCACGCGTACTCTTTCTAAGCATTCTTAACTTTTCACCAAAATTCATTTTTCCTCTGTTATTTTTCTAAGAATATATTCCATTACGAAAATTCTGTCAATACGGAAAAATATGTAAAACTACGCCTTGACGGGAATTACGAGTCTGTGATAAAAATACGCTGAAAACGTAACTCTGTTTGTTTTTCCGCTACACTCGAAGCGTGTTAAGAAAAAACATCAGAACCAATTTTAGTTGATTGTCCCACGGGGCATTTCAAAAGGAGTTTAAATGTCAAAACCACGCACAACCATTCATGTCGTCCCTAACAATGGAAATTGGTCAGTTAAAAAAGGTGGTCAGGTTGTTAGTAATCACCGAAAAAAAGAAAATGCTATCCAAAGTGGAACAACTGTTGCGAAGAAACAGCAGGGTAATTCGCAAGTCGTGATTCACAAAAAGAATGGGCAAATTCAAACTGAACATACTTACGGAAATGATCCTTTTCCGCCAGAGGGCTAATTTTTTTATAAAAAGGAGAAAAAATGACCACATATCGTATTGTTTGTACTGAACAAGAACCCGCTTCACAACCACCTCAACATGGTATCATCTCAAAGATTAGGGGCAGGCAAGTGAATAGGATTGCCCCTGCATGAGTTCACGAGCGGCTTTTGTAATTAAATCTGCAAGCGGCGGGATGGCGTTTTTCTTCAAGATGCGGTCGCGCACGTACTCGTAAAAACTGACTTTCAATTTTTTCGTGGTGGCAGCTAACGTCATGAACGTATCCCATGCTTGTTTTCCTTCTTCCGTGCGTGGTCCGAAACTAACGTCGCGCTTGCGGACGCGCCCGCGCACACCCAGTTCCGCCGGATTATTATGTAGCGGCAGTTCTGGAAACTTCAAAACCAGTAACAAAGAGATTTTGTTCGAGCGTGTTGAGGCGATGCGTTTATCCAACTCGGCGTACCCGCTGGGAGCGCCGAAGAGCGCGTCGAATTCCGCTTCCAAGCGTAACGCTTCTTGCGCGGTAGGACGCTGGCGATACTCTAACAGTTGGTCATAGTAAGCCCAGAAGCGCGTCAGGAAATCTTTCAACAGGGTCTGATGCAGAGCGACCACTGGTTCCAGTTTTTTGTAATGTCGCCCTTCGTGGATCCAACACAGCGCCAGCCAACGCTTCAGCCATTTGAACTGCGGCGCGTCGTCGCAAATTAGCGTTTGCGCAATCGAAACGCCGCGTTCGGCATGGTAGGCGGCAACGCCCGCCGCAGAAAGAACCGCCCCGCGTTGTTGTTTGTTCAATATCGGCAAGCGCGTATCTAACTCATGGATGAAAGTCGCTTCCTCCATGACCGTTTCCGAGCGCCAGTCTTCTAAAATGCGGCGCGTCTCTTTGGAAAATGGCATACCTTCTAAGTACGCCAAGGCTTCCACGTTGAGCAAATAGATGCGCTTGCGTCCTTGACGCAACACGTCCAAGACGGTCAAACGGTCTTTGCCTGCCCGCGTAAAATACGCCGTGTACAGCAAATTGCAGACGACATGGCAATAATTGTTTTTTCCATTGAAACGGGTAGTTGTGGACTGCAACGACCTCTGTAACAAAAAAACTGCAATGACCTGCGTTACAGTATAGTGGATAAGGGAATTTAGACACAAAAACGGGCATAATTAAGGTGTGGTTTCAGGAGAAAAACATGCCTAAAAGAAAAAGACTAACCGCCAGCCAAAAAGCGCAGATGGTACTGGAAGCGTT